>Ga0268299_1000514_pt1 | contig 116142 bp, 110 predicted proteins | sample NOBtaG_FD_193484 | JGI IMG/M metagenome (GOLD analysis project Ga0268299, IMG submission 193484) | Activated sludge microbial communities from bioreactor in Nijmegen, Gelderland, Netherland - NOB reactor | ecosystem: Engineered > Bioreactor > Aerobic > Activated sludge | place: Netherlands...
TCCGCGGGCCGTGCGCGGCCCCGCGGCGCCGGTCTCCCTCGCGAACGCGACGCGATTGTCATGACGTGTGCACTGAGAACCGTCTCAACATCGACCTGTGCAGAGCTTCCCCAGCGGACAGGGGTTCATCCACCGCGGCCTCGCCTCCTGGCGCGATGGCGATCACCTGCGCATCTTCCTCAACACCCGCCATCGCCTCATCGCGATCGACGCGAAGACCGGCCGGCCGATCACAGAGTTCGGTAAGGACGGCGAGGTGGACCTCACCGAGGGACTGGTTTGGACCATCAACAGGAAGCATTACGCCCAGACGTCGCCGCCGGTCGTGTACAGGAACCTCGTCATCCTCGGCAACGGCGTCGGCGACCGCCTCACCTACAAGCAGGATCCCCCTGGTGACGTCCGCGCGTACGACGCGCGCAGCGGCAAGCGCGTGTGGACGTTCCACACGATTCCGCAACAGGGCGAGTTCGGGAACAACACGTGGGACAACGGATCGTGGCGCTTTACCGGCCACACCAACGTGTGGGCGCCAATGAGCCTGGACGAAGCGCGCGGTCTGCTCTACCTGCCCGTGTCCACACCGAGTAACGACTATTACGGCGGCCGGCGGCCCGGACAGAACCTGTTTGCGGAATCACTCGTCTGCCTCGACGCCAATACCGGACGACGGAAGTGGCATTACCAGCTGGTGCACCACGGGCTGTGGGATTACGACCCGCCGGCGGCGCCGAACCTGGTCACCCTGACCGTCAACGGCCGCCGCATCGACGCCGTGGTGCAGCTCACCAAGCAGGGCTTCGCGTTCGTGTTCGATCGCGTCACCGGCACGCCCGTGTGGCCCATCGAGGAACGCAAGGTGCCGCCGAGCGACGTTCCCGGCGAAACGGCCTGGCCGACGCAGCCATTCCCGACGAAGCCTCCCGCCTTCGAGGCCCAGGGCGTGTCCCTGGACGATGCCTTCAACCTGACGCCGGAGCTGCAGCAGGCGGCACAGGCCGAGCTGAAGAAGTACCGGCTGGGCCCGCTCTACACGCCGCCGTCGGCAAAGGGCACGGTGGTCCGTCCCGGGGTGTGGGGCGGAGCGAACTGGGGCGGCGGCGCGTTCGACCCCGAGACAGGACGGCTCTACCTGAAGACCGCGCAGAGCCTGGCCATTTTCGCCATCCGGAAGTTCGAGGCCGCCGAGCAACCTGAGAATCGCAAGGGCGAGGTGGACGCCGACTACGTCCAGCGGAGCCTGCCGCCGGTGTTCATGAACGGGCTGCCGCTCACCTCACCGCCCTACGCACACCTGGTGGCCATCGACCTCAATCAGGGCGAGATCGCGTGGCGCACCCCGTTTGGCGACATGCCGGAGCTGCGGGCGCATCCCGCGCTCGCCGGGGTGACGCTGCCGGATCGGCTCGGCGCCCCCGGTCCCGCCGGCGCCATCGTCACCAAAGGCGGCGTCGTACTCATCGGCAGCGGTGATACCGCGCTGTACGCCTTCGACAAACAGACCGGACGCGAAGTGGCGCGACTGCCTGTTACCGAGGCCGTGCAGGCCACGCCCATGACCTACCTCGATGCGCAGGGGCGTCAGGTGGTCGTCGTGGCAACAGGGCGGGCAGATCGCACGGCTCTGGTGGCGTTTGCCCTGCGATAACCGGTTACTCGCGCCGCCCGGCGTGAGGAGTAAGTGGTGTAACATCCGGAGAGGTTCCCGATCCGTCCCGCCGATTCTCCGGCCCGACCATCCCTGGGGGTATTTCGTTGAGCAAGTCTGACAAGAGCAGTGCGAACGGCACGATTGCCGATCAGGTGGCCGAGTTCATCGGCCGCACCATGGGCGAACTATTGAATCGGAAGGACGCCCTGTCGAAGCAGATGGCCGATGTCGACCGGCAAATCGCAGACGTCCGACAGCGTGTCGTCCGGCAGTTCGGCGAGTACCTGCCGACCCCCGCCGAGCGGCGCCGCGCCCGCAGGACCGTGACGCGCCGCGTGAAGGCGGCCGAGGCATCCGTTCGCGAGATCACCACGGAGACGCGACGCAAGATGGCCGAGGCCGCGCGCAAGCGCTGGGCGCGCGAGCGCGCGAAGAAGGCGAAGGCGGGTAAGGCCGCGAAGTAGGAGGCTGGAAGGATTGGCGCGCCCTGCACGACTCGAACGTGCGACCTCCTGGTTCGTAGCCAGACGCTCTATCCAACTGAGCTAAGGGCGCGAAGACTTCCGATCATAGCATAACGGCAGGCCTCGCTTCCCGGCCTCGCTGCCGCTCGGTGGGCCTGCGGTAGGCGCGGCTTCGCCGCGTAGGCCTTCGGTGGGGGGGGCCTCCGGCCCGCGGGGAAAGACCTGCGTGAGCGTCAGCGAACGCCTACGCGGCGAAGCCGCGCCTACCGCAGGCCTACGCCGCGCAGCGGCGCCTACCGTGTCAGTCCGTGCCCCACCGGAAAGGCGCCGCCGAGCGCGATCGGCAGGCGGCCGCCGATGGGAACCTCCCCCGCCAGCGCGCGGACGGCGCTCGACTCCGCCAGGTCCGAGACGTCGTAGGTGAGCAGCATCGCGGGAATCTCCGGCACGCTGGGTGCCACGTACGGGCTGCCGAAGGAGACGGCCGCCATCGGCTGCCCGCGACGCCCGGTGGCGCGGGCCAGGTCCTGGAGCAGGCGAACCACGGACGGCGCCAGATCGACGCGGCCGCTCCCGGACGACACGCGGACGAACACGCCGGCGACCACGGCGTCGTACTTCCCCGCCATCGCGCGCACGAGGTCCAGCTCGTTCGGCGTGGACCGATCCGACACCTCCACCGCGTCGGTGGCCATCCAGCGCTTCTTCAGCTCCGGGATGATCGTGCGACTCGGCGCCGCGATGCGCCACCCGGATGGATAGTCCAGCACCGACAGGTACAACACGCTGGCCGAGGGCGGCAGCCGGAGCGGCACGCGGCTGCCCTCGTCCTTGATCAGCGTGAGGCTCCGCTCGCTGATCGCGCGCGCGACGGCCTGGTGCTGGCGCCCGCCCACGGCCTGTGGCACGGAGTCCATCGACACTGCGCGCGATCGATGCAGGCCCAGGCGTGCCTTGGCCCGCAGCACCCGCGTCACCGAAGCATCGATCCGCGCACGGTCGATCTGCCCGCTCGTCACCGCCGCCTTGATCGCGGTGAACGCCGCCACGGGATCGGGGGAGTCGAGCACCAGGTCTGCCCCGGCGATCACGGCGCGCACGGCCGCCTCCCCCGGCGGCACCATGCGGGTGATCGCGTCCATCTTCATCGCGTCGGTGACGATGAGCCCGTCGAAGGCCAGCTCGCGGCGGAGCAGGCCAGAGACGACAGCCTGGCTGAACGTGGCCGGCACCTTGTCCGCATCGAGCGCCGGCAGCTCGATGTGCGCCACCATCACGGCGCCCGCGCCGGCGGCGAGGCCCGCACGGAACGGCGGCAGCTCCAGTGCCTCCAGCCGCTCGCGCGGGTGCGTGATGATCGGCAGGCCGAGGTGGGAGTCGGTGTCGGTGTCGCCGTGGCCGGGGAAGTGCTTGACGGTGGCGAGCATGCCGCCCTGCTGGAGCCCGCGCACGTACGCCCCCACGAGCGCGCCGACCCTGGCTGGATCCTCACCGAACGAACGCGTGTTGATCACCGGGTTCCGGGCGTTGTTGTTCACGTCGGCCACCGGCGCGAAGTTGACGTGCACGCCCATCGCGCGCCCCTCGATGGCGGTCAGCCGGCCCATTTCGAACGCGAGCTGCTCGTCCCCCGCCGCGCCGACGGCCATCGCGCGCGGAAACCTGGTGGCGCCGGCAATGCGCATGCCGGCGCCGTATTCGAAGTCCGCCGACGCCAGCAGCGGCAGGGGCGCCACCGCCTGCAGCCGGTTGAGCGTGGAGGCGAGCGCCAGCGGGTGGCCGAGGACCACCGACCCGTACGCCGGGTTGAGCATCACCTGCGGCGCCGGCTCGGTGCCGCCGAAGGCGATGACGGCGCCGGCATGGCTCTCCTGCATCACACGTGCGAGGCGATCGAACTCGTCGCTGTCGGTCGGCAGGTAGGTGGAGTCGAACGCGGGCGCAATGAGCTGGCCGATGCGGTCGTCGAGCGACAGCTTCGCCAGCGTCTGCGTGACCCACCGCTCGGCCTCGCGGTCGAGTGGCGCCCGGGCAGCGGGCAGCGCCAGCACCACAACGGCCATCACCAGTGCCGCGGCCCCGGCACGCCCTGGGAAATGCGTCATCGGTGTCCTTGCCTGCGGCCATAGTACCGCACAGGGGATAATCGGAGGCATGTCATCCACCGCGCATCGCGCCGCGGCGCCGGCCGCCGTGCGCTGCTTCGTGATCACCGTCAGCGACACCCGCACCGAGGACACCGACACCGGCGGGCGCGCGATCGTGCAGCTCCTCACCGACGCCGGCCACATCGTCGAAGGTCGCCGCCTCGTTCGTGACGAGCCCGCCCAGGTGGCGGCACTCGTCCGTGCGCAGGCCTCCGAGCCCCTGGTGGACGTCATCATCACCACGGGTGGCACTGGCATCACGCGGCGCGACAGCACGTTCGAAGCGGTGGATGGCCTGCTGGAGAAGCGCCTCCCCGGCTTCGGCGAGCTGTTCCGCATGCTGAGCTTCCAGGAGATCGGCGCCGCCGCCATGCTGAGCCGCGCGTGCGCCGGCACGCACCAGGGCAAGATCGTGGTGGCGCTCCCCGGCTCCGAGCACGCGGTGCGGCTGGCCATGACCCGCCTGGTGATTCCGGAACTGGGCCACCTGGTGGCGGAGACACGGCGATGACCATGCGGCCGTTCACGAGCACGATTTCGATTGACGAGGCACGGGCGATCATCGAGACGGGGGTGCCGCGCATCGAGCGCCGCGACCGGGTGCCGCTGCTCGAGGCACGCGGCCGCGTGCTGGCCTCGGACATCGTGGCCGCCGCCGACGTGCCGCCGTTCAACCGGGCGAGCATGGATGGGTACGCCGTCATCGCGGCGGACACGAGTGTCGCCACGCGCGAGGCGCCGCATCAGCTGCGGCTGGCCGGCCGTGTCTACACGGGCGAGCTGCCCACCACCGCCGTCGAGGCGGGCACGTGCATCGAGGTGGCTACCGGCGCGCCGATGCCCGCCGGCGCCGACGCGGTGATCATGGTGGAGGAAACCGCGGTGGCCGGCGAGACGGTGACGATCGTCGCCAGTGTCAGGCCCGGACAGAACGTCGGGCGGCAGGGCGCGGACATCGCCACCGGCCAGACGGTGCTGTGCGAAGGCGCGGTCCTCAACGCCAGCCGCATCGGCGCGCTGGCGGCCCTGGGGCACGCGGAGGTCGAGGTGTGGGCCCAGCCGTCCGTGGCCGTGCTGTCCACGGGCAACGAGATCGCGCCACAAGGCGCCCCCCTGCCCCCTGGTCAGATCTACGACATCAACCGGTTCACGGTCTCGACCGTCGTCGCCGAGCATGGCGGTGTTCCCGTCCCGATCTCGACGGCCCGGGACACGCTGGACGCCCTCCACGGCGCCCTCGATGCGTGCCTGGCGCACGACCTGATCGTGTTCTCGGGCGGCAGCTCCGTCGGCGAACGCGATCTCATCCTCGACGTCATCCGCGCCCGCGGCGAGGTGCGCTTCCACGGCATCGCCGTCAAGCCGGGCAAGCCCACCCTGTTCGGACACGTGGAGGGCACGCCTGTGTTCGGCATGCCGGGCTATCCCACGTCGTGCCTGTCGAATGCGTACATCCTGCTGGTGCCGGCGCTGCGCCGCATGGCGCGCCTGCCGCTGACGGCCCCGCGGACGCTGTTGCTGCCACTCGCCGCGCGCGTGGCCTCCGTGGCCGGGCGGCACCAGTTCTATTCCGTGCGCGTGGAGAACGGCATGGCCGTGCCCGCGTTCAAAGCATCCGGCGACATCACGTCGATGTCACAGGCGGACGGCTACATCGAGATCGACGCCGACGTCACCGAGGTGGCCGCCGGGACGGAGGTGAGGGTCACGCTGTTCTGAGGTCTTGAGGTCTTGCCTGCCCGCCGCTACGGCGGGCAAGCAAGACCTCAGGACCTCTGCCTCAGCTCCCGCGTCAGCTGCACGATGCGCAGCGTCAGGCCGTGCACGAAGCCGCGCACCAGCGTCGGGTTCCGCTCGAGGAGACGGAAGAAGTCGGACCTGGGGATGACGAGGCACTCCGTCGGCTCGGTGGCGGTGCCGGTTGCGGGATAGGGCCCCCCTTCGAACGCGCCCACGTCGCCGAGCGGGTCTCCTGCGTGGAGGACCTCAGGGAGGTCGACGACCGGGCCTGAAGCAGACGTCACACGAACACTCCCGGAGAGGATCGCCAGGATGACGCTCGCGGGCTCGCCCTCCGCGAAGACGCGCTCACCCGAGGCATACGCCGTGACGGTCGCAACCGAGGCCACAAGAGCCAGGTCGTCTGGTGCCAGGCGACTGAAGATCGGGACGGACGCCACTTGCGTGTCGGTGGGAGTCGACATGGTTGGACGTCATCATAGCCCGCCTTCGCCCTCGGGCGTCGGCGCGACAGGCCCAAGACCCAGGACCTCCCGCCTTCGCTCAGGCTCCAGAGCGAGCTACGGCGGGCAGGCAAGACCTCAAGACGTCAGGTCGAGCCGCAGCACGTTCTCCACGTACCAGTAGAACAATCGGTCGCCGGTGAAGCTGCCGCGCACCACCGGCCCGCCCCACATGCGGCCCGCGTAACCGTTCAGCGACCAGCACCTGGAGATTCGCACGTCGGTCGAGGCCTCGAGCACCGTGCCCAGGCCGCGGGAGCCGTTCGATGGGCGGGTGGAGTACCCGAAAAACCGGCCGTCGCGGGCCGTGGCGCCGCTGCCCTGGTACCAGCGGTCGCCGACCTCAGCCAGGTCCAGCCGGTGCACGTCGAGCCGTGCCCGGACGCGCGCGTGCGGCTCGGCCAGGACCTGCGCGAACAGGTCGCGCAGGTTCGCCTGCGCGTACACCATCGACTGCGCGTAGCTCCGCGTCTCCTGCAGCATGGGGAAGAACGTCTCGTGCCGGTTGTCGCGACCGTTCGGGTCACCCGAGGCATGGGACACTCCAGCACGCAGCCACGGCTTCCAGGTCACGGAGGGCCAGCGATACCCCGCCTGTGCCGCGACGCTGAAGGCGCGATGCGACTGCCCGTACCAGTCGCCCCCCTGCCATGCGCCCCACGCGGCGTAGTCTGCCAGGCCAGGGCCCGCGCGTCGCGCGGCCACGTGTGACGCGCCCACCGCGCCGAGCGTGATGTCCGCCGCCTCGACCGGCACGAGGCTGTTGTCCGGGCGGATGTCCACCGGACGCCGATCGCGATAGTAGACGCCGAACACCTGGCTCTCGACGTCCGCGCCGTGCCGCTGCCCGGCGAAGGCCGTCCCCACCTGCAGGCGATTGATGGTGAGGTTCGCGGACTCCTCGTACCCGCCCTGCGAAACCATGAACAGCCCGCCACCGGCATAACGCCCATCTCCGCGCCAGTCGACCCTGACGCCATCGAACCGTCGCTGGTACAGCGACCACCCGAACGTGCCGACGAGCCGCCCGTCGATGGCCAGCCGCCGCACGTCGGACAGCGGCCCTGCACCCTGCACCCCTGCACCCTGCACCCCTCCCTGCCCCCCTTCCTGGCCCGACGTGTACGGCATGCGTCCCACGGTCAACGCGCGGCGGCGACGCTCGTCGTGCACCGACAGAGTGAGGGCCGAGAGGAACACCTGGTAGCTGAACGGCTGACCGGACGCGGCGAAGTAGAACGCGCCCGTGCCGAGTCCGCCCGGGCCGATGGCATCGGCCGGCAGGCGCTCCACGCGCACGTACGCGAAGCCGCCCTCGAGGTCCACGCGGCGCCCACGCACGCGAATCTCGAGGTCGGATCGGTTGCTCCAGAACGTGTAGTCCGGATCCACGCCGGCCAGCGGCGGCTCGAAGAAGCGCCACGTCTCCACACGCGTGAGGTTGGACAGCGTCCCCTGCACGTCGGGCCAGCCAGACGCCGCCTGGTCCTGCTCGGAGGGTTCACCCGAGGCCGCCTGATCGTGAGCGACGAGCTTCCCCGGAGCCGCCCGGTCCTGTCCGCCGGCCGCGGGCGACACGTCCTGCCCGATGGCCGGAGGCGGCACGTCCTGTCCGATGGCCGGGACCGCGGTCCCGAGGAGGAGCGCCACCGCCGCCACGGCCGGGTGCACTGCGATCACGGCCGCTGCAGGTTGTACCGCATGATGGCGGCGTGGGGCCCGCTCCGCATGCGCTCGAGTGCGTACACGTCTCCCGAGGGGCCTGTTGCGGCGGCGTGCGCCTCGGCGATGCGTGCGTGGTCCTCGGCGTCCAGCCTCACGGTCAGCGACGCGAGCGTCTCCTCCAGGTGCCGGGCGTGCCTGGCCCCGACGATGACGCCGGCGACGCCTGGCTGATCGAGGGCCCAGCGGATCGCGATGGCGCCGATGCGCACGCCGTGCTTCCCGGCCACGACGTGCAGCACCCCCAGCAGCGCCTGGAAGTAGTCCCACCCGCCGCATTCCTCGATGACGAGTCGGTACTTCACGAGCGATCGGTTCTCGAGGGGTTCAGCCGGCGCAGGCTGGCCCAGCCACCGCTCCGAGAGAAAGCCGCCTGCGAGTGCTCCGTAGGCGAGCAGCCCGATCCCGTGATCGGCGCACACCGCCGCCATGTCACCAGCGGGACGCCGATCCAGCAGCGAGTACTGGACCTGGTGCGAGACGATCGGGATGCCGGCCGCCACGAAGTCCCGCACGTGCGCGGTGTCGAAGTTCGTGAGCCCCAGGTGCCTGATCCTGCCGGCCCGGCGCAGGTCGTCGAGCCAGCGTGCGGCATCGACGACGCCGGGAATCCCGTAGTCCCACCAGTGCAGCTGGACGAGGTCGAGCGCGTCGACACCCAGCCGCGCCAGCGACCGATCGATGACCGCCTCGATGTCGTGGCGCACCAGCTGCGGCAGGCGGTCCAGGTCCGGCACGCACTTGGTGTGGATCTGCACCGGCGCCGATGCCGCGCCGCCGTCGCGCGCGCACCTGCGCGCCAGGAAGCGGCCGATGAGCGTCTCCACGCCGGTGTAGATGTCGGCGCAGTCGAACGTGGTGATGCCCGCGCGGACGAAGGCGGCCATGTCGGCGATGGCGGCCTCGGCGTCCACCTCGCCGTGGCCACCGGCCAGCTGCCAGCCGCCCTTCAGCAGGCGGGAGATCTCGTACCCGGGTGCGAGCGCGATGCGCGGGACGGCGGCCATCCGGTTACCGCGGTCGCGGAGGCAGGGGCACGGCGGTGACCTCGCTGTGCCGGAACGTCCGCACACCGGTGCGCGTGATGCGGAAGCGCGCGCCGCAATTCGGGTCGGGACACGCGATGTCGGTGTCGGTGGTCATCCAGTCGTTGGCGTCGGTCACGCGTTGCTTCGCCGGCAGCAGCGGCAGCAGGGCCGCGAGCGCGTACAGCGAGAAGGCCTGACCATCCGGGAAGCGCAGGTTCTCGCCTTCCACCGTGAAGGCGTCGCCGGCGCGGTGGCTGCAGACCATCGGGCGCTCCGTGGCCACGACTTCCACGCGCAGGTCGTACAGCTGAAACGCATCGTCCATCAGCAGTAGTCTATCGTCAGGCTTCAGGCTCCAGGCTTCAGGCTTCAGGCTACAGGCTACAGGCTTCAGGCTTCAGGCTTCAGGCTTCAGGAAGGACTCTTGTCCCGCTGTCCAGCTGCCACACTGCGACGCTGTCCCGCTGCCACACTCCGACGCTGTCCCGCTGCCACACTGCGACGCTGTGCAGCTGCCCCGCTGCGACGCTGTCCCGCTGCCACACTGCGAACGCTGCCACGCTGCCAACGTGACCGCGCGACAACGCGATGGCGCGACAAGAGTAGTACCTGAAGCCTGAAGCCTGTAGCCTGTAGCCTGTAGCCTCTAGCCTGTAGCCTCTAGCCTGGAGCCTGTAGCCTGTCACCGTCCATGTCCCCTCCTGCCCTGTCCGTGCGCGGCGGCGCTCTCGGTGCGCTCGCTCCATTCGCCGTGTTCCTGGCCGGCGTCGGCTGGCTGGCGCTCTCCGGCGCGCCGGACGAGCGCGGCTTCTGGCCCATCCTGCTGGCGGCCCTGGCGCTCGGCCTGGCGCTGGCGCGGGATCGCGGGCGCTATGCGGACACGCTGCTCACCGGTATGGCTCAGCCGCTGGTGATGGTGATGGTGCTGGCGTGGCTCCTCGCCGGGGTACTGAGCACGCTCCTCGGGTCCGCGGGCTTCGTGCAGGCACTCGTCTGGATCACCGCGCAGCTGGGGCTCTCGGGCGGGGCGTATGTCATGGCCGCCTTCCTCACGTGCGCGGTGGTCTCGACATCCACGGGTACGAGCTTCGGCACCATCCTCATCTGCGGGCCACTGCTCTACCCCGCGGCCGCAGGCGTGGGCGCCGACCCGGTGGTGCTGGCCGGCGCCATCCTCGCCGGCGCCACGTTCGGCGACAGCATCTCGCCCATCTCCGACACGACGATCGCCTCGTCCGGCACGCAGCAGGTGGACATCGGCGGCACCGTGCGGGCGCGGCTCAAGTACGTGCTGCCCGCCGGCGCCGTGGCGGCGATCGCGTACCTGTCGCTCGGCGCGGGCGCGCCGGGTGACGCCATGGCCGCGGCGGCAGGCAGCCCGCGGGGCCTGCCCATGATCGTCGTGCCGCTCGCCATCATCGCCATGCTCCTCGCGAAGCGTCACCTCGTGGAGGCGCTGCTCTCCGGCATCGTGCTCGCCACACTGCTGGCGCTCTCGCTCGGGCTGATTGCACCCGCTCAGCTGCTGCGCGTCGAGCCCGGCAGCTTCGCCGCCAAGAGCCTGATCATCGACGGCCTGGAGCGGGGCGTCGGCGTGTCGGTGTTTACGCTGCTGCTGGTGGGCCTGGTGGCCGGCCTGGAGGCCAGCGGCACGCTCGGGCGACTCGTCGGCCGCGCCGCCACCGGTCCCGCGCGTCCGGCTCGCGCCGAGGCACGCATCGTCGGCGTGGTCATGGCGGCGGTGCTCGTCACCACCCACAGCGTGGTGGCGATTCTCGCGGTCGGCGACTATGCGAGGCGGGCGGGCGAGGCAGCCGGGCTCGGCGGCTACCGGCGGGCGAATCTGCTCGATGTGGCGGTCTGCACGTGGCCGTTCCTGCTGCCGTATTTCCTGCCGACGATCCTGATGTCCGGCGCTACGGCGTCGGGGGCCGATGCGGGGCTGCCGCGTATCTCCGCCCTCGACGCGGGCCTGTGGAACGTCTACTCCTGGGGCTTGCTGGTGATGCTGGCGCTGGCGGTGGGAACGGGATACGGCCGACGCGAGTAGGCTCGCCAGGCTACAGGCTACAGGCTGCAGGCTTCAGGCTTCAGGCTACAGGCTTCAGGCTTCAGGCTTCAGGCTTCAGGCTACAGGAAGAACTCTTGTCGCGCTGCCACGCTGCCACGCTGCCACGCTGCCACGCTGTCACGCTGCCACGCTGCCACGCTGCCAACGTGACGGCGCGACAGCGAGACGGCTCGACAAGAGTAGTACCTGTAGCCTGCAGCCTGTAGCCTGTAGCCTGAAGCCTGTGAAGCCTGAAGCCTGTGAAGCCTGGAGCCTGACGTCCGGCGTCACCCCTTCAGCAGGCGGTTCACCTCGCCCCAGTTCACGACGTTCCAGAACGCGGCCAGGTAGTCCGCGCGGCGGTTCTGGTACTTCAGGTAGTAGGCGTGCTCCCACACGTCCACGCCGAAGATGGCCCTCTTGCCGTCCATCAGCGGGTTGTCCTGGTTCGGCGTGCTCGTGATCTCGAATTTCCCGCCGTTGTCGACGAGCCACGCCCAGCCGCTGCCGAAGCGGCCCATGCCGGCCGCCTGGAACTGCTCCTTGAACTTGTCGAAGCTGCCGAACGCGGCGTCGATGCCGCTGGCTACGTCACCGGTGGGCGCGCCGCCGCCGTTCGGGCCCATCAGCGTCCAGAACATCGAGTGGTTCCAGTGGCCGCCGCCGTTGTTGCGGACGGCCGTGCGGATGTCGTCCGGCACGCTCGCGAGACCTTTCAGCAGGTCGTCCAGGCTCCTGTCGTGCAGCTCGGGATGCTTGTCGAGCGCCGCGTTGAGGTTGGTGACGTACGCCTGATGGTGCTTGCCGTGATGGATCTGCATCGTCAGTGCGTCGATGTGCGGCTCGAGCGCCGGAAAGTTGTACGGCAAGGCTGGCAATGTATGGGCCATGTGCAATCTACTCCTCGTTAGGTAATTGTAAGCATCCTGTCGAGCGCGACGCGCGCGAAGTGCTTGTCGCGGTCCGGCACGACGATGTGGTTGTGGACCTTGCCCTCGATCAGTCCTTCGAGCACCCAGAGCAGGTGGTTCGGCGACACGCGGAACATCGTGGAGCACAGGCAGCCCATCGTGTCGAGCGACAGGACCGTCGTGCCCCGTGCCGCCATCTCCTCCGCCAGGCGATGCACGAGGTGGACCTCCGTGCCCACCGCCCAGGTCGTGCCGGCGGGCGCCTCGCGCACGGTCTTCAGGATGTACTCCGTGGACCCGAAGTCGTCGGCCGCGCGCAGCACGTCGTGTGGCACCTCGGGGTGTACGATCACGCGCACGTCCGGGTGCTGCCGCCGCACCGCCTCGATCTGCGCCACCGTGAACCGCACGTGCACCGAGCAGTGCCCCTTCCACAGAATCAGCCGCGCCCGCCGCACCTCCTCCGGCGTGAGACCGCCGAACGGCTCGAACGGATCCCACACCACCATCTCGTCCAGCGGCACGCCCATCTTCCAGGCCGTGTTGCGGCCGAGGTGCTGGTCGGGGAGGAAGAGGATCTTCGCCTTCTGCGACCAGCCCCAGCGCAGCGTCGCCGCGGCGTTGGACGAGGTGCACACGGTGCCACCGCGCTCGCCGACGAAGGACTTAATCGAGGCCGCGGAGTTGATGTAGGTCACCGGTACCACCGACGACGCCACGCCCAGCTGTTCGAGCTCCGACCAGCAGACGGCCAGTTGGTCCGGAGCGGCCATGTCGGCCATCGAGCAGCCGGCCGCCAGGTCCGGCAGGATCACCTGCTGGTGCGGCAGCCCCAGGATGTCCGCGCTCTCGGCCATGAAGTGCACGCCGCAGAACACGATGTACTCGGCGTTCGGGTGCTTCGCGATCTCGCGGGCCAGCTTGAAGGAGTCGCCGGTGTAGTCCGCGAAGCGGATCACCTCGTCGCGCTGGTAGTGGTGGCCGAGAATCACGAGGCGGTCGCCCAGCGTCCGGCGGGCCGCCGCGATGCGCGCGGCCATCTCCTCGTCCGGCAGGCCCAGGTAGCGCTCGGGGAGCGGCTGACGCTCGCCGATGCTGGCCTTCTCCACCTCGTTCAGCACCGGAAGGAAGGTGCCCGTCGCCATGTGGCTGTGCCCCTCATCCCCGCGCCGGCTTGCGAGCTTGTGAATGTTTTCGCAATCTCCGGACGCGAAAAGACCAAGCGGGGCCCGGCACCGCTCCTGCCGGTCGCACGCTTGGTCTAGTCCGAATATAGCACGTCAGGCCGTGGCCAGCTGCGGCATCCGGACGACGTTGTAGAGCGTGTCGCGCTCGATGGGGACGCGACCCGCGTCGCGGATGAGCTGTTCGATGTCCGCCGTGGACAGCGCCGTCGGCGTCGTCGATCCGGCCATGTGGTAGATGGTCTCTTCCTGCACCGTGCCGTCGAGGTCGTCCGCACCGAACCACAGCGCCGTCTGTGCCACCTCCACGCCCGAGGAGATCCAGTAGGCCTTGACGTGATCGACGTTGTCGAGCAGCAGCCGGGCCACGGCGTGCACGCGCAGCGTGTCGGCGGCCGACGGCGCGGGCAGCTTGCGCATCTGGTTGTTGTCGGGGTGGAACGCGAGGGGGATGAACGCCTGCAGCCCGCCGGTCTCGTCCTGCAACGCCCGCAGGCGCAGCAGGTGATCCACGCGCTCGGCCATGGTCTCGATGTGGCCGTAGAGCATCGTCGCGTTCGTGCGCATGCCCATCTGGTGGGCGGTGCGGTGCACGGACAGGTACCGATCGCCGTCGCACTTGTCGTAGGAGATCTTCCGCCGCACGCGCGGCGCGAAGATCTCGGCCCCGCCGCCGGGCAGCGAGTCGAGACCCGCCTCGCGCAGTTCCTCCAGCACCTGGCGGTCCGTCTTGCCGTAGTGGTCCGCGAAGAAGGCAATCTCGACGGCGGTGAAACACTTCAGGTGGACGTCCGGCCGGATGCGCTTCAGCCCGCTCAGCAGGTCGGTGTAGTAGCTGAACGGCAGGCCCGGGTGCAGCCCGTTGACCATGTGCACCTCGGTGAGCGGCTCGCCGTCGCGGGCACGCAGGCGGTCCAGGACCTGCTCGACCGATTTCGTATGGGCGCCGGGCTTCTCGGGGGTGAGCCGCGCGAACGAACAGAAGAGGCAGGAAGCCTCGCAGACGTTCGTGGCCTCGAGGCGCAGGTTGTGGTTGAAGTAGGTGCGGTCTCCGTGCCGCCGCTCGCGCTCGCGGTTCGCGAGCCACCCCACCGCGAAGAGATCGGGGGCCTCGAACAACCGGACGCCCTCGTCGAAGGTGAGACGCTGACGGGCCTCCAGCTTGTCGGCGATGTCGGTGAGACCCGCGGTGCGCAGGCGCGCCAGCATCGGTCAGCCTGTAGCCTGAAGCCTGTAGCCTGAAGCCTTACGCGATGCCGACCACCTGCGCGCGGAGCGTGCGCGCGCGCGGCCCGTCGAGCTCGGCCATCAGGATGCGCTGCCACTGGCCCAGCACGACCTCGCCGCCGCTGATCTGCAGCGTCAGGGAGTGGCCCAGGAGCATCGCCCGCAGGTGCGAATCGGCGTTCATGCGATCGCAATCCGAGTGGTCCGGATCGTTGTGCATGTAGTAGCGGTCGCGCGCCACCATCTCTTCGAGGAACTTCTTGATGTCCACGAGCAGGGCGCGCTGGAACTCGTTGATGAACACGGCGCAGGTCGTGTGCATGGACCAGAGGGTGATCATGCCCTCCTTGATGCCGAACTGCCGCACGAAGCTCATCACCTTGTCGGTCAGGTCCACCAGCTCGATGCGATCGTCGGTGTCGATGACGAAGTTCTCACCGTGGATCACGAAGCCGCCAGCCGCGACACTCGCCACCTTCTGGACGGGTGTTTCGCGAACGGTCACGGTCGAACTCTTACTCATGCGTTCCTCGTTGTGGTCGCCCGAAATGGCGGGGCGTCATGATGACAGACACAAACTCCGTATTTTATCCCCAAAACCAGCCCGACGACACGACCGCGTTACAACGGACGTAACTCCTGTTTCCGCAGGCACTTAGCGCCGCCCCTGAGGCCGCCCGGACGCATCCGACGCCCCGTGTCGGCCATGCTACAATCCCGCTCACAACCGACGCGTTCCCGGCGGTCAAGGGAAGTTGGGTGCAAAGCCCACACGGTCCCGCCACTGTAAGCGGGGAGCGCGCGTCCGATTCTCCGCCGTCGCCCGGCTGCACCACCGCAGGGCATCGGCGTGACGTCACTGTCGCCTCGGCGATGGGAAGACGCCGGGCGCGCGTGACGATCCGCAAGTCAGGAGACCTACCGCCACGGAATTCGTCCTTCAGCCGGCTTCGGCGCCGACGGGATTGTCATCCCGTCGCTCCGTGAACCGGCACCGGCGCGGGTAACGCCGGGGAGGCGACGATGATCGAGACCCTACGTCCGTACGGACGCGCCTGTGTGGCGTACGTCCTCTTCACCCTGACCGTCATGGGCTCCAGCCAGGCGGTCGCCAGCCAGGCGGGTCCTGGCGAGCGCATCCTCGGCCGCGTGCTCGACCCCGACGGCCAGCCCGTCGCCGGCGCCACCATCATCGTGGACGGCCCGGTGGCCGCCGCGCGCACCTACTCATCAGACGCACGCGGCGGCTTCGAGGTGGCAACCGATGCCCCCGGCCGCTTCCGGCTCCGCGCGTCGGCGCCGGGCCTGGCCGCGCCGGTGGTGGAGGTCGATCTGGCCGAGGGACAGACCACCTCCGTGGACCTGCACCTCCGGCTCACGGCGGTCGAGGAACGCCTGGTCGTGACCGCCGCGCAGGTCGGTCAGGTGGCATCGATGGTGCCCGACAGCACCACGGTGATCGGCGGTGACGTCCTCGCGACCCGGCAGCAGTTCAACACCGGACAGGCGCTGCGCTCGGTGCCCGGCATCACGGTGCAGCAGAGCGGCGGTCCCGGATCGCTCACCTCGCTCTTCCTCCGCGGCGGGGAGTCGGACTACACGCTCGTCCTCATCGACGGCGTGCGCGCCAACAGCTTCGGCGGCGGCGTGGACCTGTCGCAGGTGCCCCTTGCCGACGTGGAGCGCATCGAGGTGGTGCGCGGCCCGCAGAGCGCGCTGTACGGCGCCGACGCCATCGGTGGTGTCGTGCAGATCTTCACCCGCGCGAGCGGGGCCCCGTCGGTCCAGGGGATGATGGAGAGCGGCAGCCGCGACATGTGGCGGGCCGGCGCCTCGACCACGGGATCGGCGCGCGGCTGGCGGTGGCAGGCCGGCGGCGATCACTTCCAGGAAGCGGGCTACACGGGCCTGGCCTCGAACGGTGAGACCGTGAGCAACGACGACGCCCGCATCTCGCAGGGCGCGACGACGGTGGGCTGGCAGGGCCGCGCGGGAACGGACGTCCAGGGGACGGCCCGTTACGTGGACACCGACCGCGGCACGCCGGGCCCCTTCGGGTCGGATCCCGCGGACCGGTTCGCGGGTGTCGATCGGACCTCGCGGAACCTGACCACGCGCGCCAGCGGCGCCGTGCGGTGGATCCAGCCGTGGTTCGGCGCGTCCAGCCGCGTGCAGCAGCGCACGGAGTTCGACGTCGCGGACTACGACCTCGCCGCGCGCAGCAGCTTCCCGTCGGAGGGCGAGACGCGCCGCGTGCACGCTCGTACCCAGACGGACCTTGCCGCCTCCGCCGCGCTCGGACTCACGGGCGGCGTGGAGTGGCTCGGCGAACGCGGCGCCAGCACGTTCATCACGGCGGGGACAGGACCGGTGCCCGTAGAGCGATCGGTCCTGGGCCTCTTCGGCGAGGCGCGGTGGCAGCCCGGCGCCCGCGTGAGCCTCACGGCGGGCCTTCGCGGCGAGCGCATCCATCGCGGCGCCTTCCCCGGCGATCCCACGGCCTTCACGCCTCGCCCCGACTTTGCGGCCGACACCGTCGTCTCGGCCAATCCCAAAGTAGCGGGGAGCTGGCTGGCCCTGGGGGATCCGGCAACGACGGGAGCCTGGACGCGCGTGCACGGCGCCTTCGGCACCGGCATCCGGCCGCCGGACGCCTTCGAGATTGCGTTCACCGACAACGCGGGGCTGCGGCCCGAGCGGAGCCGCAGTGCCGAACTGGGTGTGGCGCAGGACTGGCGCTCCGGCGCCGTGCACCTGGATGCCACCGTCTTCCTGAACAGCTACGACGACCTCATCGTGTCGGTCGGTCGATCGTTTGCGGGCGTCAGCCGATGGCGCACCGACAACATCGCCAACGCGCGGGCACGCGGGCTCGAGGCCACCGGCGCCTGGCGCCCGTCGGCCGCGCTCGGGGTGCAGGCCACCTATACGTGGCTGTCCACCGAGATCCTCGCCGTGGACGGGACGTCCACGGCGCCGCCGCCCTACGCCGTCGGCGACCGGCTGCTGCGGCGCCCCGGACAGCAGGGCTCCCTCGACGCCACGTGGGGCCGCAGCCGCACATCGGCCTTCGCGCAGTTGCTGCTCCGCGGCGATTCGCTCGACGCCGAGCCCGCGTTCGGCCCAACCGGTGGTCTCTACGAGAACCCGGGCTACGCGGTGGCCAACCTGGGGGCCGCGGTCGAACTGGCACGCGGCGTCACCGTCCACGGACGCGTTCAGAACCTCTTCGACGAGCAGTACGAGGAGGTGCTGGGCTACCCCGCGCCGGGCCGCACGTTCTACGTCGGAGTCCGCCTTGCTGCGAGCCGATGACGTCTCGTTCCGCTATCACGCGGATACGCCGCTGGTCGTGGACGGGGTCACCCTCGAGGTCGCCCGCGGCGATCTCGTGGGCATCCTCGGCCCGAACGGCTCCGGCAAGACGACGCTGCTCCGCCTGTTGAGCGGGACGCGCGCGCCGACATCGGGAACCGTGCGGCTCGTCGCGGAGCCGCTCCACGGGCTCAGCCGCCGCGACATCGCGCGCCGTCTTGCGGTGGTGCCCCAGGAGGTGGAGCTGGCCTTCGAGTACACGGCGCTCGAAATCGTGCTGATGGGACGGCACCCGCACCTCGGCCTGTTCCAGGTGGAAGGGCCCGGCGACTACGCGATCGCGCGGGAGGCGCTGGCCGCCACCGGCACCGCCCACCTGGAATCGCGTGAGTTCCACACGCTCAGCGGGGGTGAGAAGCAGCGCGTCGTGATCGCCGCGGCCCTGGCGCAGGCGCCGGACGTCCTGCTGCTCGACGAGCCGACGGCCTCTCTCGACCTGGGGTACCAGCTCGACATCGCCGCGCTGCTCTCCACGCTGAATCGCGACCGCGGCGTCACGATGGCGATCTCGACGCACGACCTGCACCTGGCCGCCTCCATCTGCCGGACGCTCGTGTTGATGCGGGGCGGCCGCGTGCTGGCGCACGGCCCGGCGGATACCGTGCTCACGCCTGCGCACGTACGGGCGCTCTATGACGTCGAGGCCGACGTGCACGTCCATCCCGACACGGGCCACCTGACGGTGGTGCCGGTTCGACGCGTGCGCGCATGAGCCTTCGCCGCCGACTCGTCACCGTGGTGGGGTCGTTCGGCATCCTGACGCTCGCGGTCGTGCTGTGGGCGCCGACGGTCGGCAGCACGCCGATCTCGCTGGCGCGTGCCTTCGACGCGGCGCTCCCCTGGGCCGACAACGTGGACGCGCAGATCTTCTTCGTGGCCAGGCTGCCGCGCGTGCTGGCCGGGGCGCTCATCGGCGCCACGCTGGCGGCCGCGGGCGTGGTCCTGCAGGCCCTGCTGCGCAATCCCCTGGCCACGCCCTTCACGCTGGGCGTCTCGGCGGGCGCCGCCCTGGGCGCGATGCTCGCCATCGCGTGGCGCCTCGACGTCGGCGCGCTGGGCGTCTCGTCCGTGCCCATCGCCAGCTTCCTCGGGTCGCTCGCGGCGATTCTCATCGTCTACTGGCTGGCCTCGTCGCAGCGGCGGGGGCTCTCCACCAACGTGCTGCTGCTGGCCGGCGTCACGCTCAACTCGTTCTTCTCGGCGCTCATCCTGTTCGTGCAGTACCTCGCGGACTTCGCGGAGTCGTTCCGCACCGTCCGCTGGCTCATGGGCGACCTCGACGTGGGCAGCTACGGGCCCCTCCTGGCGGCGACGCCGTTCATCATCACGGCCTTCGCGGTCTTCGCGACGCTGCCGCGCGCACTCAACCTGCTGACGATGGGGGACGACGTGGCGGCGAGCCGCGGGGTCGACGTCGTCCGGGCGCAGCAGTGGGCGTTCGTCAGCGCCTCGCTCGCCACCGGCGCGGCCGTCTCGCTGGGCGGTCCGGTCGGCTTCATCGGCATCGTCGTGCCGCACCTGGTGCGGCTCATGGTCGGTGCGGATCACCGAGTCGTGCTGCCGGCGGCGACGCTCTTCGGCGCGGCATTCCTGGTGCTGTGCGACCTGCTGGCCCGCACGGTGATGGCGCCGGTCGAGGTCCCGGTCGGCATCATCACCGCCCTGATCGGCGGCCCGTTCTTCCTGTGGCTGCTCGTGAGGCAATCGTGAACACGAAGGCATCGCTTGGTGTTGCCGGCCTCCTTGTCATCGTGTCCTTCGTGTCCTTCGTGTGGGCCCTTCAGACGCCGCGACGGATTGTGTCGCTGGTGCCCGCGGTCACGGAGATGCTGTTCGCCCTTGGCGCCGGGCCGCAGGTGGTCGGCGTGAGCAGCTACGACCAGGACCCGGCCGAGGTTCGGCAACTGCCACGGGTGGGCGCGCTGCTCGATCCGGACGTCGAGCGCATCCTCTCCCTGCAGCCGGATCTGGTCGTCACCTACGGCTCGCAGACCGATCTGAAGGCGCAGCTCACGCGGGCGTCGATCGCGGTGTTCGACTATCGCCACGCCGGGCTGGCGGACGTCACCTCCACCATCCGGCAGCTGGGGGCGGTGACCGGCCGTGCCGATCGGGCGGAGACGGTGGCCTCGGACATCGAGCAGCAGCTGGCGCGCATCCGCGCACGCGCCAGTTCAGGTGCCCGGCCGCGCACCCTGCTCGTCTTCGGGCGGGAACGGAGGGCGCTCCGCAATATCTACGCCAGCGGGGGCCGCGGCTTCCTCCACGACATGCTCGAGGCCGCGGGCGGCACCAACGTGTTCGCCGACATCGACCGCGAGTCGGTGCAGGCGACGACGGAGCTGATCCTCGCGCGGGCGCCGGAGGTGATTCTGGAGGTGCGGTCCGCCGACGTGCTGACCGCCGAGGAGGCCGCGCGCGAGTCGGCGAGCTGGGCACCGCTCGCGTCGGTCCCGGCCGTCCGGGAGCGGCGCATCGTCGTGCTCACGGGACGGGGCCTCACCGTGCCGGGCCCACGCGTGGCGGACGTCGTGCAACGGATGGCGGACGCGCTCCGATGACGCGAGCGTCCCACGCGTCAGTCGCGCGCTTCGTGCGAGCTTTCGATCAGCACCAGCCCGCTCTTGAGCGACTCGGGGATCTTGAGCACGCGGCCGAAGGCGCTCAGATCGTAGCCGTCCTGCAGCCGCCCGGTCACGTTCACGCGGGCACCCGTCCGCGGTGCGCCGCTGGTGGTGACCACCCACAGGCCCTGGCCACCATCCGTGATGCGATAGGCGCCCCGTCCCATGATGGACGCGCTCTCCGCCACCGTGCCCTTCACCGTGACGGTGCCGTTGCGGTACTTCGCCGGGTCGGCCAGCACCTGGTTGATGGAGCGGGCCCCGCAACCAGCGAGCAGAGCAGCGGCGAGGAGGATCAGTCCGGCACGCGGCAGCAGTGGCATCGAAACCTCCTGACGAACGACCTCGGAGTATGACACGGCCACTGAAGATACTCGTCTCGTGGTCCTCCGGAAAGGACTCGGCGTGGATGCTCCACGTCCTGAACCAGGAACACCCGGGCGCCGTGCGGGGGCTGCTCACGACGACCAACGCCGCGTTCGATCGCGTGGCGATGCACGGCGTGCGGCGATCGCTCGTCGAGGCCCAGGCGCGTGCCGCGCGCCTGCCGCTGCACGTCGTCCCCCTGCCATGGCCGTGCGCGAACGAGGACTACGAGCGCCTGATGGCCGCGGCCGTGCGCGATCGCGTCGCCGAGGGCTTCACGCACGTGGCGTTTGGCGACCTGTTCCTCGAGGACGTGCGCCGGTATCGGGAGGCGCGCCTGGCTGGCACCGGGTTGACGCCGATCTTCCCGCTCTGGAAGACCGCCGGCACGGCGGAGCTGGCCCGGACGATGATCGCCGGAGGGATCGAGGCGCACCTCACGTGCGTCGACCCGCGCGTGATCGACCCGTCCTATGCCGGGCGGCGCTTCGATGTGTCCCTGCTGGCCGATCTGCCGCCGGAGGTGGATCCCTGCGGCGAGCGTGGAGAGTTCCACTCCTTCGCGTATGCTGGGCCGATGTTCGCCGAACCGGTTCGGGTACGGGTGGGAGCGCGCGTCGAACGCGACGGCTTCGTGTTCTGCGACCTGGACGAGGACCCGTCGTGAAGGTCGTGCTCCTCGGCCTGCTCCAGGGGCCCGTGGCATGGCTGGGCGTCTCCCTGGCCATCTCGCTCCTGCTCCAGTTCCGCTTCGGCTTCAGCGCGTCCGCCACGATCGGCGCCTCCCTGCTCGCCGGTGCGTTCGCGTGGGCGTCAGTGGGGTTGCTGCTCTCGGCGTTCCATCGCTGGCGCGAGCGGTCCGCCATCATGGGCGGCGTGGCCGGAGTGGCGCCCGAGGACGGGGCGCATGCGGTGCTGGTCGGGGTCCTGGAGGCGACGGGGCCCCTGCTGCGAGCGCCGCTCGACGGGTCGCCCTGCGTGGCGTACTCCTACGAGATCCTCGACGACCGCGGTACCGGCAGGAAGCGCTTCGTCAGCAACGTCGCCCGCGGCATCGCGCTCACCCCCACCAGCATCGTCACCCGCACCGGTGCGTACCGGCTGCTGGCGGTTCCGGCGCTCGACGCGAACGAGCCATCCGCGACACGCACCCAGATGATCGAGAGTTTCCAGCGGTACGCGCGGGAGGCCATCTTCATCGACCAGAAGGGAGCGGCCGACGAATTGCTCGCCCAGTGGGAGGACGTCGACGGCCGATATCGCAGCGACGTGGCGTACGCACAGCTCACCGACACGGACACGTCGCACTGGGTCCTGCGCCAGCAGCACATGCCCGCGGGGAGCCAGGTCTGCGTGTTCGGGCGCTACTCCGCGGCACGGGGCGGCATCGTGCCGTCGGTCGGCGGTCCGGTGCGGCTGGTCCGCGGCAACATCGAGCAGGTGGCCGCCTCGCTCCGGTCGGCGGTCGTCACCAGGGGCCTGCTCGGCGTGGGGTTCGCCGGAGCCGCGGCCGGCATCGTGTGGCTCTTCGTCACCAGGGCGTGAGCGGTGTCCTATCCGGAGCGCATCGTCTGCCTCACGGAGGAAACGACGGAAACGTTGTATCTGCTTGGCGAGGGCGACCGGGTCGTCGGCGTCAGCGGCTATACCGTGCGGCCGCCCGAGGCGCGCAGGAAGCCGAAGGTGTCGTCCTTTCTCCATGCACGCTTCGAGAAGATCGAGGCCCTGGAGCCCGATCTGATCCTGGCGTTCTCCGACCTGCAGGCCGACATCACGACGGAGCTCGTCAGGCGCGGTCACACGGTCTTCACGTTCAACCAGCGATCGGTGGCGGAGATTCTCCAGATGATCCGCGTGCTGGCCGGCATCGTCGGGGTCTCGGAGAAAGGCGAGCGGCTGGCGGCCGGGCTGGAGGCCGACCTGCAGCGTCTGCGAGAGGCCTCACGCGGGCGGCCGCGGCGACCGCGCGTGTATTTCGAGGAGTGGGACGACCCGCTCATCACGGGGATCCGCTGGGTGGAGGAGCTGGTGGAGATTGCGGGCGGTGACCCGGTGTTCCCGGAGCGCCGCCGCGCGAAGCTCGCGAAGGATCGCATCGTCTCCAGCGACGAGGTGATTGCCGCGGCGCCTGACGTGATCATCGGTTCGTGGTGCGGCAAGCCCGTGCGGCCCGAGCGGATTGCGTCACGTCCCGGATGGGACGCCGTGCCGGCCGTGCGGGACGGCCACATCTACGAGGTGAAGTCCGCTCACATCCTCCAGCCCGGACCCGCGGCGCTGACGGAGGGCGTCCGCCAGATCCACGATCGGCTCACGCGGTGGCGACCCGCCTGACACCGATCGCGGATGTCGTCACTTCCTGTACACCACGCGGCCCTGCACGAAGGTCATCTCGCACGTCAGGTCCTTGAGGGCCGCCGACGCGACCGTGTACGGGTTCTTGTCCCAGACCGCGAGGTCCGCATCCTTGCCGACCTCGATGGTGCCGACACGGTCTTCCAGGAACATCGTGTGCGCGGCCCACGCCGTGTAGGAGCGCAGGGCGGTCTTGATGTCGATGGCCTCGTCCATCCCGAACGGCGTCCGTCCGTGGGTCCCGTTGAGCGTCTCGCGGACCACCGAGGACCAGAGACCGTACCGTGCCGGGTACGGCGTCACCGCGAAGTCCGATCCGCCGCCCCACTGCACGCCCTTCCGCAGGAAGGTGCGGAAGGGCTTGAGCCGGCGGCCGCGCTCGGGCCCGAGGTTCGCGGCATAGTTGTCGCCGATCCACCAGAGGAAGGGCGCCTGCGCCTCGGGGTAGCCGGACTGGTACTCGCGCTGCAGGCGCGCCATGACGTCGATGGCGCGGTCCGTGGGCGTGTTGCCGTGGATGATGCCGTGACGCAGGTTCTTCGTCGGGGTGGCCTTCAGCACCTGGTCGTAGGTGTCCACGACCCAGTCGATGGCGCGGTCACCGATGGCGTGCGTGCTGATGTGGATGCCCGCGCCGTGCAAGGCTGACACGATCTGTCGATACTCGTCGGGCGGCGTGGAGGGATAGCCCTGGTTGCCGGTGTCGCGCGCCGTGAACTCCTTGTTCCAGTCCTCGTACATCCATGCGGTGCGTGCCCCGCCGCTGCCGTCCATGAACAGCTTGACGCCGCCAGAGGTGAGCAGCCCGTTGCCGAAGGTCGTTGGCGGTTTCGGCTGTTTCTGCACCCGTGCCAGCACGGCGGCCGTGTCCTCCGCGCGCCGCGGGCCCGCCCACAAGGCGAACACACGCACGTCGAGGCGACCTTCCTTCAGCAGTTCCTGGTAGATCTCCCACTTCTGCTCGCCCATGCCCGGGTCCTTGGCGCCGGTCATGCCTTCACGGTTGAAGTCCTTGATGATCTCCAGGATGCCGCGCTTCTGCTGGTCGCGGGTGAGCGGCGGCACCAGCCGCGTCACCAGCCCCTGCGCCGCCTCCTTCATCACGCCGGTCGGGTTGCCCTGCGCGTCACGGTCGATGGTGCCGGCCGGCGGATCCTTCGTCTCCTTCCGGACTTCGGCCATCTTCAGCGCGAGCGTGTTCGCGACGCCATAGTGCCCCGTCGTCTGCGTCAGCCACACCGGGTTGTTCGGCGCCACGGTGTCGAGGTCCGCGGCGGTGATGTACCGCCGCTCGGCCAGCCGGCCTTCGTCCCACCCGCGGCCGCGCACCCACTCGCCCGGCTTCAACGTCTTCACCTGCGCCGCCACGCGCTGCAGCACGTCGTCCATGGTCCTGACCGACGGGTCGCTGAGGTCCACGTTGAACAGCTTGTCGGCCTCCGAGAAGTGCACGTGCGAGTCGATGAGCCCGGGCGTCACGGCGCGGCCCGCCAGGTCAACGACCTGGGTCGAAGGCCCGGCCAGCGCTTTCACCTGGGCCGAGGTGCCCACGGCGCTGATCCGCCCGCTCGTGATGGCCACGGCTTCCGCGACCGAGTCTTGGGGGTCGACCGTCAGGACGGCGCCGTTGATCAGGATGGTGTCCGGCGGGCCAGCCTGCGCCTGCGGCCGGCTCGACACCACCGCCAGCCCGAGCCACACCGTGACCACGATCCCTACCGCCGCCATTGCCCTGCGCATCTCCTGTCCCCTCCTGCCGGGACAGGATGGTACCCCAGACCCCAGGCCCTTGCGCCGCGTCATAATGGGGGCATGTGGGCAGCCGCACTGGCTCTGCTGATGGCTGCGGCCATCGCCGCTCCCGCGGGGGCGCAGGCCGCGGCCGACGCCGGACAGCCGGCCTCCACCGGGGCCGAGGCGCCGGACCAGGGCAGCGCGCAGCCGGTAGACGCCTCGAAGCTGGGTGTCTCGATGAGCCGCATCCAGCGCGGGCTTCGGCTGTCCGAATCCCGCGAGCAGTCCACGGGCACGCCGTTCAAGCTGGAGTACCAGATTCAGGTGTACGGCACCGCGCCCCGCATCGACGTCCTCCAGGACTTCGACATCGGCCAGACGGCGCCGCTCTCCTACGGCGCGCCCACGCACAACGACTTCCTGAGACAGTGGACGCCGCAGGCCTACCGCTCGCCGAGGTGGCCGGTCGGGGCACTGGCGGGGTGGGCGCTCGTCCAGGTGACCAAGCGCGCCGAGAAGTCGAAGTGCGAGGAGGAGATCGCCAACTACCGCGCCCTGGTGATGCAGGGCGTCTCGGCCCCCGCGCCACGCTGCACGCAGTAGCCGCTGGCAATAATCGTTTCATATTTAATTTCATCATACGTCTCCTAAAGAGGCAATAAGCCCGTAATATATGGGCTTATAGCTGGTATAAAATCGTTTGATGAATAGCCCCATCCTGACCGAACTCAGGCGCGGGGTGTTGCCAGCAGCCGACCTTCGGGCTCGTCTGGGCGTGTCGCCCGCCACGCTGATGCGGCTCGCCCGGAGCGCAGGTCCGGCCCTCCTTCGCATCGGCCGCGCCAGGGCCACGCGCTACGCCGCGCGGCAGCCGTGGCCTGGTCTCGACTCGTCACGGTTCCCCGTAGTGCGGGTGACCGCCACGGGTCGAGCGATCCCTGCAGGTGAGATCGTGACCCTGGCCGCGCGCGAGTCGGTGTGGCTGCCGGAGGGCGCCGTGACCGCGGGGCTCCCGGTGGCGGTGGCGGACGCACGGCCGGCGGGGTTTCTCGGCCGACACTTCGCCGCCGTTCACGCGGACCTCCATCTGCCGTCCCGACCGGACGAATGGTCCGACCACCACACCCTCATCGCCATCGCCCGGCGCGGCGAGGATCTGCCCGGCGACCTGATCGTCGGCGAGGAGTCGTTCGGACGTTGGCAGGCCATCGAGCCCGTGCCCCACACGCGGGACGAGTACGCGACGCTCGCCGCCGCGGCCATGGCGGGTCGTCCCCCCGGATCGTCCGCCGGCGGTGAACGACCAAAGTTCGGAGTCCTGGTGGAGGGTGAGCACGTGCTGGTGAAGTTCGCCGCTCGCGGCGGCGCGGGCGATGTCGTGGCGCGGCGCTGGTGTGACCTGCTCGTGCTCGAGGCGCTCGCGCTCGACGTCATCGGCTCGCACGGCATCGCCGTGCCGAGGACCGCCCTGGTCGAGACGCCGACCCACTGGTGCCTGGAAAGCGCGCGGTTCGATCGCGTCGGGCCGCGCGGGCGTCGCGCGGTGCTGAGCCTGGCCGCCGTGCACGACGATGCGGCGGACGGATGGACGCGCGCCGCCCGGGCGCTGCTGGACGCGGGGCGCATCGGCGAGGAGGATGCGCGCCGCCTGCGCTGGCTCGATGCCTTCGGCGCACTCATCGGCAATACCGATCGGCATCAGCACAACGTCGTGTTCTTCACCGACGGGCCGCGCCTCCGGCTGGCGCCTGCGTTCGATCAGGTGTCGATGTTCTACGCGCCGGCGGCAGACGGCCTGGTGCCGTCGCGCACCTTCGCGGCGCCGCATGCCATCGCGGACCTGCTGGACGTGTGGGAGAACGCGCGCGCGGCGGCGCACGAGTTCTGGACGCGTGCGAGCGAGGATGTCCGCGTGTCCGACGCGCTGCGGCTGGCGTGCGCCGGCAACGCCCGATCCCTGACGGCCGCGCCGGGCGCGTGACGAGCCGATCCCGGGGCTACACGAACATCGGCTGCGCCGGATCAGCCGGCGGGCACAGGTGCTCGCCCTCCGCCCAGCCCACGAACGCCGCCACGGCACGCTCGTCGAGGGCCTTCGTGTAGTCGTTCACGTAGAGCGCGATGTGCCGCGCCGTCACGTCCGGGTCCATCTCCCGCGCATGCTGTCGGACGTACTCCGCGCTTGCATCGGGGTGCGCGAAGGCATACTCGACGCTGGCGCCGAGCGCGCGGTCCATGGCCGGAGCGACCTGAGGTGCGAGGTCGCGGCGCACGGCGATGGCCGCCAGCGGCAGCGGGCACTGCATGCGCGCCTCCCACACGGTCCCCAGGTCCTCGAGGAGCACCAGCCCCTTCGCCTGATAGGTGAAGCGGCCCTCGTGGATCAGCAGGCCGCAGTCCACCGCACCGGCCAGCACGGCGTCCTCGATGCGATCGAAGCGCATCGGCACCGTCTCGAACCGGCCCAGCAGCCGCAGCAGCATCGCCGCCGTCGTCCGCTCGCCCGGGATGGCGATGCGCCCGCCGACGGGCCGCGGCTCGCGGGCGACGACAATGGGGCCGACGCCGAAGCCGGCCGCTCCGCCCGCGCGGAGCAGGACGTAGCGATCGCGGAGCCGCCCGTAGGCCGCCATCGACACCTTGGTGACCTCGGCCTCGCCGCGCTCCGCCCGCTGGTTGAGCACCTCGATGTCGTCGAGGAACGTCTCCACGCGCGGGCCCGGGACAAGCCCGTGCACGAGCGCGTGGAACGCGAACGTGTCGTTCGGACACGTCGAGAAGGCGAAGTTCACCGTCTGGACAGCCACGCGACGAGCGCCTCCTGCGCGGCGAGGGCAGCCTCCCGGAGCCGCCACGTGCTGGTGTCACGGTTCGTGACGATGTTGCTGATGGCGCGGACCTCACCCACCGGGATGTCGTGCAGCCGCGCCACGTGGGCCACCGCGGCGCCCTCCATGTTCTCGACCGCGCCGCCCGTGCGGGCCTCGATGGCGCGCGCAGCCACGTCGGTGCCGGTGCACGTCGACACCGTGACGAACTTCGCGCGACGCGCGACCGGGTAGATCTGCAGCGGCAGGTCGTTGTACACGGGCGGCGGACCGGTGATGACCGGAAAGCCGAGGGCCTGCATGTCGAGGAAGCCCGCCGGGCTGTCCGCGCCGAGATCGCCGTAGCACTCCAGGTCCGCGCAGGCCACGTCGCCGATGCTGAGCCCGCTTCCGGGATACGCACCGCCCACCCCGCAGACGACGATGGCCTCGGGACGCTGACGCGCAATGACCAGCGTCACCGCGTGCGCCGCGTTCACCGGCCCCACGCCGGTGCAGAGCAGCGCGACATCGGGCCAGGCACCGACCCGATCGCGGAGCAGGAGCGCTTCGAGCGGCGTCGCGGTGCAGATGAGGAGCGACACGACTCGAACAGGATACCCGACACCTCGCGCGGCCCCGTACGTGGCGAGCGCTGTTATATTCGTTTTTATCGATGAATTAGTGCTTATTTATCTGTTTTTCTAACTGATGCGAAATCCCGTACCGTAGGTCCACGAGAGGGGAGGTTGCGCCAATGCGAGTGCTGCTGATGGGACTGATGCTGAGTGCCACGTTCACCTCCGCGTCCTCGGCGGAGCCGCTCGATCCGCCGGCTCAGACCGGCGTGGTGTTCGTCGAGGCGCTGCGGGCGTCGACGTGGATGGAGCCCGGCGTTCGGGTCCGGACCGTCGGGACGCTCGACCGGGTGGCGCGGGCCCTGCAGGCCCGTCCGCCTGAGGACCCGGGTGGCCGAGCGTTGCGCGAGCTGGCCTTCGAGGTCCATGTGTTCGGCGCCACACCCGCGGTCGACGTGCTCGACGGGTTCGACATCGGCCCTCTTGCGCCTGCCGCCATCGGTCCGCCGTCACACGCCGACTGGCTGACGCACCTGACGCCGGCGGCGTTCCGGTCGACCGCCCCGTATCGACAACTGCGCCCGGGGACCGGCTGGTGATTCTCCGGTCCGGGCCCACCAGCGTGGAGGAGGTATCGCCATGCGCTCTGGTGCGCGGCTGAGCGTCGGGCGGTCCAAGGTCCGGGCCCCTGGGTCGCCGGTGGCGAGACGAGCTAGAACAGCCCGAGCTGGAGCTTCGCGGCCTCGGACATCCGGTCCTTGGTCCAGGGCGGGTCCCACACGACCTCGACCCGTGCGTCGGTGACACCCGGCACCGCCGCCGCCTTCGCGCGCACCTCGCCCGGGAGCGTCTGCGCGGCCGGACAGGCCGGTGCCGTGAGCGTCATCCGGATGCCCACCCTGGCCTCGGCGTCGACGAGCACGTCGTAGATGAGACCGAGCTCGCAGATGTTGACGGGGATCTCGGGGTCGTACACGGTCCGCAAGGCGTCCATCACCGCGGGCTGCAGCTCGGCCGTCTTCGCGGGATCGGGGACAAGATCACTGATCGACTGCGAGTCTGGGGCGTCGGACGAGCCGGCGGGCGCGTCCAGTCCGTGGCCGAACGGCATCGGAATCATCGGCAGGAACCTCGTCATCGTGTGAACTCGACGGGACTGACGTCCCGTCGCTCCGTACTCTCTGTGCCGTCGCCGTGGTCACGGCCCTCGTCGCGCCGCCCCTATTCGGTCGAGACCGGATCGGCGCCGTGCTCCGAGACCGCAGCCTTCAGCGTGTGCCATGCCAGGCCGGCGCACTTCACCCGCGTCGGGAAGTCGCGCACGCCCGCGAGCACGGCCAGCTTGCCCAGATCCGGCAGCGGGCTGCCCGGGGCGGACGTGATCATCTCGTGGAACCGGTCGAAGAGCGCCCGCGCCTCGTCCACGGTCCTGCCCTTCACGGCGTCGGTCATGAGCGAGGCGGAGGCCTTCGAGATGGCGCACCCCGACCCCTGGAACGCCGCGTCGGTGATCACGCCGTCGCGCACCGTCAGGTACAGGGTCAACCGATCGCCGCACAACGGGTTGTAGCCCTCCTGCTTCGCGCTTGCCGGATCGATGACCCGGAAGTTGTGCGGGCGGCGGTTGTGGTCGAGGATGACTTCCTGGTAGAGGTCCTGAAGGTCCGACATCAGCCAAACACCTTGCGCGCCGTGTGGAGCGCCGCCACCAGGGCGTCGATCTCCTCGCGCGTGTTGTACATCGCCAGCGATGCCCGCGCCGTGGCGGGAATCCCCAGGCGGTCCATGACGGGTTGGGCGCAGTGCTGCCCCGTCCGGATGGCGACGCCCTCGCGATCGACGATGGTCCCGAGATCGTGCGGGTGCACGCCGTCCATCACGAAGGAGAGGATGCTCGCCTTGTGCGGGGCGGTACCGATGATGCGCAGCCCTTCGACCTCGGCCAGGGCCGCGGTGCCGTAGGCGAGCAGCTCCCGCTCGTGGGCCTGGATGCGCTCCATGCCGATGCCGCCGAGGTACCGCACCGCGACACCGAGGCCGATGGCGCCAGCGATGTCCGGCGTCCCCGCCTCGAACTTGTTGGGGATGACGTTCCACGTGCACCGCTCGAACGTCACCGACGCGATCATGTCGCCGCCGCCCATCCAGGGCGGCATGGCCTCGAGCAACGCCGCCTTTCCGTAGAGCACGCCGATGCCGGTCGGCCCGTAGAGCTTGTGGCCGGTGACCACGAAGAAGTCGCAGTCGAGCGCGCGCACGTCCACCGGCATGTGATACGCGGCCTGCGCGCCATCGACCAGCACCAGCGCGCCGGCGGCGTGCGCCAGACGGATGATCTCGGCGACGGGCGTGATCGTGCCGAGCGCGTTCGACAACGCCGAGATGGCCACCAGCCGGGTGCGCGGCGACAGCAGGCGCACGAACGCCTCCATGTCGAGCTCGCCGTTGTCGAACATCGGGATGACCCGGAGCGACGCCCCCTTCTCTGCGCAGAGCATGTACCAGGGCACGATGTTCGAGTGGTGTTCCAGCGCCGAGATCAGGATCTCGTCTCCGGCCCGCACGTTGGCCCGCCCCCAGGCTTGCGCGACGAGGTTGATGCCCTCCGTGGCGTTCCGCGTGAAGATCAGCTCCCGCGCCTCGGCCGCACCGAGAAAGCGGGCGATGGAGGCACGCGCGTCCTCGTACAGATCGGTCGCCCGGCCGCTCAGGTAGTGCACGCCGCGATGCACGTTCGCGTTGCTCGACGTGTAGTAGTCGGTGAGCGCGTCCAGCACCACGCGCGGCTTCTGCGTCGTCGCGGCGTTGTCCAGGTAGACGAGCGGCTTCCCGTGCACCGAAGCGCCCAGGATCGGGAAGTCCGCCCGGATGGCGGCGACGTCGAACGATGTGGCGGTGGCCATCGTCATCGGGCCCGGTCGTGCTCCGCCAGATCCCGCTCGAGCTGGCGGAACAGCTCGCGTTCCACCTGCTCGCGCAGGTGCGGAATGGAAATGCGCTCGAGCACCTCGCCCGCGTACGCGTGAATGAGCATGTCCCTCGCCTCCCGGGCGTTCAGGCCACGGGCCTGCAGGTAGAACATGGCCTCGTCGTCCAGCTGCCCCACCGCCGCGCCGTGCGTGCACTTCACGTCGTCCGCGAAGATCTCGAGCTGCGGGTTGGAGTTGATGGTCGCATCGTCGGACAGCAGCAGGGCCCGGTTGGTCTGCTTGGAATCGGTCTTCTGCGCATCGAGCCGGACGATGATGCGCCCGTTGAAGACGGCCTTCGCCTTCCCGTCCAGGATGCCCTTGTAGAGCTCGTGGCTGGTGCAGTTGGGCATCGCGTGATCGATCGTGGTGTGGTTGTCCACGAGCGACGTGCCATCGGCGAGATAGCAGCCGTCGATGTCCACATGCGCGCCCTCGCCCGCCAGCACAGCCACCGCGTCGTTGCGGACAATCCGTCCGCCGACGGTGATCGTGCGCAGCTTGAACGAGCTGTCCTTGTCGGCCTTCGCGTGCAGGCTGCTGACGAGGAACGACCCTTCGGTGCCACGCTGGTCGAGGCAGCAGTTGACGATCGCGCCCTCGGCGAGGCTGGCCTCGATCACCGCATTGGTGAAGTGCGCCTCGCCCGCCGCGGTGAGGAAGCTGACGGCCAGGTCGGCCTGGCTGTTCGCGCCGGCCGTCACCAGCACGCGCGGATGGATCATGGTGCGGCCCGTGCCGCCGGTGATGATCACCACGTGCACCGGCGTCTGGATCGACGCGCCTTTCCGGACGGCGATGAGCGCGCCGTCCTCGAGGAACGCGGTGTTGAGCGCCGCGAACGGCTGGCCCTCCACCGGCTGCTGGCCGAGGAGGGCGCATTCCGGCGCGCCGGACGCGATGGCGGCGGCAAGGCTCCCGATCTTCAGGCCGACCGGCACGGTGGTGAGGTCCGACAACTCGGGCGCGAAGCGCCCGTTCAGGAGGACCAGGCGGACCGAGCCAGGCACGGTGACACGCGACACGATCGGCGCCGCATTCGTCGGCATGCCCTCGGCCAGCCTGAACGGCGTCGTCGCGATGGGCGCCACGTTCGTGAAGCGCCATTCCTCCTGGCGGGTGGTCGGGAATCCGGCCTGCTCGAAAACCTCACGGGCACGGGCGCGCATGGCCTTCAGCCATGCCGGCGCCACCTCGCCACGTCCGCCCCCGAAGCGATCCAGCTCCGCGAGCCAGGTGTCCTGCCCTTCAGCCACGGGTGACATCGGTCTCAGCTCCTTGCGCCGGCCACGATGTCGCGATCGGTGGCGGCGGTCCCGTCCGAGGCACTCTCGATCCAGGCGTAGCCCTTTTCCTCCAGCTCCAGCGCCAGCTCGCGCCCGCCGGACTTCACCAGCCGCCCCTCGCTCAGGACGTGCACGAAGTCGGGCACGATGTAGTTGAGGAGGCGCTGATAGTGCGTCACCACGATGAACGCGCGCTCGTCGCTGCGCATCGCGTTGACGCCCTGCGAGACGATGCGGAGCGCGTCGATGTCGAGGCCCGAGTCGGTTTCGTCGAGGATGGCCAGCGTCGGCTCCAGGACGGCCATGTGGAAGATCTCGTTGCGTTTCTTCTCGCCCCCGGAGAAGCCCTCGTTGACCGAGCGCTGGAGCATCGCCTGGTCCACGTCCAGCAGCCTGGCCTTCTCCTTCATCAGGGCCATGAAGTCGATGGCATCGAGGTCGTCGAGGCCCCGCTCCTTCCGGACCGCGTTGAGCGCCGCCTTCAGGAAGTAAGCGTTGTTCACGCCGGGGATCTCCACCGGGTACTGGAACGCCATGAACACGCCCTTGCGGGCGCGCTCGTCGGCCGCCATCTCCAGCAGGTCCTCGCCGCGGTACAGGATCCGGCCGCCCGTGACCTCGTAGCCGGGGTGCCCGGCCAGCGCGCGGGCCAGCGTGCTCTTGCCCGAGCCGTTGGGACCCATGATGGCGTGCACCTCGCCCGGGTTCACGTCCAGATTGATGCCCCGGAGGATCTGCTTGTCCTCCGCCTTCACCTGCAGGTTCTGAATACTGAGTAGTGACATGACGCTGTGGGTCCTTGGTCTTGAGTCTTGCCTGTCCGCCGTAGCTCCGTGGTAGACCAGGGAGCGAAGGCGGAGGGTCTTGAGGTCCTAGCCGACAGATCCCTCGAGGGAGATGCCCAGCAGCTTCTGCGCTTCCACCGCGAACTCCATCGGCAGCTCGCGGAAGACTTCCTTGCAGAACCCGCTCACGATCATGTTGATGGCGTCTTCCTTCGAGATGCCGCGCTGCTCGCAGTAGAAGATCTGGTCCTCGCCGATCTTCGACGTGGACGCCTCGTGCTCCACCTTCGCCGAGGTGTTCTTGATTTCCAGGTAGGGGAACGTGTGCGCCCCGCAGCGGTCGCCGATGAGCAGCGAGTCGCACTGCGAGTAGTTGCGGGCGTTCTCGGCGTTCTTGCCGATCTTCACCGCCCCGCGGTACGTGTTCTGGCCCCGCCCGGCGGAGATGCCCTTGGACACGATCGTGCTGCGCGTGTTCTTGCCGAGATGGATCATCTTGGTGCCGGTGTCGGCCTGCTGGTAGTTGTTGGTCACCGCCACCGAGTAGAACTCGCCCACCGAGTCGTCGCCCTGCAGGATGCAGCTCGGGTACTTCCAGGTCACCGCGGAACCGGTCTCCACCTGCGTCCACGTGATCTTGCTCGCCACGCCCTTGCACAGGCCGCGCTTGGTGACGAAGTTGTAGATGCCACCGACGCCGTTCTTGTCGCCGGGATACCAGTTCTGCACGGTGGAGTACTTGATGGTGGCCCGGTCGAGCGCCACCAGCTCGACGACCGCCGCGTGCAGCTGGTTCTCGTCGCGCTTCGGCGCCGTGCAGCCCTCGAGGTAGCTGACCGTGGCGCCTTCCTCGCAGACGATGAGCGTCCGCTCGAACTGGCCGGTGTCCTTCGCGTTGATGCGGAAGTAGGTGGACAGCTCCATCGGGCACTTCACGCCCTTGGGCACGAACACGAAGCTGCCGTCGCTGAACACCGCCGAGTTGAGCGCGGCGAAGAAGTTGTCGGTGTGCGGCACCACCGAGCCGAGGTACTGCCGGACGAGATCCGGATGTTCCTTCACCGCTTCGGAGAACGAGCAGAAGATGATGCCGAGCTCGCCGAGCTTCTTCCGGAACGTGGTCGCCACCGAGACGGAGTCGAACACCGCATCCACGGCCACGCCCGCCAGCAGCTGCTGCTCGATCAACGGGATGCCCAGCTTGTCGAAGGTGGCGCGGATCTCCGGGTCCACCTCGTCCATGCTGCCCAGCTTCTTCTTTTCCTTCGGCGCGGCGTAGTAGGAGATCGCCTGGTAGTCCACGCGGTCGTAGGTGACGTTCTGCCACGTGGGCTCGGTCATCTTCAGCCACACGCGGAAGGCCTTCAGGCGCCACTCGAGGAGCCACTCCGGCTCGTCCTTTTTCGACGAGATGAGGCGGACGATGTCCTCGTTGAGGCCCTTGGGGGCGATGTCCTGCTCGATGTCGGTGACGAACCCGTACTTGTACTCGGTGTTCGCCAGTTGCTCGATGACGTCGGTGGAAGTGGACATAAGAGTCTTGAGGTCCTGAGGTCGTGGGGTCCTGGAACTACACCGAGAAGGACTCGCCGCAGCCGCACGTGCTCTTGGCGTGCGGGTTGCGCAGGGTGAAATTGGTGGCCATCAGGTTCTGCTCGTCGTAATCGAGCACCGTGCCGTCCAGGAGCTTCAGGCTGCGGGGATCGACGAAGACCTTCGCGCCGCCTGGGCCCTCGAACACCTGGTCGGTGGCGCGCGGGGCCTGGTCGAAGGCAAAGGTGTAGGCGAAGCCCGAGCAGCCGCCGGCCTTGACGGCAATCCGCAGGCCGCCGGCCTCCTGGTGCTGCTTCGCGAGCTGGCGCGCGATCACGCGTGCCGCACTGTCAGTAATCTCGATCATCGTCCGTCACCGTCACCCTTCAACCGTCTCCGCGCATCCGTGCATCCGCGGCTTCTGCTGCACGTCCTGCAGCGCGCGCCGCGCCGCATCCACGGCCAGCGTCGCGACGTGGGCGCGTTCGTCCGGGAGCGCCAGTTCCTGCACCACCCGGTCCGCGGTCACGAGGCCCGCGTCTGCCACGGTGGCGCCTTCCAGCCGCTCCACCACCAGGCCCGTCGCCGCGATCGCGGCGCTGCACCCGAACACCTTGAACCGCGCGTCCGTGATGCGGCCGTCCTGCACACGCACCTGGACGCGTGCCCACGTGCCCGCATCGAGCGAGCCCGCCTCACCGGTGCCGACATCTGCGGCATCCGGGAGCACGCCCACCCGTTGCGGATTCCGTACGCGTTCGAGGACCGCGGTGGAATACATCGCTAGCCCCTCACACCCGCCACCGGCGCCGTGGCACGTAGGTGCTTCACCACGGCCGCAATGTGCGCCGCCGCGCTGTCCACGTCCGCCTCCGTTGTCTGCCGACCCAGGCCGATCCGCAGCGATGCGAGTGACTCGTCCCGGGACAACCCAAGGGCCGTCAGCACGTGCGACGGCTCCGCACTCAGGCACGCCGCGCCGGTGGACACCGCGATGTCGGTGAGCCCGAGCAGTAACGTCTCACCCTCCACGCCGGGAATCCGGACGTTCACGCTGCCCGGCAGCCGTGGCGCCACGGTGCCGTTCAGGGCCACCCCCTCCACCTGCGCGCGCAGCGCGTTCCACATGCGGTCGCCGAGCGACTGCAGACGGGCGGCATCCCGTGCCTGCTCCTGCGTCGCGACGGCGCACGCGGCGCCGAATCCCACGATACCCGGCACGTTGAGCGTGCCGCCCCGCAGGCCGCGTTCCTGTCCCCCACCGGTTATGACGGCCCGCAGCCGCTTCTCGACCCCGCGGGCGACGAACAAGGCCCCCACGCCCTTGGGGCCGTACACCTTGTGCGCGCTGAAGGACGCGAGGTCCACGCCCAGCGTGCGGACATCCACTGGAATCCGCCCCAGGGCCTGCACCGCATCGGTGTGGACCAGCGCCCCGTGCGCGTGCGCCACACGGGCGATGTCGGCCAGCGGCTGGACGACGCCAATCTCGTTGTGCGCCAGCATCACGCTGACCAGCGCCGTGGCCGGCGTCACCGCGGCAGCCACCGCCGCGGGATCCACGAGACCCGAGGCCGGGACCGGCAGTTCCGTGATGGACCAGCCCTCCGCGGCCAGCCGACGCACGGGCTCGAGCACGGCCTTGTGCTCCGTGACCACGGTGACGGCATGACGACGATCGGGTGGCGCCGCGGCGGCCGCACCGGCGATGGCGAGGTGGTTGGCCTCCGTCGCCCCGCTGGTGAAGATCACCTCACGCGCGTCGGCGCCAATCAGCGCGGCCACCTGCTTGCGGGCACGCTCCACCGCGCCGTTGGCCTCCCAGCCAAAGCGGTGCGTGCGGCTCGACGCGTTGCCGAACGCTTCGGTGAAGTACGGCAGCATCGCCTCCAGGACCCGCGGGTCCACCGGCGTCGTCGCGTGGTGGTCCAGGTAGATCACCTAGCTCTCCCCTCCTGGCGACACGAAGACGAGGCGCGACACCTTGGTGGCAGTCACCGGCGCGGGCGCCGGAGGGTCGGCGGCCAACTCCGCGACAGAGACCGTGGTCAGCGTCTCGAGGATGCGGTTCTTGATCTTCCACAGCGGGTCGCGAATGCTGCAGGTGGTGAACTGCCCGCACGCATGGTCGTCCGGCGAGCAGGCGGTGACGGTCACCGGCCCATCCACGGACTGGATGACGTCGGCCACGCTGATGCCCAGCGCGGGCCGGGCCAGGCGATACCCGCCGCGGGTGCCCTGGACGGACACGAGCAGCCGCGCCCGGACCAGACGCTGCAGCACCTTGGCCAGCAGTTCCAAGGGAATGGCGTAGGCCTCCGAAATCTCGCGCGCGCTGGCCGCACCCCCGTCCGCCCGGGTGGCCAGGTGCTTCATCGCGATCAGGGCGTAGTCCGACTTCTTGGAAAGTCTGAGCATGATGGGTCAGGCCAGATATCCGACCATGGTAGTCCTAGTTTAGCGCCGGCATATAGGACTGTGCAAGTCGGAGATAGGCGGCCCGCCTTCGCGCACCGGTCGACCGCGCTTCGGCGAGCCGTAGGCCTACGGGAGGCGGCCCGGCGGGCCGTAGGCGCGCCGCTCGGCGCGTAGGGACGAACCCGGGCAGGCGGCCCGCCTTCGCGCACCGGTCGACCGCGCTTCGGCGGGCCGTAGGCCTACGGGAGGCGGCCCGGCGGGCCGTAGGCGCGCCGCTCGGCGCGTAGGGACGAACCCGGGCAGGCGGCCCGCCTCTCGGCGCGTAGGGAGCGAACAACCTGCGTGCATGCCTCCTACGCGAGCGCGAGCGAGCGCCTACCGCGCGACAGCGCGGCCTACCGCGCGTAGCGCGGCCTACGGCGCGCAGCGCCGCCTAATACTTCGGCTGGCTCGGATCCACCTCGTCGCTCCAGCGGAGGATGCCGCCGGTGAGGTTCAGGACGCGGTCGAACCCGACGCTGCGCAGGAACGCCGCCGCCTTCGCGCTGCGGACGCCGGAGCGGCACTGGCAGACCACCAGGAGCCCGCGGTCGATCTCGCCGTGGCGGTGGGGAATCTCCCCGAGGGGAATCAGGACCGCGCCGTCGATGCGGGCGATCTGGTACTCCTGCGGTTCCCGCACGTCCACGATGATCAGCTCGTCGCCGCGGTCCAGCGCGGCCTTCAGGTCCTTCGGGGTGATCTCGGTCGACATCGCGGAGATTTCATCAGATCCCGATGCCTCGGCGCCAGTCCCCGTGGCCGCCGGCTGCGTCACGCCGGCCGCCACACCGCAGAACTGCTCGTAGTCGATCAGCTCGCGCACGGTCGGGTGGTCGCCACAGACGGGGCACTCCGGGTCACGGCGCAGCTTCAGCTCGCGGAAGCGCATGCGCAGCGCGTCGTAGATGAGGAAGCGACCGATGAGCGGCTCGCCCGTTCCAAGGATCAGCTTGATCGCCTCGGTGGCCTGGATAGTACCGATGATGCCCGGCAACACGCCGAGGACACCGGCCTCGGCGCAACTCGGCACGAGCCCCGGGGGCGGCGGCTCGGGATAGAGGCAGCGGTAGCACGGCCCACCCTTGGTGGCGAACACCGAGGCCTGCCCCTCGAAGCGGAAGATGCTGCCATAGGCATTGGGCTTGCCGAGCAGCACGCACGCGTCGTTCACCAGGTAGCGCGTCGGGAAGTTGTCCGTGCCGTCCAGGATGACGTCGTAGGGCCGGAACAGGTCCAGCGCGTTGGCCGACGAGAGCGCCACCTCGTAGGTCTCCACCTGCACGTTCGGGTTGAGCGCCTGAATGCGGTCGCGCGCGGAGGCCAGCTTCGAGCGTCCCACGTCCGGCGTGCCGTGCAGCAGCTGCCGCTGCAGGTTGCTCATGTCGACGACGTCGAAGTCCACGAGCCCGATGGTGCCCACGCCGGCCGCGGCGAGATACATCGCGGCGGGAGACCCGAGGCCGCCGGCCCCGATGCAGAGGACCTTCGCGGCCTTCAGCGCGCGCTGGCCGTCCATCCCGACCTCCGGGAGGATGAGGTGACGGCTGTAGCGCCGCACTTCGTCCGCGGACAGCTGCGGTGCCGCCGGCGCGGCCACGCCGCTGCCGCCGGCCACCGACGGGATGATGCTGACGACATCGCCCGCCTTCACCGGCGTCGCGTCCTTCTGCAGGTAGCGGATGTCCTCGTCGTTGACGTACACGTTGACGAAGCTGCGCAGGCGGCCTTCGCCGGTGTAGAGGTGGGGCTTGAGGCCGGCGTACCGGGTCGTCAGCCCCTGGAGGAGCTCCCCGACGGTCGTCCCGTCGATCTCGACCGCGTCCAGCTTGTCGGTGAACGGGCGCAGCGGGGTCGGGATCAGAATCTTCGTGGGCATGATGTGCCGTCTCCAGCCTTCAGAACGTGAGCGCTTCCTGCTCGAACGTGGATCGATCGTCGGCCAGCCGCCACGACGTGATGGCATCGGGACGGCCGTCCGTCACCGAGAGGATCACATACGAGAACACCGGCCAGGCGTGATCCAGATCGTACTGCGAAGGGCGGGCGGGGTGATCGGGATGCGAGTGGTAGAACCCCAGCAGATTCACCCCCCGCTCCCCCGCGCGCGCCTCGGCCGCCCGGTAATCCGCCGGGCGGACCAGGAACCTCCGGCGCGGGCCCTCCTCGGTCGTGTTGGGGAGCGGCCACGCCTCGAGAACGGTCCCCTCCCGGCCCAGCAGGGCGCCGCAGCACTCGTGGGGATAGGTGCCGGCCCCGTGCGCGCTGATCGCCTCGCGCACACCGGGACCGAACGTGAGCGCGGCGTTCATGCGCCCTCCCACAGGGGATCGGACAGGTAGCGCTCCCCACCGTCGCAGAGCACCGTTACGACCACCGCCGGCGGCCTCGCCACCGCCAGCGCGGCGGCGACGTTCGCGCCCGCCGAGATGCCGACCAGCAGGCCTTCCTCCCGCGCCAGGCGCCGCGTCACGGCGACGGCCGCCTCGGTGTCCACGCGGAGGTCGTGGTGCGCCAGGGCCGGATCGTAGATGCCCGGCACAATCGCCGTCTCCATGTGCTTCAAACCTTCGATGCCGTGAAGCGGGCCGTCGGGCTGCACCGACGCCAGGACCACGTGCGGCGCCACCTCGCGCAGCCGCCGGGCGACGCCGACGAAGGTGCCACTCGTGCCCAACCCCGCGACGAAATGCGTGAGCCGGCCCCCCACCTGCTCCACAATCTCAGTCGCCGTCGTCTCGTAGTGGGCCCGCCAGTTGAACGGGTTGTTGTACTGGTCGGGATAGAAGTAACGCCCGGGATCCGCCTCGTAGCGCCGGCGGGCCTCCCGGATCGCACCGTCCGATCCCTCGAGGGGATCGGTGAGCACCAGTTCCGCCCCGTAGGCGCGCAGCATGCGCTTGCGCTCGGGCGTCACGTTGTCCGGGACGCACAGCAGCACGGGCACGCCCAGCGCCGCGCCGAACATCGCGTACGCAATGCCGGTGTTCCCCGATGTCGCGTCGAGCAGGGTCTTGCCCGGCGTCAGGGCACCGCTCGCCAGCCCTTCCAGCAGCATCCGCCGGGCCGGGCGGTCCTTCACCGATCCGCCCGGATTGGCGAACTCCGCCTTGCCGTACAGCTCGATGCCGGGTCGGTCCTGCTCGATGCGGTGCAACCGGATGAGCGGCGTGCCGCCGACGAGGTCGAAGAGCGGGCCCAGCGGACGCAGGGGCGACGGAAGGACGAAGGACATGACGTGATCCACCTGGACCGGATCCCTAGGAAAACACGGAGGGAGCAGCGCCGCAACAAAAATCCGACCTTTGGAGTCGGCATTGGACGCATCTGCCGAACGCATCAACGGCCGACGGGACTCTCAACGGTCGACAGGACTGAAGGCCCGTCGCTCCGGACCGCCTACTTGATGGTGGCGGTGACGGAGACGACCGCCCGGATCTCGATCTCGCCCTCGGCCACCGGCGTCGGCGGAGCGGCGGCGTCCGCGGCCGCCATCCGGGCAAAGTCCGGCTGCGGACGGATCATCGGCGCCTGCAGCGTCTCGTCGATGCGGATCACGCGGTCAACCGCCCGCTTCGCGCCCGCGGCAGCCGCCTCGGCCCGGGCCATGGCATCGGCGACCGCCTGCTTCAGCGCCTCGCGCTCGAGCTCGGTGCGCTGCGTGAGGTCGAACTGCAGCCCGTGAATGGACGTGGCGCCCGACGCGACGCTCGCGTCGAGCACGTCGGCCAGGCGGGTCAGGTCGTCGACGCGAACCTCCACGACGTTCCGCGCCACGTAGCCGCGCGGCGTCTGGCGGCCGCCGGCGTAGTCGAATTCCTGCTGCAGCGACACGACCAGCGTCCGGACGGCGTCAGCGGGGATGCCGGTGGCGGCGACCTTCTGCAGGACGGCGGACATGGCCGTCGCGTTGGCGCTCTGTGCCTCCTTTGGCACCCTGGCTCGCGATTCGGCGCCGATGCGCACCAATGCGCGATCGGGTGCGCGACGGACCACGCCCTCCCCGCGGACGATCACCACGGGCGGCTCGGCCGGCTGTGCAGGTTGCGCCGACGCGGCCTGGACGAGCGTCAGCATCAGCACGGAGGTCAGGCAGGACCGTGACATCGCGGGAACTCCTTCACCCCGAGTAGACCACACGAAAGCCGATGCTGTACGCGTAGGTGTCGGGCGGCACCTTGTGGCGATGCGCGCACCGGAGCTGATCGACGTCGTGCGTCACCCACGATCCGCCGCGCAGGACCCGGAAGACGCCCTGCGCGGGACCACGCGGGTTCCTGTCGTCGCCATCACGATACGCATCGGCACCGTACCAGTCGGCCACCCATTGCCAGACGTTGCCCGCCATGTCGTACAGCCCGAACCCGTTGGGGGCGTAGCTGCCGACCGCCCGCGTGCCGCGGTGCCGCTTGAGCGCCGGCTCGGGCAGGAAGTTCCCGCGCGACGCATCGATGTCGTCGCCCCACGGGTAGCGCTTCTGCTCCAGCCCGCCCCGGGCGGCGCGCTCCCACTCGGCTTCGGTCGGCAGGCGCACGAGCTGACCGATGCGCCCGCTGAGCCACCGGCAGTACGCCATGGCATCGGCGTGGGTGACGAGCGTGACGGGGTGTCGGCCACGCTCGCGTGGCGGCTCGCCGCCGCGCCACACGTAGGGCGCCGCCAGCTCCCGGAACGCGAGCTCGTGCTCCGAGGTCACGACGAGCGGCAGGTCCCGCAGGACCGGGGGTGGATGCCCGGTCTCCCGGACGAACGCCGCGTACTCGTCGACGGTGATCGCGTGTATCGAGACGTGGAAGACGTCCACCTGCACGGAGCGCGACGGCCGTTCGTCGGCAGCGCCGTCGAGCGATCCCATGGTGTAGCGACCGCCCGGGATCGCGGCGAATCGCGGGAGCAGGTCCTCGCCCATGCCTTGGACGAGAAAGTATACTGCCGGCTGTGAAACTCGAGCCGTTCGCGATGGAGCGGATGCAGTCGACCTGGGAGAACCTGGTCGACTACAACCTGTCGGAGAGCGGCGTGGTCGCGCTCTCGCCCCGGGATCTCTTGGTCGATCGCGATGCCCTCGAGGGCCTGCTGGACCAGCCCCTGGTCTACACGCAGTCCAACGGCACCATCGCGCTCCGCGAGGCCATCGCCGCACTGTACCCGGGCGCGACCGCCGATCACATCCAGGTCACCAACGGCGGGTCCGAAGCCAACTACGTCACCATCTGGCGCCTCATCGAACCGGGCGACGAGGTGGTGATGCTGCTGCCGAACTACATGCAGACGTGGGGTGTCGCCCGCGCCTTCGGCGCGACCATCCGCGAATGGCCCCTGGTGGAGGATCGACAGGCGGGCCGCTGGCGGGCCGACCTCGGTGCGCTCGACGGCCTGGTGACGCCGCGCACGAAGCTGATCGTGATCTGCAACCCGAACAACCCGACGGGCGCGCGGCTGACATCCGCGGACCTCGACGGGATCGCGCGCGCGGCCGACCGCGTGGGCGCCTGGGTGCTCTCCGACGAGATCTACCGCGGCGCCGAGCTCGATGGGCACGAGACGGCGACGATGTGGGGCCGCGGCGAGCGCGTGATCGTCACCAACGGTCTCTCGAAGGCCTACGGACTGCCGGGACTGCGGATCGGCTGGATCGCGGGCGCGCCGTCCGTCGTGGCCTCCACCTGGTCGTATCACGACTACATCACCATCGGGCCGGGCGCGCTCAGCGATCGCATGGCACGAGCCGCGCTCGTGCCCGGGCGGCGCCGCCAGCTGCTGGAGCGGACCCGCGGCATCCTGCGCGCGAACCTTCCCGTGCTCGAACAGTGGCTGCGCACACACGGCGACCTGTTCACGTGGACGTCTCCCGAGGCCGGCGCCATCTGCTACGTCCGCTACCGGCACCCCATCAACTCCACGGCCCTCGTCAACCGCCTGCGGGAGGAGAAGAGCGTGCTGCTCGTCCCGGGTGACCACTTCGGCATGGACCACTACCTGCGGATCGGGTACGGCGAGACGCCGGAGTACGTCACGGCGGGTCTGGCGCGGGTGCACGACCTGCTGGCCTCGCTCGACCGGCCGGCCGCGCCGCGCGCATGACCGCTCCCGAACTCTCACTCGTGCTGGTGGGGTTCGGGCACGTGGGGCGCCGGTTCGTACGGCTGCTCACCGAGGTGTCCGACCGGCTGGATTTCGAGTGGCGGGTGGTGGCCATCTCGACGCGCCGGCATGGATCCGTCGTGGACCCCGACGGCGTGCACGTGGATCGCGCGCTGGCCCTGGTGGAGTCGCAGCAGTCCCTCGACCGGCTCGATGCCGAGCCTCGGGAGCGAAGCGGCCTCGACGTGATCCGACAGACGGCGCGCCTGCTGGCCGACGAGGCCGCCGACGGCCGCCTCGTGCTGGTGGAGTCGACGGTCCTCGACATCGATCGCGGCGAGCCGGCGCTCTCACACGTCCGCGCGGCGCTCGAAGGCCAGATGCACGTCGTCACGGTCAACAAGGGCCCCACCGCCTTCGCGTACGACGAGCTGGAGTCGCTCGCCGACTCGATGGACCGGGTGTTCTTCTTCGAGGGCGCCGTCATGGACGGCGTGCCGGTCTTCAACCTCGTGCGCGAGACGATGCCGGCGGTCCGCGTGGAGGCGTTCCGCGGCGTCATCAACACCACGGCGAACTTCGTGCTCTCGGCGCTCGAGCACGGGACGGCATTCGACCAGGCCGTCCGCGAGATGCAGGCGCGCGGCATCGCCGAGGCCGACCCGTCGCTCGACATCGACGGCTGGGATGCGGCGGCCAAGGCCGCCGCGCTCGTCAGCGTGCTGATGGGCGGCGGCATCACGCCCCATCACGTGACGCGCACGGGCATCTCCGACGTGCGCGCCGGCGACGTCAAGGCGGCCCTGGCCAGCGGCCGGCGCATCCGCCTCGTGGCCTCGGCGCGCCGTCGGGATCGTGACCTGATCGTGCGCGTGGAGCCCGAGTTGCTCGCGCCAGACGACCCGCTGGCCGGCCTCGAGGACACGGCCAATGCGTTGTACCTGACGACCGATCTGCTGGGCGAGGTGGGGATCGTGCAGCGCGCGGGCGACCTGACACAGACCGCCTACGCCCTGTTGAGCGACATCTCCCGCATCAGCCTCAGGCTGCGAGACTGGACCGACCGATGAGTGGACCGCTGGCTGGCATCACCGTGCTCGACCTCACCCGCGTGTTGTCGGGCCCCTACTGCACGATGGTCCTCGGGGACCTCGGCGCGCGGGTCATCAAGGTGGAGCACCCGGGCAATGGGGACGACACGCGCCACTGGGGACCGCCGTTCCTGGGCGACGAGAGCGCGTACTTCCTCAGCATCAACCGCAACAAGGAAAGCGTGACGCTCGACTTCAAGCACCCCGACGGCCGGGCGGTGCTCGAGCGGCTGCTCGATCGCGCCGATGTGCTGGTCGAGAACTTCAAGCCGGGCACCCTGGATCGCGCGGGCTTCGGCTGGGACACGGTACACGCCCGCTGGCCGCGCCTGGTGTACGCGTCCATCTCGGGGTACGGGCAGACCGGCCCGCGCCGCAGCGAGGCCGGCTACGACGCCGTGATCCAGGCCGAAGGCGGGTTGATGAGCGTTACCGGCGAGAGCGACGGCCCGGCCTATCGGCTGGGCGTCGCCATCTCGGACATCGTCGCCGGGCTCTTCACCGCGCAGGGCATCGTGGCGGCCCTGTTCGCGCGGCACGAGACGGGTGAGGGCCAGCGGGTGGACATCGGGATGCTCGACACGACCGCGGCCCTGCTCACCTACCAGGCCGGCAATTACTTCGCGAGCGGACACGCGCCCAGGCGGTTGGGCAACCGCCACCCGACCATCGCACCCTACGAGACTTTCCCCACCGCCGACGGCGAGATCGTGATCGCAGTCGGCAACGACGCCATCTGGCGCCGGTTCTGCCCAGCCATCGGCCGTCCGGAGCTGGCCGAGGATCCGAGGTTCCGCACGAACAAGGATCGACTGGCGCATTACCCGGAGCTCCGGTCGCTGCTCGAGGCCGTCCTTGCCGCCCGCACCCGCGCCGACTGGACCGAACGGTTCCATGCGGCCAGCGTGCCCTGCGGGTCGGTCCGCGACGTGGCCGAAGTGCTGGCGGATCCGCACCTGCAGGCGCGGGAGATGATCGGTACGCTCGAACATGCCACCCTCGGGCCCGTGCGCGTGATGGGCACGCCGATCAAGCTGTCGCAGACGCCGGGCTCGCTCCGCACGCCCCCGCCCACGCTGGGCCAGCACACGGCCGCGGTCCTCGGCGAACTGGGGTACGATCAGTCGATGATTGCCAGCCTGAAGGCGTCGGGAGCGGTCTGACGATGGCCGACGTCGCCCAGATCCGCAAGCGGATCCAGAAAGCCATCGAGCAGGCCCGTCGCGAGGCGGCGGACCGCCGTGCCCGCGTGCACGAGGCACAGAAGGCCTACGACGAGTTCCTCGAGACGCGCGCCATCCCCGCGTTCCGTTCCGTGGCCGTGGTCCTGAAGTCGGAAGGACTGGCCTGGGAAGTCATGACGCCGTCTGGCGAGGTGCGTCTGGTGCCGGATCGGCGACGGGACGAGTCCATCGCGCTGGCCTTCGACGCCACCACGGATCCACCGCAGCCGATGGTCAGCGTCACCCGCGGGCGCGGCGGCCGCGTCCTCCACAGCGAGCGGCCCGTCAAGGCGGGCACGCCCTCGTCTTCGGCACTCACCGATGACGATGTGGTGGAGATGTTGATCGAAGAGCTGCGTCCCTGGCTCGCCTGATCAGTTCCAGCGATCGAGCGCGTGGAGGTTCACGCCGGCAGCCTCGAGCCGCGCAATGAGATCCTCCGTGTCGGGCGCCTTGCGCACCGCCTCGCGGACGTCCACCAGCCCCGATCGCACGTACTCGACGATCGTGTCCGCCAGGGTCACCAGCCCGGCGGCGCTGCCCGCATCGGGCGGCGCGGCCAGCCTGGCCAGGTCCCCGTCGGCGATGAGGCGGGCGATGGCGCGCGTGCCGGTCATCAGTTCCCGCGCGGCAATCCGACCGCCCGTGGTCTTGCGCAGCAGCAGCTGCGCCACCGCGCCGCGGAAGCACCGCGCCAGGTGCGCGCGTGCGGCCCTCTGCTGTTCGGCGGGCACGAGATCGACCAGGCGCTGCACGGCCGCGGGCGCGGACGGCGCGTCGATGGAGGCGATGACCAGGCGATCCTGTGTCGCAGCCTCGATGGCGATCTGCGCCACCTCGCCGCTCGCGACGCCTTCGATGACGAGCACGTCGGGGGACTCCCGCAGCGCCGCACGCGCGGCCATGGCCATGCGCGATGGATCGTGGCCCACTTCCCGCTGGCTCACGAGGGCCTCGCGATTGATGTGCTGGACGCGCACCTGCGGCTCGAGCGCGATGACGTAGTCGGCACGCTGGTGATTGAGGATGTCGACGAAGGCGGCGACGATGGCTGACACGTCGCTGCCGGGCCCGCCTGCCACCAGCACCAGCCCGTCCGGCTCGGTGGCGAGCAGGCGCGTGTCCGCGTTCAGCTGGAGATCGTCGGCCGTCGTCGCCCGCAGGAACGCGAAGTGGAAGTTCGCGCCGGGGCCGCGGTGGTCCCGGAAGGTCGAGCACCGCACGCGCCCGACCTCCACGAGCTCGATCAGCCACTCCGCGGGGTCGCCCCGCCGGACGGCGTCGCGCCAGGGCTCGGGCGTGACGTCGGCGATGAGTGACTCGATGTCGGCCGGGAGCAGGGGCGCTTCGTCCTGGAGTGCCCGCACGTTGCCACCCACGCGCACGTAGGGACGGGCCTGCGACACCAGGAACAGCTCCGAGGCGCCCAGGGCATCGGCGGCCCGCAACAGGCGGTCGATGCCGGCGGCGCGCGACGACGCCGCTCGCGGGGGCACTTCGATGCGCACCGTGCGCGTGACCGGCCCGCCCGGAGACGCGACGGCGTTCTCCGTGCCCGGGCCAGACGAGGCGCCGGTCGGGGGGGCTGGAGATTCCACGGGGCGGGACGGCGGTCCGTCGGCCGACGATCCAGGGTGACGTGCAGGGTCCATGGGCACACCAGTCGTGAGAGTGGACGCGGGATACGCCGAGACGCCGGCCGATGCCATCACGGGCACGGCAGGCACTTCTTCGTGCGACGAGGTCTCGACGGTTTCGTGCAGCGAGGTCTCGGGCGTGGTGTCGGCCGACGCCGCCGGGGTCGCTGCTTCCACGGCTGTGACCTCCTCGATGGGCTCCGCGACGACGGCGACGGGCTCGGGCTGGGGTTCGAGTGCGGGCTCTTGTTCGAGCACGGTCTCCGCCAGCGGGGGCTCCTGCGCGTGTTCGGCTGCCGCCCCGACCAACTCGACCTCGGGAGCAGCGGGCTCCAGCGTGTCGGGCGGTTCAACCGCCTCCCGAGGCTCCGGGACCTCGTGCGACAGCGGCGCCGGTTCGGCCTCGCGAGCGGCTTCTTCAGCCAGGATCTGAGCGGGCGCTTCCGCCAGGATCGGAGACGGCTCGGGCTCGGCCGTGACCTGAGGTTCGGCCTCGGCTGTGGCGCGCGAGTCGGCTTCGTCCGTGGCCTGCGATTCGGCCTCGATCGTGGCGACCGCCTCGGGTGCGGCCACGACGGCAGGCTCGGGTTCGGTGACGGCCAGCCCCTCGGACTCGTCCGCGGCAGAGGCTTCGAGTCCGGGCGGCACCGGTGCCTCCGGCTCGGCTGCAGCGTAGACCTCCGCGTGCGTAATGCCCTCGGGCTCGGGCGCCGCCACGACGTTGGGCTCCGCCATCACGGACGCGGCAGCCTCGGCGGCCGGGGCTGCGACCGGCGCAGCCTCCACCGCCACTGGCGCTTCTCGCCGCCGGCGAATCTCGATCCAGATGTCGTCGCCGCTGCGGGCGGCCACCACGCTGAAGTGGTCGGATCCACGCGACGGCAGCGCGTGCTCGACGGCGCCGAATTCCTTGAGCGAGGCCAGGGCCTCTCCGGACAGGAGCTGGCCCAGCATGCCGACCATGGCGCCGAGGTTCATGCCGTGCGTGGAGAGGTCGATGGTCTTCGGGCCCGACACGACGATGGGCCGTTCGCCCACGTGCATGACCAGGGCGTCGCCATCGGCGCGCACCATCGCGGTGAGGAGAGAATCGACGAGAGCCACTGCCAAACTGTTTCATCGGCCAGTGACAACTTTGTCGATAGAGGACCGAGGTTGGGTGGTCCGGAGGCCTTCAGCGCCGGGCCTGGTGCAGGGTCATGAGGCCGAACAGCAGTGGAACCGTGCGCACATCCGTGAATCCGCGTGCACGAAGCCGTTCCGCTACCCCGGCTGCGCCCGGGTAGCGGCGAATGGAGGCAGGGATGTAGCGATAGGTGTCCGGGTCGCCGTGGAGCACCCATCCCAGGACGCTGCCGACCACTGTCAGGTAGGCCAGAAAGGCGCCGCGCACCACCGCATGCTCGGGCCTGTTGAAGTCCAGGGACAGGATCCGTCCCCCCGGCCGCAGCACGCGAGCAATCTCCGAGAGCGCCACGTCGAGGTCCGGCACGTTCCGCAACCCGTAACCAGTCGTCACCAGGTCAACGGACGCGGCTGCCACCGGCAACGCCGCCATGTCGGCCGCGACGTAGCGAATCGCGTGGCTCCGCGGGCGCGCGAGCGCCAGCATCCGCGGCGTGAGATCCAGGCCGATGACGCTGCGTGCGCCCGACGCCTCGGCCATGAGCGCGAGATCGCCGGTGCCGCACGCCAGATCCAGGACGCGGTCGGACGCGGTGATGCGCGCCTCGCGAATCAGGCGGCGCTTCCACCGCCGATCCTGTCCGTACGACAGGATCCGCGTGATCAGGTCGTAGCGTTCGGCAATCGTGGCGAACAGCCGGGCGACATGGCGGCGCTTGCTCTCGGGGGAATCGAACGCGGAGGCCAGCGACACCGCTCAGAATCCGAAGACCAGGCGGGCGACCGTGGCGGTGAGGAAGGTGACGGCGAAGGCCAGGGCCAGCGGCATCAGGGCGCCAATCGTCGCCCACTTCGCGCTGAGCGTCTCCTTGTAGATCGTGAGAATCGTCGTCGCGCACGGGTTGTGCAGCAGCGAGAACAGCATCAGGTTGACCGCGGTCAGCAGGGTCCAGCCGTGACGGTCCACCAGCAGCGCGCGCAGCTCGTCGAACCCCTGCAGGTCCGTCATCATCCCTTCCGCCATGTACACCATGAGCATCGTCGGGACCACGATCTCGTTCGCGGGGATCGCGATGATGTAGGCCAGCATGATCACGCCGTCGAGCCCGATGGCCCAGCCGAGCGGATCGAGCGCGCCGGCGACGTGGGCGGCCAGGTTGCGGCCGCCGACCACGATGTTGCCGAGCAGCCAGATGACCGCCCCTGCGGGCGCCGCCGTGAGCATGGCCCGCCACAGGACGAACAGCGTGCGATCGATCAGCGATGTGTAGAGGATGCGCAGGATCCCCGGGCGCCGGTAGGGTGGCAGTTCGAGGGTGAACGCGGAGGCTTCGCCCTTCAGGATCGTCCGCGACAGCACCCACGAGACAGCCAGCGTGAACAGCACGCCGACGAGGACGATGGCCACGATGGAGCCCGCCGCCACGAGCGACGCGACCGCGGGTGGGAAGGCGGCGGCGACGAACACGCTGGCGAGCATGATCAGCGTCGGGAAGCGCCCGTTGCACGGCACGAAGTTGTTGGTGAGGATGGCCACCAGCCGCTCCCGCGGCGAGTCGATGACGCGCGTGGCAATCACCCCGGCCGCGTTGCAGCCGAAGCCCATCGCCATGCTGAGGGCCTGCTTGCCGTGGGCGCCGGCCTTCTTGAACAGGAAGTCCATGTTGAACGCCACACGCGGCAGGTAGCCCAGGTCCTCGAGGATCGTGAACAGGGGAAAGAAGATGGCCATCGGCGGCAGCATCACGCTCACCACCCAGGCCAGCCCTCGATAGACGCCGTGCCACACGAACCCGGTGAGCCACCACGGCGCGCCCACGCGCTCGAACGCACCCGCCGCGAGGTCCTCGAACCAGAAGAACCCCGTTGCCAACATCTGTGACGGGACGTTCGCGCCGACGATCGTCAGCCAGAAGATGACGGCGAGGATGCCGACCATCAGCGGCAGCCCGAAGAGGCGCGACGTGACGATGCGGTCGATGCGCTGATCGAGTTCGAGCGGACGCTCCCCGCTGTCTCGGACCGCGCGCCGCGTGATGCGCTCGACTTCGCCGTACAGAGAGGTGACCACTTCCTCGCGGAAGCCGGCCTGCAGCGAGCGGCGCAGCGTCGCCGCCTCGCGCACGATGTCCGCCGCCGACACCGCCACGCGGTTGCTCATTGCGCACCCTGCAGGGCGATCTTCCGGCTGAACCGCATGTCGGGCGCCTGCTGACGCGCGACGAGGTCGGCGAGCTGGCCGGTGGCCAGCGCCTCTTCCACGGCCGCGTCTCCGTCGAGCAGGCGAATCGCAATCCACCGCGCGTTCGGCACGCCTGGCGCCGCGGACTCGATGAGCGGCACCAGGTGGGACACGGCGCGCTCGAACTCCGGCGTGCCGCGGGAGCGCAGCGGCTGGGTCACCGTCTCGCCCGAGGCGACCGCGGCCACATCCGCCAGCAGCGCCATGATGTTCTCGCCGGTCCGGGCCACGATGGGCACAACCGGGACGCCCAGGTCGCGGGCCAGGCTGCGCGTGTCCACCTCGAGGCCGCGGCGCCGCGCCTCGTCCATGAGGTTGACCGCGACGACGACGCGATCGGTGATCTCCAGGACCTGCAGCACAAGGTAGAGATTGCGTTCGAGCGCGCTGGCATCCGCCACCACCACCGTGCAGTCGGGCCTGCCGAACAGCAGGAAGTTCCGCGCCACCTCTTCGTCCTGTGAAGCCGAGAGCAGCGAGTAGGTGCCGGGCAGGTCGACGAGCTTGTAGCGGACCCCCGCGAACTGGAACCCGCCCTCCGCGCGCGTGACGGTCTTGCCGGGCCAGTTGCCGGTGTGCTGGCGCAGGCCGGTCAGCGCGTTGAAGAGCGTGGACTTGCCCGTGTTCGGGTTCCCCGCGAGCGCGACGGTACGGTCGAAGCCCCCCACGGCCTCGCCGAGCTTCGCCATCTCGGCATGCACGGGACACGTTTCACACGCGTTCGACATTCGTCAGTGCCGACGGGACCGAGGTCCCGTCGCTCCTTTCTCCCCCACAGCCCCCGCCCTCAAGACCCCAGGACCCCAAGACCCCAGGACCTCACGCCACCTCCCGCACGAGCACGCGCGCCGACTGATCGCGCCGGAGGGCGATGGTCGTGCCCCGCACGCGGTACGCTCGCGGATCGCCCGCAAAGGTCGTCAGGTCGGCCCGCACCCGGGCGCCGGGCGTGAAACCCAGATCCAGCAGGCGCCGGCGCATGAATCCCCGCAGGCCGGGGTCGAGCTCCACCACTTCGCCAAGCTGGCCCGCAGCCAGATCCGACAAGCGGAGGATGGACCGGGCCACCAGCTCCGCACGCGCCGCAGCGACGACGTGTACGTTGCCTGCCAGCATCGGCGCCAGGACGTGCTCGTTCTCGCCGTCGCTCAACACCACGCGCGTCTGCGAGGTTTCCAGGACGCGGACGATCTGCCCGGGATGCAGCCCAAGTGCCGCGAGCTGGGCAAAGGCCAGCGGTGGCTCGTCCTCGAGGTGCACGATCCGCGCGGGCTCGCCAACCGGCCACGCGCTGAGCGGGGTCCCGGCCTGCGTCCGGATCTCCCCGTCACGATTCGGAATGGGGTCGCCGTGGGGATCGGTTTCGGGATGCCCCATCGCCGCGGAGAGGCGGTCCACCTGGGCGGGACTCAGGTGATGCTCCGCACGCTCGGCCTGTGCGTGCACCTGGCCCACCGGCATGCCCAGCTCGTCGGTCAGGTAGAGCTCCCAGAGCCGGTGCGCCCGCACGATGTGCACGGCGAGCCGCTCGCCCTCCGGCGTCAGCCGGAACCGGTCGCCCTCCGTCCGAACCAGCTGCTCGCGCTCCAGGCGCTCGATGAGCGTCAGTAGCGAGCGGTCGCTCGTGCGCAGCGCCCCCTGCAGCGACGCCAGCGTCGCGGCCTGCCCGGACACGGCCTGGCTCAGCAGGTGCTTCAGCGCGTTTTCCGCCTGCTCCCGGCCTCGCTGCACGACTCGACGGCGCCAGCCCGCGAGCAGGCCGACGCGTGGCGCCAGCACGAGCACGGTCACGACGAGGCCGAAGACACCCCACAGGACAGCGGTCATGGCTTGATTTTGATTAAGCAAAATTAAACCACGCTACGGCACGAAATGTCAAAACCCTCAATGGTGAAGTCTGCTAAGCTGGTGATTCTTCGATGCTTCCGTCCAGCACCGTCGAGAATTACCTGAAGGCCATCTACATGGGCGAGGGTCAGCTGCCCGAGGGGCAGCGCCTGCTGCCGATGGGACAGCTGGCCATGGCCCTGGGAGTGGCGCCAGGTACCGCCACCACCATGGTGAAGGCCCTGGCCGAATCGGGCCTGGTCGAGTACGAGCCCTACAACGGAGTGCGCCTGTCGCCGGCCGGCGCCAAGCTCGCCGCGCTGGTGCTCCGGCGTCACCGGCTCATCGAGCTCTTCCTGGTCCGCGTGATGGGGCTCCGCTGGGACGAAGTGCACGACGAGGCCGAGCAGCTCGAGCACGTCGTCTCGGAGCGCTTGATCGAGCGCATCGACGACATGCTCGGCCGGCCCGAGGTCGATCCGCACGGGGATCCGATCCCGACGGCCGACGGGCATGTGCCCGCGCACGCCTCCGACACGCTGCTCACCTGTCCCATCCACGCGCGCGTCGTCGTCACGCGCGTGACGGATCAGGACGCGGCGTTCCTGCGCTTCATCGAGCAGCACCACCTGATGCCGGGCGAGGCCATCGAGGTCGAGGCGCGCGACGAGGTGTCCGACAGCGTGCGGCTGAAGGGCCGGGAGGATCAGCGCATCACGATTGGCATGCGCGCGGCGTCCAAGGTGAGGGTCTCCACCAGCGACACCAGATCCCGCGGGTGACGCGCTCCTCGCGGCGGGACTTCAATTCCCTCGACCGCGTCGACCCCGAACTTGACCACCCCAAAGCCCCACCCGGCAAGAATGAACGGACACGGCGCGGCCTCCGCCGTGCGCGCGTCCGCCGGCGAGTCGCCGATCATCACGCCGGCGCCGCCCGTGCGGGCCAGCAGGCTGCGCAGGCCCTCGGGATTCGGCTTGCGTCCGAGCGGCGTATCGCCGCCAATCACCTGCGAGAAGAACCCCCGCAGGCTCAGGGCTTCCAATAACGTCTCGGTCGCGCGCGTCGGCTTGTTCGTCAGCACCGCGAGCGGTCCCACGTGTATCAGCATCGCGAGCACTTCCGGGATGCCCTCATAGGGCCGCGTGTGGTCCAGCAGACGGCGGTCGTAGATGGCCAGGAATCGATCCAGCGCCTCTGGCGTGTGCGGGTCGAGCCCGGCATGCGTCAGCGCGCGTTGCACGAGCAGCGCCGCGCCATCGCCCACCATGGGGACAACGGTCGCCACGTCGAGGGGCGGGCCGCCGAAGCCCTCCACCATTTCGGAGGCTGCGGCGGCGAGGTCCTGCGCCGAGTCTACGAGGGTGCCGTCGAGGTCAAAGACGAGCGTCGGCATGGGTGTGTCGCTGCCGGCAGCATTCTGACAGACTTCTACATTCAATATTGACTTAGTCCCATGACTTAGTCATATTCCACTCATGGCTTCGGCAACGGTCGTCAACGTCCACGAGGCGAAGACCCATCTCTCGCGCCTGCTCGAACGCGTCGCGCGCGGTGAGGAGGTTGTGATTGCCCGCGCGGGCACCCCGGTGGCACGTCTGGTGCCGGTGGCCGCCGACGAGCCGCGTCAACTGGGTCTCGACCGGGGCCGCGTGACGATTGCCGAGGACTTCGATGCACCGCTCCCGCCCGACGTCCTCGCCGACTTCGAGCGATGAGGCTCCTGGTCGATACGCAGTGCTGGCTCTGGATGGCGGCGTCGCCCGAGCGGCTGTCATCGACCGCTCGGGGCATCGTCGAGGATCCGGCGAACGACCTTCTCCTGTCATCGGCCAGCGCGTGGGAGATCGCCATCAAGTACGCGTTGGGCAAGCTCCAGCTACCGGACGCGCCCGCGCGCTACGTGCCCACGCGCATGGTGGCCCTCCGCACGCGCGCCCTCCCGATCGAGCACGCTCACGCACTCGGCGTGAGCGACCTGCCTCCCCACCATCGCGATCCGTTCGATCGGCTGTTGGTGTCACAGGCGCTCGGTGAGGGTATCCCGCTCCTGACGGCGGACCCGACGTTCGGTCGCTACGGGGTCTCCGTCGTGGACGCGTGACCGCGCCGAACGACGACGTCGCCCATGACCACCACTGCGTCTCCCTCCACCATCGTGCTGCTCTCCGGCGGACTGGACAGCGCCGTGCTCCTCGCGCACGAGGCGGAACGGCAGTTCGTGTGGCCGGTCTACGTGAGCGTGGGCCTCGCGTGGGAGCCGCTGGAACTGGCGATGGTGGAGCGGCTGCTCGCGCATTCGAGCCTCGTCGGCCGCGTCGGTGCCCTCTCGCGCGTGTCGTTCACCATGCGCGATGTCTACCCGCCGACGCACTGGGCCATCCGCGGCACGCCGCCGGCGTATGACACACCGGACGAGGACGTGTATCTCACCGGCCGCAATCTCGGCCTGCTGTCGAAGGCAGGTGTCGTCGCGGCGACGAAGCGCGCGACGCGCATCGTGCTGGGCCCGCTCGCGGGCAATCCGTTCCCCGACGCGCGGCCGGTGTTCTTCACGGCGATGGCGGAGGCGCTGTCACTCGGACTCGATCAGGCGATCGCGGTCGATGCGCCGTTCCTGACGTGGCAGAAGGAGGACGTCATCCGGCGCGGCCTCGCGCTGGGCGTGCCGCTGGAACTGACGCTGTCGTGCATGAATCCCGTCGCACAAGCGGGCGAGGCGCCGCTGCACTGCGGGCAGTGCAGCAAGTGTCGGGAGCGGCGGGATGCGTTTGTAGCGGTTGGGCAGGATGATCCGGCGGCCTACGCCGCGCCGTCGCCGCGTTAGGATTCACGGCGTGCTCACGTACTCGCGGCCGGACATGGGCGCTAGAATGCTCCTGTGGGTCCTTCCGCTGACCGGGCCGGCTCCCTCACTCCGGAGCAGGCACTCGGGCTGCGCCACTCCGAGGCGTTGTGGCAGCGCGCGCACGAACTGGCACGCGCGCACCCGGAGCACGACGTCTCCGACCTGTACCACGCGCTCCGCTTCCTGGAGCTCACGCCCTCCGAGCGCCTCCGCATCGGACTGAGCCGTGCCCGACTTCGCCCTTAGCGCGCCCGAGCGGCGCCTGCTGCAGGCGCTCCACGACCGCGGCATCCGCTTCATCGTCATCGGACTGTCCGCCGCCCTGATCGAGGGGGCGCCCGTCGCGACGCTCGACGTCGGCCTGTGGCTGGAGCGCGTGGACGACCCGCGGCTGCCGAAGGCCGCGACGGTGGCAGGAGGGTTCTGGGTTTCGGGGTCCGGCGTGCAGCCGCCCGCCTTCGGCGGCGCGGGACTGGAGCGCCTGGATGTGGTCCTCACCGCGCACGGGCTTGGGCCGTTCAGCGAGGAGTACGCCGGGGCGCTGGACCGCGAGGTGGACGGCGTCCCCGTGAAGGTGTTGCCCCTGCGCCGCGTCCTCCGCAGCAAGCAGACCACGAACCGGCCCAAGGATCAGGCCGCCGTGCCCATCCTGAAGGCGACGCTGGTGGCACGCGGCGAGACCGAGTGACGGCGCGTCGGGCTCAGCGCTCGAAGCGGATGCTGCCGTCGCCCGTGCGCACCTTGAGGACGTGCCCGCCCTCGCCAAGCCGCGCGCGCAGCTCCCGGCGCCGCCGCTCGCGCCCCTCCTCGTCCTCGTCACGATCGGAGAGACCGGGATAGGATGAACGCACCGAACCGTCGCTGGTCTCGGCGTCGATCTCGGCGCTGAAGTCGGCCGGCAGCGTGATCGTGATGCTGCCGTCGCTGGTGGACAGGTCCCATGCGTCGGCCATCGTCGTGTCGGCCTGCACGGTCAGGCGAATGCCGCCGTCGCCGGACTTGGCGCGCACCACCGTCGGCTTCGCGTCGAGCGTGATGCTGCCGTCATTGGTCTCCACGTCCACGCGGCCCTCGGCCTTCTCGATGCGGATGGAGCCATCGCCCGATCGGGCCTCGATGTCGCCGATGACGCGGTCCGCGACGATGCTGCCGTCGCCCGTGCGTACCGAGAGCCTGCCTTCGATGTTCTCCACGCGGATCGACCCGTCACCGGTGCGGGCATTGACGAGGGCCTTCCTGGGCACCGCCACGAGCAGGCGCGCCGCCGGCGAGATGTGGACGCCGATCGTGACGCCCCGCTGCTCGACCGCCGCGGGCCCCTTCACGCGCAGCGTGATGCGGTCACCCTGCTGATCGGCTTCGATCGTCATCTGGTCCAGGAGCGACTGCTCCATGCCGCGCTTCTCCACCTCGACCTCCACCTCGTTGCGATCCCACGAGTGGATCTCGATGGACCCGTCGAAGGTCTCGAGCGTCAGGTCGGGCTGGCCACTGACCGTGAAGGTGCGCTTCTCCTTGGTCGTGAGGCCCTCGGTGTTGAGGTTGACCTCGCACGCCGCCAGCGACAGGGCCAGGGCGGCCATGGTGGCCACGGACAGCGGGTGGTGCGAGATTCGAGACATGGTTGCTCCTGCGCGCAGTAGACGGTGGGCACGCAACCGGTGTTCCACAACCGGTCAGGGTTCCACGACCGGGCGGCCAGCGATCCAGGTCTGTCTGACCGCCAGGTCGGGCCCCAGCACGACCAGATCGGCGCGCCTGCCGACCTCCAGGCGGCCCCGGTCGGCAAGGCCCAGACGGGCCGCAGGCGAGGTCGCACAGGCGTACGCGGCCGCATCGAGGGTCAGGCCGACGTCCCGCACGAGCGTACGGAACGCCCCGTCCATCGTGACGACGGAGCCGGCCAGCGTGCCATCTTCGAGGGTGGCGGTCTTCGCACCGGCCACGATCGTCCGGCCCCCGAGACGAGCGCGCGCGCCCACCGGCAGCGCGGCCGCCGCCGTGCCATCCGTAATGGCAAGCACGCGATCGCGGGAGGTCGCGCGCAGGGCCAGCGCCACCACGCGCGGATGCACGTGCGCGCCGTCGCAGATGATCTCGGCGGCCACCCCGGGCGCATCGAGCACGGCGCCCACGACGCCCGGCGCCCGGTGCGTGAGCGGCGTCATCCGGTTGAAGAGGTGCGTGGCGTGCGTCACGCCCCGGCGTATCGCCTCGCGGGCCTCTTCGTAGCTGGCACCCGAGTGACCGATCGACACGATGTGCCCGCGGTCGCGCAGCACCGCCAGCAGGTCGAGCCCGCCCTCCAACTCCGGCGCGATGGTGACGATGCCGACGCTCGCGGCCTCCGCGTGCAGGACACGCAGGATGTCGTCGCCGGTGAACGCACCGGCTTCCTCCGGTGCGGCGCCGCGAAACGTGCGCAGGCATCCGGCAGGCTGCGCGCCGTTCCACGCCGGGTTGATGAAGTTGCTCTCCAGGTGCGCGGGCAGCACGACGGCCGCGTCAGGGTTCGGCGCGGCACGGGCGCGCGCCACGGCGTGCAGGAACATCGCCAGCGTCGCCGGATCGCAGGCCACACTGGTGGGACAGAAACCGGTGACGCCGAATCGAGGCAGGGACGCGGCCACGGTCGCCACCGCGTCTGCATCGTCGAGCACGTCGGTGCCTGCCACGCCATGGACGTGCACGTCGATGAAGCCGGGCACGATGAGGAGACCCGTGGCCGCGCGCACATCGGCACCGGCGGGGTGCACCACACCGGGTTCGATGCCCGTGATGCGGCCGTCGTCGATCAGCAGCGAAGCGCCCGCCAGGAGGCGGTCCGGCAGCACGAGGTCGCCGCCGGCCAGGACGATCATGCCGGAGTGAGGGCCAGCCGGGCCGCGCCGATGGCGGCGGCCTCGAGCCCGAGCGGCGACAAGGCTACCTCGACGCTGTCTGTCTGTGCAGGGCTGAGCCGGCGGCTGCACTCGAGACGAATGGGCTCGAGCAGCAGGTCGCCAGACGTCGCGATCAGGCCCCCGAGCACGATGATCTGCGGGTCGAGGATCGCCGCCACGTTGGCCACGGCCATCCCGATGTACTTCGCCGCGTCGCGAATCACCGAGACGCAGAGGCCGTCGCCGGCGCGCGCACCCTGAATGACCTGGTCGATGGTCACCCGGGTGAGGTCTCCCTGCAGCGGCTGCAGGATGCCGGAGTGATCACCGGACTTGATCCGCCAGACGAACCGGCGCACGATGCCGCCGGACGAGACCTCGGCCTCGAGCCCGCCGAGGCGCCGGTAGTCCTCGCGTTCGACGGGATTCTGGGAGAGCCAGCCGAGGGCGCCCGCGAGACCGTGGGTCCCGGCCCACACGCGACCGTCGATGATGATGCCCCCGGTCACGTGCTCGCCAGAGGTGAGCGCCACCACGTTGGGCAGGCCCTTCGCGGCGCCACACCACTGCTCAGCCACCACGGTGGCCACGCCCGCGGACACGATGGCGGGAGCCGGCGCCTTGGGCAGCAACCCGTGGTGGGTCCCTTCCATGTCGGCCGCCAGGCCATCGCCGGGATGCGGCACCGCGACCGCGTACCGGGTGACCGGCCCGCCAGCGTCCGCGAGGGCCCCTCGCATCGCGGCCTGGGCCGCCTCGGCGAGGTGGCCGCCCGCACTGGCCTGGTCGCCCCGGCCGCGCACCCGCGCGTGCTCGTCGACGACGACGGCCCTGGCATGACCGTTGGATAGATCGAGACCGAGAGTCATGGTGACCAATCGCTGTGCGCGTGCAGTTTACGCCCTTCGAGCGGCAGGGGCGCCCCCGTCGCGCGAAACAGGCCGCGGTCGAGCCGGGCGAGCAGGGCCTCGAGGGCCCGCGTGTCCGGCGCGGCGACGACCAGCACCCCGGCGCCCTGCTGCGGGGGGAACCGGCGATCGTCGAGGTAGTCGCGGTCGAAGGTCACCAGCGTCCGCCGCAGCTGGCGAGCCAGGCGGTAGTGCTCCGGATCCCGTGCGCGCCGGAGGTCCGGCTGCTCGATCACGAAGAGCACGTCCCAGCCCAGCCGTGCCCGCATGTAGTCCACGAGGCCGGCCGGTACGTTGGCGTCGGCATAGACGCGGGGGCGATTGGCGATCCCGTCGGCAATCGGCCCGAGCTCCGACCAGAGCGTGCCCATCGAACGGGCGGGCTCACCGCTTCTTGGCGGCAGCACCGGCGGCCCGTGTGCGGCGCCGCGCCTGCTTCTCGAGCGCGGCTACCAGATCGGCGCGCTGGTGGACGAGGCCCTTGCGCCTGCGCCGGCCGTTCCGGTGCCCCACCACGTACTCGCTGAACAGCGGGAACGCGATCGTCGAGTCACAGTAGGCGACACAGGTGTCCGGCAAGACCCCTGGGTTCACCTTGCCCCAGCTCACGGCCTCGGCCGGCGTGGCGCCGGACAGCCCGCCCCACACCACCGAGTCCGTGGTGATCTGGATGAAGTAGTCGTTGCCGCCCTTCGGGATGTTGTAGACCTCCCACAGCGTGGGCTGCCCCTGGAGGTAGAAGTTCTTCGGCGAACCGCCCCCCAGGATGACGCAGCCGTTCTTCTCGGCCGCCAGGATGATGGCGCACACCTCGTTCACGTCCTTGTTCGGATCGATCATGAGGCGGCTGCCGTTCATCAGCTCGTGATACGCGATGTTCATCCCGATGGAGCTGTCTCCGGGCGAGGAGGTGTAGATCGGCACGCCGCACTTCGCCGCGCTGGCGACCACGGAGTAGGCCTGACACCCGGGCCGCACCTTCAGCAGGTGCCGGCCCAGCTCGTAGTGCAGGTCGGCGGTCGAGATCGGGCCCTCGAGCCCGCTGGTCACCAGGAACTCGCGGATGAACCGGTCGGTATCGAGCAGCACCTGCGCCGGAAAGAGCACGTCGTAGATGCGGATCACGCCCTCCTCGTAGAGGACGCGATCGTCCACGAAGGGCGACCCCCGCCGGAGCGTGAAGTTCAGCGCGTAGTGCAGGTCGTGGTAGAGGTTCGCCCCGGTGCTGATGACGAAGTCCACGAGGCCGCGCTCCATCATGGCGATGACGCACCCGCCAATCCCGGCAGGAGTCATGGCACCGGCGATCGTCAGCGCGATGGTGGTGTCGTGCTCCCGGGCGAGCATCTTGTCAGTGAAGATCCGGCAGGCCTCGCCCAGCCGAGCGGCGTTGAAGGCCTGGAAGCCCTCGTCGATCAGCGTGCGGATGGCGGCCGACCCCCGGGGACGGTAGTAGCGAATCGGCTTGCCGGACAGGAAACCCTTCCGGTTCTTCTGCGGAGAACCCGGTGCGCGATACGGCATCGCCTTAGGGTAGCATTTGCCTGTGACCCCAGGCGCACCATGGACGATGTGACCTTCGCGGCCAGGCGGGCGACGTCGGGCTCGCGGGCGGAGCCCGATCTCGAGGCGCGCTTTCGCGCCCTGGTGCAGTCGCCGCTGCGGGCCGGTATCCTGCGGTTCCTCAGCGCGCGTCCGGGCGAGGGCTTCGACATCGAGGCGCTGATGCAGACGTTCGGCCGCATGCGGCTGGACGTCGAGAACTGCGTCCGCGAGCTCGTGGACTTCGGTGTGGCGGCGAAAACGGCGGGCGACGCGCCGGCCTACGTGGCCGCGCGTCCGGAGGGGCCCGCGGCCGCGCTGCTCGACAATTTCCTCGAGCGCCGCGCCAACGTCGGCGTCGAGGAATCCTCGCCGTCGGTCCAGCGCTTCCGCGAGATGATCGGCCGCGACGAGAAGATGCTGGCCATCTTCGAGTGGATCCGGACGGCCGCCAAGTCGGACATCTCGGTGCTGATTCTCGGGCCGACCGGCGCCGGCAAGGAAGTCGTGGCGCGCATGATTCACGAGCTGTCGCGCCGCGGCCCGGAGCGCTTCCAGGCCGTCAACTGCGCCGCCCTGCCCGACACGCTGTTCGAGTCGGAGATCTTCGGCTACGAGAAAGGCGCCTTCACCGGCGCCCACGACCGGAAGCCTGGCCGGCTCGAGATGGCCAATGGCGGGACCCTCTTCCTGGACGAGATCGGCGACTTGTCGCTCGTGGCCCAGGCCAAGCTGCTCCGCGTCCTCGAGGAGCGCCGGTTCGAGCGCCTCGGCGGCAACCGCTCGATCCAGGTGGACTTCCGGCTGATTTCGGCAACCAACCGCCCGCTGGACCTGTTCGTCCGCGAGAGCCGGTTCCGCGAGGACCTCTACTACCGGATCAACGCGTTCGCGATCCGCCTGCCGTCGCTCAAGGAGCGGGCCGGCGACATCCCTGTGCTCGCCAACCGCTTCCTGGCCCGCTACTGCGCCGCCAACGGCCTGCCGCTCGACGCCAAGCAGCTGTCGGCCGAGGCGGCCGAGCAGCTCGTGCGCTACCACTGGCCCGGCAACATCCGGGAGCTCGAGAGCACGGTGTCGCGCGCGGCGCTCTCCGCCCCGGGCCGGCTGATCCGTCCCAGCGACATCGAGTTCCTGCATGCGCCGCTGGCGCGGCCGGCCGAGGAGGCCGGGGACGCACGCCTGCCCACCCTCCGCGACGCGGAGCGGGCCCACATCATCCGGGTGCTGGAGGCCGCGAGCTGGAACAAGGTGGAGGCCGCGCGCATCCTGGACATCAGCCGGGGGACGTTGTACCGCAAGATCGACGAGTTCGGGCTGGAACCGGCCGTGCCCGAGGGAAAGCGCCGCGGACGGAAGCAGGAGTAGGCGCCGTCCCCCGGGCGGCCGGCACGGGCGGCCATCTCATGGTTGAGCGGGACTCCGGCGTCATGTATCGTCGCACTGCGGTGCAAGGGCTGTCCTGCCGATGAACAGTAGGGTGTCGTCCCCGACCTGCCACGCTCGCCTGCGGGCGCTGCCCCTGAGCGCGCAGCTGTACGTGAGTGCGATGATGGCCGTCGGCGCGGGGCTGCTGGTGTGGCTGGGGCCGCGGGCCCGGTTCGACCAGCCCGTGCTGTTCGCCATCCTGCTCCTCGCCTCCTCGCTGACGTCCGCCTTCAAGGTCAGCCTGCCGTTCGCCCGCGGCGGGTCCACGATGTCGGTGTCCTACGCCGTAGACTTCGCCGCGCTGCTGCTGCTGGGACCCCATGAGACCATGCTCATCGCCGTCACCAGCGCGTGGAGCCAGTGCACGTTCCGGATGAAGGTGCCCAATCCGCTCCACCGGACGCTGTTCAGCATGGCGTGCCTGGCGATCACGGTCCAGGCGGCCGGGCTGGTGTATCTGCGGACGGGAGGCGTGCCGGGCACGCTGGCCGACAGCGTGGCGGGCGTGGCCCGCCCCCTGGTCGGGGCGGCGGCGACCTACTTCTTCGTCAACACGTGCTCGATCGCCATCGCGATCGCCCTCAGCACGCGCCAACCCCTGCTGCGCGTCTGGAACGAGAACTTCCTGTGGAGCGCGCCCAGCTACATCGTGGGCGCCGGCGTCGCGGCCGCCAGCACCTGGGCGGTGATGACCTCGGGGCTCTGGCTGGCGGTGCTCGTCATCGCTCCGCTCTACGTGACCTACCACACCTACAAGGTGTACCTCGGGCGCATCGACGACGAGCGCCGGCACGTCGAGGAGATGGCCGACCTCCATCTGGCCACGATCGAGGCGCTCGCCCTGGCCATCGACGCCAAGGACCAGACCACGCAGACGCACATCCGCCGCGTCCAGGTGTACGCCACGGGCCTCGCCCGGCTGCTGGGCATGGCCGAGAACGAGATTCAGGGCGTCAAGACCGCTGCGCTGCTGCACGACATCGGCAAGCTCGCGGTGCCCGAGCACATCCTCTCCAAGCCGGGCCCGCTCACCCAGGAAGAGTTCCAGAAGATCCGCATCCATCCGCAGGTCGGCGCCGAGATCATCAGCGCGGTGCCGTTCCCCTACCCTGTCGCGCCGCTGATCCTCAGCCATCACGAGCGATGGGACGGCCGGGGCTATCCGCAGGGCCTGCGTGGCGACGACATCCCGCTCGGGGCGCGGATCCTGTCCGTCGTGGACTACTTCGACGCGCTGACCTCGGACCGGCCCTATCACAAGGCCATGACGCAGGAGGCCGCCCTGCTCCTGCTGCAGCAGGAAGCCGGTCGCGCGCTCGATCCGAACGTCGTGGATCTCTTCATCGAGCACCTCCCGGCGATGACCGCGGAGGCCGAGGCGCTCGAGGGCACGCCGGCGCGGCGGCTGTCGCTCGAGCCCACGTCGGACCTCGGCCGTCCCGCAGCCGGCTTCCAGCCCGAGGGCTCGAAGGGCAGCACCGTCTTCGAGGACATCGCGCTGGCCCACCGCGAGATCTACGCGCTGTACGAGATCGCGCAGACGATGGGCACCAGCCTCGGCGTCGCGGACACGATGGCGCTGATCGCGTCGAAGCTGACGAACCTGGTGCCGTTCTCGACCTGCGCGCTCTTCCTGTTCGACGAACGCGACGACCTGCTCCGGTGCCGCTTCGCGACCGGGGCCGGGGCCGACGCCATCGGCGCGATGTCCATCCGCGCCGGCCACGGGCTCGCCGGCTGGGTGGCGCGGAACCGCCGGCCGCTGGTCAACGCGCGCCCGAGCGCGGACTTCGAGGCCGCCGGCATCACCGCCACCGCCGATCTCCGGTCGGCCCTCGTGACGCCGCTCGTGTTCAACGACCGCTTCATCGGCACGCTCGCCGTGTATCACGCCGCGGCGGACTTCTACACCGACGACCACCGCCGCCTGCTCGATCGCGTGTCGGAGCAGGCCTCGGCCGTCATCCACAACTCGATGATCTTCGAGCAAACCCAGGAGGACTCGCTCACCGATCCGCTCACGGGCCTGCCCAACACGCGCTACATGTTCCTGCACCTGTCCCGGGAACTGGCCCGGGCCGAGCGCATGAAGTCCGAGGTGGCCCTGCTCGTGATGGATCTCGACAACTTCAAGGAGATCAACGACACCTTCGGCCACAGCGCCGGCGACCGCGCGCTGCGCGAAGTGGCCCGCGTACTGAAGGCCGCGATCCGCCCGTACGACATCTGCATCCGGTATGCCGGCGACGAGTTCGTGGTGCTGCTGGCCGGCTGTGGCGCCGAGGAAAGCGAACGCAAGCGCGTGGAACTGCAGCGGACCGTCGAGAACGTCGTGTTCGAGCCCAGGCCCGGCCGCCGCGTGCCGATTCGCATCAGCGTTGGCGCCGCCGTCTTTCCCAGGGACGGCGATGGCTACGAGGCCATCATGGCCTCCGCCGACAGCCGCATGTATCGCGACAAGACGCGGCGGAAACAGATCGACTCGCCCGACGTCGCGGCAGCGACCGGCACCGACGGCCGCCCCGGGCCGATGCCGCCGCGCACCGCGGCCGGCGACATGTCCGACGTCGAGCTCCAGCAGGCCGGGTTCGGCGTGCTGTGACCGCGTCCTCCGCGTGACGCCGTGGCCGTCACCACGCTCCACGTCCGGGACGTCCGTCGCGCGACACCTCGAACGCGCATGCTTCGTCTCGATCTCGGCTCCTCGGGCTTCCGCTTCGCCGCCGGCCAGGCGGTCATGGCGGGTCTCCATGGGTCGCCGTTGAAGAAGCCGTACTCGATCGCCTCGGCCCCGATCGAAGCCGAACGCCTGGGCTACCTCGAGCTGCTCGTGCAGGTGGACGACAGCGGCGGCCCCGATCCGCACCTCGAGCTGGCCACGCACGGGACGGCGCTCGACATCGAGGGGCCGTTCGGCTCGTTCACCCTGCCGGCGCTCGACCGGGGCTCGCACGTCGTGCTGGTCGCCGGCGGGACGGGGATCGCCCCGCTCCGGTCCATGCTGATCCAGGTGCTGCAGACGAGCGACGCGCCGGTCGTGCACGTGGTGTACAGCGCCCGCACGGTGGACGAACTGGCCTATCGCGACGAGCTCGAGGCGCTCGATCGGCAGGGTCGCATCCGGCTCGCGTTGACCGTGACGCGGGACCCGGGCGCGTGGTCCGGCCGGCGCGGGCGCATCAATCGCGATCTCCTGGGCTCCGCGCTGTCGACGCCGGACGCGTGGTGCATGGTGTGCGGCCCGCCGGCCCTCGTCGCCGACGTGCGGGCCACCCTCGCCGAGCTCCACGTCCCGGCCGCGCGCATCGGTTACGAGAGATAGGCGCGGCTGCGCCGCGTAGGCCTGGGGGTAGGCGGCGCCTGCGCGCCGTAGGCCTTCGGTAGGCCTGCGGGAGGCGCTCGCTGTCGCTCGCGTAGGAGGCGGGCACACAGCCGCTCACTCACGCTCGCGCAGGACAATGGCTCTCCCTACGCGGCGCATGCCGCGCCTACAGCGCGCAGCGCTGCCTACTGCAAGCCTACCGAAGGCCTGCCGCCAGCCTATGGCCCGAAGCGCCGCCTGCTGCTCACATCCCGACGACGTGGTAGCCGGCGTCGACCAGCATGACCTCGCCGGTGATGCCGCGGCTGGCGTCGCTCAGCAGGAAGGCCGCCGCGTCGCCCACCTCCGACGTCTCGATGGCGCGGCGCAGCGGCGCCTTGTCGCGGACCACGCCGAGAATCGACGAGAAGCCGCCGATGCCGGCCGCCGCGAGCGTCTTCACCGGCCCGGCCGACACCGCATTGACGCGGATGTTGTGCGGGCCGAGATCGGCGGCCAGGTATCGCACCGACGACTCGAGCGCCGCCTTGGCCACGCCCATCACGTTGTAGTTCGGAAACACGCGGTCGCTGCCGAGGAACGAGAGCGTGACGATGCTGCCGCCGCCGCGGGCCTGCATCAGGGGCTGCGCACCGCGCGCGAGCGCGATGAGCGAATAGGCGCTGATATCGAGCGCCAGGCGGAACCCCTCACGCGACGTCTGGGTGAATCCGCCCGTCAGGTCCTCGCGCGGAGCGAAGGCCGCGCCGTGCACGAGGAAATCGAGCCCGCCGTGCGCGTCCTGGATCCGGGCGAACACCGCGTCGATCTCGGCGTCGTTCTGGACGTCACACGGCAGCACCAGCGTGTCCGGGGCCAGCGTGGCCGCGAGCTCCCTGACATGCTCCTCGAAGCGCCCCTGGTAGGTCAGCACGACCCGTGCGCCCGCCGCCGCCACGGCCCTGGCGATGGCCCACGCCAGCGACCGGTGGTTCGCCACGCCCACGATCAACCCCACACGCCCTTGCATCGGTCCGTCCGCGCTCATCGCCACACGCCCTCAGTGTTTCTTGCGGCGCCGACGGCGGCCGCCCTGTCCGCTCCCAGTGCCTGGCCCCTGCGGGGGCCCGCCCGGGCGCCCGGATCGCATCGGGCCGGCGAAGTCGGCGCCGCCACCCGGGTGACGCCGGAAGCGCTGTCCCCCGCGCCTGGGGCGCAGGTTCTGCGGCTGGTGCATCGTGAATTCGGGAATGGCCCTGGTGGGCGGCGCCTGGCCCTCGGGGCGCGGCAGCTGCGCGCGGATCAACGAACGCCGGAACGGCCTGTCGTCGGGAGGGATGTCGGCGTCTGCCGGGCTCGTGTCTTCCGACGGGCCGGGGGATGCCGGCTCGGCGGTCATGGGCTGGACCGGGGGGACCGGCTCGGCGGCCGCGGCGGGTGCCGCGATCTTGCCTGGGGGAGCGTCGATGTTGTCGAGCACCTGGGTGAACAGGGCCGCCGTCGACCCCTTCTTTCTGGGGGCGGGCACCCGTGCGTTCTTGAATTCGTGCTCTGCGTCGCAGACCACGCAGCGTGTTCGCTGAATCTCGCTCTCGACCATCGCGACTATCGCGTGGTCCGTGACACGGCGCTCGCGCGGACAATAATCGTCCAGCACGTCGCCAGGCCGATACTGGCGTTGCTGCATGCAGACTTCCCCCGAATGCGGAACCAACTCCCTCAAATCGCCTGGTCAGCTGAGGGTCAGCTCACGAGCCCGTCTCGAGCTATCAGCGCAGGATGGAAAAGCTCAGGCCTGAACGGTCGACACACCGCAGGGCGTAGGGCGACTGGGATTCTAGCAAAGCTCCCCGGCCCGGGCAAACCAAACGCGGGCAGCCGAGCTCAGCCGCGGGCGAGCCAGGCCTTCAGGTCGTCCAGCCTGGCCTGGACGGCCTCCGGGTTGGTGGACTGCGGCGTGCGACGAGCCTCCACCGACGCGCGGGCGGTCACCCGCGTCTTGACGTCCGCGGCGAACAACGGGCTGAAGGCCTGCCACTCGGCCAGGCTCAGCGCCTCGATGTCGCGCCCGTCGGCCAGCAGCTGCCGCACCATTGCGCCCACCACTTCGTGCGCCTGCCGGAACGGCATGCCGCGCGACACCAGGTAGTCGGCGACGTCGGTGGCCAGCAGCAGGCCCGACGCCGCGTGGCCGGTCCGCGCGGCGTTCAACGTGAGCTTCGAGACCACCGACGCCGTCGCGGCCGCCGACACGGCCAGTGTGTCTTCGGCGTCGAACAGCGGCTCCTTGTCCTCCTGGAGGTCCTTGTTGTACCCCGTCGGCAGGCCCTTCATCGTCACGAGGAGGCCCGTCAGGTGCCCGATGGCCCGGCCAGCCTTGCCACGTACCAGCTCCAGGGGGTCCGGGTTCTTCTTCTGCGGCATCATGCTGCTGCCGGTCGCCGAGGCGTCCGCGAGCTCGAAGAAGCCGAACTCCTCGCTGGTGAACAGGATGATGTCCTCGGCGATGCGCGACAGGTGCACCATGGCCAGCGTGGTGGCGTAGAGGAACGTCGCCGCGAAATCGCGGTCGGACGAGGAGTCCATGCTGTTGGCGACGACGCGGTCGAAGCCGAGCCGCCGTGCGAGCGCGGCGGTGTCGACGGGGTACCCCGTGCCAGCGATGGCCCCGGAGCCGAGCGGCAGGGCATTGGCCTCTTCCCTGGCCTGATCCAGGCGCGCGTGGTCGCGGCGGAGCGCCGCGGCATGGCTGAGCAGGTAGTGCGAGACGAGCACCGGCATCGCGCGGCGCAGGTGCGTGTACGACGGCATCAGGGCGTCGCCGGCGCGCCCGGCCTGGTCGGCCAGCGCCGCGATGACATCACGCAGCCCCTGCTGCAGCATCGGAATGCGGCGGCGGAGGTAGAGACGGAGATCTACCGACACCTGCTCGTTGCGGGATCGTCCCGTGTGGAGCCGCCGCCCCGCGTCGCCGACGCGGGCCACCAGCTGGCGCTCGACGAAGCTGTGCACGTCCTCGTCGGGCCCGTTCACCCAGGCCGGATCGCGGCGCCCCTGCTCGAGGATGGCGGCAAGGCCGTCACGAATGGCCTGCGCGTCGGTGGCGTCGAGCACGCCGGCATCAGCCAGCGCCTCCGCCCACGCCAGGCTGCCCGTCACGTCGTCTTCGAAGAGGCGACGGTCGAAGGAGAAGGAGATGCCGAAGTCGAAGGCGGCGGGATCGGGCGCCGCGTCGAAGCGGCCGGACCACAGGTGATGAGACATAAATCGGGTGCAGGGTGCAGGGTGCAGGGGTGCAGAGTGCGGTGCTGGGTGCTGGGTGCTGGGTGCTGGGTGCAGGGTGCGGTGCTGGGTGCGGTGCCGGGTGAGGCGATCATACCGCTGCGCGCCTACCGGCGGCCATCGCGGAGGCCCTCGGCGAGCTGGTCCAGGCGGCGGACGAGGGCGCGGGCCTTTCGGGCGTCGCGCGTGATGACGAGCACCGTATCGTCGCCCGCGATCGTGCCCACCACCTCCGGCAGCCGCGCGCGATCGAGGGCCAGCGCCAGCAACTGCGCCTGCCCGGGCCCGGTTCGCAGCACGATCAGCTGCTGGACCGACTCGACGCCGGCCAGGAACTCGGCCAGCGCCCGTCCCAGCGTCGCGGTGGCACCTGAGGACGGCGGGCCCTCGGCGCCCGCCGGCTGATAGGCCCCATCGGAGGCCCGCTTGACGAGTCCGATCTCCTTGATGTCCCGGGACAGCGTGGCCTGAGTGACATCGAAGCCGCGCGACGCCAGGCGTTGCCGCAGCTGTTCCTGGCTGCGGATGGCCTCGTGCTCGACGATGTCCTTGATGGCCGACAGGCGCCTCGGTTTCATGAAGGATATGTATGCGGTGTGATGCATCAGTATACATGACACGGATGGATTAGCTCAGCACCGGGCCGTTGACATCGGCAGACGCGGGCCTGTATAAGTATTCTCTTTACCATGTGACGGGCGGGCCGACCGTGGGGCCGCGGAGGACGACGAGGGCATGAGCAGGGGAGCGACAGACACGCCGGTTCGCGCCGGCATCGCCGGGGCCACCGGCTACGCGGGACAGGAGCTGGTCCGGCTGCTGGCCCGTCATCCGCACCTCACGCTCACGCTGGCCACGGCGTCACAGGCGTCGAGCACGCCACGGAAGCTGCCCGCGCTGGCGCGGCTGTGGGACGGCGAGGTGGTGCCGCTCGACCTCGACGCGCTGTCGCGCCAGGCCGATGTCGTGTTCCTCGCGCTGCCGGAGGCCTCGTCCGCGGACATCGCCCCGCGCCTGCTGGAGGCGGGCGTCAAGGTCGTGGACCTCTCCGGTGCCTTCCGCCTGCGCGACGAGGCGTTGCGTGCACAGTGGTATCCCGCCACCGGCACGATGCCGCAGGGTGTGGCGTACGGCCTGACCGAGTTCGAGGCAGACGCCATCCGGCCCGCACGCCTGCTCTCGAACCCGGGGTGCTACCCCACCGCCTCGCTACTGGCGCTGTTGCCACTGGTCCGCGCGGGGGTGCTGGTGAAGGAAGCCGACATCATCATCGATGCCAAGTCCGGGATTTCCGGCGCCGGCAAGGCGCCCACCGACCGGACGCACTTCTGCGAGAACCACGGCTCGGTGGCCGCCTACGGGGTCTTCGGCCATCGCCACACACCGGAGATGGAGCAGGCCCTGGGCCAGAGGGTCACCTTCGTGCCGCACCTGGTGCCACTCGATCGCGGCATCCTGTCGAGCATCTACGCGCGGCTCGTGCCGGGCACCACGGCCGAGCAGGTGGCGGAGGCCTTCGCGGCGGCGTACGCGTCAGCCCCGTTCGTGCGGCTGACCGGCGCGGCGCTGCCCGAGATCAAGCACGTCGCCCACACCAACTTCTGCGACCTCGGCTGGAAGGTCGACGAGGCGCACGGCCGCGTGTTCATCGCCAGCGCAATCGACAACCTGGTGAAAGGCGCCGCGGGCCAGGCCATTCAGAACTGCAACCTCATGTTCGGGTTCGATGAGCGGGCGGGCCTGCTGTGAAGGCCACGCTGCTCAAGCTCGGGGGCGAGCTGCTCGAGAACGAACAGAAGATCGCCGCCGTCGCCCGCATGGTGGCGCGTGCCACGACGCCGCTGGTCATCGTCCACGGCGGCGGGCGCGAGATCGACGCGGCGCTGGCCGCGGCCGGTATCCCCAAGCGCCAGGTGGACGGCCTGCGCGTCACCGACGCTCCGACCCTCGACATCGTCGTCTCGGTGCTCGCCGGCGCCATCAACACCCGCTTCGTCGCGGCCATCAACGGCGCGGGCGGCAAGGCCGTCGGGCTCACCGGCGCCGATGCCGGTGTCGCACCGGTGAAGAAGGCGCCGGCCCACGTGTCGACCAGTGGCGAGGTGGTCGACCTCGGGCTCGTCGGGGAACCCATGCGAGCCGCGGCGCCCGCGCTGATGCAGGCGCTGCTCCGGGGCGGCTTCGTCCCGGTGATCGCCTGCATCGGCGCGTCGCGCAAGGGCGAGCTCTTCAACGTCAACGCCGATACGCTCGCCGGCAGCCTGGCCGGCAGGCTCGGCGTCCGGCGCTTGGTGATTGCCGGCGGCACGGCAGGCGTGCTCGACGAACAGGGACAGACCATCCCGTCGCTGGGCCCGCCTGACATCAGGGCCCTGGTCAGGTCAGGGACCGCCAGCGCCGGCATGGTGGCCAAGCTCACGGCCTGCGAGGCGGCGGCGCGCGCTGGCGTCAGCGACGTGCTGATCGTCGATGGGCGAGACGCCCGGCGACTCGGTGCCATGCTCGCAGAGCAGAAGATACGCAGTCTCGACAGCGGAACGAGGATAACGCGATGACGACGACCGAACAGGTACAGGCCATCGAGGCCCGGCACGTGCTGCAGACCTACAAGCGGCAGCCGGTGGTGCTCGTGCGTGGCGAAGGCCGGCGCCTCTACGACGCGGACGGGCACGCCTATCTGGACTTCCTCTCCGGCATCGGCGTGGTCGTCCTGGGGCATTCGGATCCCGGCCTCACCGAGGCCGTGAGCGATCAGGCGCGGACCCTCATCCACACGTCGAACCTCTACTTCCACCCGCTGCAGGGACAGCTCGCGGCGAAGCTGTCGGTGCTCTCGGGCCTGGAGCGGGCGTTCTTCTGCAACAGCGGCACCGAGGCGGTGGAGGCGTGTCTCAAGTTCGCGCGCCGCTACTGGTTCTCGCAGGGTGTGAAAGACCGCACGGAGTACGTCGCCCTGAAGCATGGGTTCTCCGGCCGGACCATGGGTGCGCTGTCAGTGACGGCGAACCCGCACTACCGTGAGCCGTTCGAGCCGCTCATTCCGGGTGTCACCTTCATCGAGCCCGACGATGTTGCCGCGCTGGAGGCGGCCGTCACCTCGCGCACGGCCGCGATCATCGCCGAGCCGATCCAGGGCGAAGGCGGCGTGCGGCCGCTCTCGCCGGCCTTCGCCGCGGCCATCGCGCGGGTGACCGAGCAGACGGGCACGCTGCTCATCGCGGATGAAATCCAGTGCGGCCTGGGACGGACCGGACGGCCGTTCCACTACCAGGCGTTCGGGTGGACGCCGGACCTCGTGACGGTCGGCAAGGCGATCGGCTCTGGCGTGCCCGTCGGCGCGGCGCTGGTCTCCGGTCGTGTGGCCGCACAGATCTTCGCTGGCGACCACGGCACCACCTATGGCGGCAACCTGCTGGCCATGCGCGCCGCGCTCTACGTGCTGTCGCGGATCACCGGCACGAGCGAGGCCGTCCCGTATGCAGGCGGCGGCTTGATCGACCACGTTCGGCAGGTCGGCCCGGTGTTCGGCGCGCGCCTCGAGGCCCTGCGCCAGAAGCACGCCGTCGTCGAGGGCGTGCGTGGCGACGGCGTGATGCGCGGGCTCGTGCTCACCGTCGACGCGGCGCCCGTGGTCGAAGGCGCGCTGAAGCGCGGGCTGCTGGTGAACCGCACGGCCGAGCGTGTCGTGCGCATGCTGCCGCCCTTCACGGTCACCGAGGCGGAGATCGACGAGGCCGTCGGCATCCTCGATGCCGCACTCACCGAGGCCACACGCTAACGGAGCGACGGGTAGCGCATGCGAACCACACGAATTGACGGGGGCGTAACCGCCCCGGCCGGCTTCCGGGCCTCCGGCCTGCACTGCGGCATCAAGAAGAACGGCAAGCCGGACCTGGCGCTGATCGTCTCGGACGCGCCGTCCACCTCCGCCGCCGGGCTGTTCACCACCAACCTCGCCAAGGCCGCGCCGATCCTGGTGAGCCAGCAACACCTCGCGGACGCTGGAGGCCATGCCCGCGCCGTCATCACGAACAGCGGCTGCGCCAACGCCTGCACGGGACCGCAAGGGATGGCGGACGCAGTCGAGATGGCCACGTTGACGGCTGACGCACTCGCCATCGCGCCGCCGCAGGTGCTGGTGGCCTCCACCGGCGTCATCGGCGTGAACCTGCCGATGCCGGCGCTCCGCTCGGGGATCCCGGCCACTGCGGCCTCGCTGTCCGACGACGGTGGGCCCGCCGCCGCGCGCGGCATCATGACGACGGATCCGTTCCCGAAGGAGGCGGCCGTCGAGGTGGCCACCGATGTCGGGTCGTTCCGTGTCGGCGGCATGGCCAAGGGCTCCGGCATGATCGAGCCGCGCATGGCGACGATGCTCGGCTACCTGACGACGGATGCGGTGGTGGACCCGTCGCTCCTCCACCGCGCATTGACGGATGCCTGCCGCTACACCTTCAACGCCATCACCGTGGACGGCGAGCCGTCGACCAACGACTGCGTGTTCGCGCTCGCCAACGGTATGAGCGGCGTGGTCATCGACGAGGGCCTGTACCCGGCCCTCTTCGAGGGCTTCCGCCAGGTCGCGCACGAGCTCGCGATCGGCATCGTCCGCGGCGGCGAAGGGGCGACCAAGCTGGTCGAGGTGACCGTCACCGGCGCCGCGACGGATGCCGACGCCTGGCTGGCCGCGCGCGCGATTGCCAACTCGCCGCTCGTGAAGACGGCGGTGCACGGTGGCGATCCCAACTGGGGCCGGCTCGTCGCGGCGTCGGGTCGCTCCGGCGCGGCGTTCGTCCTCGAGCATGCGCGCGTACGCATCGGCCCGCTGGTGCTCTTCGAGGGCGGACGTCCCTTCGACGAGCGCGCGCCGCAGGCGGCGGAGTACCTGAAGGGCACGACGCTCCAGATCGGGGTGGATCTCGGTGCGGGCGGCACCCACACGGCGACCGTGTGGACCTGCGACCTGACCGCTGAGTACGTGAAGATCAACGCTGAGTATCGGACCTAGGCGCAACCGTGTCACGCAACTTCCTGTCCATCCTCGACCTCACGCCGGCGGAGCTCCGCGAGATTCTCGATCTCGGCCTCCGCGTGAAGGCCGATCGCCACCTCGGCCCGAAGGCGCCCACGGCCACGGCGCTCGCCGGGCGGCACATCGGGCTGCTCTTCGAGAAGCCCTCGCTCCGTACGCGCGTCACCTTCACCATCGGCGTCCGCGAGCTGGGTGGGGACATCGTCGAGATCCCGGCGGACGTGATGCACGCGGACCGCGAGCCCATCGACGATGTGGCGCGCAACCTGGAGCGGTGGATGGAGGCCGTGGTCATCCGCACGTATGCGCAGGAGCGCCTGGTCGAGATCACGCAGGCGACGCCGAAGCTGGCGGTGATCAACGCGCTCTCGAACGAGGAGCACCCGTGCCAGGCGCTGGCCGACATGCTGACGCTGGCGGAGCGCTGGAACGGCCGCTTCGAGGGCCGGCGCATGGCGTTCGTCGGCGACGGTAACAACGTCTGCACGTCGCTCGTGCACGCCGCGATGATGCTCGGCATGTCCATGCACGTTGCCACGCCGAAGGGCTTCGAGCTGCCGGACGAGGTGGTGGATCAGGCGGCGGAGGTCTCGCAGCTCGGGGCCGGGCTCACGGAGTTCACGGACCCGAAGGCCGCGGTGCGTGACGTGGACGCCGTCTACACCGACGTCTGGACCTCGATGGGCCAGGAAGTGGAATATGCCGAGCGCAAGCGGAAGTTCAGCCGCTACCAGGTGAGCGAGGCGCTGATGGCGCTGGCGAAGCCGGACGCGCTGTTCATGCACTGCCTGCCGGCGCACCGCGGCGAGGAGGTGACCGACGAGGTGATCGAATCGTCAGCGTCGGTGGTCTTCGACCAGGCGGAAAACCGCCTGCACGCGCAGAAGGCGATGCTCGTCACGGTGCTCTAGCCGGCGCCACGCGCCTGGCGCGAATCAGCACCTGCAGGTCGTCGGGCCGGTTGTTCTCGAAGTACAGCCGCTGGCGCCCGTCGGGCTCCTCGGAGATCGTCGCGGGCACCGCGCTGGCCACCACCGTCCACCCGGCAGGCAACACCACGGTGTTGCGGGGACGGCCGAACCCGCGGTCCCACACCAGCTCGTCCCCGTCGAGGCCGTAACGCTCCGGGTCCGTGTAGGTCTCCGAGATCCGGATGCGGCTGGAGCCAGAGGCCGGGACCGGCGCGAACGTGACGAGCACCACCTGGCCGTCTGGCGCGACCGGTTCACCCGCGTCGAGCTTCCGTTCCCGCAGTGCGGATCCAGTCAGTGTCTCCACCGTGAGGTTCTCGCCGGTGTCCAGGTTGACGGCCGACGGCTTCGACGCGCGGCTGCCGGCACGCACGACGTTGAAATAGTGACGCGTTCCCGGCCGTGACTCTGTGTAGTCGTGGTAGAGGCTGAAGGCGTGCGAGGCGGGATCCTCGAGCTGATACACGATCTCGCGGTCCGCGTGTGCGCGCTCGACCAGCCGCGCGGCCTGTGACGGCATCGCGACCGGCCTGGACGGGCCCGCGGCCGTTCCAGCGCGCGGCGTGAACGGCGCAAGGCCTGGCTTCGCCTTGATGACCAGCGGCGCGGCCGCGGCCCCGGTGTTCATGAACGAAATCATCACGCGACCGTCCGGCGTGGTGAGCACCTGCGACGGCACGTTGGAGCTGATCAAGCGGTAGCCGGCAGGCAGCACGACGCTGTTACGGCGGATGCCGAGGGACCGGTCGAAGACGATGGTGTCCCCCTGCCGGTAGTAGCTCTTCGCGTCCTTGTACGTCTTGTCGATCAGGACGCGGCCTTCGCCGCCGTTTGGCACGGGACGCGCGAGGTGGACCTTGATTCACTCGGCGTCGGGATCGGCCGTCGGATGCCCTTCCTTCCGTGCCTGGGTGCCGCTGACGACTTCCCACTTCAACGGCTGGCCGGTGGCGAGGTCGATGACGCGCTCGTCGGTGGCGACGCTGCCCTTCCGGATCACGTTGAAGAAGAACGGCGCGCCGGGCGTCGTCGCCGTGACCTCGTAGTAGATGCGAAACTGCGCGGTGTCGGGCCCGAGCAGCTCGTAGCGGGTGTAGTCGTCTTCCTGTGTCTGCGGCGTTGGCGCCTGTGCCCAGGCCGGCGCCGCCGCCAGCATGAGCAGGATGACCGTCAGTCTCATGCGGGGATGATAGCCCGCGTCGGCCCATTCAGCGCGGCTGGACGATCCTGCAGCCCAGGTGCCTCGCGGCCGTCGCCATCCTGTCGTCGTACGTGACGAGCGCAGCAGGTTGTCGCCGAGCTCGTGTGCCGTGGTGAGATGGATGGCGTCCAGCGGAGATCGATTCACTGGAGCACGACGCGGCTTCGTGTCAGGGCCTCTAACCTGCAACCCCCGCTGCGCTGTCGAGCCCCCCACAGACGGTACCCACGGGTTGGTTCCGGCGCCGCGACGAACAGCTCAGAAGTAAACAGTACGCGTCTCGGCTAGCTTTCCAGCTGCATCGATGCACAACACGACGCTGAACAAAGGCTGCTCACTAACGAGTCCCCACAATCGAATACGCGATTCGGTATATATCAATTTTTCTACTGCATCGCTTGAACACCCATCGCCATCTCCGACGCGCAGGGTGGGCTCACCCAGGCGCTTCACCACTTCATCTCGGGACACGCCAAGGTTCAGCGCCTGCGCCTGCTGTACCTGCTCCGTCCCTGTCGTCGTGCAAGCGACGACACCGGTGAGCAACACGCCCACTACAACGAGGCGTCGAAATGGTGAAAAGACCAATCCTTCGAGGGGACGATTGCAGCTCGGAGGGTGTTCTGCGACGCAGACGAGCTGCCTCACGCCGCGCCGCCCTCGTCGCCAGTCGACCCGGACAGCAGACGGCGCCACACCGCGCGGACGTCCGGCAGGACCTCGCCAATGCGCGCTTCCACTTCGCGAACCATCGTCTCCCGGCCGCCCACCTCGAGCAGTGCCGCGGCGTCCTGTAGATCCATGAAGCCGCCGGCGGCGAGCTTCAGCAGGATCAGGTCGCTGATCGCGGGCACGGGAAGCGTGACATCGGGAGCGACCGTCAGCGGCTCGGCACGTTCGATGACAGCGGCTTCCCACTTCCACTTCCCGACGATCAGGTCGATGTCCGTGCCATCCGCGAGCTGGATGTGCACGACGCCGCCCAGCGGATCGTCGGCGTCGCCGCGGCGAGGATGGACTGTAGCGCCAGCGCGGACCAGTTCGGTCCAGGTCGCGGAATTCAGGACGCGCGCGTCAGACGTGAGCAGGTCGACGTCGACCGTGAATCGCGGATAGCCGCGAGCCGCCATCGCGTGGGCACCGATCAGGGCATAGCTGGCGCCCAGCCCCTCGAGGACTCGCCGTACTCCTTCAAGGTTCATCGGCAATGCTGCACCGCGAGGGCCGCCGGCCGAGTCGGCGCGTGGCTTCGATGCGCGCCACTGCGGTTCGGCGGTCGACTCCGTGAGTTGCCATGTACGAGGCGAGCCCCTCTTCACCCAGCCGATGCGCCAAGGCGACGCGCTCTGCGGGCGTCATGGCCGCAATCCGCCGTGCCCGGGCCCGTGACACGTCGTCGGCTGCCTGGCTGCGCATGCCGGTCAGTATGCCGCAACCCGGCCGCCGGCCATCACATCCCCGCCCACTTGCCCAGCAGGTTGTGGTCCGCGGCCGTCAGTTGGCAGCCGCCGACCACGGACCTTTCTGACGCTGCGGACGTGACGTACGAGGGACGACTCAGTGCTGAGTTGGTGGGCGCGCGACCTGTTCACGCACCCACGCGGCGATGCGCGGGTCCGGCATGATGGCCTGTCCGGCCATCACGTAGCTCAAGCCGTCGAGGCGCTTGCGAATGCCCTGCTCGATGCCGCCGAAGGCGAGCAGGTGCGGGACGACGAGGACGCGGCGGCCGGCTTCGGTCTCGCGCTCGACAAGGCCGCGCAGTTCCCGCGTGGCGGCCTCGCGCAGGGCCGGCCCGGCGTCGTCCCGGACGGTGAGCGCGTGGACGGCGGCGTACGGCGCGCTCGCCCGCACCTGCTCGGCCAGCACGGACATGTCGTCCAGCCAGCGGCGGTTGTCGTCGTCGGGCACAGGGCCGTGCGCGACCAGGATCACGGCCTCTGTCGCCGGCGCCGTGCTGATCGAGCGCGCGCGGTCTGCCAGGATCTGGCCGACGAGGGGATGACGGTTGAGCGCGGGGCCCATCCGGACGGGCACGGGAGACACGACCGGGCTCGTGGGGTCAGGCGCCGGGGCCACATGTTCCGCGTGCGCCTCCGCCGCCGGTGCGCCGTGTGCGCGGTGATCCATCTTCGCGAAGATGGCCAGGTCGCGCGGCATCTCGGGTCGCAGCCCGAGCAGGTACTCGGTCGAGGTGATGACCGAGCTCCACGACGACACGAACAGCGGCACCGCCACGATGGACGTGACGCCGCGCTGCGTGAGCCGATCGATGCCCGCCTGAATGGTCCGACGGGAGGCCATCCCAAACGCCACCTCTACCGGCTGACTCGCGCCGATGGCCGCCGCTAGATCGTTGACGTGTCCGTTCCACTGGGCGCTACCGCCGTGCGCGAGCAGCAGGACACCGGTTGTCGGCGGCGCATGAGCGCCGGCGTGTGCGGCGGCGGACAGGAGTGCAACGAGGAGCAGAAGGGACCGCCCTGACGACGGGACTGCCTTCGACCAGCTCAGGCCTGGGGAAGTCCCGTCGCTTCGAGTCTCGAAGGTCGCGCACGCCACCTCAGGCCGCCTTTCGGGACTCGGCAAGCCCGGCGTCGCGACGTCGGCCCACCCATGCCGTGAAACGTCGCCAGGCCAGGGCCAGCCCGGTCCACACCAGCACGACACCGCCGGCCGACACGAGGCCTGCCACGGTCTGGCCGGACAGGCCGTAGTACTCACCGGTGTGGGCGAAGCGGAACCACGAGCGCAGCCGACGTCCCGCGCTCAGGTCGCCGAAGCTCTCCCACTTCTCGATGGCGCCACTCACACGCGCCACGGTCAGCGTGCCGCGCAGTTGGGGCTGTCCGCCGTACCCCTCGTCGATCGTGACGACGAGGGACGGCTGAGGACCGTGCGGGACCCGGATCGACACCGCGCGCCACCCGGGCACGCGATCCACCGCCTGGCGATAGGCGGCGTCGAGCCCCCGCAGATCGATCACCTCGTCCTGCCTCTCCGCACCGGATGCGGCCGGACCGGCTTGCTGCGGCCGCCGCCCCTCGGGGCCCGGGCGCTGGGGCCCACGGGCCGCCTGCCCAGGGCCGCCCCCCGGCGGCCCCTGTGGCGGACGGGGCGGCTCTTCTCCGACGAGGCGGTAGACGAGGTTGCTGGCCCACGGGTACGAGATCGGGACGGCGCCGGCGACGACAATGGCCAGCGGCACGGCCGACCAGATGCCGATGACGTTGTGCCAGTTGAAGTCCCGAGCCTTGCTGGCGAGGCCGGTCCGGAACCAGAGCACGTTACGGAACTGGACGCGGTTCCAAATGCGTGGCACCCAGAGGTACAGGCCGCTCAGCACGATGAAGAGAAACGCGAGGTTGGATGCGCCGGTGATCGCCTTGCCCGTGCTGCGGCCCTCGCCGTCCATGGCGAGCCAGCGATGCCAGCTGGTCATGGTGCGGAAGAAGGCGCGCAGGCCCGTTGGAGGCGGGCCGATGATCGCTCCGGTGTACGGGTCGACCAGCAGCGCCCCCTGCCGCTCGAGGGCCACGGTCGCGGGCGCTGCCGGGTCGGACCGGAGGGTGAGCGTGGTGGGGGCCGCCTCCGGCCGGGCATCGCGCACCCGCGCCAGCAGCGTCTCTGGCGCGAGGGGCGTGGTTCCGGACGGAGGCGGCGCCGACCACGCGCGCCGGTCGGCCCACTCGAGCATCTGCTTCTCGTAGGTCAGCGCGACACCGGTGACGCTCATAATGAGGACCACCACGCCGGCGAACACGCCGGCGGCGAGGTGAAGCCAGAACAGGACGGTGCGGAAGTAGGCCATTGCGAAAGTGAGACTCAATCTCAGATTGACCACGCAAGCCTATTTCCGACCATATCAGTCGGTCAAGAGGAAAATGAGAATTGATCTCAATTCTGACCTGGGGGAATCCTTCGGCGCCTGGACACTCGGCGACGACGAGGCCCTGATGCCGGTCATCACGTCCGCCAACGTCGCCTGCGGGTTCCACGCCGGCGACCCCGGCGTGATGCGTCGCACCGTCGAACTGGCCCGCCGTCACGGCGTGGCCGTCGGCGCGCATCCCGGCTTCCAGGACCTGGCAGGCTTCGGCCGGCGCGAGATGCGCTGTTCCGTACGTGACATCGAGGATCTGGTCGTCTACCAGGTCGGCGCGCTGGCCGCGATCGCGGCCGCTCAGGGCGTACGGCTGCAGCACGTCAAGGCCCATGGCGCCCTGTACAACATGGCCTGCGTCGATCAGGGCTTGGCGGCGGCCATCGCCCGCGCCACGGCCGCCGTGGACCGCTCCCTCATCCTCTTCGGCCTGCCCGGCTCGGCCCTGATCCAGGAAGGCCGGCGCGAGGGCCTGCGTGTCGCCGCCGAGGTGTTCGCCGACCGGGCGTATCTCGCGGACGGGGCACTGGTGCCGCGTACGCGTGAGGGCAGCGTCATCCACGATCGCGACGAGGTCGTGGCGCGCGCTGTCCGCATGGCCCGCGATCGGGCCGTCACCGCGATCGACGGCCGTGTCGTCGCGCTCGAGGCCGACACGCTCTGCGTGCATGGAGACACGCCGGGAGCCGGCGCGCTCGCACGCGCGATCAGGGCCGCGCTCGAGTCGAGCGGTGTGACCGTCACCGCGCTGGTCCCATGAGCAGAACTGTAATTCCGCCGACGATGCTGTCGGGTGGCCGCTGCTTGCACTTCGAGGCTGCGAACGGAAACCCGCGAAAATCCGAGGATTCCGCGCAGCCGTCCACTCGGCACGAAGCTTGTTTATAGGGTGGGCGTCGCCAGTTTGTTATCTACGGCACTGTGCCGTAGATGCTGGGGGGAGCCAAGCTGGCGGCAACTCTCGGGGGCGGTCTGCGGCAACGCGGGCCGCCTCTTCTCACGTACGGCGTGCGCTCGAGACGGGCGGGTCTCAGACGCTGGCGCCCTCGGGATACTGCAGCGCCAGCTTCAGTTCTTTGGCGAGCACGTCGACGGTGCCCTGCCGCTTCCAGGCACCATCGGTTTCGAACCGCAGCGATCCGATCCGGCGGCCCCAGGGCGCGATCACGCGGCCGATCGCGCGGGAGTCCGCGCGGTCCGAGTGCAGCTGGTCGATCTTCTGGATGACGTCCGGCGCCACCCGGATGAACGCCCTCAGCGCGGCGGCGGACTTGATGGAGTACTTCCGACCGTTCCACGCGGGCTCGAAGATGTTGGCGACCTGCTTGAAGTAGTTGACGAAGAACCGCTTGCTGTCCTCGCGGAGCGCCTCGGCCTTGCGCGCGCCGCCAAGCGCCCCTTCGTTGGCGAACAGCTTCTTCAGCTCCTGCGCCAGGGGCGCCTGCGCCACGCGGCCCTTCCCCACGCCGAGCAGCTTGATCTCCCCGTGCAGCGGGGACTCCTCGCGATCGTTCAGCGCGCGCACCACGTCGTGGGCCGCCGCCAGCGATTCGTCGCGATAGAGCTGCCGGCCCGACAGCGTCACCAGGTGCGAGGCGTTCAGGCGCGTGTGCTTGGCGTTGATCGTGACGAACATCTGCACGATGTGGTCTTCCGGCAGCCGGTCGAAGATGATCGCGGGCACCGTGAAGGGCTCGTCACCGAAGCGATCGATGTCGGCGTGCAGCGCCAGCAGGCGGTGCTGACCGTCGATGGCGCGGAGGATGCCCTCGCGCTCGGGCACCTTGAGGCGGCCGACCATGCTGCCGGGCTCCATGGGCTCGAACGCGAGCTTCTCGTCGGCCGAGATGATGACCGCGCCGGGGATGGACGGGAGGTCGCGGGCCTGGCGGCACTGCTCGTAGTACTGGACGAGCTCCTCGATCTTCTTGCGGATGATCTGGCGCTGGTAGGCCTTCTCGCTGGAGCCGATGCGCCGCTCGAGGAGGTCCCAGTTGATCTTGGCCTGAGGCGCCTTCCTCGCACCACGCACGCCACCCGCCTGATCGAGGTAGCTGAGGACTTCGAAACGGACCAGCTTGTCGATGTCGCTGGCGGTCAAGGACGCCTGATAGAATTGCACGCCGAACTGCTGCATCCGGATTGCGGCGACACTGATCATAGGATTCGGCCCGAAGCGCATGGATTCTACCGTCCGGCGCCCCGCAGGCTCAATGTTTTTTGCCTGTTTACCCTATTTCCCGCGCTGACAAGGAGTTACCCATGAATGCTCCGACCGGCTGGCTCGTTGGTCTGGCCACGGCCGCGCTGGCTGCCGCCCTGGCCGTGCCCGCCCCGGTGACGCTGGCCGCCCAGGCCCGCCGCGCATCAGCGTCGGGCTCCGCGGCCCCGGCCGACGACCCGGACTTCGCGGCCTTCGTGAAGCAGGCGACCACCCGGCCCGAGTTCCTGTCTCCCCTGGTGGACCACCTGCCCGTCAAGGCCGGCGTGCCAACCCCGAAGGAGGTCCTCGGCTACCACATCGGGACCGAGAAAAAGCTCACGTACACCGCCGACCAGTTCCGGTTCTTCCGCACGCTCGAGAAGGCGCTGCCGGGACGCGTGAAGACCCTCACCATCGGGAAGACCGAAGAGGGCCGCGACATCGTCGTCGCGTTCGTCAGCTCCGAGGCCAACATCAAGAACCTGGACGCGAACCGCCGCAACCTGAAGCGGCTTGCCGACCCGCGCGGCTTGAGCGAGGCCGAGGCCCGCCAACTCGTCGCCACGACCCGGCCGCACTACCACATCACCGCCGGGCTCCACAGCGGGGAGACCAATCCCCCGGAGAGCGTGATGGAGCTGGGCTACCGGCTGGCTGTCAGTGAGGAGCCGTACATCCGGCAGATCCGGGATCAGGTCATCGTCAGCATCACCCCGTCGACCGACGTGGACGGCCGCGACCGCTATGTGGACTGGTACTACGCCTACAAGATCAACGAGGCCTACGACGGCGGCGAGAACTTCGGCGGCCCGCCGTACTGGGGCAAGTACGTCTTTCACGACAACAACCGGGACATCAACTACGGCGTCGACTCGCTGCGTGCGCACCTGACCTGGTACCTCGAGTGGGTACCGCCCGTCTGGCACGACGTGCACGAGGCGCAGACGCTGCTCTACACCTTCAGCGGGCAGCCGCCGCAGAACGCCAACCTCGACCCGCTGCTGTACACGGAGCTGCCCTTCTTCGCGACCTACGAGGTCAACAAGCTCACCGGCTACGGGATGCCCGGCGTCTGGCACTTCGGGTTCGTGGACATGTGGTCACCGGGCTACCTCGGGTTCTCCGCGGCCAACCACAACGGCATGCTGCGGATGTACGAGGTGTTCAACCAGGGCGGCGCCAACACGAAGAAGGCACGGCTGCAGGGGCCCCAGACGACCCGCCAGTGGTACCGGCCCAATCCGGCGCCGGCCGGCGAGGTCGACTGGTCGATCCGCAACTCGATCAACTACGCGCAGACCGGCCTGCTCACCGCGCTGGAGCTGACCTCCACGTTCCCGTCGATGGTCGTGGAGAACTTCTACCGGAAGTCGGCGAACGGCGTGGCCGCGGGTGCGGACAAGCCGCCGCACGGCTTCGTCATTCCGGCCGAACAGCGCGATCAGACGCAGGTGGATCGCGTGGTGAACCTGCTCCGGCGACAGGGCATCGAGGTGCACCGCGCCACGAGCCCTCTGGTCGTGAAGGAAGGCAGCTTCCCCGCTGGCTCGTACCTCGTGAAGCTGAACCAGCCGTACGGACGCCTCGCCAAGACGCTGATCGAGAAGCAGACCTACCCCGATCCACAGCTCACGACCTACGACGACAGCGCGTGGACGATGCCGCTGGCGAACAACATCGAGGTGAAGACCATCGAGGACAAGGCCGTCCTCGACGCGCCGGCCTCACTGCTCACCGCCGACGTCACGACCACGGGCTCCGTCGCCGGAGGCGCGGGGAGCGCGTCGGTCTACGCCGTCCGGCACAACGGCTCCCTCAACCTGATCACGTTGCGTTACCGGCTGAAGGACACGCCGGTGAAGGCTGCCACGGCATCCTTCAAGGTTGGTGACGACGAGTTCCCGGCGGGCTCGTTCCTCGTGCCGGCCTCGGACCGGGCACGCCAGAGCATCGAATCGCTGGGCCTGACGGCGACCGCACTGGCGTCCATGCCAGACGTCGCGACGACCGAACTCGACCTGCCTCGCGTCGCGATGTACACGACCTGGGCCAACACCGAGAAGGTGGGCTGGGTCCGGCTCGCGTTCGACCGCTTCGAGGTGCCGTTCGACCTCATCCACAAGGACCACGTGCAGGCCGGCGCCAACCTCCGCGCCAAGTACGACGTCATCATCGTTCCGCACCAGACGCAGAACGGCAAGTCGGTGGTCTACGAGCAGCCGAAGCTCTCCAAGCCGCTGGCGTACAAGAAGCACGCCGAGTTCAAGTCGCTCGGGATGTACGCCGAGACCGATGACGTCCGCGGCGGCATGGGGCTGGAGGGCGTCACCGAGTTCCAGCGGTTCCTCGACGCGGGCGGCCTGCTCATGACCTTCGGCGTCTCCAGCTACTTCCCGGCGGAGTTCGGGCTCGCCCGGGGCGTGGATGCGCAGCGACCGGCCACCGGCTGGTACGCGCCGGGGCCGTACGTCCAGTCCGAGATCCTCCAGACAGCACACCCTGTGTTCTATGGCCTGGGCGGCCAGAAGACGTTGCCCGTGCGGTGGGCGGACGGTCCGCTGCTGCAGGCGGGACCGCCAGCCGAGTTCGCCGCGTTCATGGGCAGCAGTCCCGAGCGCCCGCAGGTGCTGGCGCGGTATCAAGGGGGCGACGCGGGCGTGCTCAGCGGGCTGATGCGCGGGGCCGACCAGCTCCGCAATCGGCCGATGATCGTGGACGCGCCGTCCGGCAAGGGCCGCGTGCTGGCGTTCGTCAACAACCCGATCTACCGGTGGCAGACCTTCGGCGAGCACGGCCTCGTGTTCAACGCGCTGCTCTTCTGGAACGACCTGCCAGCGGCGGCGGCCACGCCGACGAGCACGAGCGCGCGGCCGGAGAAGGAGCCAGGAGACAGGAGGTAGGAGACAGGAGACAGGAGACAGGAGACAGGAGACAGGAGACAGGAGACAGGAGACAGGAGACAGAGACAGGAAGTAGGAATTAGGAAGTAGGAAGCAGGAAGTAGGAAGTAGGAAGCAGGAAGTAGGAAGCTAGAGGAACGGCTCAGGGGCGTTGCTGCAGGTACTCGCGCAGCAGGGCGGCGTTGCGTTCGTTGGCCTTGAACCAGATGTCGGCGAAGATCCCGACGACAGGGATGGCGCCGAGGATCAGGTCTGTGAGGACGTTGGCCAGCATCTTCGACACGAGGGTGGCCGGCGGGCCGTAGCGCAGGCTGCGCGCCACGAGCGTCAGCGACAGCGCGCCGGCGGCGAGATCGCCGACGACAGGCACGAGGCTGATCAACGGGTCGAGCCCCACCGGCCCGATCAGCGGCAGGCGGACCGCGCTGTCCATCAACCGCGCGAACCGGTCGATGCGCTGGCCGTACGCGCGGTCGGCCTCGGCGAGGTCGATCCCCGTCGCGCGTGCGTAGGCGGCCAGTCGTGTGACGACGCCGGCTGCCAGGCCGCCGACACGCTGATCGATGGTGCGGGCCATCCGCTCGGCGGTCTGGATGAACAACCCGCGGGCGACGAAGAAGCCCGCGACCGATAGCACGGTCACCAGGACGAAGGCGACCGTCAGCCAGAGCAGGGCCGTTTCGAGCATCGGGATCATTGTAGGCGCCGCTCACGCGGCGTGGGGGAAGCAGGCCTTCCCTGCGCGGCCCGTGGGCAGCGCCTACGATCGCGAAGCGGTCGCCTACCGGGCGAAGCGCCGCCTACGCTCGCGCCCGCGAGCGCCTACCGTCGCTTCGCCATCAGGAACACGTCCGGGTCCGCGATCGTCAGCTGGTCGGCGCGTGCGCCGGACCGCGCGAACGCGATGCGGACAGACGGGACACCCGACGGGAAGAACACCAGGCTGCCGGTGTGAATCAGGAAGCGCCGAGTCTGACCCGGTCGTTCCAGCCCCAGCTGGTCGTTGCGTACGTCCACGACGAAGTAATCACGAGAGCCCGACCCGAAGGTGTACTCACCCACCACGGCGTCACGCTCCTGGGCCGACAGGGGGTGGCTGGGCGGCCGGCGATCCGCATCGCCGAGCCCTTCGAGGAACCGGACCACCTCGGCGGCAGCCGCCCCGCCCGCGCGGGCATGCGCCAGCAGCGGGATGCCGTGAGGCCCGAGGGTGCGCTGAATGCCGGGACTGGCCGCCACGAACGCCTTCACGACGTCGATCTGTCCCAGCATGGCGGCGGAGTAGATGGTCGGCCGGGCGCCATGGGCCAACAGGAACTCGGCAATCTCCCGCCGACCCACATGCGAGGCCGCGCCGAGCGCGCTCTCCCAGTCGCCGAACCCCCAGTCGATGGTGGCATTGGCCAGGGCCGGCTGCTTCTCCACCAGTTCGCGGACACGCTTCACGTCGGTGTGCGACACCCCGACGACCTCCTTCACGATCGCGGGATCCTGTAGCGGCAACCAGTCTGGGTGCACGGCGTGCCCGCCCTGCCGTGGCAGGCGCCACTCGCCCCACGTCGCCCCTGCCAGCATGCCCACACCCGCCAGAAACCCTCGTCGATTCGCATCCATATGGCCTCCGTCGCTACGGTTGTGCACGAAGGCGCGCCCCGACGCCAGCGAGGAAATGCCACACCGGAGAGTCAGGAAGCAAATGGTTGGTGCTGAGTCGCTTAGCGCGTGAAGCGAGGCGCGTCCGGATCGCGCTCGATCACGTGCCGGCGCACGGCCTCGGCCAGTCGGTCGGCCGCGATGTCCTGGATGTCGGACACATCGGCCGGTGCTCGGACCACGCGGGTCACCCACAGGTGGGTGTCGTCGTCGAGGCGGATGAGATGGACGACAAGGCGGACACCGGCGTCGTCCTCCTGTACCTGACCGAGGACGAAGTACCCGGCCCCTGTCTCCCGCTGGACGGCGGCCGGGTCGCGGCCGGCACGCGGCACGCGGAGCGTCGGCGTGTTGCCGATGACACCGACACGCTGTGTACCGAGCGCCGTCAGCCGCTCGACCATGATGTCCGCGGCTGTGGCCGCCAGCCGATCGAACTCGGGTCGGCCCGTTTCGTTGTCGAAGACCGCCACAGCCACACGGGGCCGCGGCGGCGCGATCCGGGCCCAGGCGGTCCACGCCACGCCGGCAGTCACGAGGACGCCGAGCACGACGAGCGGCAGCCACCCTCGCGTCAACGCCGCGACGGCCGCGCGCGATGGCTGGGTGCCAGAGGTCGCCATCGCCGTGGCGCCCGCGACCGCGTGGGGCATCGAGTCGTCCGGACTGGTCACCGGTTCGGCTGGCGTCGGGGAGTCGCCCTGCACGCCGCCGCCCTGCACGGGGGCGATGAAGCGATACCCGCGCCGGGGCAGGGTCTCCACGAAGCGCGGATTGTCCGCCGTGTCGCCCAGGGCCGTGCGGACCTGCCCCAGGCAGTACGCCAACCCTCGGTCGTAGTCGACGTGCGTGCCGGCATCCCACAGGTGGGCACGCAGACGTTCGCGCGAGATCACCTCGCCGGGACTCGACACGAGGAGCGCGAGTGCGCGGGCCGGCTGTGGCTCGATCCTGACGAGCCGGCCCTGCTTGCGCAGTTCTCCGGTGGCCGGGTCGAACTCGAAGAGGCCGAACCGGTAGATCACGGCGCCTCCCCTACTTCACGACGAGCAGGCGGTAGTTGGCGGGATGGAGGAACTGGATCCCGTCCTCCGTGAGGATGGCGTCGTCTTCGATGGGAATGCGCAGCTTCGCGCCGTCCCACTCGGCGATGGGCGAGTAGGCGAAGTATTCGAACGAGAAGATGTGCTGCGTCTTCAGCACGAACGTGCTCTGAAAGGGCTGCCACGTCGTCATCGACGGCCCGATGTCGTGACCGGTGTTCCCGACCGGGTGGAACCCGTAGACGATGTCGGTCTTGTCGTCCCGGTTGGGGCGGTTGAACTCGATCACGCCGAAGCCCGCGGCCCGGAGGGCCGCGTCCATCCGCTTCATCGTCTCGTCGGCACGCACGCCGGGCTTGATGGCCTTCTTCAGCACGTCGCGGACCGACAGGGCCTTGTCGAACGCCGCCTGGATGCTCTTCGGCGGTGCGGTTTCGCCGGGCTTCAGCACGTAGGCCACGCGCTTGACGTCGGTCCCGAAGTTCATGAGCTGCACGCCCCAGTCGATCATCATGACGTCGCCGGGCTGAATGATGCGATGGGTCGACGTGGCCACGATGCCGTTCGGGCCGGTCACGTAGACGGATGGCATGTCGAACTCCGACCCGAGCCCGCGTTCGAGCAGGCGATCCTGCATCCACCACGCCACGTCCTCCAGCGTGGTCTTCCCCACCGTGATCACCTCGTTCGACAGTGCCCGCTCCGCGAGCTGCACCGCGATCCCGGCGGCCTCGCCGAATGCCACGATCTCGGAGGCGACGCGCCGGGACCGGAACTCCGAGACCAGCTTCTCGGCGCTCACCAGCCGGCTGGCATACGGCTCGCCGAGCGTCTTCTTCAGGTGCGCGAGCATGGTGACCGACAGGCCGTCGGCCGGGCCGATCTCGTCGGACATGTTGACGCCGATGCGCTTCGGATCGCGCTGGCGCACGAAGTCGGCCAGCATGGACGCGGCCGACATGCCGTCGTAGGCGCCCGATTCGTTCAGCAGGTACCCCGACGGGCCGAGAGCGATCCGCTCGATCCGGTCGCCGCCACGGTCCGTGAACATATAGTACCCCACGCCGGTCACATAGCCGCGGCCCAGGTCCTTCCACAGCGGGTCGTAGTGGTTCTCCTTCACCGCGACGATCCACATGTCGATGCCGTTGTCCCGCATCGCTCGTGGCAGGACCTGCTCGAACTTGTCGAGGCGGATCTGGCGCTCCATCTCCCAGCGCCGGCGGGCCTCCTGGGCCGCTGCCGGCAGGCTGATCAATACGGTCAGGGCCGCGACAAGGGCGGTGTGTGCGGGACGTGTCATCCCCGGCATTCTACCTGCCAGCGCCCACGCCCGGCGCGTGGCTACTTCAGCACGGGCGTCAGGAACCGGAACGCCGGCGGGACCGGCCGCGCGGCCATCCAGTGGTTCTTCGCCCTGACGAGCCAGTAGAGCAGCAGGCAGAGCCCAAGGGTCGCCAGCACCGCGGCTTCCCACGGCAGGCTGCGCCTGAGCGGGAGGGCCAGCGAGCCGTAGACCATCTCCACGTGGATCCAGTAGACGAAGAGGGACGAGCGCCCCAGCGTGACGAGCGGTCCCCACGCGAGGCCCGCCAGCCACACCGCCGGGATCACGGCGATCACGATGCCCAGCCGGATGAAGAAGAACGTGGGCGAGCTGGTCCAGAATTGCGCGTTCGCATAGATCGACGGCAGCCACGACGCCGCGTATCCGCCGGCAATCCCGGCGAGGGCTGCGGCCGCGAACCCGGCGTGCAGCCGCCGCTCCTGCGCCTGCGACCGCGCCGCGTCGAGCAGCTCTCCCGCGATGGCGCCCGCCATGAGGAACCCTGCCCAGGGGAAGAGCGTGAACGTCGTCCGATTCGGAGCGGGCCGCAGATACCACTCGATCGGATCGGGGAGCCATCCAATCCATGCGGCGTCTCGTACCAGGGGGGCCAGGAACGTGAACGCCGCGGTGGCGGCGGCAAAGGCCGCCACGCGGGCGACGCGGGAACCGGCGGCCCGCCAGATCCAGGCCGCAGCGACCATGGCGAGCCCCATCACGTTCAGGATGTCGACCTTCAGCAGGTTCACCAGCGGGCCCCACCCGAGCAGCTGCGACTGGAGCCGGAAGAGGAACGCGAGGCCGAAGACCTGCCAGCCCCGGGTGTGAATGGACGCGAAGGACCCGGCGGCCCCCACCGCGCGGGCCCGGCTCTCGGCGGCCATCGCCAGCGCGACGCCTGCGAGCAGCAGGAACAACGGAGCGGCGAGACCGTTGACGAAGATGGTGAGGAAGTAGCGGTCGTCGTGACGGTCCGCCTCGCGCGTCCAGGCGTCGGTCACGTGGGCGCCGACCATGATCACCACTGCGATGCCGCGCGCGGCATCGAGGTAGGGCTTCCGATCGGTCAGGGCCGGACCTCGTAGGTCGTGGCGAACGGAATGTCCTGCCGCAGCGTCTGCCAGACCGAGCAGTACTTATCCCTCGACAGCTGGATCGCGCGCTCGATCGCGGGGCTGGGCACCGCACCGGTGACCGTGAAGTGGAGGTCCACCTTGACGAACCGTCGGGGCGGCTCCGCGGCACGCTCGGCGGTCAACCTGGCCGACAACCCCGCGAGCGGGTGCCGCCCCTTGGTGACGATGTCCACGACGTCGATGGCCATGCAGCCGGCCAGGGCAATCGCCAGCGCGTCGATCGGCGATGGGCCCGCGACGCCGCGGCTATCCAGGATGAGTGACGTCTGGCCGCTCTGCGCGTCGAACTGCAGGTCCTGCGTCCAGGTGAGGGTGGCGGTGGTCACGGGTGCGGCCATGGCGGAACCATGCACGATACCGGGTTCGGCCCGGCAGTTGCAACGGCCGTCCCTCGGTGCTAAAAACCCAGCAGTGCAGCCCGAGAGCCTCTCCCGACGCGAACGCCAGATCATGGACGTCCTCTATGCCCGCGGGTCGGCCACCGCGGCCGACATCCGGGAGGCGCTGCCCGACGCCCCCAGCTACTCGGCCGTCCGGGCGCTGCTGCGCATCCTCGAGGAGAAGGGACACGTCCGCCACGAACAGCAGGGCCCGCGCTACGTCTATTCCCCACAGGTGTCGCGCGATCGCGCGCGCCGCTCGGCCCTGAAGCGGCTGGTCAGCACGTTCTTCGGGGGATCGGCGGTCCAGGCCGCGGCGGCGCTGATCGGCTCCGAAACGCTGTCGAGGGACGAGGTGGCACGACTGAGCGCCGTGCTGGAGCGGGCCCGGAAAGGGGAACGCGGATGAGCGTGGAACTGGCGGTGCGGGCGACCGTGCTGCTCGCCATCGGGGCAGGGCTGTCCTGGTCACTCCGGACCTGGACGGCGGCGGCTCGGCACGCACTGTGGCATCTCACGGTCATCACCACGTTGGCATTGCCACTGGTCGCGCTCATCAGCCCGGCGTGGGCGCTGCTCCCGATGCCAGAGGCCACCGCCACGACAGGTGGGGCCATGACTGCGCCGGCACGCGCCACAGGCCTGGCGACCGCCGTCGCCTGCGGAGCCGCGCTGGTCGCGCTCTATTTCGTCGGGGGGTATCTACGGCTCTGGACGCTGCGGCGCGGCGCCCGTCCCGCCCCGCTCGGATGGTCCGCGGCCGCCGACCGACTGAGCGCGCGCATCGGCGTGTGCGCGCCCGACATCCTCGTGTCCGCCTCGGTGTCCGGTCCTCTGGTGACCGGCCTGCTGCGCCCCGTGGTGCTCATCCCGCCCGCGGCGTGCGCGTGGAGCGATGCGCGTCGGGACGCCGTGCTGCTGCACGAGCTCGCGCACGTGCAGCGCCGGGACCTCCTCTCGCAGCTGATGGCCCAGCTGCTCGTCGCGCTCCACTGGTTCAACCCGCTGGCCTGGCACGCCCTCAGGGAGATGCGACGCGAGCGTGAGCTGGCGTGCGACGACGAGGTGCTCCGGGCCGGCGTGGCGCCGATCTGTTACGCGACGGAGCTCCTGGCGATCGCCGCGGCCAGCTCCACCACGCCTGTGCCGGCGGCGGCGCTGTCCATGGCCCGCCCGTCCGAGCTCGAGGGGCGCCTGCTCGGCATCCTGGCAACCCGCCGCCGTGGCGGCCAGCGCCTCGCTCGCCTCGGCATGGCACTCGTGCTCGGCGGCACCGCGGTGACGGTGGCCGGAGCCCAGATGGTGCCGGAGCGGGAGGCGACACCGGCGGGGTCGGTGTGGACGGGCAGCCGACTGGGTCGGCTCATCGAGTCAGCGGGCGATGGGAACACGCTGCGCGCGGCGCCCGTGGGCTCCGGGGCGGCGAGCGATTCGGACTCCCGGGAACGAGCGACCCTGGCCCTCGCATTGTCCAGTGGCGAGTTCGTGGTGCCCTCCCTGCTGGAGGCACTCGGGGATCCGGACGCCGGCGTGCGCGAGAAGGCGGCGGTCGGCCTGGCCTGGCGGCGTGATGCGCGCATCGGCCCCGCGCTCGTGAAGGCGGCCGCCGACCCCGATCCGGGTGTGCGCGAGAAGGTCCTGGTGGCGCTGGCGTTCTCCGGCCATCCACGGGCCGGGGCCGTGCTGCAGGCCGCGCGGTCCGACCCGGACGCCGGCGTCCGCGACAAGGCCACGAAGCTGGCCGTCCTGCGATAGGGCGCGCCCCGAGCCGCAGTCACCCGACGGTTGCGCCGGGCAGCACGCCGGACTACTCGGCCTGGACGACCGTCCGCACGCTGCGATGGCCGCGCACCAGTTCGGCCGGCAGCGGTTTCACCAGGTACACCTTGGATTCGGCGCCGTCGAGCTCGTTCCGCTCGAACTTCACCACGTTGAACTGGAGCTGGGCCAGCACCGCGCGCATGTCGTAGTAGCGGTTCTTCGTCTTCACGACGATCTGGTCGAAGCCCTGGGCGATCGCCCACGACTCGGATTCCTCGCTGAGCGCGCGGAAGTGTCCCTGCCCGCGCCAGTCGCGGCGCGTGCCGCCAATCCAGGAGTAGAGGATGCGCCGCCCGTCCAGCGGCACGTACCCGCGCAGGCGCTCCACCAGGTCGCGGAGCTTCGGCTCCGTCTCTCCGCTCCGGATTTCGTGGACGATCTTGTAGGACACGGGCACCAGCATGCCCGGATCGTCGGGCAGCGGCGCCTCCGCCATCAGGATCAGCGACTCGCGTCCGGAGAGCCGGTTGATGATTTCCTGAGCGGTCTTGCGCCGGGGATACTCCCCGAAGTACTCCTCGATGTACTGGATCTCGAGTGCCCCGCTCTCGAGTGGATACTGCTTGATCAGGTACTCCACGGGCGCTCCTGCCTCAGTACTCCATGCCGATGACGTTCCCGGCATCGTCGACGTCCAGCTTCTGGGCCTGCGGCACCTTGCCGAGGCCCGGCATCAGCATCATGCTGCCGGCGATCGCCACCACGAACCCGGCGCCGGCCGACAAGGTGACGTCGCTGATGGTGAGCGTCCAGTCCACGGGCGCGCCCATGACCGTCGGGTCGTCGCTGAACGAGTACTGGGTCTTCGCGATGCAGACAGGAAGCCGCTGGTAACCCAGGCCGGAAAGCCGCTGCAGCCGCGCCTTGGCGGCCGGCTTGAACGCCACGCCCGACGCGCCGTAGACCCTGGTCGCGATGGTGGTGATCTTCTCCTCGAGCGACATGCTGCGCGCGTAGATCGGCTGCACCTGGTCCGGCGAGCTGCTGGCCGCGGCAGCCACGACGCGATCCGCGAGATCCGTCATGCCGTCGCCGCCCTTCAGGTAACCCTCCGAGAGCGCGGCCTCCACGCCATGCGCGCGGCAGTGGTCCAGGACCGCCTGGAGGTCGGCCTCGCTGTCCGCGGCGAACCGGTTGAGCGCCACCACCGGCGGCACGCCCCAGCGCTTGATGTTCGCCAGGTGCCGATCGAGGTTGGGGAACCCGGCCTGCACCGGGCCATCAGCAGCGCCGCCCTGCACCCGCAGGGCCTTGAGCGTGACGATGACCACCGCGGCCGCAGGGACGTGGCCGCACATGGGCATGACGATGTCGAAGAACTTCTCCGCGCCGAGGTCTGCCGCGAAGCCCGTCTCGTTGACCACGTAGTCGGCGAGGTGGAGGCCCATCCGCTGCGCCAGCACGCTGCTCGTGCCGTGCGCGATGTTGGCGAACGGCCCGCCGTGGACGATGGCCGGCACGCCCTCGGTGGTCTGGACGAGGTTCGGCAGCAGCGCGTCGTTGAGCAGCACCATCATCGGGCCGACGGCCTTGAGGTCGCTGGCGATGACCGGCCGTCCGGCGGTGTTGAACCCCACCACGATCTCGCCGAGCCGCCGGCGCAGGTCCGCGCGGCTGCTGGCGAGCGAGAGGATGGCCATGATCTCGGACGCCGCCGTGATCACGAACCCGGTCTCCCGCGCGGGGCCGCCGTCACGCCCCCCGATGCCGGTGACGATCCGGCGGAGGGCGCGGTCGTTCATGTCCATCGCTCGGGGCCAGAGGATCTCCCGCGGATCCAGCTGCAGCTCGTTGCCGAAGTGCAGGTGGGCATCGAGCAGCGCCGCCAGCAGGTTGTGCGCCGCGGTGATGGCGTGGAAGTCCCCGTTGAAGTGCAGGTTGATCTTGTCCACGGGCGCAAGCGACGCCTTCCCTCCGCCGGTTGCGCCGCCCTTCTGTCCGAACACCGGACCCAGCGATGGCTCGCGCAACGCGGCCACGGCCTTGTGCCCCCGCTTGACCAGGCCCTGCGTGAGGCCGATGGTGTTCACGGTCTTGCCCTCGCCGCTCGTCGTGGGCGTGATCGCGGTGATCAGAATCAGCTTGCCCCGGCGGGTGGGAAACCTGTCGAGGGTCTCGAGCCGGATCTTGGCGGTGTAACGGCCGTAGGGTTCGAGCAGGTCCTCGGGCAGGCCGAGCGTGGCGGCAATCTCGGTAATCGGTCGCATGGCCGTCATTTTCCCATGTCCGCGTCGAGGAACCGGGGAATCGCAGTCGACATGCCGCCGATTCTGCCACGGCCGGGACATTCCGTGCGTCCAAACGGGAAGATGGCCCGCGGATTCCAGCTCTCCACCCGCCTGTTCGTGGCGCGTGATCTCGACACGACCTTCAGCTTCTTTGCAGATGCGGGCAACCTGCAGCGCCTGACTCCGCCCTGGCTGGATTTCTCGATCCTCACGCCGCGGCCGATCCCGATGCGGGCGGGTGCGCTCATCGATTACCGGATCAAGGTCCATGGCATCCCGGTCCGCTGGCGCACCGAGATCGCCGACTGGGCGCCGCCGTTCCGGTTCGTGGATCGGCAGTTGCGGGGGCCGTACCGGCTCTGGCACCACACGCACACCTTCACGGCGGCCGACGGCGGAACCCTCGTCGAGGACACGGTCCGCTACCGTCCGATCGGCGGCCGCCTGGTTCACGCGCTCTTCGTGCAGCGCGACCTCGAGCGGATCTTCACCTTCCGGCAGGAGGCGATCCTGCAGGTGTTCGGCGTGCCCGCGCGAGACGCCATCACCGTCCACATCACGCCGGTCCTGTTATAGTCGAGGTTGGCCGGTCCCCCGGCGCCCGCATGCAGGACCTCACCACCGGCTCCGTCACCTCGCACCTCCTGAAGACCACCAGCTACATGCTGGTGAGCATGGTGTTCCAGACGCTGTACGTCCTCGTGGACCTCTACTGGGTGGGACGGCTCGGGACCGACGCCGTCGCGGCCGTGGCCATCAGCGGCAACCTGATGTTCCTGGTGCTCGCGGCCACGCAGATGCTCGGGGTCGGCGCCACGACGCTGGTGTCGCACGCCGCGGGACGGAAGGATCGCCCGCGCGCCAACCTCGTGTTCAACCAGGCGCAGGGGCTGTCCACCGTGGCCGGTCTCGTATTCCTCGGGGCCGGCCTGGCGGCCAGCGGCGGCTTCGCCCGGATGATGAGCGCCGACGAGGGCACGACGCGGCTGGCCGTGGAGTACCTGACCTGGATGGTCCCGGCCATGGCGCTGCAGTTCGTGATGGTGGCCATGGCGTCGGCCCTCCGCGGCACGGGCAACTTCAAGCCGGGGATGGTGGTCCAGACGGCGACCGTGATCATCAACATCGTGCTGGCCCCGGTGTTCATCTTCGGGTGGGGCACGGGCTACCCGATGGGCGTCGCCGGAGCGGCCGTGGCGTCGCTGGTGGCGATAATCTTCGGCGTCGTCTGGCTGGCCACCTACTTCGTGGGCGAAGGCGCCTTCCTGACGTTCACGCCGCGACAGTGGCGGCCCGACCTCCGCCTGTGGGGAGAGATGCTCAAGATCGGCCTCCCCTCCGGTGCCGAGTTCGGAATGATGGCCGTCTACCTCGCCATCGTCTACACGGTGATCCGCCCGTTCGGCGCACCCGCGCAGGCGGGCTTCGGCATCGGCCTGCGGATCATGCAGTCCGGCTTCCTGCCGATCGTGGCACTCGGCTTCGCGGTGGCGCCGGTTGCCGGCCAGAACTTCGGCGCCCGGCGGCCGGATCGCGTGCGCCAGACGTTCAGGGTGGCCGCCATGATGGCCGTCAGCGGCATGGTCGTCTTCGCGCTGCTGGCTCACATCGCGCCGGCCGCGCTCATCGGCATCTTCTCGGACGACCCGGCCGTGATCGCCGTCGGCGACGAGTATCTCCGCATCTCGTCGTGGAACTTCGTCGCCTCCGGCATGATCTTCGTCACCGCGTCGATGTTCCAGGCCATGGGGAACACCATCCCCTCGCTGGTCACGTCCTTCACGCGCATCGTCGTGGTGGGCATCCCGGCATTCCTCCTGTCGCGGCTGCCGGGATTCGAGATGCGGTGGATCTGGTATCTCTCTGTCGTCGCCGTCGCCCTGCAGATGTGCATGAACCTCCTGGTGCTGCAGCGGGAGTTCCGCGTCAGGCTCGCCCCGAGCCCGGGCGCCTGACCCGCGCCAGCCTGCGGGGGCTATGGGGCCTGCGTTTCCGGACATATACTCGTGGCATCGAACCGCCGTCCCGCTGCGGGCCGCCGGCTCCCGAGTTGCACCCGGAGGGGGGCAATCAATGGATAGGACGGTGCGACGGCTGCAGGCCCTGGTCTTCCTGGCATGGGTGGCCGTCGCGTGGCCTGCGTCGGCGCAAACCGAGCGGCCCGCCGCGGATCTGGCCGGGGCCGTGCCGACCGTGGCATCGGTCGTCGCCGATGCGGAGGTACCGCAGCTGCACGTCCGCTGGCAGGTGGCGGAGAGCCCCTCCGGCGGCCCGGTGCGGCCCGCCGACATGATCCCCCTCAACCGGTTCGCGGTGGTGGCGCGCAGCAGCCTGCGGGGTCCCCTCGTGCGCGAGCGCGATCCGCAGTGGTCGGAGCACGACCTCGTCGTCGTGGCCGTTGACGGGACGGGGCGGGAGACCAGCTGGCAGCGGGTGCGCGACCCGCGGATCCTTCGAGCCGAACTGCCTGGTCCCACGGGAGAGCTCACCGGCGACGTGCTCTACCGTCCCGAGGCCGAGCTCGTCGTCGTCGTGCCGGACGCGACGACGACCGGCCTTCACGTCTACGAGACGCACTGGACGGGCGAGCAATTCGTGCTGCGCCAGCTGGGCCGCATCAACGTGACCGTGCCATGACCCTGCTGCCACCTTGCACCATCCGTGTGGCCTTGGCGGTCGCCGCGTCCTGGGCATTGTGCCTCGCCCACGCCAGCGCTGAGCCGGTCACCACCGTTCGTAACAACGGGCCCAGCGCCAACCGCGTCGACCTCGTCATCATGGGTGACGGCTTCACGGCCGCCGAGATCGCATCCGGCGCCTACGCGACGCAGATCGAGGTCCAGGTCCAGCGGCTCTTCGCGCAGGAGCCGTATCTCGAGTACAACGCGTTCTTCAACGTGCACCGGATCGACGTCACGAGCGCACAGGCCGGTGCGGATCACCCGGAGCGCGGCGTCTTCGTCGACACGGCGCTCAACGCCTCGTACAACTGCGGAGGCATTCAGCGCCTCATCTGCGTGTCGAACGCCAACGTCAACGCGGTGCTCTCGCGGACGGCCCTCGCGGGCGACGCTCGGGACATCCTCCTCGTCATCGTCAACGACACGGAGTACGGCGGGTCCGGCGGCGCCGTCGCGGTCGCGTCGTTGCACGCGTCGGCCACGGAACTCGTGTTGCACGAGAACGGGCATACCTTCGCGGCGCTCGCGGACGAGTACACCTCTTCACCACCCGCCTGCGTCACCACCGAGCCCGCCAACGTGAACGCGACGCGAGAGACGCGACGCGAGTTCATCAAGTGGCGGCACTGGATCGATCCAGCAACGCCGGTTCCCACCCCGGGATCGGCCATCGGCGTTCCCGGCCTCTACGAAGGGGCGGTGTACTGCGTCTCGGGCGCGTATCGGCCCACCTTCGACTCCAAGATGCGCTCCCTGGGGAGGCCATTCGAACAGATCAATACCGAACAGCACATCCGGCGCGTCTTCAACCTGGTGTCACCGCTCGATGGCTGGAGCCCATCGGCCTCCGCCGTCACGGTCGTGCTCGGCGTGCCCACCCCCTTTTCCGTCAGTGTGCCACGACCACGAACGCACAGCCTGGCCGTCACCTGGTTCGTGGACGGGGCCCTCGCGGCAACAGGGCTCCAGTTCAGTTCCGCCACACTCGCACTCGGCGTGCATCGGATCGAAGTCCGGGTGCAGGACACGACCGGCCTGGTGCGGAGCGATCCGACCGGGTTGCTCACCGAGACGCATGCGTGGGACGTCACGGTGCAGAACGGCGCCACCGAGGTGCCGACTTTCCTGACGGCGACCGCGGTTGCCGGTAACACGGTGACACTCGCGTGGCACGCGCCCACGGCCTTCTCACCCACGGGGTACGTGCTCGAGGGAGGCATCGTCCCGGGTGAAGTCCTCGACAGCATCCCCACGGGCAGCGCAGCGCCGTCGTTCACCTTCACGGCGCCCACCGGTGCGTTCTACATCAGGGTGCACGCACTGAACGGATCCACCCGATCCGGGGCGTCGAACGAGATCCGCATCTTCGTCAACGTGCCGACACCGCCCTCGGCTCCGACGAACCTCCTCGGCGGCGGCGCCAACTCCACCATCGTCCTGGCCTGGCAGAACGCTCCTGGCGGCGGTGGGCCAACGGCCATCGTGCTGGACGTCAGCGGCGCACTGTCCACCTCCATCGTGCTGCCCGCGACCGAGGGCTTCGTCTACGACGGCGTGCCGCCCGGCACGTATACCCTGGCCGTGCGCGCGGTGAACGCCGCCGGCAGCAGCCCGGCGTCGAATCCGGTGACGCTGACGTTCCCTGCGACGTGCGCGCTCCCTGCCACACCAGTCAACCTGGCTGCCGTGCGCAACGGCAACACGGTCACCGTGACCTGGAGCCTGCCGGCTGCAGGGCCAGCGCCTTCCGGGTTCGTGCTCTCCGTGACCGGCTCCTACGTCGGCGCCTTCCCGGTATCGACACGGTCCTTGAGCGCCGTCGCGGGACCGGGCACGTACGTCCTGAGCGTGGCCGCGACCAACCCCTGCGGTTCGAGCGCGCCCAGCCCGACCATCACCCTGGCGGTCCCGTAGCGACTCGGGTCCGCGCGGCGGCGCCAGCGCGACCATGCGGCGTGCGTGGCCCGGTACTGCCCATCGGCCGGGCGCCCAACGTATAATTCACGCGCATCGCGGCTGCGGCGCCCGGCGTCATGGGCCCCACTGGCGGAAGGATCGGATTGATGAAGCTCGGGGTTCCCAGAGAGTGTCGCGCGGGCGAGCGCCGCGTGGCGGCCACGCCTGAAAACGTCGTCCGGCTGATCAAGAACGGGTTCGAGGTGCTGATCGAGAGCCACGCCGGCGCGCTGGCGTCGTTCGGCGACGACGACTATGTGGCGGCCGGCGCGCGGATCGTCGAGGACCCGCGAGCCCTGTGGCAGGACGCGGACATCATCCTCAAGGTGCAGCCGCCGGACCACCATCCCGTGCTGGGCGTGCACGAGGCCGACCTCCCCCGGGAGGGGGCCACGATCATCAGCTTCCTGTGGCCCGGCAAGAACAAGGAGCTGCTCGAACGTCTCGCGGCGCGCAAGCTGACCGTGTTCGCCATGGACCAGGTGCCGCGCATCACGCGGGCCCAGAAGATGGACGCCCTGTCGTCGATGGCCAACATCGCCGGCTACCGGGCCGTGATCGAGGCGGCGAGCTTCTATGGGCGGTTCTTCACCGGCCAGATGACGGCGGCCGGCAAGGTACCGGCCGCCAAGGTGCTGGTCATCGGGGCGGGCGTTGCCGGGCTGGCCGCGATCGGGGCGGCCCGCGGGCTCGGGGCCATCGTGCGTGCCTTCGACACGCGGCCCGCCGTGAAGGAGCAGGTCAAGAGCATGGGCGCGGAGTTCATCGAACTCGACGTCCAGGAAGACGGGGAGGGCGCCGGCGGCTACGCCAGGGAGATGAGCCCGGCGTTCATCGCGGCCGAGATGGCGATGTTCGCGGCCCAGGCGAAGGACGTCGACATCATCATCACCACCGCGCTGATTCCCAACCGGCCCGCCCCGGTGCTCATCACGGCGGACATGGTCCAGACCATGAAGAAGGGCTCGGTGATCGTCGACCTGGCGGCCGAGAACGGCGGCAACTGCGAGCTGACGCAGCCCGGCCAGGTCGTCGAGCGCCACGGCGTGCACATCCTGGGCTACATGGACCTGCCGAGCCGCCTGGCCCCGACGGCGAGCTTCCTCTACGGCAACAACCTCGGGCACCTGCTGTCGGACATGGGCGGCGGCGCGAAGTACCACGTGGACCTCGAGGACGAGGTCGTGCGGGGGTCCATCGTCCTGCTCGACGGGAAGCTGATGTGGCCGCCGCCGCGGCGCGAGCCACCGCCCGTCCCGCAGAAGGCCGCGCCAGCCGCACCCGCCGCGGCCAGGGCACACGAGAAGAAGGCGCCAGAGGGCGGAGGCGCCGGTACCGCCATCGCGCTCGTCATCGGGGCCCTGGCCTTGGCCGGCCTGGGCCTCGTGGCCCCGGCGTCGTTCCTCGCGCACCTCACGGTGTTCGCGCTGGCCTGTGTCGTGGGCTGGCAGGTGGTGTGGAACGTCACGCCGGCGCTGCACACGCCGCTCATGAGCGTCACCAACGCGATCAGCGGCATCATCGTGATCGGCGGCATGCTGCAGGTGAGCGGGCCGATGAACGACCCCGCGGTCCTGCTGGGCGCCGCCGCCATCCTGCTGGCCACCATCAACATCGCCGGTGGGTTCCTGGTCACGCAGCGGATGCTCAAGATGTTCCGCCGATAGGGAGACGTTCGTTGCCTGAATCACTCGTCACCATCGCCTACATCGCCGCGGGGCTGCTGTTCATCTTCAGCCTCGGCGGCCTCTCCGCGCAGGAATCGGCGCGGCGCGGCAACCTCTTCGGCATCGTCGGGATGCTGATGGCCGTGGCCGTGACCATGCTCGGCCCGCGCGTCAGCAGCTACGGGCTGCTCACCGGCATGCTCGCGGTCGGCGGCGGCATCGGCGCGGTGCTCGCCGCGCGGGTGGAGATGACCGCGATGCCGCAGCTCGTCGCGATCCTCCACAGCTTCGTCGGCGCCGCGGCCGTCCTCGTCGGGTTCGCCTCGGCGGTCGGGCCGTCCCCGGGGCTCACGGGCGTCGAGGCCCGCATTCACGAGATCGAGATCTTCGTCGGCGTCTTCGTCGGGGCGGTCACGTTCACGGGATCGGTCATCGCCTTCGGCAAGCTCCAGGGCGTCATCCGGAGCAAGCCCCTCCTGCTCCCTGGCCGGCACGCGCTCAACATCGCGATGATCCTGGCGTGCGTGTACCTGGGCACGCAGTTCGTCGGCGTCGAGGGCGCGGGCGGCCACCCCCCTGCCACGCCGCTCCTCATCTGCACGGTGCTGGCCTGCTTCGTCGGCATCCACCTCGTGATGGCCATCGGCGGCGCCGACATGCCCGTCGTGGTGTCGATGCTGAACAGCTACTCGGGGTGGGCCGCCTCCGCCGCCGGGTTCATGCTGGCGAACGACCTGCTCATCATCACCGGGGCCCTGGTGGGATCGAGCGGCGCCATCCTGAGCTACATCATGTGTCGGGCGATGAACCGTTCGTTCCTGAGCGTCATCCTCGGCGGTTTCGGCGCCGAAGAGGGCGCGGCCCCCGCGGGCGGCGCACAGCCGGCCGGCGAGGTGAAGAGCATCACCGCGGCCGAGACCGCGGAACTGCTGCTCGAGGCCAAGAAGGTCATCATCGTCCCGGGGTACGGCATGGCGGTCGCGCAGGCGCAGTACCCGCTCTACGAGATCACGAAGCTGCTGCGGGAGCGCGGTGCCGAGGTGCGATTCGCCATCCATCCAGTGGCCGGCCGCCTGCCGGGCCACATGAACGTGCTGCTGGCCGAGGCCAAGGTGCCCTACGACATCGTGCTCGAAATGGAGGAGATCAACCACGATTTCCCGGACACCGATGTCGTGATCGTGATTGGTGCCAACGACATCGTGAACCCGGGCGCGCTGGACGATCCCTCGAGCCCCATCTACGGCATGCCGGTCCTGGAGGTCTGGAAGGCCAAGGTGAGCATCGTGCTCAAGCGCGGCATGGCCAGCGGGTACGCGGGCGTCGAGAACCCGCTGTTCTACCTGGACAACACCCGCATGCTCTTCGGCGACGCGAAGAAGACGGTAGACGCGCTGCTCACCGAGCTCCGCCCCGAGGGCGTGGCCAAGTCGGCCTGACCGCTCCGGGCGCGCCCCGTCGCACTCACCGCGGCACGAACCCGAGGAAGCGCTTCGGGTTCTCCTCGAAAATCTGCCTGAGCACGGCCTCGCCCACGCCCGCGGCGCGCAGGAGCGGGGCGAAGACCGTCAGGGCCTGGCCCAGCCCGCCGCCGCCGTTCCTCTTCAGCCCGCGGGGCGATGAGAAGTCCGAGGAGACGAGCAGTCGGTCGGCGTGGCCGGCCTCCAGCAGGCGCAGGATCGTCGTGACTTTCTGCGCATCGGGGACCAGTTGAATGGTCACGCGATCGAAACCGACGTACGCTCCTCGCTTCGCCAGCGCGATGGCCATCTCTGCCGTCGGGTCGTCCAGGCAGCAGACATGCCCTATCGCCACATGCGATGCGGTGGCTCCGGCCGCCTCCAGGACGTCGAGCTGCCGAAGCGCCGTCTCGCGCGGAACCGCCGACGCGCCAGGCCGGGTACCGAGATAGGCGTTGTGGGTGAAGATTGGCAGCCCGGTGCGTGACTGCGCCTTCGCCACGGCCTGGAACACCTTGCGTTCGTCCGCGGTCAGTTCGCCGCCCGGCTGCCCGATCTCGCCAAACGCACCGAGGCGTTGCTCCGTCGCCTCCCGGGCCAGGCCCTCGGCCAGATCGTCGACCGACTGCGCGGCCAGCGTCACCGGGTAGGAGCGCTGCATGTAGAAGCCGCCGCTCGCCACCACCGGAAGACCGGATTCCGCCGAAATGCGCCTCACCGCCTCCAGGTTCCTGCCCATGTCCGCGTGCCCGCCGTCCACCAGGCACGCGATGCCGTCGGCGCGGGCAGCGCGGGCCTCATCGATCATCAGGCCCACGTCGTCGGTGAAATGCTCGGTGGCGCCCAGCGGGTAGCGCATGGACACGTGCTCGTGGAAGAGCACGGCCCCCGCGATCGTCGTGGGATCCAGATCCCCACCCAGCGTGCGGATGATCGGCCGGCGCTGCGCGCCCAATCCAGGCCGGCGAGCGCCCAGGACCGCCGCCGCGGCACCGGCCCGAACCCGGACCGCGGTTCGCCTGGTTGGGCGGGGTCCCCAGTGCCCCCTGTGCATGTCCTCTCCTGTCGGTGACCAGACGCCCGGTGTCGGCAATGGCCGAGGAGCCCGGTCCGGGATGGGCGCAAGTCTACCGTGAAGCCCCACGCACGCTTGCGCAAGCTGTCTGGCTGTGTTCCGATACAGCACACATGTCTTGGAATGAAACAGACACGGAAAAATGCGATATCAGGCGTAGATCGCCGTAGATTGCGGAATTTGCCGTCCGAGTACCTTCGTGGCAGTTCAAAAAATGCACATACCGCAGGTGATCTAGTCCGTTCCGGCGTCGGACAATCGCTACAAAATATTGATAATATTGAACTTACATCTGAGCGCCAAAAATGGAACTGAACTTGCTCATAGAAGCGGCGCAGACGCTCGACCCGGAACCGACCGAGCGCAGATGGAGAACCGATTGTGAACCCCCGTAATGTAACGAGCAGACGCGAGAGCGCGGGTAAGGCGATCTGGGGCCGAGGGCTCCTGCTCGTCCTCCTCGCCTCACTCCTCGCCGGAGCGGTCCCCATGCAGGCCCAGGGGCCACCCGCCGGCGTCCACGACCGCAAGCTCGATCGGCAGCTCCGGTCCCGGGTCGATCGCCGCGAAGACGGCACGCTCGAGCGGGTGATCATCCGCCTCAAGCCCGGTGCTCGTCGCGGCCTCGCCAGGCGGCTCGAGGCCGCAGGCTTCCGGGTCGATCGCGAACTCGGGCTGATCGAGGGCGTGTCGCTGCGCCTGCCGCGCCGCCTGCTGCGCCAGCTCGCGCGCGACAACGATGTGTTGTCGATCTCGACGGACGCGCCGGTCCGTTCGCACGGCGTGGCCAGCGCAGTATCGGGCGACGCCGAGAACGGCGGCTATACCCTCCGTCGCACGCTCGGCCTCGAGGCCACCAGCGACACCCCCACCACCGCCAGCTATCGCCAGGGCGTGAACGGCTATGCGGGGACGGTGGACGGCGCCGCGGACTTCTACAGCCCGGGCTCGGCCTACCCCACGTCCTCGTCGGTCTGGGTGGAAGGCTTCGGCCGGTACCCGGCGGGCATGCTGCTGCGTTTCGACAACCTCGTGGGCACGGAGGCAGGCCAGATTCCGCCGGGCTCGACCATCACCAGCGTGTCGTTGCAGCTCCACCAGCGCTCAGGCGGTTCCGCCTCGGCCTCGATGGCCGCGCATCGCCTCCTCGTACCGTGGTCCGCCTCGGCGTCGTGGATGAGCATGAGCAACTCCGGACCAGGTCTCCAATTCGACGATGTGGAAGCGCGCGCGAACGCGGACGCCTCGGCGACCGTGTTGGCGGCGTCTGGCACGCGCGTCCTCACGGGCTCGGGGCTGGTCGAGGCCGTTCAGGGGTGGGTGAACGGCCAACCCAACTACGGCTGGGTAGTCTTCCAAAGCCAGTCGGCCGCGTTCCGGATGGCGACCTCCGAGGACTTAACCACCACCAATCGACCGATGCTCACGGTGACCTACCGCGCCCCGGTGCCCACGACGAACCTGACGGGCGCTGGCGTCACGGTGGCGGTCGTGGACTCGGGCCTGAAGGTGGACGGCAGTGCCGCCCGCGTCAAGACCGCGCGCGACTTCACCACGGGCAATCCCAACCCACCGGCCGTCGCTGGCGTTGACGCCTACGGGCACGGCACGCATGTCGCCGGTCTGGCTGGCGGCGAGTACGCCGACATGGCTGGCGTCGCGCCGGGTATCAGCTTCGTGGACCTGCGCGTGCTGGACGGGACGGGCGCCGGCTCGACCAGCCACGTGATCCACGCGATTCAGTGGGCCGTGGCCAACCGGGACGCGTACGGCATCGACGTCCTGAACCTCTCGCTGGGCCATCCGCCGTACGAGTCCACCGCGACCGACCCCCTGGTCCAGGCCGTCGAGGCCGCGGTCCGGGCCGGCATCGTCGTGGTGTCCTCGGCCGGAAACATGGGCAAGCACCCGCAGACCGGCGAGGTGGGCTATGCCGGCATCTCCTCGCCTGGTAACGCCCCGTCCGCCATCACCGTGGGCGCCGTCAAGACGCAGGACACGACGCGCCGGACCGACGACCTCATCGCCGACTACAGTTCGCGGGGTCCCACGTGGTTCGACGGGAGGGCCAAGCCCGACATCGTCGCGCCTGGTCACCGCATGCTGGGCCTGGCGGCCACCGATCAGTACCTGTACACGGCATACGAGAGCCTCCGTGGTCCCCAGAAGGGCTCGCGCGCCTCGATTCGCCTGAGCGGCACGAGCATGGCGGCCGGTGTGGTCAGCGGCGTGGTGGCGTTGATGCTCGAGGCGTCGAGGAACGCCTTCGGCGCCGACCACACGCCAAATGCCATCAAGGCCATGCTGATGGACACCGCGTTCAGCATGACCAACGCCTCGGCCACGGCCTACGACGTGCTGACACAGGGGGCGGGCTCGGTGAACGCCGCCGGTGCGGTCCAGCTGGCGCGGGTGCTGAACCCGACGGTGGAGCCCGGCGGCTGGTGGCTCACGGAGGGCGTCACGCGCTCGACCACGATCGACGGCCAGAACATCGTGTGGGGCGAGAACATCGTCTGGGGCGAGAACATCGTCTGGGGCGAGGCCATCTTCACCAACAACATCGTCTGGGGCGAGAACATTGTCTGGGGCGAGAACATCGTCTGGGGCGAGAACATCGTCTGGGGCGAGAACATCGTCTGGGGCGAAAACATCGTCTGGGGCGAAAACATCGTCTGGGGCGAGAACATCGTCTGGGGCGAGAACATCGTCTGGGGCGAGAACATCGTCTGGGGCGAGAACATCGTGTGGGGCGAGAGCGTCACGGGCGGTGAGCCTGGTGAGGTGCCGGTGGAGGGCACCGGCGAGGCGGTGGTCGAGACGGAGAGCAGCCGACCGGGTGGATCGGATCCGGGCGTCGGGGGAGGGTTCTAGCCATGGCTATCGAACTGGTCACCCCGCAAGAGGCTGTGAATGCCATGACCCTCTCCGCGCTTGCACCCGCTCCGACGGCCGCCGTGCCGGCCACGTTCTTTCGGTCCGGCATCTCGACGAACTGGCGCCAGGAACTGCCCACCATCGTGGGAACCGGCCTGACGCTGCGTGAACTGCGGCTCTCGGACGCCGCCTCTCTGCTCTCGCTGCTCACGACCGAAGAAGTGGCGCGCTTCCTGTCGCCGCCACCCACGACGATCGAGGGCTTCGAGCAGTTCATCCGCTGGACACACCGGAAGCGGGCGGACGGGTCGTATGTCTGCTTCGCGGTTGTGCCCAAGGGCATGGATACCGCTGTCGGGTTCTTCCAGGTGCGCGCGCTCGAGGCCGACTTCCGGACCGCCGAGTGGGGCTTCGCACTCGGGAAGGCCTTCTGGGGCACCGGGCTCTTCGTGGAAGGCGCCACCCACACCCTCGACTTCACCTTCGGAACGCTGGGGGTGAGCCGCCTGGAAGCGCGTGCGTGCGTGAAGAACGGTCGCGGCAACGGCGCCCTGCGGAAGGTTGGGGCGATGCACGAGGCCATCCTCCGCCGCTCGTTCGAGAGGGACGGGCAGGTGCACGATCAGGCGCTCTGGTCGATCCTCGATATCGACTGGTGTGCCGCTCGCGGTCGCGTGCTGGGGCTGTCACTGCAGGTGCCCGAGCGCTGGCACTGAAGTCCGGCCCCGCGGGGGCGGAGGCGACACGATGAGGGCCCGGCGGGCTGGCAAGTGCCACGTCCGCCGGGCCTTTGATCTAGGATGGGCCATTCGTGACCGCGCTGATCCTGCTCGGGGCCGAAGCCCTCGTCGTCCTCGTCCTGGTCCTCTTCCTGTTCCGCCTCCGGCCGGCGTTCGGGCTGGCGCCCCTCTACGTCTGCCTCGGTGTCTTCCAGGTGCTGCAGACCATGACCTCCACGGTGTTCGTCGAGGTCGGGCGGGGTCTGCTGGTCAGCCCGGGGTCGGCCATCCTGTTCACGATGAGTCTCTGCGTGGTGCTGCTGGTGTACATCCGCGAGGACGCCCTCGAGACCCGGAAGCTGATCTACGCACTGGTGATCTCGAACGCGGCGACGGGCTTCCTCTCGATGGCCACGGCCTTCCAGCTGCGCGCGGGATCGGCCCTCAGCCTGTTCGACATGCCGCCCGAGGCCTTCACGTCGGCTGCCGGGATGCTGATCCTGGGATCGGTCCTGCTCCTGGCCGACGCGCTGCTCATCCCCGTGATCTACGAGCTGGTCGCGCGTCGCGTCGGAGGCCTGTTCCGCCCGATGTTCGTGACGATGGGCCTCGTGTCCATCTTCGACACGCTGCTGTTCGTGACCACCTTTTTTCTGTGGGATCCCAACTACGGCACCGTGCTGTTCTCCGCGGTCGCGGCCAAGGTCTTCTTCTCGGCCGTCTTCTGCGCCGGCATGGCGGCCTATCTGCGGGCCTTCGAGCGAGAGGGCCTGAGCACCGGGATCGGCCCCGCGGCGCGAGACCTGTTCGCCGTCCTCACCTACCGGCAGCGGTATGAGCGGCTCGCGGCGGAAGCGGCGCGCGACGGCCTGACCGGTGTGTTCAATCGCGCGCACTTCGAGACGGTGTTGCCGGAGGAATGGCTGCGGAGCGTGCGCGCCCGCTCGCCGCTCTCGATTGTCCTTGCCGACGTCGATGCCTTCAAGGCCTTCAACGATCGCTACGGGCACCCCGCCGGTGACCAGTGCCTCCGTGCCGTCGCCCAGGCGCTCAGCGGCAACCTCCGGCCGCTGGACATGACGGCGCGCTACGGAGGCGAGGAGTTCGTGGTGCTGCTACCGGCCACCGACGCCGCCGGCGCCCGAGCGGTGGCAGACGCCTTGTGTGACGCGGTGGCCATGCTGGGCCTGGCCCACGAGGGCCATCCTGACGGGCGCGTGACCGTCAGCCTCGGCGTGGCGACCCTGGATCCCGACCGGCCGGCGGACGCATCCGCGCTGGTTGCCGCCGCGGATGCGGCACTCTACCGCGCGAAGGCGAACGGGCGGAATCGCGTCGAAGTAGCCTGAACCTGGCCGCCGCGTACAATGTCCGGCATGGGACTCTTCGCCTACCGGCTCCTCGGCGCCGCCATGATGGACGCCGGCATGTACGAAGGCATCGAGGCCGACCGCCGGACGACGATGCAGGCGCTGACGGCGGTGATGCTGGCGAGCCTGGCCGCCGGAGTGGGCGCCGGGGACTGGCTCGGCACCCGACTGGTCACGCTGGCGGCAGTCACGGCGCTCGCGGTCATCACCTGGTCGGCATGGGCCATGCTGGTTTTTCAGCTCGGCACGAAGGTGATGCCGGAGGCCGAGACGCAGGCCGACTGGGGGCAGTTGCTCCGCACGACCGGGTTCGCGGCCGCGCCCGGCCTGCTGCTGGTCTTCGGCCTGATTCCGCATGGACGAATCGCGGTCTTCGGTGTCGTCGGGGCGTGGATGTTCGCCGCGATGGTGTTCGGCGTGAAGCACGCGCTCGACTATCGCCACGGCAGCCGCGCGCTGGCGGTCTGTGCCCTGGCGGCCACGGTGTCGTTGCTGCTCGCCTTCGGGATGAGCACGCTTTTCGCCTCCCGCGTGCACTAGCCCACCAGCCCTCCGTGCAGCCTTGCCTGCGCTGGCTCACGGGCTGCGACGGGTGTAGAATTGAAGTCTCGGCCCGTTTCATTTCACGAGAGACCGCAGCCCTTCGTCCCCGAAGGCAGGCAGCACATGAACCTGCGTAGCACGGTTGTCGTTGTCGTCGCCCTCTTGTCGACGGCCCAGTGGACGAATGCCCAGCAGCTGACGGCCTCCCACCCGGCGCCGGGGGAGACGACCCAGTCCGCCGCGACCTCCGAGGTGGCTGCGGAACAACTCCCCGGCCAACCGTCCACGGCCCAGGGCGGTGTGACCTTCGCCCCACGACCGGCGCGCAATCCCTTCACATCGGTCGGTCACGACCTGAGGACCTTCTTCACCAGCAGGGAGACGGCCGTCCTCCTCGGTGTGCTGGCGCCGGTCGCGGGCCTGGCCACCACCTGGGACGACAAGGGCATCGAGGAGTCGCAGGAGCACCTTGACAGGACAGCCTTCGAGCCCGGCAACATCGGCGGCAGTTTCCTCGTCCAGGCAGGCGCCGCGGTCGGCACATGGGCCTTTGGCGCGATCTCCGGCAACACGAAGACCACCGAGGTAGGCGGCGACCTGTTGCGCGCGCAGATCACCTCGCAGGTCCTCGTCCAGGGCGTGAAGCTGGCCACGCGCCGGGAACGGCCCGACGGGAGCAACAACCACGCGTTTCCCTCCGGACACACCGCCAGCGCGTTCGCGACGGCCACCGTGCTCGAGCGGCACTTCGGCTGGAAGGCCGGCCTGCCGGCGTACGGATTCGCCGCCTACGTGGGACTCGCGCGCATGTCGGCCAACAAGCACCACGTGAGCGACGTCATCATGGGCGCGGCGATGGGTATCGCCTCCGCCAGGGCCGTCACCGTGGGTGTGGGCGGGACGCAGTTCAGTGTCGGCGTGGCCCCCACGCAGGGCGGCGCCGCGGTGACGTTCACGAAGAAGTAGCCGTCAGTCCGCGACGGACTTCCAGTTCTTCACCAGGTGATCCGCCGTCCGCCAGGCCAGCGCCTGCAGCGTGAGCGTGGGGTTGCGGGCGCCGCTCGTCCCCATCACCGAGCCGCCCAGCAAGCCCAGGTTCGGCACCTCGTGTGAGAAGCCCCATCGGTTCACGACGTTCGTCTCCGGGTTGTCGCCCATGCGCGTGCCCCCATAGGCATGCGTCGTCGGCCCCATGGTCCCCAGCGGGTTGCGCTGCACCTGCACGGCCCCGGCGGCCCGGTACCATTGCTCCATCCTGTCCTGGATGAAGGTGTTCAGGCGCCGCTCGTTCTCCTGGTAGTCGGCGGTGATGCGGATCACCGGGAAGCCCAGCGGGTCCTTCACCTCGGGGTCGAGATCCAGGTAGTTCGATTCGTAGGGCAGCGTGGTCTTCTGCAGGTACGCCGTATTGACGCGATCCGCGTGCTCCCGCACGAACGCCTTCCACGCCGAGCCCCAGGCCGGTGCACGACCAAACGTCGGCATGTTCGCCGCGCCGATGGGCCGTCGATCGGAGTAGACCCAGAGGTTTCCGCCGCCGATGAAATCGAGCGGGGCGTGGTCGAAATTGTCGTCGGCGAAGTCGTCCACGGCCGTCCCCTGCGCCGGCAGCCCGTACCACGTGTTGAGGTTGAACGGAAACAGCGCGGTGACGCTTCCGGTCTGCGCGTGGCTCAGATAGTGCCGTCCGACCTGGCCGTGGTTGTTCGACAGCCCCTTGGGGAAGGCACGCGATCTCGAGAGCAGCAGCAGCCGCACGTTCTCGTAGACGTACGCCGCCAGCAGGATGACACGCGCCGGCTGCACGAACTCCTGACCGTCGGTGACGTATCGGACCGCGGTGGCCCGCCCACGGGCGTCCACGTCGATGGTCGTGACATGCGCGCGCGTGACCACACGGAAGCGGCCCGTCTTCTCTGCTCGGGGAATCGTCGTCACGCTCGTGCCGTTCTTGGCGTCCACGTGACAGCCGCCCCGGTTGCAGAAGCCGTGGTACATGCACGGCGAGCGATCCTGATACGTGCGCGAGTTGATCTGGGCCGGCCCGGCAAACGGCTTCCACCCGAGGCCGCGCGCGGCGGCGGCCATGAGGTCGGTGAAGCCGGTGCCGCGGAGCGGCGGCATCGGATAGTCGCGCTGGCGGGGGCCCTCGAAGACGTTGCCCTGCGGATCGAGCGTGCCCTTGATGTTGCCGGCGCGCCCCGCCACGCCGGTCTCCCACTCCACCTTGTCGTAGTACGGCTCGAGCTCGTCGTAGCCGAACGGCCAGTCCTCGACGGTCGTGCCGCCGGGCAGGCGCGAGCGGCCATAGCGCCGCACCGTCTCGCTCGCGACCGTGAAATCCCACGGGTTCAGGCGCCAGCTCTGCGCCCAGTAGTGGAGCGTGGTGCCGCCCACGCCGTTCATCATCGGGTGACTGGCGGCCCGGGTGGTGGGTGCGTTCGCATTGGGACGCTGCGTCGGCACCTCGTGGTTGGCCTTCTGCACCGCCTGCGGCCAGTCCCTGATGTTGTTGCGGATTTCGTCGGGCGCGAAGTCACGCCGCGTCAGGCGCGTCCCGGCTTCGAGGCCCACGACCTCGAGGCCGGCCTCTGCCAGCGGCAGGGCCGCGATGCCGCCGGCGGCGCCGAGGCCGACGATGACGACGTCAGTGGGGGCGAGTGTCTGGGACACGGTGTGGAGGATGGCCGTCTGGAGGTGCGGGATGAGCGGTGAAGGTGACCGTTTCGGTGTCCGTGGCCCTCAGGCTCTGTGGAACTGGTCGTTGTCGTAGGCCGATCGGCGCAGGCGTGGCGGCAGCTGGCCGAGGCGCTGGTCGTCCGGGGTGACGGCAAGGCGCACACCCGGATAGCCGATCAGGTCCCAGCCCACGAAATTCCGGTTCCCGCCGTAGTACGGATCGCCGAAGGTCCCCTGCCAGGTGTGGGCGCGGAGCAGGGCGAAGAACACCGCGGAACTGCCGTCGAAGCCGGCGCCTGATCCGGTGGCGGCGCCCGTCTCCACATCGATCAGCAGCGAGTCCTGGTCGGTCGGCGCCAACTCCCGGAAGGACCCGCCGCGCGACGACCTGGCGTAGCGCTCGAGCGCGGCAAGGCCACGGCGGTAGGCCTCGCGCGATCCCGACAGGGGCCCGGCGAGCGCCCGATCGATGTAGGTCACCGCGCCGGCCTCCACGGCGCCGGGACCGCCGGCGTCGGCCGGGATCAGCCGCCCGACGATGGCCGTGAGCAGATCGTGTTCGTCAGCCGTCAGCGCAAGGAGGGGCTCGCGGGAGCCGGCCTGCTGCACGTCTGCCACGCCGGAGCTCACATCCGGGTGCTCCGTGCCGTTCCTGTCCAGATTGGGAAGGGATAACGGGGCCTCAGCCCCGTCGACCCGCGCCGACGGCGCGGCGCCGGCCGCGGCCGCGGCACCCGCCACTTTCAGCAAGTCTCGACGCGTGATCATCTGCGTGCCCCCGCTGCTGGTGCGGCCCTCGCCTACGCTGGTGGCTTGCGCTCGTAGATCGCGACGAGCTCACCCTCCGCCACCACGTGCCCCTGGATGGCCTCGAGCAGCTCCGCCTTCGTCAGGCCCGGCCTGAGGTCCAGCACCGCGTCGATGGCGTAGACCTTGAAGTGATAGTGGTGCGGCTTGCCGGGAGGGGGCGCGGGGCCGCGATAGAGGGGCCGCCGGAAGCCCGAGGTCCCCTGCACGGCGCCGGCGATCTCCGCGGGCATCGGCGTCGCCGGATCGATGGGGATGTTCTCCGGCAGCCCCTTCGCGGTGCCCGGGATCTTGTAGATCACCCAGTGAACGAAGGGCTGGGGCATCGGCACGTCGGGGTCGTCGCAGATGACGGCGAATTCCTTCGTCGACGCCGGCGCGCCAGACCACTGGAGCGGAGGTGAGACGTTCCTGCCGTCCGCGGTGTAGTCGGCCGGGATGGTCGCCCCCGCCTTGAGCGTGGGACTGGTCACGGTAAGGGCGGGCGCCTGCGCCCACGCGGACGGCCCCAACACACCGACGAGAACGGCAACCAACAGGGAACGGGACATGCGGCAAAGTATAGCCCCCGGCGCATCGACACCGGATCCCCAGATCACCAGATAGATCCCCAGATCACCAGATAGATCCCAAGATCACCAGATAGATCCCCAGATCACCAGATCCCAAGATCGATCACCAGATCATCACATCACCAGATCAACAGATTCTCCGGCCCTACAGCCCAATGGACATGTATTTCACATCCAGGTATTCCTCGATCCCCCACACCCCGCCTTCGCGGCCAACGCCCGACATCTTGACCCCGCCAAACGGCGCTTGCGCCGTGGATGGCAGCCCATCGTTGATGCCGACGATGCCGTAGTCGAGCGCCTCGGCCACGCGGAACGCGCGGGACAGATCGCGGGTCCAGAGGTAGGCGGCCAGGCCGAACGGGGTGTCGTTGGCCTGCCGGATCACGTCCGTTTCGTCGGTGAAGGGAACGATGGGGGCCACGGGACCGAAGGTCTCCTCCTCCAGGATCCGCATGCCGCGCGCCACGGACGTGAGCACCGTCGGCCTGAACGTCAACCCTTCGCCTGCGGTGCCGCCGAGCACGGCCCGGGCGCCCTTGCCGAGCGCGTCCTCCACGTGCGCGCGCACCTTGGCCAGGCCCTGTGCGTCCACCAGCGGTCCAATTTGGGTCGCCTCATCGAGCGGGTCGCCGACACGCAGCGTGGAGGCCGCGGCGGCAAAGCGCTCGACGAAACGATCGTGCACGTCGGCATGGACGTAGATGCGATTGACGCACACGCACGTCTGACCTGCGTTACGGAACTTCGAGGCGAACACGTCCTTCACCGCGGCATCCACGTCGGCGTCGGCGAAGATCAGGAACGGCGCGTGGCCACCCAGTTCGAGCGACACCCGCTTCATGGTCTTCGCCGCCTGGCCGGCCAGCAGCACGCCGATCTCGGTGCTGCCGGTGAAACTCAGCTTGCGAATGGCGGGATCGTCGAAGAACACGCGAGACACGGCGGCAGGATCCGATGCCGGCAGCACCTGGAACACGTCGGGCGGCCCGCCCGCGGCCGTCCACAGCTCGGCGAGCCGTACGGCGGTCAGCGGCGACTGCTCCGCGGGCTTGACGACCACGGTGCAGCCGGCAGCCAGTGCGGGCGCCGCCTTGCGGGTGATCATCGCGGCGGGGAAGTTCCAGGGTGTGATCGCGTACACGGGCCCGACCGGTTGCGGCTGGACGAGCAGCCGCTTGTGGGCCATCTGGCTCGGCACCGTGGTGCCGTACACGCGCTTGGCCTCCTCCGCGTACCACTCCACGAACGACACGGCGTACTTCACTTCCCCGCGGGCCTCGGTGATGGGCTTGCCCATCTCCTGGGCCATCAGGCGGCCGAGGGCGGCCTCGTCGGCCATGATGGCCGACGCCCAGGCCCTCAGGATCGCGGACCGCTCGTACGCGGTCATCCTGCGCCACGTGGCAAAGGCGGCCACGGCCCGCGCGGCAGCGGCACGCGCCTCGGCCACGCCGTTGTCCGGCACCGAGGCCACCGGCTTGCCTGTCGCGGGGCTCATCACGTCGAATGTCGCGCTCATGCCTGTACCTCTCGCTGCATCAGGGCCCACAGCGCTTCCACGTGCGGGCGTTCCGTCTGTTCCGACCCGATCGAAACGCGTACCATCCAGCGGCCGTCCAGCACCGCAGGTGTCAAATACGCGGCGCCCGACTGGTTGACCCGGGCGCACCAGGACTGCGTGTGCCGGTCGAGCGCATCGCCGGCCAGGCCGGGCGGTTCGTGCCGGACGCAGAGCGTCTGCAGCGGCACGGGCGCCAGCACGCGCCAGTCGGCGCACGCCCTCACCCGATCGGCCAGCCACTGCGCGTTGGCGATGTCGCGCCTCAACCGTGCCTGGAGGCCGTGAACGCCCTGCTCCCGGATCAGGAACCACAGCTTCAGCGCGCGGAAGCGGCGTCCGAGCGGAATCCCCCAGTCCCGGTAGTTCTTCACGCGGCCGTCGGCTGCGGACTGCAGGTAGCTCGGGTTCGTGGACATCACGCGCACCAGATGCTCGGCGTCTCTCACGAAATAGACCGAGCAGTCGAAGGCCGCGCCCAGCCACTTGTGCGGATTGAGCACGACGGAGTCGGCGTGCTCGACGCCCTCCCACATCCAGCGGCATTCGGGGAGGACCATGGCCGATCCGGCCATCGCGGCGTCCACGTGCAGCCAGAGTCCGTGACGGCCCGTCACCTCGGCGACGGCCGCGACCGGGTCGAGGGCCGTGGTGGTGGTCGTGCCGGTCGTCGCGGTGACCGCGCAGGGCCGCCGGCCGCGGGCGAGATCCTCCCGGATGGCGTCCTCCAGTGCGTCGGGCCGCATGGCATAGCGGTCGTCGTGGGTCACGTGGCGGATGTTGGCCCGCCCGAACCCCGCGAGGAGCGCCGCCTTGTCCACGGAGCTGTGCGCGTGGGCGGACGTGTAGACCACCAGCGGCTGCTCCTCCGCCTGGAGCCCGCCCCGGTTGGCACCGTAGGCCGACGTGCGCTCGCGCGCGCAGATCAGGGCGAGCAGCGTGCTGGTGGAAGCGGTGTCCTGGATCACCCCATCCCAGTGCTCCGAGAGCCCCACCATCTGCCGGACCCAGCCAGTGGCCACCTCCTCGAGCTCGGTGAGGGCGGGACTCGACTGCCACGCCAGGCCCAGCACGCCGAGTCCCGTGCTCACGTAGTCGCCCAGCACGCTGGCCAGCGTGCCGTTGCACGGGAAATAGCCGAAGAAGTGGGGGTGCTGCCAGTGCGTGAGGCCGGGCACGATCACGCCCTGGAGGTCGCGCATGATCGCCTCCACCGGCTCCGGTGAGTCCGGAGGCGAGACGGGCAGCCGCGCCTTCACGTCACCGGGTTCGACCGGCGCCATCACCGGCCGATCGGCCACGCGCTCGCGATAGTCGGCAATGAAATCCACCACCGCATGGCCGAAGCGGCGGAACTCGTCAGAAGTCATGCCGGGATCATAGCGGGTCACGAGACAGGAGGCAGGAGGTAGGAGGTAGGAGGTAGGAGGCAGGACACCCGCCCGCACCCGCGCGCACCCGTCCGCACCCGCCCCCCCCCC
>Ga0268299_1000515_pt1 | contig 115851 bp, 88 predicted proteins | sample NOBtaG_FD_193484 | JGI IMG/M metagenome (GOLD analysis project Ga0268299, IMG submission 193484) | Activated sludge microbial communities from bioreactor in Nijmegen, Gelderland, Netherland - NOB reactor | ecosystem: Engineered > Bioreactor > Aerobic > Activated sludge | place: Netherlands...
GTCACCGTGACGAGCTACAACAGCGCCTCCTCGATCACTGGCTACACAACGACGGTCGTCACCTACTGATCCACGAACGAAACCCCGCCTGAACAAATCCCCCGGGGCAGCCGCCTCGGGGGATTTGACATTCAGAGAGGGACGCTGGACCTGATGAAATCTTCAGGGAAATCAAAGCCACAGACCTTTACGCGTTGACAGTGTTCTGTTTGACCCGTCTGATTCTGCAAACTGGTCGGATTGGACATAATCGCGCGGCGCCGGGGGAAGGCCGCCGGGGGATTCGGAACGATGACGGTCAAAGAACAACTCAAGAACTTCGAAACGGTCGCCGAGAAACTCCTCTCGCAGAAACTCGTCTCCGAGGACGTCCTCCAGACCGCGATCGAAGAGGCGATCAAGCACGAACGTTCACTCCTGCGCGTCCTGGTCGACAACGGCTCGCTCAAGGAATCGGACCGGCTTCGCTTTCTCCACAAGACCCTCGAACTCCCCGTCGTTTCCCTTCGAGATATCATGCCTCGCCCTGAGGTTTCCGGATTCCTCTCCGTTGACAAGTGCCGCCGTCACCGGATCGTTCCCCTCCGGATTGAGTCCTCCAAACTGCTCATCGCGATGGAGGACCCGACGGATATCTCGGCGTGCACCGCTGCCGAAACAGCATCGGAGATGGACCTCAAGCCCGTGCTCGCTTCAGCCGCGGACATTGATCTCGCGATTTCGCGCATGCCGGACCTCGATTCCGCGGATGCGCAAGCTCCGGGCACGAGCCCGATCATCCAGAAACTCGTGCTACTGGTTCTGACCTTCGTGCCCTCTGTTGCATTCTACATGGCGATCTTCCTAAGCGGAAAGAACGGCCCGGCATTCACGCGCGAGCTGGACGAATTCGGCCGCGTGCTCTTCCTCCTGCTGACGTGGGGGTCGTGGGCATCCATCGCGTACTTCATCACCGATATCGTCTTCGGATCGAAGCCGAAGCGTTGACGCGCGGGTTTCCGGCGACATAGGGTTTCGCTCGTTTGACGCGCCCCACGCCCCCGATGTCGCGTGCGGCAGAGCCAACCCGTGAATCCATTCTCGATGACGTCCAACCTCTTCCGTAGCTTCCTCGTTCTTCTGTTTCTCGCTGCGTCCCTGACCATGGGCTGCTCCCCCCGTTCGAGTCATCTCACTGATGCCGGCTCGAAGATCCACCTCATGTACGAATTCACCAAGCCGGATACCGGCAAGAACGACATGGCGGTGAACGTTTATCGCTCGGAAGTCTCGACAGGACCCTTCACGAAGTTGAATTCGAAGCCGGTCAAGGTCTCCATCGGTGAGGCCGGGACGGTTGCGATCCTTTATACCGACCGCACCGTACAAAACGGGCGCGATTATTTCTACTACATCACGGAAGTACGTGGGGGCTCGGAAATCAAGATCGTCCCCGTGACCCGCGCTCAGGCGGTCCTGCGCACTCGGTCATCCTCCAAGGAAGCAGAATCATGAATCTTCGGACAATCGCCTGTCTCCTTGCGATGACATCGACGCTGTGCCTCATGCCGCTTGGCGCTCAGAACGACGAACCGCCTCCGCCACCCGAAGATCCGAATGTTGCGCGTGAACGGAATCTGAGGGAACACGACCAGAAGATCCGCGAGATTATCCGCAAGCGTCAGGAAGAGGCGAAGCAGCGCTCCGCGCGCGAAGCCGCAGCGAACCAGACTCAACAGCAAGCATCGCAGCCCGCCGGGGAGGCATCCCTTGCGGAGATCGGCGGCGCGATCGAAGTCACCGAGAACGCGACTCCACCCTCGAACGAGAAGCGTGGTCGCGCTCTTGGCGCCACGATGCTCTATTACAACTTTCCAACGCTTCGATCTGAGTACCAACTCGATACCATCGTAAAGGCAGGACAGGAATTCGTCTCGGAGATTATCCTCCTGAACGATGCCGAGGCTCCGATCACCGGTGTCAGTCTCGCGCTCTCCTATGACAAGCGCTTCGTCGAACCCGTGAAGATCTTCGACAGCCAGACTCGCAAGTTTGCCTCCGACACTCCCGAGTTCCGCATCGATGCGCGATCGGGAGTGATCTACTACGACATCGATTTCAGCGCCCCTGTTTCGATGATCGAGCAGACACCACTGCGCATCATTTGGAGGGCGACCCGCCCAACGTCGCACTGCGCACTGAACTTCGTCTTCGACAGTTATGAATCGGACCCGGAAGTTCCTCTGACCGCCGTGTGGGCAGGGGAGAGAAACATCCTCGGTCTCGGGTTCGATGCCGTGGACGGCGTCCTCGGCGGCGGCGTCACGATTGAATCTGATGACTCGACCACGCGAAATCGTCTTCAAGGGAAGGCCTCTGAACTTCGCGAGATCTATCTCGGCGAAGTGGGTGCGCACTCAGATGCGGGCCTGGCCATCGTTCCGCCGAGGGAATCGATCCAGGTCGGCGACATCATTCCGATCCAGCTCAGACTCTCGAATCCGAGCGGCACGATGATCGACTCGATCGACTTCATGCTCGAATGGGATCCGACGGTCTTTCGCATGGTCGATCGCGACCGTGGCAACTGGGTCAAACGAGGGATTAACGCGCACGACGGTCCCTATGTTCGTGACTTCCCGTTTGATACGATCAAGTACAACGAAGTGCGCAATGACCGCGGCACGCTGCGCTATTCGGCGAGCCTGACCGAGGGGCAGACGTTGCCCTCGGGGACGTTTGTGACGGCCTACCTCAAGGCTATCCGTCCGACCGATGGTACGTCCATCCGCTTCCTCCGCTCTCGCCCCGGCGAGCCAAACCTGACTTCGATACGCTACTTCGGCTACGACATCTCGCAGCTCTCCGCTCCGCTGTCCGTGCCCAACATCCAAGTGCGCGTCCTGAATCCGCCTCCGGGATACACGCCGATGGACGCATCGAAGGACCCGACAACCGAGGCCGCAGCGCCCGCACCCAGCGAAGGCGAAGGGGCATGAACCCGCTGTCAATCGTCGTCGGGATCAGCGGTGCGAGCGGATCGATCTACGGCATCCGCTTCATCGAAACGCTGCTGCGCTTGGGCTATGACGTTCATCTGATCGTGACTTCATCCGCGTGGCGAGTCATGCAGGAGGAGTGCGGCCTCGAAGGAGTCGGCGCGAGCTCCCCCCTGGACGCATGGATCAAGGGCGCGACCCCCGAGCGGTTGGAACGGGTCCGCGTTTATCACAACAAGGACATCGCCGCCCTTCCCGCCAGCGGCACCTTTCGAGCCTCTGCAATGGTGATCATCCCCGCATCGATGAAGACGGTCGGCGGGCTTGCTTCCGGATACTCGGAGGATCTCCTGCTGCGCGCCGCCGATGTCTTCCTTAAGGAGCGCCGCCCGCTCGTGGTGGTGCCGCGCGAGACACCGCTCTCGCTGATTCACCTGCGTAACCTCGTCACGATTTCAGAGGCCGGCGCGCATGTCGTGCCCGCGATGCCCGGGTTCTATCACGATCCCAAGAGCATCGACGAGATCGTCGATTTCATGGTAATGAAGGTCCTCGATGTCCTGAACATCAACCACACACTCCCGCACGCGTGGCTTGGGCCGCGCAGGGAACGCTGAGGGCCTTACTCGTCCTCTTCCGCTTCGACGATGCGACGCGGATCGTGCCGAGGTGCGAGCGATGCCACGCTGGCGAGGCGAATCGCCAACGGGTTGAACGGGGTGCCCAGTACCTGCTGCTGAAAGAGCGGGCGCGCGACTTCATCGACCCAAGGTTCGCGCGGGGGCTTCCCGATCTTGAGCGACAAGATTCGAAACAACTCGTCCGCGAGTTCGACCACCGCAAAGTCCGCAGGCGCGATGGGGTAGGAGACGTTCCCCTTCTGCAACGCCTCGAACATGTCGTCGAGGTCGTCCTCATAGATCATCGCGAGGTTCCGCGCGCCGCGCTCCTGCGCCTGCATCGGCGCCGTGCTCGGATCGCCGTGCCCGGGCATCAGGCGCGCTTTCCAACCGTGGACGCCAAGGGCGCCCTCGAGTGCTTCCCAACGCTCGCGCGCATTCCAGAACGCCTCCCACTCGCGCTGTGAATTCAGCGCGCGCGGGGCGCGAATGCGGGCGAGTCCGCGCAAGTCCGAAGCGCGCTTCGTTCCGGCCTCCAGCAATTCGTCGATCGCCATCGTGGGCCGCTCCTCGACGGGGAGTCGGCGAATCCACCGGCGGACAAGGTCCTGCCAGGATTCAAGGAAGAGTTCGTTGTTTGGTTGTGTCATGGGCGTGAGATGGTTGCACCAAGGGAGCGGACGTGCGCAAGCCGACGACGCGAAATCTCGCTAGGAAATGTTCCGTGCAGGAGGATCTCCGGGTTCATGCGAATCTCGTCGATCGCCGCTTCCACCAAGGCGGCCGAATCCATCACCTGGCACTTCGCCTTTCCAAATGTTGTATCGGTCAGTATTCCTCGCACGCGAAGCGGTTCCTCGATCGTGTTGAAACCCTCCGACGAACCCGGCATTTCCGGCAGGGGAGTCAGCGCGGCGTCCCCCGAGCCATCGCGCACAGAGAGGCCGATGTCGTACTCGCGACCCGGCGTGAAGGAGATGCAGAGGTATGGCGCAGGGGCGAGGCACTCGGCCAGATGCAGCGTGCTGTTGCGATCTTGCCCTACGCCGATCATGAGGATCTTTCCGCCAGCAAGGCGGACTCGGTCCAGCGGACTCCCCTTGCCGAGGGGTGAGTACTCGAGCGGACCCTCGATCAACTCCGCCGCCAGCGGACCAACCGCGGCGACGCTGTGTGTCGGGTGTTTGCTGCGAAGCACGCCGGGGGAGCGGCGAAACACTTCCGTGATGAGGCCAACCCGGCTCGGCGTCGATGCGACATCGAAAGCCCCGACTCCCCAGCCGGAGACATTGAAGGTAAACACGGGCATGACCAGCGTTCCACGTGGACCAAGCACGTCCCGCAAGGCGCTGATGACCGCTGCAGGGCCTCCGTCCACCCAGCCGATCGCGCGAAGGGAACTGTGCACGAGGAGCACATCTCCTTCTCGCACCCCCATCGCCGACAGGTCGCGCGCCAATCGCGCCCGGGTGAACTTCTCGAAACTTGGCAGCGGAAACATGGACGCACCTTCCCGATGAAACGCACTCGCGTCACGGTCAATTGTGCAAATGCGGCTGTGTGATTGCGTCGGCCGAGCGGCGGTGCGCTCAGACAGTCTTGCGCGTGACCACGGGCATCACGGTGCGCGTTTCCACTTCGTCTGCGCTCGTGGCCTCGACCGGGAACTCGATCATCCCATCCGGGAAGGTCATGCGGACGCGGAACCGGCCGTCCGGCGTGAGGCGAATCGGACGCCCCATGAGCTTCACTGACGCATCGGGCTCCGTCGCGCCGTAGACGATGACGTCCACGCCGACTTCGAGCCAGAAGTCGCGCCCCTTGTCCCCAATGCGCTGGATGACGGGTTGCTCGCCACCAAAGATGACCCCACTCGACAGCGTGCCGCTGAACATCCCCGCCGACCCCGGAACCGGGAAGAGGCGCTGCTGCAGGATGTGCACGAAGTCTTCGCTGTTCGGACGTCCCTTGATTTCCGGACCACCCGAGAGACGCAGGATCTGGTTATAGACCTCGATTGCTTCGTCTGCGGTCTCGCCGTTCGCGGCGTCGAGCGACAGGTCATCGCTCACTGCGGCGCGCGGAACTTCGACCGGTTCGCTGCGCGCGATGACAATCAGGTCGCCGGTCTCGGAATAGGTCGCGAGTTCGATGACAAAGAGGCGTCCCACCGATGGAACTTTGACGTACCAGCTCGAGACGGTGTCATTGATCGGGACGAGCAGCGGCGCGGCACCGGCGTCCGGCGTGCGCGCATCCGAGAGCATCTGGATCAACCGCAGGACCAGCGGGCGGTTGTGGCCACCTCGCGGGAGGCCCAGCTTCTGGCGCAACTCGTCGGCGATTTCCCAATAGACGAAGAGCCATTCCGGATCGCGGATCATCGCCGTGATCGACGTATCACCATAGGAGGTCGGCAGGTCGTCCGGGGGCGTCGATGTCTGCGGCACAGACTCGCCCGAGCGGCGGGCAGTCTGCGATTCATTCGTCTGCGGAGGTGCCTTGTCCACGCGCGTGGCGCGTGCTTCCCGCAGGCCCTCGTGGATGTTCCAGGGGCCGGTTTGCGGGAGAGAAAGGCTGCGCAACTCGGGCATTGCGCCACCAAAGTTGGAGGGGGGGAGGTCCCAACGCGTCTCGTCTTCCTTCGCGCGGCGCGCGCCCGCGATGCGCGGCGTGTCCGTCGAAACCTTGCGAGCCGCATTGGGGGGGACGATCGGGGCGTCCGCCTTGACGGTGGCACGTGTCACACGACCATTCGCTGCCTTTGCGGGGGCGGATTTCTTGGCCGGTGACTCGACAACGGGCGTCGTGACCGTCGAATCTGCAGAAGACGGGGCTTCCGTGCTTGCTGCCTTTTTCGCGGTGGTCTTGCGCGCTGCTGGCTTCTTTGCGGCGGCGTTCTTTGGCGCAGTGGCCTTCTTCTCGGCGGCGACTTTCTTGGTCGTCGCGGCCTTCTTGGGGGCGGCAGCCTTCTTCGCGGCGGTTGCCTTCGGAGCGGCCGTCGTCTTCCTGGGGGCAGGCGCATTCGCAGCGCCGGTCTTGGTCTCCGCCTTGGTCTTGGGCTTCGCCGCCGCGGCCTTCTTGGGGGCTGCGGGTTTCTTTTCGGCGGCTGCCTTTGGCTTTGGCGGGGTTTTCGCCTTCGTTGCGGCCTTGGCCTTCGGCGCAGCCTTGGCCTTCGGCGCAGCCTTGGGCTTGGCGGCGGAGGTCGTGGACTTCTTCGCTGCGGGAGCCCTCTTGGCGGCAGTCTTCTTCTCGGCGGGCGATTTGGCGGCCACCTTCTTCACACCCTCGGTGGGTGTGGCCTTCGGGGCGACCTTCGCGGTGGCTGAAGTCTCAGCCTTGCTCGCTGCGGTGCTAGCCGATGAGGTGGTTTTCTTGCCAGCCATAGAGAGGACGACACTCCTGAGAATTCGAGCAGAGCGTGGGGCCCTTTGGTGCTCGAGACAAAATTTCAACCGGGCGTTGTTCCCGACAAAACGAGAATTTCCCCGACGACAAGCCACGGTTCAAGGGGGATTTCCCCCGGGGCAACCCCCTCCGAGCATAAAGCGGATGAGTCACCAGCGGGGTTGAGAACGCCACCCCCCGCCTCCCTCCAAACCTGAAGAGAACGTTAGCCGGAGTTCCCTTTGGAGTCCGCTTTCTTCGGGATAAACAACTCGCTTGCGGTCAACTTGACCGTCGCCTGCGCATCGTCATAGAAGTCCTCAAGGATGCCCTGACGCTTGGCTGCAAGCATGTTCATTTCAAATGACTGCAGCTCGGCGAGGAACGTAGCGCGGTCGGGCGGTTCGATCGTAAGGATCTGAATCACCGCGTAACCTTGTTCCTCTGGGCCGCCCGAGGACTTGGCGATGAGCGTGGACATCGGCACCGCGCTCAGCGAGGCATTGGCAAAGTTCTCTATCTGGATCATCTCGGGTGGGAGGCTGGCGCGGCTGAACGGCTCGTCGATCGACTTGACCAGCATGCCGCGTTCCATGCCAACGCTCGTGACTCGATCATCCGCCTTGAGGGACGCGCGAATCTCCTCGGCGCGCTCCTTTGCCATCTCCTCCGCGCGGCGGAACTTGAAGCTCTCGATCAGCTTCGGGCGTGCTTCCTCGAGGGTCTCTGTGCGCGGGTTCTGGCGTTCGACGACCTTCAGGACCACCGCATCGCCCGCCGAGGTGGTGACGACCGGGCTGATTTCGTTCAGACGCAAATCTTCGATGACAAGGTAATCGCGTGAGAGGTCGCCAATCCCGCGGAAGAAGGTGCGATCGACGGGGATCGCTTCCGTCTGGGCGAGGTCAACCCCGGCTTCGCGGGCGATGCCCTCCATGGTGGACTGCGTGGCGGTCATCTCGCGCAGCTTTTCAACCAATTCGGTGGTCGCCTTCTTGCGCTTCGCCTCGTCCGCCTTCATGCGCAGTTCGAACAGCTTCGCCGAATAGTGCTCTCGGACCTCTTCGATTGTGCGACGGAGATTTTCCCCCCGCTCTTCGACACGCGCGACCGAGAAGCCCTGCGGCGTCTCGATGATCCCGGAGAGTTTGCCGACCTCTGCGGTCTGAGCGAAGTTGGCGAATTCCTCACCCCAAGCCAGGACGTCGATCCCACCGCCGGAAATTGGGCGTGGGATGAATCCGTTCAATAGGGTCGGGGAGGTCATCGGGTCTTCGAAGATCAAGTTGCGGAGGTCTTCCGATGCTTCGTTCGCGACGGTTGCGAAGTCCTCACCGCCCGCGATGCGCTCGCGAAGGTTGGCAGCACGCGCGCGTGCCTGGTCGAGCAGGAGCGTGTCCGTCGTCTTCATGTTCACGGAAACGAGGACGTGCTGGATGCGCGTCCCGGAACCGGCGATGGCTGCTGGGTCTGTGATTGGGGCCGCATTCAGGGCTGCCAGGATTTCTTCGTCGGTCGGTGGGATGACGGGATCAGGCGGGGGAGGGGAGACCTTGACGTAGGTGTAAACCCGCTCAGCCGGCTTCGTGACTGTTTCCGGTGTGGTGCGGCTGATGAGTTCAAGTTCAGCCGTCAGTTCAGCTTCGGTTGGTTCGATGGTATCGCGGAACGGAGCGCTGGGGACGTAAAGGATCCCCGCAGTCAGGAGCTCTTTCGCGCGGCGATACTCCATCCACGTTTCAAGGAGCGAAGTACGCGCGACACGCTGCACCGAATCGGTGCCACGTTCCTTGGTCAGTTCGCCGCGCTGCTGCACGAGGAACTGGCTCTGCGACATGCGCTGAGCCCGCAGCGATGCGTCCAACTGCGCCTTGGTGATGCCTGCGTTATTGAGCGACTCCTCGACCTGCTTCCTGCCGACAACGATCTCCTGCTCCTTGATGCGGCGCTCGAGGGCGGCGCGCGTCAGCGCATGCTTCGCGACTTCCTCATTGGAAAGTTGCGATCCGAACATGCGCGCGATCTCCGAATTCGGAGCCTGACCGGAGAGGCGCGAGTAAAGATTCACGTAGTAGTTTTGAAGGTCTTGCTTGGCGAGCAGCAACTCATCGCGACTCAATTCCTGCTTCTCACCATCGGGGTACTCAAGGGTGACCATCGCCTCGTCGGGGCTGACATAGCTGTTCCCCTCCTTGGCAGAGAAACCATAAAATGCCACGAATGATGGTAGAACGATGAGGAAGACGGCCCACATGGCCACCTTCATGAATTTCTGGCTACGCAGCAACTGAATCGCCATTAGACTCTTAAGGCTCCGGAAGGAAACAACGGGTTGGGCCCGGCGCAAAATGCGTCGGGGCAAGAGCCGTCCCGTGTCGGCGAGGGCTCCCCCCCCCGTCAAGCCAAAAGCCCGTACTTGACCTTACACGGCGCGGGTTCCCATCCTTCCCTCTACGCCGATTTCCGCCGAAGACCTTCCCCCACAGGCACCCCTCTCACCCTTCGATGTCAGACGAGGTATCACCCAAGCCACAGGGCACGGAGTTCTGGAAGAGCCGCTGGCTCACCGTGCTTCTAATGGCGTCCGATCTCGCCGGGTTCTCCCTCGTGTGGTGGGTGGCGTATAAGCTACGCGTCTGGCTCGGAACCTGGGCAACGGGGCCCATCAACGAGTTCGCCCCCTACGCCGTAGTCTATCCCTTGGTCGTCGTGGTCGGGATCGCCAACGCGGTCGTTTTCGGGCTCTACATGCACCGGCGCCGCCTTTCCTCGATCGCAAGATGGGGAATCCTGATTCGCGCGGGGTACCACTATCTTCTTTGCCTGATGGTGGTCGGGTACTTTTGGAAGGAACTCGACCTCGGGCGCTCGGTCATTGTGCTGGCGGGACTCCTCGGGTTCCTACACCTGTACGCGTCGCGGACCCTCTTCCGCAGCCTCAAGGAATCGGCGCTCGCGCAGGGCAAGGGCCGCGTGCGCGCCATCGTGCTCGGCAGCGGCCCCCTCGCTGTGGAGGTCAACCGCTCGCTCGATGAACACCGCGACATCGGGTATGAGGTGCTTGGCTATGTGCGCTATGACGGGGACGAGGTCGCGCCAGAACTCGAGGGGCGAACGTGTCTCGGTATTTCCGACGAACTGCCATCGATCCTGCACTCACGACACGTCGAGGAGATATTCCTCGCCGTGCCCCATCTGACTCCGGACGAGCAGCTCAACCTGATTAATGTCGCCGAGTTCCCCGGCTTGCGGATCCATCTCGTCTCCGACCTGTTCGGCGTTCTGACGCGCGAGGGGAACGTGAACGAAATCGGTTCCTTCCCGGTAGTGACGCTGCGGGATGGTTACGTCCCCTGGCATCAGGCGCTGGCCAAGCGCACCTTCGACATCGTCGCCTCAACGGTGGGGATCATCCTGTGGCTGGTTCTCTTTCATTGGTGGATCGCCCTCAAGATCCGCCTCGATTCCCCCGGCCCGATTTTCTTCTCGCAGGACCGTGTCGGCCGCGGAGGAAGCAGGTTCCGGATCTGGAAGTATCGCACAATGCGCGCAGACGCTGCGGCGTACGCGGTGGCGCCGACCCTCGAATCCGATCCGCGCATCACCAAGTTCGGCAAATGGCTTCGGCATACCAGTCTCGATGAACTGCCCCAACTCTGGAACGTCCTCCTTGGCGAGATGTCCATCGTCGGCCCCCGCCCGGAGATGCCCTTCATCGTCGAGAAGTACGAGGCCTGGCAGCGCCGTCGTCTGGATGTGAAACCCGGCGTGACTGGTCTGTGGCAGGTGATCGGGAGGAAGAATCTCCCGCTCCACCTGAACATGGAGTACGACTTTTACTACATCAAGAATCAATCGCTCCTGCTCGATATTGAGATCCTGATTCGAACCGTGCCTGCGGTGATCAAGGGACGCGGCGCCTTCTAGCATCCCTTTCGATTGGTCCATTACTGGCAAACAGGACCCCTGCTGATGGCTGCAACCACCCCGGCAGGAGTCCCTCGAACATGCTCGCGACTATCAAATGCCACCGCGCAGTTTCGGCGGCCGCCGCAATCGTCCTGGCCACTGCTGGCGCGTTCGCAGAGGACGATCCCAAGAGCCCACACCTCTGGGAACCGCGCACGAAATCCGCCACCGTCTTCAAGGATGGCTACGGATTCTTCATGCGCGAAGGAGATGTGACACTTCGTGACGGCTGGGCGGTATCGGGTGCGCTTCCCCCGGCCGCATACGGCACGCTCGCGTTCTATTCGTTGAGCGACAATCAACTCGTCGACCTAGCCAGTTCCGGCCCTGGGCACATGGTAGAATTCAATGACGTCGATGCCCCGAAGGATGCGGCAAAGAAACGCGCGATCCTCGAGGGCTACCTCGACATGAAGCTTTCCCTGAATTGGAAGCGCGACAAGGACGAGCGCATGACCTCCGGGCGGCTTGTCTCGGTGGGCGAGTCCTTCGCCCTCGTCGATGAAGGAGGTCAGACGGTCGCGGTTCCAACCGAAGACATCAGCAGGCTGCAGCTCATCGAGCTACCACTCCGCCTGCACGTTTCCGAGGGTGAGAAGGACGCGTCGGGCAAGACTCAACTCGGCATGGCTTACCTCCGCGAGGGCATCACGTGGATTCCTGAGTATACGCTGAACATCCTGGATGAATCGAATGCAGAATTGACGCTCAAGGGCGTGATCATCAACCACGCCGAGGACCTCATTCACGCGGACGTGAACTTCGTGGTCGGGACGCCGAACTTTGCGCATCGTGCCAGGCTCGGTCCTCTCGTCGCCGGGCAGGTTCTGCGCATGATCGGCGGGCGGGTGGACGGGATGGTCATGTCCCAGATTGCAAACAGTTTCACAGCCAACATGGCACCGGACGGGCGCATGGACACGATCTCGGAACACCGTGTGGAAGATCGCTCGGGAGACGCGATTCGAGATGCGATGGGGAACCTGCCCAACATCTCCGCAGAGGCCGCGACCGACTTTAGCGTCTATCGCAAGGGGGAACTCTCCATCCGCACGGGAGAGAAAGCCGTCGTCACGCTCTTCAAGAAGAAGATCGAGTATCAGCATCTCTACGAGTGGAATCATCCCGCACCGATTCGCCACTCACTCGTGCTCAAGAACATGAGCGACTCGCCGTGGACGACAGGCTCGATGATGGCTCTGACGTCGACCCAGCCGCTTGCGGAGGACCTGTTCAAGTACGTGCCCGCAGGTGGCTCGGGGACGTTTCCGATCTCGGAGGCACTGAACATCTCGAAGAAGATTTCCGAAGTCGAAGCCGATCGGAAGCTGAAGGAATACGTCGCGAATGACCGAAACACGTTCGATCTCGTGCGCCTGGGCGGCGAGATCGTCCTGCGCAATTTCGACAAGTCCGATGTGCATTTGGTGATCGACTATCCGGTGCCCGGCAAACCGCTGGAGGCCTCCAACGGCGGCACCGTCGAAACGGGTACGGACAAGCTTGCGCTGACGGAACGCGCCGGTCGAATCAAGTGGGACCTGAACATGAAACCCGGCGAGACGGTGACGTTGACGTACGCGTATGATCGTTACGTGCGGACGAATTGATGGTCGGGTGGATTTTTTGGCATTGTTGACATCATGGACGCCGTTCACCGAATTGACCTCCAAGGCGTCAATGAGGTCATTTGGGTCAATCCGGTCACCAACGTCACCATCGCGTCATCTTACCCCGCGTCGCGGCTACTCCTCGCGGAACGGCACGTGCCATCCCCGCAAATCAATGTGCAGGTACGGCGTGCCCGTGGACGGGCCGGGGCCCTCGAATGCGCCGCAGATACCGACGCCGCCCCACATGCCGGTTTCCTTCATCGTCTTCTCGGCGATGGCGGCCAGTATCTCCACATCGGCGAGATCCCCTCGCCCATCCTTGTTGAGATCCCCCATGCGCGGCTCGGTGCGATAGGTCTCTCGGTTGTTATCGAGCACGAAGGCCACCGCGTCTCCGTACAGGTGGCGCGAGAACTCGGACAGCTCCACCCCCTGTCGCGCGAGTCGTGCGCGCTCGTTTGGTGAGACATAGCCCCGAAGGACGCGCAACCCGTGCGCGTCGAGGCCCTCCTCCATCACGATCTGGTTGAACGCGGACCAGAAGCGTTCCATGCGTTTGTCGAACGCGATGTAGCGCACCGCTCCCTCGCTCCCCTCGCCCGGGATGGCGGGCGGGTTCAGCAGGACGAGCGAGACGTGCGGCGCGAGAATCGAAAGCCCCGTCGACTCATCGATGCGATAGAACAACCTCGGTGGCGTGTAGGCAGTCGCGTGGTCGCGTACGATCGAGGGCGCACCACCAGATGTCTCGGAGGGATAAACACCGATCGGATAATCCTCGAGTTGTCCCGATCCAGTGCGGTCGAACAGCAATCCCGGGATTAGCGTCAGTGCGCTTGTGCCGGAGAACAAAATCGGGGCCGAGCCCTCGACGATGTGAAGCTCGGCGACTTCGACCACGACATCGCTCGCGCGCCCATCCGTGCTGAGGGAGCGGAACACGCCGTTTCCATCCGATGATTGCGTGAATCGGTCGTTCTCTCCGCCCCGCCAAATGACTTTGCGAACGACTATGGTCGCAGCAACGGGAGCGTCCACGCCCTGCGACTTCGTTTCCGCAGCGTGAAAGGGAATCTCGAACTCGATGCTGAGATTCACCGGCTTGCCGCGCTCGACGAGAAACGCCGGCCCGGAGAACGCCTTCCGTTCGCCGTCCACCAACACGCGTGGCTGGATGGGAAATCGCTGAACGCTGTTCCACTCGGACTCCGGCAGGAGGCTGATCAACGCCGCTGCCGCACTCGCGTCCGTTCCGCGCAGACGCGCCACGATATCCTCCGCCCCTGCGGCGGGGGAGGGAGGAAGTGGCGCCCCCGCATCGGGCGTGCGCGACGGGGGGCACTCCAGCGGGTCGTCGGGTAGATGGTCGCCCGGGAGAGGATTCGCTCCGACCAGACACGGCACGGCGAGGGCCGCGATCAGCGAGAAATTCTTAAGCATCTTTGCGTGCAGCATCCTTACAGGAATCCTCACATCATGCCGAGGCGGCACTTCAACAGAGTCGCAACTGCGACGAAGAAATCGCGCCATCCGATCTTCTTTCCCTCAGCGTGCGTGCGGGCAAAGAAAGTCACGGGGACCTCGTGGATGCGATACCCCATCATCAGCGCCTTCGCCGTGACCTCGGGGCAGAACTCGAATCGCTCACAGCGCAACTTCATGCGCTCCAGCACGCTCTTGTGGAACGCCTTGTACGCCGTCGCTTCGTCCGAGATGACCTGAAAGAACAACATCGTGACCATCCATGCGAGGAGACGATTCGCGACGTAATTCGGCAGCCGCATCCCGGTCGGATTCTTCCCAAGAAACCGCGAGCCGTAGGAGACGAGACAGCGCTCGTCGATGATCGGTTGGACAATGTCAGGGATTTCGCGCGGGTCGTATTCGAGATCGGCATCCTGAACGAGGATGATGTCCCCGGTCGCGTAGCGGAATCCCGTGCGCAGCGCCGCTCCTTTTCCGCGGTTCTTCTTGTGAAAGAGGACCCGAACGCCCGGCTGCGTCGCGCCATACTCGCGGAGCCACTCGCGCGTGCCGTCCTTCGAAAAGTCGTCGACAAGGATCAGCTCGAGTTCGAGCGGAAGCTCAACCGATCGCACGCGCTCCAGCACGGTCGGGAGGAGCTTGCGTTCGTTGTAGATCGGGATCACGATGGAAATCTTCTGCATGGACAAAGCGTGAAAGGTCTCACCTTTCCGGTGCAAGGAAACCCGACCTTACTCTGCGGGTGGTTCCATGTGCTTGCAGCAGGTGTTCTGGCGCAGATAGTTCCGCTCTTCTCCGTGCACATAGACAACCGGATCGAAGCCACCCTTGCAGAACGGCTGGCAACGCGCGAGGCGCCAGAGGATCAGCCCGACCGCGCGGAAGAATCCGCGCCGCTCCAGAGCATCCAACGCGTACACCGAGCAAGACGGGTAGAACCTGCAGTGCCCACCGAGCGCCCACCCGAGCGCGATCTGGTACCCTCGCACCATGCCGTAGAGCACCCAGCGGAATGCGCGCGAGATGAACAGAATCACTCGATTGCTCCGAGACGCTCCCAGCAGGCGTGCATCGCGAATCTCAAATCGGCATAGGTTGCCTTGGCGCAGTCGGGGCGCGTGACCACGACAAAGTCCCAACCCGGCAGGAGCCTTGGTTGGGCGAGGCGGAAGATCTCCTTGAGGCGACGGCGGATCAGGTTGCGCACGACGGCGTTGCCGCACTTGCGCGAAACCGCGAGGCCGATTCGGGGGCGTTCGCTTTCGCGGGATGGATCGCGCGAACCAACGACCAGGAGGAGGGGTGTGCTCGCCCTGCGACCCGTGCGAAAAGTCCGGTCAAAATCAGATTTCCGCCGGAGACGGGCCACCGGCGGAAATCGGAACTCCATGTTGATGGGAACGTCTCTCAGTATTCGGAGACGGTCAGGCGCTTGCGGCCCTTGGCACGACGGCGCTTAAGCACCAAGCGGCCAGTCTTGGTCGCCATGCGGGCGCGGAAGCCCTGCTTCTTGAGGCGCTTTACGACGTTCGGTTGATAGGTTCTCTTCATGTCCAGTTCCTGCTTTCTGAGTGCAAAACGGGAAAGCGTCCAGCCGAGCCCCCCCCCGCGTCAAGCCCTTCTCCGCGGCAAGCCTCTCTAAAGTTTCGTATCGCGGGCACCCGAACTCGTCCGGGTGGCGCCCTGCGCACAACTCATCGGGAGTTTACTTACCAGCGTTGGCGGACGTCAACCGCCCCTGCATTCCCTTCTCAGGAGCCTCGCCGCCCAGCCCGCGCGTGATGATCGTCACGTTGTGGTCGATCATGCCGACGTAGGTCCCCTCATACGTCCCGGAGGGCCCCATCGCATCCGAGAAGAGCTCGCCGCCGACGCGGACTTCGTGGCCACGCGCCTTGGCACCTTCGATCAGGGCGCGCACGTTCTTCTCCGAAACGCTCGACTCGACGAAGACGGAGCGGATGTTTCGGTCCTTCAACATTCCGACCAGTCGCGAAATATCCTGCAATCCTGCCTCGGACTCGGTCGATATCCCTTGGATTCCTTCGACCTCAAGCCCGTAGGCGCGTGCCATGTATCCGAATGCGTCGTGCGCGGTGACGAGCACGCGGCTCTCCTCCGGGATCGTGGAAAACAAGCTCCGCGCATACTCGTCCAGCTTCGCGAGTTCGACCTGATACGCAGCCGACCGAGTCTCATACTCCGTGGCATTTTCCGGGTCGAACTCGCAGAGCGACGCCGTCGCCTGCTTCGTCGCCTCAGTCCAGCCTTTCACGTCCATCCAGACGTGCGGGTCGGCGTGCTTCTCGGTCTCGCCGTAAAAGAGGAGGTACTCTTTTGGGAGTGTTTCCGCGACAGAGAACACAGGCTTCGACTCGGCCATTTTGGCGAGCGTATCGCCCATGCGCCCCTCGAGTTTCAGTCCGGAGTAGAAGATCACGTCGGCGGCCATCAACTTGGCGACATCATCGCGGGTGGGTGTGTACAGATGGGGATCGATTCCGGCCCCCATCAACATCGTCACCTTCGCCCGTTCGCCGGCGATTGCGTGCACGATGTCACCGACCATCCCGACGGTCGCGACGACTTGATATGGGTAGGTGCGACCTTCGTCCGCGGGGGCGGGCTTGGCCGCTGGTTTTGTTTCGGAGCAACTGGTGGTCCCCAAGACCAGGGACGCGAGGAGGGCCAGGGCGATCAATACGCCAAGAAGCTTCTTGTTCATGGTGATCTCGTGAAAAGGCAACGACTTGCAGCCTACGAAAGTTAGCCTGGGCTAAACCTGCGAGCGCGGCAAGTGCAAAGTTAGCCGTGGCTAATCAAGTTCGATCATGCTCAATAGCACCAAACACGCATTGCGCGCCCTCCGGCCCATGCCGCATACTCACCTCGTGCAGCCTGATTCCGTTCCCAAGCGACCCGCGAACCCAAGCGGGGCTCTCAACATTGTCGAATCCGGTCGCATACCCATGCGTGACGGGAAGAAGCACGCTCCCAATCAATCCTCCAGATCAAGGTTCGGCACCCCGTGGACCTGAGGCTCCATGGCCACGTCGCTATTGTCCAAGGGGCGAGCCGAGGCCTTGGCCGTGGCATTGCCGAGGCACTCGCGGCCGAGGGCTGCGACCTGATTCTGTCCGCCCGCACCGAGGGACCCCTTCGCCAAGCCGCCAACGAGATTGCCGCGTCCTCCGGCCGACGGGTGGACCCGATCGCGGTGGACAGCTCAGCGCCTGAATCGGCCGGCACCCTCGTCGAGGCGGCACGTTCGAAATTTGGCCGGCTGGACATCCTTCTCGCGAACGGTGGTGGGCCACCCCCCGGGGGAGCGCTCGATCTTTCGGATTCCCAGTGGGCCGCCGCCGCAGAGCTCCTCCTGATTTCGCCGATGCGCTTGATTCGCGCATCGCTCCCACTGCTGCGCGAAAGTCCCGCCCCGCGCGTCATGATCGTGACGAGCAGTTCGACACGCCAGCCGGTCTCCGGATTGACGCTATCCAACACTTATCGCCCCGCGATCTGCGGCTTGGTGAAGACCCTGTCCGAGGAACTCGCCCACGATCGCGTTCGCATTCATTCGCTCGCGCCGGGGCGCTTCGACACGGACCGTCTGCGCGAGGTCATCCAAGTTCAATCCGCCAAGTCGGGGAGGACCCCCGAGCAGGTCACCGATGCCATGCTCGCCTCGATCCCGGCGGGTCGCCTCGGCCAACCGATCGAGCTTGGCCATCTCGCAGCGTTCTTGGCCTCTCCGCTCGCAGACTATCTTACGGGCTGCAACTGGCTGATCGATGGCGGCCTGATCCGCGCAATTTGATTTACCAATGAATCCTGACCAACCAATCCCATCCGGGAACCCCCGTGTTCCAAAGGACAGTTCAATTTTACGCTTCCTTCCGATCGGTGCTGTGCGCCGATGAGTAGCTTCTTCGAAATTGGCATCATCCTCTTACTCTTGTTGGGGAACGGCGTCTTCGCCCTGGCGGAAATCGCCGTCGTTTCCAGCCGTCGCGCTCGCCTGCGGATGCAGGCAGAGGAAGGGCTCCCAGGTGCGGAGTCTGCGCTCGCGTTGAGCGAAAACCCCGAGCGGTTTCTCTCCACCGTCCAGGTTGGCATCACGCTCGTCGGCATCCTCGCGGGCGCATTCGGTGGTGCTGCATTGTCGGAGGACTTCGCGCAGGTTTTTGTGCGGTTCGGGCTGACCGAGGGATGGGCGATGCGCATCGCGTTCCTCTTCGTCGTTGGCGCGATCACGTACCTCTCGCTGATCGTGGGCGAACTCGTCCCCAAGCAAATCGCGCTGCGCAACCCAGAGGCAGCCGCGCGCTTCATCGCCCCCTCGATGACGATGCTTTCTCGCGTCGCGAGCCCGCTCGTGCAACTCCTCAGCATGTCCACGGGCGCCGTGTTTTGGATCCTCCGCATGGAGCCCGTTTCGGAGGCCCTCGTCACCGAAGACGAAGTTAACGTTCTGATTGAACAAGGTGCCAAGGCGGGCGTGTTCCACGAAGCCGAACAGCGCATCGTGGCGCGCGTGTTGCGTCTCGGCGATCGACCGGTGAAGCAGCTCATGACGCCGCGCACCGATGTCGTGTGGCTCTCCGTCGAATCGACTTTCGACGAAAACTTTAGCATGATCACCGAGAGCGGATATTCTCACTTTCCGATCTGCGGCAAGAATGCGGATCAGGTGCTTGGCGTGGTGCGCCTCAAGGACGCGTGGAAGGCAGTCCTTCCCAATGCGGATGCCACACCGGCGAAGGGTGTGGACTTCGTCGCGATTTCATTTCAGCCGCTCTCCGTGCCTGAGACGATCCCGGCCGTCGACGTGTTGGAACTCTTCCGAAAAGAGAAGCAGCACTTCGCGCTCGTCCTGGACGAGTACGGCGGCCTCGCCGGCGTCGTGACCGATCACGACATTCTGGAGGCGCTGGTTGGGGATCTCTCCACCGACGGCGACGGCACCGAGGAGGGCATCTCCGTCCGCGCCGACGGTTCGTTTCTCGTCAGCGGATGGGTTGGGCTCCCCGAGTTGCGCGAGGCCCTCGACGATCGCGACATCGGCGAAGAATCCGAGGGCCGGTATCACACGGCCGCGGGGCTCGCGCTGGAGGCATTCAAGCGTATCCCAAACACCGGCGAGGTCATCGTGCACGACGGCTGGGAAATCGAAGTCGTGGACAAGGACGGCAATCGCATCGACAAGCTGATCATGCGCCCCGTGTCCGTCGAATCCGGCGAGTACCCGAGTGAGTAGCCCGAGAGTGCGCGCAGGGATTTTCGGCGGTTCGTTTGATCCTCCGCACTGTGGACATGTCCTGGCGGCTCTTTGGGCACTGGAGTCGGGCGAGATCGACCGCCTCCTCGTGATTCCGGTCGGCTGCCATGCATTCGGCAAGAAGGCAGGAGCGAGCTTCGACCATCGTCTCGTGATGTGTCGGGTCGCATTCGCGCGCTTCGGAGACCACGTCGTCATCGACGATCGCGAAGGGAAGCGCGACGGCACCACCTACGCCATCGACACGATTCAGGAACTTATCGCCGCGCACCCGGGATGGACGTGGAGGTATCTCGTCGGATCGGATGTCGCCGCAGAGATCGAATCATGGCGTTCCGGGTCGGAGGTCGTGCGGTTGGCGCCGCCACTCATCGTGCCACGTCTCGATGCGACGCGCCCCATTGCAGATCAACCCGGCGCGTTGCCCTTGGTGAGCAGCACCGCCATTCGCGCTGCACTCCAACGCGGCGACTCGACCGGGCATCTGCTGACTGCACCCGTGCGAGAATACATCGCTGCAAACGGACTCTACCGATGAATGCGAACCTCGACGATTTCTCGCTCTACGTCCTTTTGGCGTCATGCATCATGATGATCTCAAACGGTGCGGCGTTCCTCTTTGGCGTCTGGGACTACACGCGCTTTCTTTCGAGTCCGGACCGCCCTGCGGACGAGCCGCTCGTCCCGAACAAGCCCCTGTTGGCCGGGTTCCTGACGGCGCTCGTCATCTTCATGATTTCCTGCTTCCTCCCCCTGATTGGCGAGCACGACGGAATCATGCTGAGGTCCACACTCGCCTTTTCGATTCTGATCTTCGCAGGCGCGGCGCTGCCGTGCTGGCACCTCACGTTCGCCAAAGGCGCGGACGAGCCGGAGCTACCGAAGGCAAACGCGCGATTCTATTTTCTCGCGACCCTTGGGTTGATTGCGTGGAACGGGCTAATCCTTCTGGCCAATCCCAAAATCGAGGTCGCGCCGGACAACCCACTCAATCACGCGAATCTTGAGCATCCCGTCGTCCTGTTCCTCTTTATCCTCCTCGCCTTGTGCGCACCGATTTCCGAGGAGATCGTGTACCGCGGGGTGATTCAGACGTGGGTGGGCAAAATTGCCAGGAATGCGCTGGTTGGTGGAATCGTTGCGGGGTTGCTCTTTGCGGTCGCACACGCAGGGATGGTAGCGGAACCGGGGGTCAAGGAACTGCAGATCCTCGGTCTTGCGGCCCTGTTTGGCTGGGCTAGATGGAAGCATGGGCTCACCGCCGCGATTGCGCTGCACTTCATCAACAACGCGATGGCCCTGTTCCTGCATTTGCTGGCCCTGACGTTCGATCTGTCACCCGTGCCTCCCACCTAATCCAATCTTCTCCAAAGCGGAAACTATTTGTGACAACGTTCATTGTTCAACTGAGAAGTTGGCTCGATCAGGGCAGGCGAATCCCAGCGCTTTTCCTCGCGATTCTCCTCCTTGCCGCCGCCAGTCCCGCCTTCGCGCAAAAGGGATTCGTGCACCCCGTCAAGGCAACTGCCGCCTGGACCCCTGCCGAAGCCAAGCCCGGGGACAAGGTGCGTCTCGATGTCACCGTCACACTTCCCGATGATTACCACATCTACGCGATGTACCTGACGGGTGTCGGCCCCGTTGCCACCTCGGTCGAGGAACTCGATTTCCCGACATGGCTGGAACCCACCGGCAAGTGGGTCGAACCCGCGCCCACGGTCAAGTTCGACGAAGGCTTTCAGATGGAGATCGAACTCCACAAAAAGACATCGATCCTCTTCTCGCGCGAGTTCCTCGTCAAGGAAGGCGCGGTCACCGGCGAAACTCCGCTCAAGGTCCGCCTCACCGCACAGGCCTGCCGCGAGGCCAACTGCCTCCCGCCGAAAGGGTTCCCACTCGATTCCACCCTGACAATCACGGGGGGGCTCGCGGCCCCTGCGGAAACACCCGCAGCAACCGCCACTCCTGATCCGACGCCAACGCCGGCAGCGACCCCTGCGCCCACCGCAGCGACCACACAGACGACACCTCTCGCCACTTCCGAGGAAGACCTCGAATCAAAGGGTTTCATCGGATTCCTGATTTTCTCGTTTGTCGCGGGACTGCTCTCCCTGCTGACGCCGTGTGTCTTCCCGATGATCCCGATCACGATCAGCTTCTTCACGAAGCGCGCGTCGGACACCCGCGCTGGCGCGATCAAGCTCGCATGGACTTATGGCGGGACTATCGTCGCTGGATTCGCGGCGTTTGGTTTCGTGCTTTCGCTCGTCCTCAAGGCCCTCGGACAGGGCGACGCGGCGAGCGGCTTCATCACCAAAGTTGCCGCCGACCCGACGCTGAACCTCATTCTGGCCGCGCTCTTTATCGCGTTCGCGTTCAACCTCTTTGGCATGTTCGAGATTTCACTTCCCGGCGGGATCTCAGACCGCCTCCAGAAGATGAAGGGCAACCGCAGCGACGCGCTCGGTGCGATGTTCATGGCGTTGATCTTCGTCGTCGTATCGTTCACCTGCACGGCGCCGATCGTGGGAACACTGCTCGTGACCGCCGTGCGCGGAGAATGGACACGGCCACTCTTTGGACTCATCGCCTATGGGGCAGGGTTTGCGCTTCCCTTCTTCCTGCTCGCGCTCGTTCCCTCCGCGCTAAAGTCCCTCCCCAAGTCGGGCGGCTGGCTGCACTCGACCAAGGTCGTCATGGGCCTGCTCGAACTCGCCGCGGCGCTCAAGTTCCTCAGCAATTCCGACATGGTTTGGGAGTGGGGCTTCTTCACGCGTGAGGTTGTGCTCGCATCGTGGGGCGCGATCGCCTTCGCAACGATGCTCTACATCCTTGGCAAAATCCGCCTTCCTCAGGACGATGAGGCGACGACGATCAGCCCGATGCGCATGGTGGGCGCGATCGTCTTCGGCGCCGTGACGCTCGTCTGCATCGGTGGACTCGCGGGAGGCAGGTTGCCCTCGTACTTTGAGGCGTATCTGCCGATCGACCTCCACGCAAGTACCTCGACCACCACCGCGAAGACTGAGAAACTCGAGTTCCTCCCCGAATACGCCGACGCTCTCGAAGTGGCAAAGGCGACCGGCAAACCGATCTTCGTCGATTTCACCGGGATCACCTGCACCAACTGCCGCCTGATGGAGCGTAACGTCTTCCCGCAACGCGCCGTTGAGGATCTCCTCAAGCAGTATGTGCTCGTGAAACTTTGGACTGATCACCCGGTCGATGGCGAACGCCACCAGGAGTTCCAGATCGAGAAGTTCGGCACGATCGCGCTGCCGACGTACGCGCTTCTCTCGCCCGATGGCGAGACGACCTACGGAGTCACCGGCTACACGCCCGACGCGGGCGAGTTCGTTAACTTCCTGAAGCAGGGGCTCAACCGCTGACCGCTCAGGTCACCTCGACGAATCGAGTCGCTCCTCATAGTCGTGATAGTGAATCAGGTCGTAGAACTGCTCACGCGTGAACATCTCGTCCACGAGGCCCTTCTGTGTGCCCTCGCGGCGGAGTTCGCGTGCCGCGCGCGCGACGGAGCCAAGTGACACGCGGAACAGGGTGAGTGGGAAGAGCACGATCCGCACGCCGACCTTGAAGAGTTCGTCCGCCGTGAACATCGGAGTCTTGCCGAACTCGGTGATGTTCGCCAGCACAGGGCGATTCACGCCCTTGCAGACGGCCTCGTATTCCTCCAGTGATGTAAGCGCTTCAGGAAAGAGCGCGTCGGCGCCCGCCTCCACATAGGCGTTGCAGCGTTCAATCGTCGCATCGATCCCCTCGTGACCGAAGGCGTCGGTGCGCGCGATCAGGAAGAAGGCGGGGGAGTGATCCATGCGCGCGCTGTTGGCCGCGGCCAAGCGCGCCACCATCTCTTCCTTCGCCACGATCCGCTTGTTGGGGCGGTGGCCGCAGCGCTTCGCGCCATCCTGATCCTCGAGGTGGATGCCCGCGGCGCCAGCGTGGATGAGCTCCTGAACTGTGCGGTGGATGTTGAGCTCGGACGAACCGAAGCCGGTATCAGCGTCGACGATGAAGGGGAGCTCTGGCGTCGCCGCGGTCAGTCGACGCGTCTCGGCGGCGACCTCCGTCAGCGTGGTCATGCCCAAGTCTGGAAGCCCCAGCGCTGCGGCCACTCCCGACCCGGAGAGATACGCCGCACGGAAGCCCGCGCGTTGCACCAGCATCGCCGAGGTGGGGCTGAACGCTCCCGGGAGGAGAAGGGGATGGTCCTGCTGGAGTGCCTCGCGAAATCGCGTCCCTGGGTTCATGGCAGCCTCTCCTCGCGGGCAATCTCACCGCAGAGGTCGAAAGATTGATGCCTCCATCAGGTCGCGTTTGACTGGCGGGGAAAAGGCGAATGTTGGATTCGCGAAGAAAATCGCGCGATTACTCGACCTTTGCCCCCTCCATGATCGCCTTGGCCCAGCCGGAGAAGGTGTCCGTAAACGCGGGGTTGAATTCCCCGGTGAACCTCGCATCCATCGAATCCCTGAACGTCCCGTGGGTAAAGAACCCGTGGTCTGATTGGGGGATGATTTCAAAGCGTCCCTTGCCGGGGGCCGCTGCGTTGACGATCTCCGCGAGCAGTTTGTGGTCATCCTCGGGCGCGATGAAGTCCGCCTGACCCCACGCCGCCAGCACGTGCGTGTCCAGCTCCGACCACGTCTCCACCATGTTCTGATCGACGAGTTGATGATAAAAGGAAAAGTGGCGCGTTTGGATGAACTCTCCCGTGTCGTTCGGGTTGTTCGGGTCCTTTAGCTCTGGATGCAGCTTATAGATTTCGCGCCCGTCCATCTTCATCACGCAGAGCAGCGTCTGGTATAGGATCGTCGCGCGAACTGTCTGATCCACTTCGTAAGGGTCTGCGCCTGCAAGCACCGCCTGACGACGTGTGTTGCTGATCATGTACTCGACCCACGGGCCAATCCCGGTGCCATACACCGAGATACCACGCACGGGGCTTTCTTTGGCGAGAAGGGGCGCAAAAACTCCGCCCATGCTATGCCCAAACAGGAAGACGTTCTCGGAGTCCACGAATGGATAGGCTTTCACGGCGCGAAGAGCCTCGCGATAGCCGTCCAATTCCTCCTCGAAATTGATCATCTGACAGGGCGATCCGGTGCTGTCCCCCATCCCCGACTTCTCCACGCGGAACACGACGAAGCCCGCTCGCGCGATCCGATCCGGCACCTGCCACAGAAAGTTGTCCTTCGAACTCAGGGCTTCGATCGACATGCAGTTCAGCCCTTGGATCATTAAGACCGCTGGGAAGGGGCCATCTCCTTCGGGCTTGAGCACGATGCTGCGCAACCGCGCATCTCCGAGATCGACATCGTCGTAGATGACCTCGAGTCCCTCGTGCTCTTCGAGCGGGAGGGACTTGGCGCGCAGGACCAGTTCCATCTCCTCACCGTCGCGCACGATGCGCAGGGGCATGTCGCCCCCTTTGCTCGCGGACTTTATCAGCCCGATGAATTCTTCGTTGCTCTTGATCTCAGCATCCCCGGCGCGAACGACGCGATCTCCGGGTTCGAGTCCTGATTCGGCGGCGGGACCGTTGGGCGCCAGGAAGCCAATCATGGCTCCGGTCTCACCGTCAGGGACCGGCGCCATGCCGATCCCCACGTGAGCGCGGCGGGGGAGTTCACCCCGAACCTCCCCCGCCGCAAGTGTCGTCTGGGTAAGAGGGGAAGAGGCCAACAACCCCACCAGGAGCGACAGAAAATAACCTCTACGCATGCGCGACATCCCCTTGGGTTCAGGCTCGGTACGACTAGGAAGAATACGCTAACCCTTTAGCACCCTTCACAAAAAAAGTGACTCAGGAATACTGTCATGGTTGCCAGCATCTCGGAGATGGCTATCCTCCCACCCTAGGCGACATGTCTCGCCGGCCACCTCCTAGGAAATCTGTCTCCATGGCAAAGAAAACCCCGGCGAAGAGCACCCTTCGCCACGGCAGGACCGTGGTAGCGCTGTCACTAGCCACCGGAGTCGCTGCGGCTCTCCTCGTTCTCGAAATGAAGACGGTATCCACGCCGGCGACTCTCCCCGCCACCAGTGCGACCCCCGCGCGGACCGATGGCCCCATCGCCCACCAGTTTCGAGACGTCCTTCTTGCCAAGCAGATCAAGAAAGCGAAGCAAGCGTCGGAGCTCGCCCCGTTCGACAAGCCGCACGAAGCGATGGAGTACTTCCTCGACGGGCGGACGGACGGCAAGTACATCGATTACTCGCTCTACGAGCGTGCGATGGATCACATCAAGAGCACGAATATCTCGCGCACCGTCGGGGATGTCATCTCGTGGACACCTGTTGGCCCCGGCAACATCGGTGGCCGGACGCGCGCGATTCTGATCGATCCCGGAGATCCGCTCCGCATGTTTGCGGCGGGCATCGCCGGTGGAGTTTGGCGCACCACGAATGGCGGCGCCTCCTGGGAGGCAACGAGCGACCTCCTCGACACGATCGCGGTGTCGACCCTCGCGTTCCAGCAACAGGGCACGGCTTCCGTGAACACGAACGTCATCTACGCAGGAACGGGTGAGGCATTCTTCAACATCGATGCCGTGCGTGGTGCCGGCATTCTGAAGACAACCGACGGCGGCAACACGTGGGTTCGCCTCCCGAGCACGAACACGACCGACTTTCAGATCATCAGCAAGATCGTCGCGAGCCCGAACGATCCTCAGCGCATCTACGCCGCAACGCGGACGGGGCTCTGGCGCACAACCAACGGAGGCACAAGTTGGTCGAGCGTCTTCCCCAGCACGGCGGGGGGCGGCATCTCCGACATCGAGATTCGCACGGATCAGAACCCGGACGAACTCCTGATCATGAACGGCATCTCCACCTCGAACTCGGCGCGCGGAGTTTATCGCAGCGTGAATGGCGGTGACACGTGGACGCCGAGTGCAACCCTCGGCACGGCGACCGCGCCGGACATGGGCCGCGTCGATATCGCCATTGCCCCGAGCAATCAGGCCATCGCCTACGCCCTCGTTTCCGACCGCAACAACGGGGACCGGGTCCTCGATGTTTATCGCAGCCTCGATGGCGGGCAGACATGGGCGTCACGCCTCACCGTCAACGCGCCGACGAGCTTCACGCAGACCTCGACCAAGTGGCTCCTTCTTTCGAATCCTGTGATCGCGAACCTCGTCCCGTGTGGCTTCGGCAGTTCGAACAGCATGAGCAGCCAGGGTTGGTACGACAACATCATCGCCGTATCACCGACCGATCCGGACGTCGTGTTCGCCGGCGGCATCGACATCTGCCGCTCCGATGACGGCGGCGCGAATTGGGGCGTGATCAGCTACTGGTGGGTGAACGGCTTCCCCGGGTATTCCCACGCGGACCAGCACGGGCTCACGTTCCATCCACAATGGAATGGCACCTCGAACCAGACGCTCTTCTCGGCATCAGACGGTGGCGTGAATGTCACAAACAACGCGCTGGCCGCCCCAGGCTCCGGCTCGGTCGAGGGCATCTGCTACGACAGTGCTGGCTCGGTTCCGACGGCCGTGGACTGGACCAGTCTCAACAATGGTTACGAGGTCACCCAGTTCTATCACGGACGCGCCTATCCGACGGGCACCGACTCGTACATGGGTGGAACGCAGGACAACGGGACGCTTCGCGGGACGGATATCGCCGGAATCAACGCGTGGACGTCTCTTCAGGGCGGAGACGGTGGCTACGTTGAAATCAACAACGCGAATCCCAACATCATCTTCGCCGAGTTCACGCGTAAGAGCATGACGCGCTCGACGAACGGAGGAACCTTCTTCCTCTCCGCTTCGACCACCCTGCCCGATGCAACCACGTACCAGTTCATCCATCCCTTCCGCCTGGATCCTTCCGACCCGGAAATCATGTGGTATGGCGGGCGCCAGCCCTGGCGCACAACGAACGCTTCCAGCGCGCCCGACGATTTGTTCAACGGAATCGCCGATATCAACTGGACTCAGGCGGGATCATCGATCACCGGCCAGACAATCGCCTCATGGGCGATCCATCCGGCGAACAGCAATCACGTGATGTTCGGCACGACACAGGGAAACATCTTCCGCAACACCTCCGCGCTTTCCGGGACTTCCGGAACGGCCTGGACGCAGCAGACGAGCGGCCTCCCGAACGGTGGCTCCACGGGGTACATGAGTTGGGTTGAGTACGATCAGAACGATTCCACAGGCAACACGGTGTACGCCACGCAGTCGCGCTTCGGCCTCGGACATGTTTACCGATCCACGAACGGAGGCAGCACTTGGACGAACATCACGGGAGACCTGCCCGACATCCCCGCGCACACGATCCGCGTGCAGCCCGGGTTCGCGAACATCCTCTGGGTCGGCACCGACCTCGGCGTGTTCCGCTCCACCAATGGTGGCACGAACTGGATTCAGGTGAACTCGCCGGGATTCGCGAATGCCGTGGTCGAGGCCCTCGAGTTTCAGGACGACCACACCCTCTACGCGTTCACCCACGGACGCAGCGTCTTCCGCTCTCGCATCAGCGGCACCTCGGTCAATGACTGGCAGTCGCACTGACGGCGGTCTCGAAACAAGGAACAAAAAATCCCCGGAACGTGAGTTCCGGGGATTTTGATTTCTGCTGGAAGGCGAATCAGCGCTTGGAGAACTGGCTCGCCTTGCGTGCCTTGCGGAGGCCGTACTTGCGGCGTTCCTTGGCGCGCGGGTCGCGGGTGAGGAAGCCAAGCTTCTTCAGCGCGGGGCGGTTGGTGGGTGCAAGCTGGAGGAGTGCGCGGGAAATGCCATGGCGGATCGCTCCGACCTGGCCCATCACGCCACCACCGTGGACGTTGACGAAGATGTCATACTTCGACGCGTTGCCCGTCTCGACGAGGGGAACGCGCATGAGGACGTCGAGTCCGACGCGTCCCTCATAGTACTTCTTCCAGTCGCTGCCATTGATGACCAGGCGGCCCTTGCCGGGGCGCATGTAGACGCGGGCCACGGAGGTCTTGCGGCGGCCGGTCCCGAGATACTGTTCGATCTTGTCTGCCATGTTTTAGTGGTTCCTTGTACTCTCTCAGAGCTTCTTGCGCGGCTGGCGGGTCTTGACCACCAACGGCTCAGGCTGCTGTGCGTCGTGCTGGCCGGTGTATTCCCCGGCGGCGTAGATACGAAGGTGGCGGTTCATCTGGCTGCCCAGACGGTTCTTCGGCAACATGCCGTGAATCGCGCGACGGAGGACTTCCTCCGGGCGACGATCCATCAGGTGTTCCGCGGACTCTTCCTTCAGGCCGGTACGGTAGCGCGAGTGCCACTTGTACGTCTTTGTGGTGAGCTTATCGCCGCTAAACACGACCTTGTCGGCATTCGTGATGATCACGTGGACCTTCGGGTCGACGTGAGGAGTGTAATTCACTAGGCGCTTGCCCTTGACGAGGGTAGCGATACGAGCCGCGAGGCGTCCGACAACCTGACCGGATGCATCAACGATGTACCACTTCTCCTGCGTCGTCTCGGGCTTGGCCATCGTGGTCAGACGAGCATTCATTGCATTGACCTAAATGGACTTATCGACGAATCAGAAACACACGAATGCGACTCGGACCGGGGAGACCTCATCGCAAAGCCCGGAAATGTCCCCCGGGAGCCCCCCGTCGGTCAACACCAAATATCCCCCAGAACACCCCCGCACTTCACCACCCAGCCACGCCCTAACTCCCCCCACGAAATCCCGCACCTCACTCATTGGCCCTGACCAATTTGTCCCTACCACTCATTCTTTCCCCAACCCAGCCCGACTACGCCTCCAAAGACCCCCCTCAACACTCCTCGCCTTTCGGCCCCGGGTTTGCATTAGAATCCTCTGTCGGCAGGGATTACGCCCTCCGAACCGTAGTTCCCGGCATCGCGAGCCGCGGAATCGCGGTTATGTGCTATTAGCCAACCCGGACACTCTCGACCCATGATCCACACCACGAGCGAAACCCTGGCCCAGATCCTCGTCAAGCGGGGCTACGTCGATATCGAATCGCTCGAACTCGCGATCGCGGAGTCCAAGCGCTCCCATCAACGCCTCGACGCGATCGTCCTCAAGATGGGCCTCTGCGAGGAGGATCTCGTGATGGAGGCCCTCGCGCACTCCCTCTCGATTCCATTCATGAAGCTGGGGGAGCTCAAGCCATCAAAGAAGCTCCTCGATATTGTCCCGGCGCAGATTGCCGAACACTTTCGTGTGATCCCAGTTTCCCAGGACGTTGGCGGCCTGCGCGTGGCCATGGCCGACCCGCTCGACATCGAAGTCATCGACGAGTTGCGTCGCCTCCTCCAAACCGAGATCGAGCCCGTCGTCTCGACTCCGAAAGAAATCGACCGCGCCTACAACCGGATCTACGGCATCGGTGGCGCGACGATGAGCGAGCTGACCGAGGAATCCAACCGGCGCGGCGATGAGGTCGTCCTCGATGCCAACATCGACATCGAGGACATGGCCGAGGACGCCTCGATCGTCAAGTTCGTGAACCAGGTCATCCAGGAAGCGTTCAACGATCGAGCGACGGACATCCACGTCGAGCCGATGGAACGCGAACTGCGCATCCGCTACCGCATCGACGGCATGCTTTACGAGGCACCGATTCCCCCTGCGATCAAGAGATTCCAGGCGGCGATCATCTCCCGTGTAAAGATCATGGCGGACCTCAACATCGCCGAACGCCGACTCCCGCAGGACGGCAAGATCAAGCTGCGCATGGGCGAGAAGGAATTCGACCTCCGCGTTTCCACCGTGCCGACACCGCACGGCGAATCGATCGCGATTCGTATTCTCTCCCGCGACTCGGAACTGTGCACGCTCGAACGGCTTGGCTTCGATCCCGACCACCAGTCCACGATGCGTCAGATGATCTGCAAGCCGCACGGCATCGTGTTCATCACGGGGCCGACAGGCTCCGGCAAGTCCACGACGCTCTATGCCTCGCTGACCGAAATCAACACGATGAATTCCAAGATCATCACGATCGAGGATCCCATCGAGTACCGCATCCCGGGCGTGACTCAGATTCAGGTGAATCCGCAGATCGAACTCTCCTTCGCACGCGTCCTGAGGACGATCCTGCGCCAGGACCCGGACGTCATCATGGTCGGTGAAACCCGCGACCCGGAAACCGCGCAGATCACGATCCAGACCGCGCTCACAGGGCACCTCGTCTTCTCGACGTTACACACCAACGATGCCTCCGGCGCAGTCACGCGTCTCGAGGACATGGGCATCGAGCCCTTCCTGATCGCGAGTTCCGTGGAGGGCGTCCTCGCGCAGCGCCTCGTGCGTATTCTCTGCCCCGACTGCAAGCAAAGCTATCGCCCAGAGGAGCACATGCACGCGCATCTCTCCGTGTACGGCATCGACGTGGACAAGGTGGACTTCAAGCGCGGAGTCGGCTGCGAGCGTTGCCGCTACACCGGATTCCGTGGTCGAACCGTTCTCGTCGAAATTGTGAAGATCAACGAGAAGCTCCGTCGCCTGATCGTCTCCGGCGGCGCGGCCAACGTGATCAAGTCCGAGGCCATGATGCAGGGCATGCGCCCGATCCGTTTCAACGGGTGGGAGAAGGTGATGCGCGGCATCACGACGATCGAAGAAGTTCTCCGCGTGTCGATGGAGGACGAGTTCGAAACGCCGGAAGAGCGCGAGCTGATCAAGAAGCACCTGCGCGACATGGCCCCCGCAAAGCACTGATCCGATACCGAGCGAATCCTAGATGCCTCAGTTCAACTATAAAGCACGCGACAACGGCGGTACCCTCGTCGAGGGATCGATGGAGGCAGCCGCGCGCTCGGCCGTCGTCGCGCGACTCCAGCAACTCGGTTACTTCCCCATCGCGATCAATGAGGGAGGCGGGAAGAGCAAACCCGCCGCCACACCCGCCGCGAATTCAGGCGCGAAGTCCAAGACCCCGGCGGCGGAGAAGTCCATCTCTGCGCCCGCGTCCAAGCGCGTACCGAGCCACGAGCTCACCACGTTCAATCGCCAACTGGCCGACCTGATCGGCGCAGGCGTTCCCTTGGTCAAGGGGCTCGCGATTCTCACCAAACAGTCCACGCATCCCGGACTCAAGTCGATCACCGAGAACATCCTTCAGGACGTGCAGGGGGGACTGACGTTTGCCGAATCGCTCGCGAGGCACCCCGGCGTCTTCTCGAAGTTGTTCGTCGCCATGGTGCGCTCCGGCGAGGCGGGGGGTATGCTCGGCGAAGTGCTCCTCAGGCTCGCTGACTTCTCCGAGTCGGAGGAACAACTCCGCGGCAAGATCAAGTCCGTGCTCGCCTATCCCGTCGTCATGGTCGTCGCCTCCATCGCGGCGATCTTCGTCATGTTCAGTTTCGTCATCCCCAAGATCGTCGACACGTTCAAACAGATGGAGCAGGCGCTCCCTGGAATGACGCTTTTCCTGATCTCCATCAGCGAGTTCTTCCAGGAGTGGTGGTGGCTCGTTCTGGGAGCCATGGCTGTTGCGGCCGTGAGCGCATGGCGCTTCGTGAAGACTGACAAGGGGCGCATTGCCTTCGACAAACTCGTCCTCCGGATCCCGGTCGTGAAGGAAGTCGTCTCGAAGCGCGAGTCAGCCAGATTCGCGCGCACGTTTGGTTCCCTCCTCAAGAACGGTGTTTCAATCCTGACCGCGCTGGAGATCGTGCGCGAGGTGTGCTCGAACGTTATCTTCCGAGCGGAGATCGAGCGCATCGGCGAAGAGATCAAGCAGGGCGCGCCGATTGCCGAACCACTTCGCAAGAGCAACGTCTTCCCGCAAGTGGCCGTGAACATGATCGCCACGGGGGAAGAGACTGGTCACCTTCCAGAAGTGCTCCTGCGTATCAGCGAATCGTATGAGGTCGAGGTCGAGCGGCAGATTCGCACGCTGACCTCACTGATCGAACCTGCGATCATCGTGACGATGGGCCTCATCGTCGGTTTCCTCGTGATTGCCATGTTGCTGCCGATCTTCACGCTCGATCCCTCGGGAGGAATGTGAAGATGCGCGCGCAGAGGGCATTCACTCTCATCGAACTGATGATGGTCGTCGTGCTCATCGGCGTGCTGGCGGCCGTTGTCATTCCCTCGCTCAAGGGACCGGGAGGCGCGGCGGCGCTCAGGTCCAGTTCGCGGCAGTTTCTCGCGAGCGCGAACATCGCGCGACAGGAGGCAATCGCCGCGCAGGAACCGGTCATTCTCCGCATCGACACGGAGAATCGCAAATGGCGCATCGTCCTCCCGGAGGAAGAGGTGAAGCGCCGCTCTCGCACCTCCAAGGTCGATGCCGGGACCTCGACCATCGAGCAGTACCGCGAACTCTCGAAAGGTCTGACGTTCGGTCGATTCATTCGCTCCGGCGTCGTGCAGAACCGTCCGAAGGACAAGTACCACGAGATCACTTTCTATCCGAACGGCGCGAGCAACGGCGGCGTTGTGGAATTGGTTGGTCGCCAGGACCGCAAGATGACGGTCGAGATCGCCGCGGCAACGGCGCGTGGGCTGAGTTACAACGGCGGTGCAAAAACGGCAGAAGAGTTGCGTCTGGAGAGAGAGGCCGCCGCGAAGGAAAAGGACAAAGAACTGGAACGCATCGGCCAAAGCGAAGATGAACGCGTGGCTTCCTATCGCGGGATTGTGGATCGCATGGTCGCCGAGCAACGCCGAGCCGCAGAAATGCAATACACGGGTCAATCGGTCGCGGATTACTTCGCGCTCAAGGAAGAAGAAAGGCAGAGGTTGGAGGGTCAGTGAGGATTCGCCGCGCATTCGTCCTGCTCGAAGTCCTCGTCGCCATGGTCATCCTGAGCGTGGCGTTCCTGGCGATCCTGCGCGGCCTCTTCACGGGTCTCCGCTCGATGCGAAACCTGCGCATCACCGAGCAGTGCATGTACCTCGCCGATTCACTCATGCAGGATTTCGAACTCGAGTCGCCGAACGAAGGGATATGGAAGGGTGACTTCTCCTATGACCCGGATCGCTTCGGCGATCAATTCAACAATTACAGCTACGAAGTCGAAGTGAGAGAGATCGAGGTTCGCTATCGCGCGAAGGCGAAGGGCCGGCTGCGTCAGGAACTCGAGCCGCTCTACGAGGCAACCGTGCGCATCAACTACACGGATGGCGGAGGGAACACCGCGACGCGATTTGCGACGAAGACGTACCTCCCAGATTTCACGGTGTTCACGGACACCTCACTCCAGGCGAACCAGCTCTTCTGATGACGACCGCTCTCTTCGCCCACGCCCGTCGACGCCGGGGAGTCACCCTCCTCGAGATGCTCCTCGCTGCGACCCTGCTGGCGGTCGTCGCGACCTTGATCTTCACCGTGTTCCGCAGCGCGACCTCCACGATGAATCGCGCTCATGCTGAAACAAACATGATGCAACGGGTCCGATTCGCGCTCGATGCGGTCGAGACCGACCTGCAGAACGTGCACTACCGCGACGAGACCAGTTACAACACCTACATGACCGCGATCCTGAATCAGTTCGAAGCAGTGCGCGCCGAGGCTGAGCTGACGGATGACTATAGTCAGTTCGAGGCGATGTACGGCGAGGAGAACGGCCGCAATTCTGAGGACGATCCGAACTATGTCGGGAACCCATACGACAAGGGGCGCCTGATCGATCTTAGCTTCAGCGGCGACGCCGGTGGCCTGAACTTCTCCCGTGGTCGCAAGCACATCCCCGGCGTCTCCGAGTTCCCCCTCGGCCTCTCGCGCGTGCGGTATGTGCTTTCCGCCGGGACGTTGATGCGGACCGAGGAACCGGTGGTGCTGCCCGACATGACGGTCTATGGTGAAGTCGAGGATCGCGATGATCCTCCGAAGGAGGAGCCTCTCGCCGAGGGCGTCACCCGGTTTGATCTCGCGTTCATGTTCTGGTACGACAATCAGTGGTACGAGACGCCTAAGTGGGACTCCTCGGAGCGCCTGATCCGGAGCGCCTATTACCGCCTCGTGCCGGAGAGCGAGCGTCGCTTCTCCTCGTCCTCGGGCGAAAACAACCGCAAGAACCCAACGGCGCTCCAGCCCGGCGATCCGGGATGGAACGGGTACCTCAACGCGCAGAGAACCGAGCCGTTCGATGGGCTCCCTGCCTATGTGCGAATTCGCATCGCAGTGGCGCGCGACCCGGAACGCCCGGAGATCGGCAATCGCGTCTTTCAACGCATCGTGCGCGTGCCCGGTTCGCAGGAAAGTTTTGTGCGCGACGTTTCGATGGACAAAAAAGTCGCCGATGCCGAAGCGGCCGCGCGCGACGACAGTTACGTTGGCGTGCTTCCGGGCGTGATGATGTTGGAGCGCAAGCCATGAGAATGCGCCGCTCCTCGCGCGGGTTCGCGCTCCTGCTCGTGCTTTGGATGACGATCATCCTCACGATGATCCTCTACTCGGTCCTCGCTGAAGCGGCTGCAGAAGTGCGCATCACATCGACGCGCAAGAAACTTGCGCAGGCAGAATCGCTCGCTCGTGCAGGCATCGGCCGCGCGACGGTGGACCTCAAGAACGACACCATCTTCGACGACGCCGAGGAAGGGGAGGTCTTCGACGCCGAAGGGGATGTCTGGGCCAAGCCGGAAGAAGGAAAGCTCGACGAAGTGATCAAGGGCGCCCCCGGTTCGTTCAACGTTACGGTGCGCAATCTGGATGGCTTGATCCCCATCAACGCACTTGGGCCTCAGACGCTCCCGCTCCTGCAACGCATCTGCGAAGACATCGGATATGAAGAGGCGGACGCGCGCGCCACCGCCGCCGCGATCGTCGATTGGCTCGATCCCGATACCGTGCCCAGTGGTGACAATCCGCTCGGGAAAGAGGGCGTGTACTATTCGATGCTGATGTCGGAGGACGCAGGCATCACCGTCGATGAGGAAGACGTCAAACCGATCAGGATTCCAAACGAAGCATATCAGTCGATCGATTGCCTCCTCGATGTCTATGGTGTGACGCCGGAGCTCTTCTACGGCCCCGGCTCGCCGGAGGCAGAAGAGGCGCTCGCCCTCGCGCCCCCCGATGACCGCCGCAAGGTGGGGGAGCGCTTCATCATTCAAGAGCGCCCGCGCCGCGGTGACATTGTGCCCGGGTTGCGCGATTACTTTACGCTCTACAGTGGCGGTTCGATCAACATCAACACGGCTCCCGAACATGTCCTGGCCGCTTACCTCGGAGCGGGTGGAGTGACCGATGGCCCCGCCCTTGCCGCCGACGTCGTTCGCAAACGACGTGGCGGTAAACGCGACGACTTCGACAACGAGAGCGCCTTTCGCACGATGGACACGGTCTCGCAGGATGGCGAACTGTTCGGCGCCCTCAGCATTGCTCAATCCATGATCCCCTTCGATATCCGTGGCCAATTCTTCGAGATCACCTCCACGGGGGAAGTCAGCCGCGTTCGCAAGACGATCAAGGTCACGGTCATTCGCGGCATGGTGATGCTCCAACGCGACGAGAGCTTCGAAGCGACCGACCGTGCACGCGATCGGGGTGAACGGCTCGGCGAGCGTTCCGAGCGTCGCACCGACAAGGACAACGATCTTTTGATACGACAACCCACCGTCCGCATTCTCGCCTGGGAGGACTAGACCAGCGCATATTGGTATTTCCCCGCACCTGCGGAAGACCTCACCAAGTCCGCTGCCCTGACACCTGATGCCTCGCGCCGCCGCCATAGAACTCACCGATGCCGACCTGAAGGTCGTGCTGGCCACCTGGTCCAAGGGACAGGCGCCGCTCATTGAGCGCGCCCTCTCCGTGGATCTGTCCGATCTGCCGAAAGACGCCTCTGGAATGGAGATGCGGCTCTCGCGCGTGCGCGACCGTCTCAAGGCGGCGGAGAACCTCCCGCAGTGCGACGCGGGCATTCTTCTCCCCAAGCAGTACTGCATTGCGCGCACGGTGAAACTGCCCGCCACCGCCCATGAGGAAATCGCGGGGATGGTGCAATTCGAGGCAGAGAAGCACATCCCCTTTAATCGCGAACAGCACGTCGTCTCGCACGAGGTCGTTGAGGTCACCGATTCCGGAAGCACGGTGATCCTTGCCGCAGCCGAGGAAGCCGTGGGTCGCAACGGCGCCGACTTCATCGCTGCGGGCGGATTCGAGCCGCTCTTCGCCTCCGTCTCTTCTATCGCACTCGCGCAGTCCTTCCTCGCGGTGATGCCGAAGGACGCGACGACTTCGCCGGTAATTCTCCTCCAACTCGGGCAGATTCACACCGACATCACGATCCTGCACAAGGAACGCATCGTTGCCACGCGTGCCGTCATGTACGGACTGGCTACGCTGCGCAACATGCTGATGGAGGGGCCCACTCCCTTCTCCACCGTGGATCGCGAAGTTGAAGAGAAGATCCTCGAAGAGATGAAGAATTTTGGCGTGCCGGTCGCATCCGGTCGGCGCGTCAGCCACGACCAGATCATGCGCCTCGATATGAACGAGCCACAGTCGCTCATGTTCGACATCGATGCCGCCGAGGACGAGGAAGCCGCCGTCGAAACGGGCCAGTTCACCGACGTCGGTCACGCCGTACGGAGCTGGCTGCACAAGCTCGCCGGTCAGGTCCGCCGCACGTGCGAGTATGCTTCGCGCGAAGCACAGCTTCCCGCGCCCGTTCGAGTCCACCTTTGCGGGGAAGGCGCACTGATCCGCGGCATGGCGGAGCACCTCTCCAACGAACTCGCCGTTGAAGTCACCATGTTTAATCCGCTCGCGAAACTGGCTGCCGCGCCCTCGCTGACGAAGAACGAGATCGAACGTCTCCCCGAGTTCGCGGGGCTCTATGGAACCCTGATCCGACTTCAGGAGCGCACCGACCTCCGCTCTGCTGCACCCGACCGGATCAACCTCCTCCCCGCGGATGTGATCGAGAAGCACGTCGCGCAGGAGCGTAACGTGCTCCTGACGGTGACGGGCACGCTGGCACTGATCGCCGCGATTCTCTGCTTCCTCCTCTATGACTCGAGCAATAGATACGAGAAGGCGCGCGCAACACGTCACGCCGAGTCGATCGCCGCGATGGAGCCGCTCGTGCTCTCCCTCAAAGAGAAGGAGCGGAAGGTCAAAATCATCCAGCGCCTGCGCACCGAGCAGGGGAGCGCCCTCGCCGTCCTGGATCTGCTCTCCGCATATCCATCACTGGGGCCGGAGCTCGATGGTGGCAGGCTGACTCTGACCGAGTTCAGGTTCACCGCCGAAGACTCCGTGACCATCATGGGAAAGGCGCTCTCGATTCCCGAGATCTCCAGCTTCGTCGAGTACCTCCAGAGCCGGGAATTGCGGGGGAAGAAGGTGTTCACTCTCGTCAGTGTGAAGGAACAGAAGCCAACGAAGTTTGCCGGTCGCGAGGGTGACGTTTACGACTTTGTCATCGCGGGCGAGTTTGAAAAAACATCCGCGAGGAGGCGCTGATCCATGCCAATTCTATCCAACCTAAAGCCACGTGAACGAAACCTCGTGTTCGCCACGATAGGCGTCGTCGGGCTCGGGATCTTCCTCCAATTCTCGGACGAGGGTGAGAGCGATTTCGGCTCCGGGATGGGTGCCGAAGCGTCCGAGCTGGAAGTCAAGTTCGAGGACTATCGTTCGCAGTTGGAGCGCGCTCCCGAAATCCTCCGCGAGTACAACCAGCTCGAAGCACGGCTCCCACGCAGCGATGATGGCCAGCGCGCGGACCTCGCATTCAGCAACCAACTCGCGCAGTTATGCACGGACTCAGGATTTCAGCACCCCCCGATCGACGCGACTCGCATCTCTGCGATTCCGGATGTCGAGGACTACGAGCTATTGTCGGCAACGCTCCGCACTGAGGGCACCTTTGAGGACACTGCGCGCTTGGTGCGCATTTTCCAGAACAATGGCCTCATCCTTCGCGAGATGGAACTGAGCGGAACGCAGGACCGGGACTTGGTGCGCGCGCGGTTTACCATCTCACGCATCGCGCCCGTCCCGCAGGAAGACATCGAACGCCGCCGCCGCACCGCGCGTCGTTCCTGAGAATTCACGAGAAAGCCACACCATGAACCTGCAGAAAATCATCTACATGAACGCGGCGCTCTTCGCCGGGATTCTGGTTCTGGGAACTCTCGTGATGGTTCCCAAGCCGGAGATCCCCGTCGTTACGGAACAGAGCGTAGCGTGGCTGCACGAGCAAGGCGCAGCAGGGGGCGTCGATACAACAGGCGTCGATCCGGACAGCGAGTATCCCTCGTTCGGACGCGAGAACCTGTTCGAGACCTTGCTTCCCCGTCCGACGCCGAAACCGACGCCGGTTCCGACGCCGAAGCCTGATCCCAAGCTGACCGATGCGACACGCAATTGGATGATCAATGGTGTGCTTCGCACGCAGGTTTACTTTACGGACAAGACCACGAAGCAGGAACAGAGCGCGGCGGTCGGCGCAACTCTCGTCGTCCCCGTGGGGCGGGAGAAGATTCGCGTCGTCGTGGAATCCACCGACACGCGCAAGATGTCCGCAACGTTCCGATACGACGGGCCGCAAGGTGTGCAGCGTGTCGAGCTCAGCGCGTGGGACGAACGCGGAAACCAGTAATCGACGCGGCCTGACTCAGACGCGGAAGAACTGCTCCGGGCGGCGACCACACCTGGCGGAAGCCATTCCCTTTACCGAGCGCACAACGACCAGCGACACATCATCGTCGAGCGGGCGTCCACGTGCGTGGGTGCGCAGGGCTTTCTGAATCATCTCGACCGTCGCAGCCGCGTCATCGGCGGCCTGCGAGATCGTCGCGAGGAACTGGTCCATGCCGAAGAGCTTCGACTCCGGATCATGGCATTCGCGGATTCCGTCGGAACTGAGGATCAACACGTCGGATGCACTCATCGCAATCGACGGCGCATCCTTGTATCGATAGTCCTCCAGCAGACCGAGCGGCGGGTTGTTGGCTCGGATGACCCGCGCGGTGCGCACCACGCCGGAAACGTGCAGGACGGGCTCATGTCCCGCGGATGAAATCGTCGCGAGCCCTTCCTCCAAGTCGAAACGGACGATCGCGCACGTCAGGAAATTGCCATCCTTGAAGTCCCTGCAGAGGAGGCGATTCAACGTGGAGAGAATCGCCCCTGGGCTCTCTTCATTTTCGATGATCGAGCGCAGCATCGCCCGCGCGGTGGCCATGATGATCCCTGAATCGACGCCGTGACCGACCGCGTCACCGATCGTGAGGAAGACGTGGTTCCCTTTGCGGATGAAATCATAGTAATCGCCGCTCACCTCGGCTGACGGCGCGTACCAAGCTGCAATGTCCAGCGAGGGAATATCCGTCGGCGGGTCGGGCACGAGACTGCGTTGAATCTTCGCGGCGAGCGCCACGCCAGCGGTGAGCTGCCGCGAGCCTTCGAGCTCGGCCATCATCTCGTTGAACTGCCACGCAAGGCGACCCAACTCGTCGCGTGATCGGACCCCCTCGATGCGCACACGCTCTTCGCCGGCGCCAACGGCGAGCATCGCTTCGTGCAACTTGCTGATCGGACGGTTCATCCGGATCGTCAGGAAAATCGCCACGACCAACGCAGCCAGCGTCGCGAGCCCAAGCACGGCAAAGAAGATCAGTTTCAGGAGGAACGTCGGCGCGAGGATGCGTTCCCGTGGGTACTCCGCCACGATTGCCGCCCGGGAAAAATCCGCCCCCGTTGCCTGAATCCGTTCCGGGAGTTGCGAAGGATCAATGTGGGCGATGATCGGCCGAACAGAAATGATCGGGTCGCGGGCTGCATTCAGGCCAAGGCGCGGCGGGTTTTCCTTCACGCTGCGCTCCGCTTCGATCCGAGCCTGTTCTTCACGGTCGTCCTCTGAGAAGACGGTAAACAACCCCATCTCATTCAGGAAGTTGTCCCACCCCCCGCCGGGTCGCATGTACGCGTCGAGATAATTCCCATGGATGAACGGCTTGCCGACGAGCGCGCTGTCCGAACTGAGCCACACGACCCAGCCATTCGGAGTAGGAACGACCAGAGAGAACTCGAGCACGAACTCGGAGAAATCCCCGTCATACACGAGCACATCGAGCTGCTCCTCGGGCGTTGGCTTGCGCATCGACCCTGGCGCCATCGTTACCTTCACGCCCCGCGCCTGAATCGTTGTCGTGGTGTCTTTATCGTCCCGGGCGATAGGGATGTCTGTTTCGTGCGCGACGGCCCCCGCACCATAAAGGCGCTGCAGGCGCTTCATCTCGAGAGACGCCGCGCGCGAATCCACGTCGGCGGGCGTGTCGTAGATGATCTGCGGATCGAAGAATCGGGCCGCCGATTGGGCGGAGGACATCGCGATGTAGACACGCGAGAGGCTGAAGACCCTGCGCTCCACATGCGGCCAGACAAACAGGAACAGCCCGCCGACCAGAGAGAGGATCAGCAGGAACGAGCCAAACAACTGTATCCAGAATGGCACCAGCACCCTCGGCGGGCGCACGGGGTTCCCGGTCGCAGCGCCGAGGCTCGATTTGCCCTTGGGCTCTTCGTCGAAAAACTGACTCACGTTACCTCTCGGTGGAACTCAATGAAGATAGAATACTCTCTTGAGGGCCACGTTGGGGCGGTTCGGGACAATCATATCCGTGATGCCGCGGTCGATTAAGCGATCCAAGAGGATATCGCCGCCCTTTTGGAGCTTCAATTCCATCTCGTCCTGGTAGATCGGCACAACGTTGTAGTAATGCACGGTTCGTTCCGGCGAGACATGCAGGCGATGGAACGATTCCGGGAGCAGTGTCGGGCGCACGATCAGGTTGCAGCACAGACTCGTGTTTGGCCCGAGCGGCTCCGCCGGGTCGCCGTTCGGGATCGTGTGATATTCGCCGAGCCACGTATTGAACTCGTGGGGGAGGCGAGCAAGGAACTTGAGCCAATAGATCGGCCAGAACCACTCGGGATCGTTGCGGTCAGCGTCGGTCAACTGCCAGTGAGGCGGCAGGCACATGCACAACTCAGCGTACCGAAAGTCGTGCGCGTTCTCCGCCGTGTTCATGGCCCGCTGTGCCATGCCGCTTGTGGCGACGATGTAGTACCGCCGGTCCTCCGACGGCGGGACTACGTGCAGGTCCACATGGACCAAATGGCCAACGGCCTCGTGGAGGACGGTGATCTTCTCGTCCCCGAAATTGCGGTGCAGGTGCTCCGTCACCGCGTCGATCAGCTCCGGATCCCCGTGAACAGGTGAGATGTTCTTCTCGGGGGTAACGTGCTCGACGATCTGCGACTTGACTTGTTTTCTTCGGTTTTCGCGCATCGGAGGGCTCCTCTCAAGTTGAACTCAACTGACGGGTTGAACCTCGCTGGGACGTCCTGACCTTCAACCCGGGGAGAGTCAGGACGCCTTTGAACGCATGCTAAACCGCTTTCCGACTTGCCGGGGAGGTATGACCCCGGCTGCAGTAAGGACCAAGCGCAGGTGTGAAAATTGCGCTCAAGACACCGCAGTGGGTAAATCAGCCTGCGGCCAAGGATGATATGACAGACAGTCTCTTCCTCGAAGCACTCAATAACAAGGTCATCGTGTTCGACGGCGCCATGGGTTCGACCCTTATGGCTTCCAACTTAACCCGCGACGATTTCCGCGGGAAGGAGGGCTGCTATGACTATTTGTGCACCACCCGCCCCGACATCGTCAAGAGCGTGCATCGCAGTTATTTGCTCGCCGGGGCAGATGCCGTTGAAACGAACAGCTTTGGATCCACACGCCTCAAGCTCGACGAGTACGGTCTGGGCGACATCGTCCTAGAGCAAAACCGCGCTGCGGCCCGCGTGGCACGCGAGGCCTGCGATGAGTTTCATACGCCGGAACGCCCCCGCTTCGTCGTCGGGTCCATGGGTCCAACTGGGATGATCCCCAGCAGCAATGACCCCATGTTGGGACAAATAACGTTCGACCAACTGTCCGAACTCTTTCGAGAGCAAGCAGTGGGCCTGATCGAGGGAGGCGTTGATGCCCTCATCATCGAGACCGTCGTGGACGCTCTCGAAGCCAAGGCAGCCACGATCGGCGCGCGCCGCGCCATGCGCGAGGTCGGCCGTCGCGTTCCCCTGATTCTGCAGGCCAGCCTGGACCTGACGGGGCGCATGTTGCTGGGCAATGACATCAGTTCTTGGTACTGGACGCTTGACGGGATCGACGTCGATGTCGTCGGGATGAATTGCGGAGTCGGCCCCGACTACATGCGCGACGCCGTCCGCTATCTCTGTCAGAACGGGCGCTTCGCGGTTTCCTGCATTCCAAATGCGGGTCTGCCGCTGAACGAAAACGGCAAGACCATCTACCCGATGAAGCCGGGAGAGTTCTCTGACCTGCTGTCCGAGTTCATCCGAGACTATGGCGTGAACATCATCGGCGGTTGCTGCGGCACGACCCCTGATCACATCGCGAAACTCGCGGAGGTCTCGCGCGGTGTCTCGCCGCAGACCCGCTGGAAGAATCCCACCCGCGAGCCACGCCGGATTTCTGTCGCCAGCCCGATGAAGGCCGTCTCGCTCAAGCAGGATGGCACCGTGTCCCTGATCGGCGAGCGCCTCAACACACAGGGCAGCCGCAAAGTAAAGGACCTCCTCCTCGCCGATGACTACGATGGGCTCGTGCCGATCGCGGTCCAACAGGTCGAGGGAGGCGCGCACTTGCTCGACCTCTGCACGGCGCTCACCGAACGTGCTGACGAAGGGGAACAGATGCGCCGCGTCGTCAAGCTCATCGCCCAGTCCGTCGATGCGCCGCTCGTCATCGACTCGACCGAGGCCGGCGTCGTCGAGACTGCGCTGAAACAATACCCGGGCGCGGGCATCGTGAACTCGATCAATCTCGAGAACGGACGCGAGCGCATCGATCAGGTCATGCCGCTCGTGAAGCTCTACGGCGCATCCGTGATCGCCCTCACCATCGACAAGTCCGAAGGGGGCATGGCCAAGGACGCGGCGACGAAGCTCAAGGTCGCGCGCAAGATCCACGACATTGTCGTGAACGAGTACGAAGTCGAACCCGGGCGTATCCTCTTCGATGCGCTAACGTTCACCCTCGCCACGGGCGAGCAGGAATTCCGCCGCTCCGCGATCGAGACGATCGAGGGCATCCGGCAGATCAAGCTCCAACTCCCCGGGGCGTTGACGACGCTCGGCGTCAGCAACGTGAGCTTCGGCCTGTCCAAGAACGCACGCCCTGTCCTGAATTCCGTCTTCCTGCACCACTGCATGGAGGTCGGGCTCGATTCCGCCATCATCAACGCGGCACAGGTGATGCCGTACTTTGAGGTCAGCGATGTCGAGCGCGAGTTGTGCGACGACCTGATCTTTGATCGCCGCGAGGACGCGCTCGCGCGGCTGATCCAGCACTTCGAGGGGAAGCAGGGATCGTCCCTCGCAGCCGTGCGTGAGGATGTCGTCGATTACGACGATCCTGTCGGATTGGCGCGCGCGATTCACTACAAAATCCTCCATCGCAAACCTCTCGATGTCGATCGCTGCGTGGATGAATTGATTGGCCGTCACAAGCGCGATGCGGTCGAGACGCTGAACAACGTGCTCCTCCCCGCGATGAAAGAAGTCGGAGACAAGTTCGGCGCCGGAGAACTCATCCTGCCGTTCGTGTTGCAGAGCGCGGAAGTCATGAAGAAGGCCGTCGCCACGCTGGAGCAGTATCTCGACAAAGTCGAAGGCGTGACGAAAGGCAAGCTCGTCCTCGCCACCGTGTTCGGAGACGTTCACGACATCGGCAAGAACCTCGTGAACACGATCCTCTCGAACAACGGTTACACGGTGTACGACCTCGGGAAACAGGTGCCCGTTCAGACGATCATCGAAAAAGCCAAGGAAGTCCACGCCGACGCGATCGGCCTGTCGGCTCTCCTCGTCTCGACGTCAAAGCAGATGCCCATCTGCGTGCGCGAACTGGCGCATCAGGGGCTCAAATTCCCCGTGATCGTCGGCGGCGCGGCCATCAATCGCAGCTTCGGCCGCCGCACCATGTTCCTCGATGACAACATGGAGAACACCGAATCACGCTACGCGCCCGGTGTCTTCTTCGCCAAGGACGCATTCGAGGGGCTCGACATCATGGACAACCTGATGGGCGAGAATCGCGCATCGTTCACCGAGCGCGTCACCAACGAAGCCGTGCGCCAACGCCAGCTCGAACGCGAGGCCGAGGCAAAACGTACTCTCCATCGGGCCAACGGGACCGAGACGTTGCGCAGCAAAGTCAGCGCATCGACACGCATTCCGAATCCACCATTCCTTGGGTGGAAAGTTCTGGAAGGCATCCCGCTCGACGAAATCTGGAAGCACCTCGACCTCACGGAACTTTATCGCGTGGGCTGGGGCGCAAAGGGGCAGCGCGGCGAGGAATACGATCGCACCGTGCGCGAGACCTTCGAGCCGCGCCTCTTCGAACTGCAACGCGATACCAAGCGGTTCAAGTGGCTCACGCCGCGAGTGATCTATGGGTTCTTTCCCGCCGCATCCGATGGCAACATCCTCATCGTTTATGATCCGGACAACCCCGGGCGTGAACTTGGTCGATTCGACTTCCCACGCCAGGATCGGGACGAACATCTTTGCCTGAGCGACTATGTCCGCCCCGTCACATCCGGGGAACGCGACTTCGTCGGATTCCAAGTCGTCACCGTCGGGAAGAAGGCATCGGAACTGTACGACGAGTGGCACGCTGCGGGCGAGGTCGCGAAGTCCTACTTCTTTCACGGGTTCGCCACCGAGTCCGCAGAGGCACTCGCGGCGTGGAATCACAAGCACATGCAGGAAGCCTGGGGCATCCCCACGAACGAGGGGAAGCGCTACAGCTTCGGGTACAGCGCATGCCCCAACATCGAAGACCACGGCGTGGTCTGGAAGATTCTTCCGATCGAGGAACAGCTCGGCGTCAGTCTGACCGGGAGCTTCCAACTCGTGCCGGAGCAGAGCACAGTCGCGATTGTGTTCCACCACCCGGAATGTACCTACTACGTCGTTTGAGGGCAGCCTTGACCCGAGGGGATCGCGTTGGACTTTAACGAGTCGATCAGGATCGGATTCCTGGAAATCACGCAGCACAAGCTGCGTAGCGCGTTGACCATGCTCGGCGTCATCTTCGGAGTGGCCGCCGTGATCAGCACCTCCGCGATTGGCGCTGGCGCGCGCGAGGAACTCGAACGCCAGCTCAGCGAGCTCGGCGCGAACACGATCCGCATCAGCGCCGCGAAACTCCGCGGGCAGGAGGAAGCCGAAGCGCGCCGTCAGGCGCCGTGGGGGCTGACTCGCGCGGATGCGGCCTCGCTCTCGAGCGTGATCCCCGGCATCACAGCCGCCGCGCCCCTCAAGAGGGTCGAGGTCACCGTGGCCGCATCCGGACGCGTCATCCAAGGGGACGTCGTCGGCACGGACGACACCCTCCTGAACATCGTGCAGTACAAGATCGACGACGGACGTTTCCTCGCCCCGCTCGATGATGTCGAATCGCGTCTGGTGTGCGTGATCGGGGACGCCGTGCGCCTCGCGGCGTTTCCTCTGACCGACCCAATCGGGCAGACACTTTCAATCGATGGGCGTCCATTCACCGTGGTCGGAACACTCGCGCCAAGGTCGCGTCTCGAAAGCGGCGCGGTCGTGGAATCGCTCGAGGTGGATCGCACGATCTTCATTCCAATTTCCACCTCGATTCGTCGCATCGGGGCGGTTGACCTGAGGGCGGATCGCCTCACGGAAATCATTCTCCGCTCCAACGATGCGGCCATGCTGCGGGAGAACGCCTCGCTCGCCGAGCGCATGTTGCTCCGACGTCACAACAGGGTCGCTGATTTTCGCGTTGTCGTGCCTGAGGAACTTATCCGCCAGCAGCAGAAGACCAAGAACATCCTGAGTCAGGTGCTCATGTTTATCGCGACGATTTCCCTGCTCGTCGGTGGCATCGGAATCATGAACATCATGCTCGCGAGCGTCACTCAACGGACTCGTGAGATTGGCATCCGCCGCGCGCTCGGCGCGACACGGCGGGACATCCTCTCGCAGTTTATGATCGAGACACTCATCGTCAGCCTCGTCGGAGGCTTCCTCGGAATCGGGATGGGGTTCGGGCTGGCCAAGGGGATCAGTAACTTTGCCGGCTGGACCACGATCATTCCCGCAGCGGCGGTGATACTTTCCGTTTCCGTTTCTGCCGCGATTGGGTTTCTGTTTGGAGCATATCCGTCGTGGAAGGCATCTCGACTGGACCCGATCGAAGCGTTGAGGAGCGAATAAGTAAACAGTCGTTTACTTCTGGTTGACACCCTCCCTCATTCCGTAGTCTCTCTCTTTCCATCGAGAGGGAACCGACAGGAACTGCCATGGACCCCGTTCTTCCAGAAAACGCCGCCCAACTCGCCGCGCGAGTCAAGGAACAGGACGCCCGCATCGCCGCGCTTGAGCGGCAGATCGGGCGTCTCAGCCAGACGCTTTATCGCCACGGGATGCTCGACAACTCGATCGACCCGGTGCCGGCGCCTGGTCCGTCTCCTGCGCCAGTAGCCGCGCCCGTCGTATCTCAAGAGTCCCCAGCCGCGGCGGGCGAAGTTGACGAGTATGTCCCGGTTCTGGCACCCCCTCCTGCGGATGTGCGCCCGCCCACGGTGGCGCAACGAGCGGCTGCGACTCAGGTCGCGAAGGAGGAAGATCCCGTCGATTTCGACGAAATTTTCGGAGAAGAAAAATCGGCCGAGCACGCGCCAGCAGCTCAAACTCCGCCCCCGCCCCCCATACCAGTTCTCCCGGCGCCGCCCCCAAGGACGCCACCACCGCCGCAACAGGTGCCCCTGACGGCGCAGTTGCTCACCGCCGCAGGCGCACGCCAGGCACAGCGCCCCGCCCCGCCCGTCACGTTGCAGCGAGGTGACTTCACCAGTGGAGTCGAGCAGGCGAATCGCCCCTCGCCGCCACTCACGCATCCCGCCCCGCCGAAGGAGAAGGGCCCCGGCTTCGAGGTCATCCTCGCGACCCGCGTCCTTCCCGTCGTCGGCGGTGGCCTTCTCATCCTCGGTGGCGCATTTGCCGCCACCGTGATCGGCGTCATGATGCCGCCGAGTGGTCGTATTGCGCTGGGTTACCTACTCGCATTCGCACTTTGCCTCGGCGGCAAGTTCGTCACCAGGAGGAGCGAGGGAGTCGGTCGCCTCACGATCGCGATCGGTCTCGCCTTCGGTTACTTTGTCTCGTACGCGGCGCACTTTATCCCACCGACGCGTTGCCTCCCCGCAATTCCATCGCTTGTGCTCATGATCGGATTCGTGGCAGCGATTGTTGGTCTCGCGGAACGGTGGAGGTCTGAGTGGACCGCCATGTTCGCCTTCGGCCTCGGCATGTTGGCGGCGTTGATCAGTGCCAATGATGCAGGAGGCTTTGGCGTCGTCTCGCTCGTTCTGCTCTCGATCGGCGCGGGTGCGCTTCTCATCCGAAACGAGTGGCAGAAACTCACGATTATCACGCTGACTGGGAACTATCTCTGCTTCCTGCTGCTCTGGGTTCTTCAACGCGTCCCCGAATCGCCCGCTGCGGTGACCTCCAACCTCGCGGCGATCTTCCTCGTGCACATGGTTTTCACCGCCGCATTCTGGCGTTGGAATCGCCCTTGGATTGCGCGTGAACGCCTCGCCAGCGAAGTCGCCGGTCACGAGGCAGTCCCTGAGGTCCGCATCGGCCTCATCCCGTATTCGACTGGCTACGCGATCCTCAACTCGCTCGGACTGGCAGGGCTTGCCGTGTTCCTCCTCTGGTCCACGAAGGTGTACTGGCCTCAGGTTCACTATCTCCTCTTCGCGCTCGCCGGGCTCGAGGGCTTCCGCCTCGCGATCCCCGCACTCCGCCGAGGCGACCTCTACGCCTTCCACGCGCTGGGAGCGCTCTCGCTAACGACAGCGGGCGTTGTCGCCGCGTTCGGTGGGATGACCGAGAGCACCATGCTCGCCGCGGAGGCATTGATCCTCTGTGTCGCCGCCAGTCGCGCGGACATGTTGCGCATCCTGCGCCCTCTGTCCGCCGTGTGCGGCTTCCTCGCAATCGCAGGCTTCCGCGCGTTGGGCGCCACGCCGACCGAGATGATCTTCGCGATGATACCGGGCGCGCTGCTTCTGCTCTCGACACTCCCGTGGGATGCGATCTGGACACGCAAAGAATCCATGCCCACGGAGGGCTTCTTCTTCCACGCGGAGCGTTTCTCCGGAAACCTCCGAGGGCTGATTGCGATCGGCACGCTGATCAGCGTCGCGCATCATTTCAACGCTATCGCGGACGCCTCCATGAGCCTGTGGGTCATGTCGCTGGTGATGGCGATTGGTGCGATTGCGCTGCGAGCACGCGCGTGGACCCTCCCCGGGATGATCCTGACGCTGGCCGCGCTGGTATCCGTCGGCAGCACGGTGGAAAAGGGACAACTCTTCACGATCGTTGTCTGGATGGGAGCGATGGGCTTCCTGTGGCGCGAGATTGTGCGTCGCACGCAGTCCAAGTTCGGACGCCTGACCCTCGTGATGTTCTCCGCGCTCTTCGGCATGGTTGGGTTCGGGCTCACGGCCACGTGGGTGGATGACTACGCCCCGCACGCTTCTCTCGCGGCACTCGCGCTCGGAGTCGCCCCGCTGCTTGGTGCACTCGCTGCGAACCGCGTGGGAGCTTTCCCCGCCCTCGTCCGAGACCTCGTTTCGATGCGCGATCCCGACGACGAGGAAGCACACCTGCGCGATGAACGTCCTCTCTCGGCGCGCATCCTCTTCAATCCGCTCTTGGCGTACGCCGTCGGCGCGGGAGGCATGGGCGTCATCGCCTGCATCCAGTACGACGCAAAGCTGAGTCTACTCTCTCCCGCGCTGATCACAGGCACTCTGGCCGCGGTGTGGTACATGATTTCGCGGATGGAACACCGCTCACCCGTTGCCGAGGGCATGGTCGCGCTTTCGCTCATGGGCGTGCTGACTGCGTCTCTGGCGCAGTTCACGGACTACGCTCAGGGCAGCGTCCTGGTGGCTCTCGTCGCGACATGCATCATGGTCTTCTCGGCCGTGCAACGACGCAGCGTGGCAACCGCACTCGTTTCGCTCGGGTGGCTCGCCATCATCTCGTGTCTTCCCTTCATCTTCGCCAAGCTGACCACCCCGACGGGAGGTCAGACCGCCGTGGCAATCCTCTCCCTCGGCATCATGGCATGCACTGCACACGTGGTCCCGAGAGCGAGGCGAATGCTCTCGATGCCGCAGGACGGAACTGCGTTCGGTGCTACCATGTGCGCGACGATCGGCTTTGCTTCCGTCGCGAGCATGCTCTGGTTCCTCGCGAACGGAACCCTGATTCCATCGGCCTGGGTCACGGTTTCGTGGGGGCTCTTTGGAACCGCGCTCCTCGCCGGAGGCATGATGATTCCCGACGCGCAGATGCGTTACTCGGCGTTGTGTATCTTCGGCATCTCCGTCGTCCGCGTCTTCATTCGTGACATTGCGGACGCCAACGTGTGGATGAAGGTCATCGCCGCCATGGGCATTGGGCTTCTTCTTGTGCTTGCGGGAATCGGCTATGGAGTCTTCCGCAAACGCCTCATGGAGAAATCAACCGATGAACAGCCTCCGCAACCGACCGAGCCACCTTCAGTTTACTGACCGGACGGCACGCGGCATTGCCGCGTGCCTGCTGGTCGCACTGCTCCTCCCCCCACTTGCCTCGGCGGCCTCGCGATATCCCGTCCGAGGTTCGCGCGGCATGGTTGTTTCTGCTCACCCCGCTGCCTCCGAGGCCGGGGTCGAGATGCTTCGCCTCGGCGGCAACGCGGTGGATGCTGCAGTCGCGTGCGCGCTCGTGGCGGGTGTCGTCGAGCCCTACAGCGCAGGGATCGGCGGGGGAGGCTTCATGCTGATCCGCGATGGCTCCACCGGTGAAGTCCATGTGATCGACTATCGCGAGGTCGCACCAGCCGCCGCGACGCGCGACATGTATCTCGACGACAAAGGCGAAGTCATCCCCGGCGCGAGCGACGTTGGCCATCGCGCCGCTGCCGTGCCCGGCACAGTCGCCGGATTGCACCTCGCGCAACAGAAGTACGGCAAGCTCCCGTGGAAAAAGGTCGTCGCTCCCGCGATCAAGTGGGCCGAGGACGGTTTCCCCGCCGACGACAAATACATCGGCATGGCGCGCGCGGAAAAGGCGCGCCTGATGACTCACCCCGAATCTGCTCGTGCGTTCCTTGGGCCCGAGGGCGTGGTGCCTAAGTTCGGCGACACGATCCGCCAGCGCGACCTGGCCAAGACACTTCGCCTCATCGCCAGGCGCGGCCCATCCGTATTCTACACGGGCAAAATCGCAAAGGCGATTGCTGCGGAGATGGCTGCGAACGGAGGCCTGATCACGGAGGAGGATCTCGCGAACTACAAGCCGCGTGAGGTCGCCCCGTTGCGCGGGACTTGGCGCGGCTACGAAATCGTCACGATGCCCCCGCCGAGTTCAGGAGGCGTGCACCTCCTTCAGATGCTCAACGTGATCGAACACTCCGATCTCACGGCGCTGGGCTGGAATTCCTCCGCCACGATTCACCTCCTCGCCGAGACCATGCGCCGCGCCTACGCCGACCGGGCCGAGTTCCTCGGCGATCCTGCTTTCGTCGATGTCCCCGTCGAAGGGCTGACCTCGAAGAAATACGCGAAGGACTTGTTCACGGGGATCAATCGCTCGCGCGCGACGCCGAGTGCTTCCATCGGCCACGGTGATCCGCGCCGCTATGAATCCGACGACACGACACACCTTTGCACGATCGACGCGGATGGCTACGCGGTCTCGCTGACCCAGACGATCAACTATAGCTTTGGCTCCGGCGTGGCCATCCCGGGCACGGGCATCCTGATGAACAACGAGATGGACGACTTCTCGGCCAAGCCGGGGGTGCCGAATCTTTACGGGCTCGTGGGGAACGAAGCGAATGCGATCGCGGGGGGAAAGATTCCCCTCAGCAGCATGACTCCGACGATGGTGCTGCGGGACGGCAAGCCTGTGCTCGTCGTCGGCAGCCCCGGTGGTGCGCGCATCATCACCACCGTGATGAACATCGTCCTGAATCACCTCGTGTTCGGGATGGATGTCCAGGAGTCCGTCGATGCGCCGCGCGTCCATCATCAGTGGCTTCCGGACGAACTGCGCGTTGAGCCACGGGCCGTCTCGAAGGACGTCGTTCGGATTCTGGAATCGATGGGTCACAAGGTGTCCGAGCAGCCCGAGTTTGGAAACTCGATGGCGATCGGTGTGGATGCCGAGACGGGCGACTTCCTCGGCGCGGCGGACTCACGCGGAGTCGGCGCCGCCGTCGGATACTAGAGGGGCCCTAGATGCCTGAGCTAGGCGGCTGATAGAACGAAACCGGTTCGCTCAGCATCCCCGCCAGACGGTCGAACATCGTCGAGGGGGCTTCGGCCGAGCGGCGTGTGCGCGTGTTCGGAATCATACCCGGAGTGCGGAATGCCGCCACAGGGGGCGCGGTAACGCGCGCGGCCACGCTGCGGTCCGCGATGGGGCGAGCGTCTGGATTGCCACCATCCCCTGACGGGGCCGATGCCGTGCGGACGGAGGAATTCTCATTTCGGTCGGGGAGAGGATGCCACTTTAGGTCGAGCGGCACGCCCATCGTGCGGCCCGGCGTCGGAGTCACAACCCGCGCCAATGCAGAGCGCATGAGGGCCTCCGTGAGCGAGTCGTGCGCGCGTGTTCCGCTCGTCATGATCGACGCCGTCGAACGCGGATCCATCGGATAGGTGTCATCCCAATTGGGGATGCCATCGCCATCGATGTCGGGATCGCAGACGTCGCCGATGCCATCGCCGTCCGAGTCGATCTGCGAAAGATTCGGAATCATCGGGCAGTTGTCGAACGCGTTCGCGACGCCATCTCCATCCACATCGTCGTCACAAAGGTCACCGATGTTGTCGCTGTCCTGGTCGCGCTGGTCGCCGTTCGCGAGTCCGATGCAATTGTCGATGATATCGGGGGTGCCGTCGTTATCGCGATCTTCCATCGCAGCATTCGAGGGAGGACGAATGGGCTCGGGGCGGCTGAGACGCGGGCTGGGTGCGGTCGATCGCGTGGAACTGGTGCTGATCGTCGTCGTCACCTTGACCGAAGGACGCACGGCGGTTTCGTCTGGAATGGTGGAGTCCGGACCGGCGTAGGTGAGGCCGGCCGAGATCGTGATCGTAATGGCTGCGGCGAACGCGCGACGATGAAGAGCGAATGGACGCTTCATTCCAGTTTCCTCGCCAAGGAGTGAGTCTGCGTTCACTAGTGTTTGCAAGCCCGATTCGGTTGGAAAGAAATCGTGATCCTGCGCGCGCCGTTGAACCCCTCAGTGCTATCTATGCCACGGGCCTGTTTTCCTTTTCATGGTTGCGAAAGTCAACCATAATCGGCTAAGAAATTAGCACTATTTTCTCTTCTCCCCAACCCCCTGGAAAACGGCCCCCAAGGTCCCGTTTCGCGCGGCATCGGGCAATCCAGGCGATCGCACCCCTGCGGAAACAGAGAATCGTCGAAACTCTTCATTTTCCGCTGGCCAGTGTTTGATTGATTGGGCCATGCCTCGACCATCCTAGCGATCAGGAGCCGACGTTGAGCGCCCAACCCGGCGACCAAAGAACGTACATTCTCGACGGAGCAGGGAACCGCTTCGTCGCCGTTGACCGCAGGTCTGCGGTCCCGCTTCAGGCTGACGCGGCGAGAGACCTGGCTCGTCTGGCATGCGCCAACGATGGAGGCCAGCGCATCGACGGGCTTCTCGTTCTCGAACGCGCCAGCGGCACCGACGACTTTCGGATGCTCTACCTGAATCGAGACGGCAGCCACGCTGGATTCTGCGGCAATGGCGCGCGCTGTGCCGCGCTGCTGGCCAGGACGCTGTCGAACGGGAAGTCTGCCCTGACGTTTGAAAGCGACGCGGGCCGCGTTTCCGCCGAGTTCGTGGGCGACCGCGTTATCGTCTCGATGCCGGTCCATCAACCGCACATCAAGCTCAACGTCCAAGTCGCATCATCGCGTCCCGTGGACTTCGTTGTGGCCGGGGTGCCTCACGCGATCGTTTGGTGCGAGGATCTCGGTTCCGTGGATGTAGCGTCCGAGGGCCCGGCATTGCGCAGCCACGCTGCCTTTGGCGAGCCGGGGGCGAACGTGAACTTCGCCCGGGCCATCTCGGACAGCGAGTTACACATCCGCACTTTTGAACGAGGTGTCGAAGCAGAGACGGGCGCCTGCGGTTCGGGCGCCGTCGCGACTGCGCTGTGCCAAGCCGTTCGCACGAATGCGCGCGGCTCGCTCCGTTACTTTGTCATTCCAACCAGCGGAGCCCGCCTCGCGGTGAGTTTCTATCGCGACAAACACGGCATCGTTGATGTCCGCTTGGAAGGCCCCGCCGTGCTGGTGGAGACCCGCACCCTCCGCGCTGTGGCGTAACACGCGCGCGCTGGGAACGCCAGGCATCCTGGGATCGTGAGGCTCCGTACTCGCGTTGGAACCTCGCGTCCCGACCTCCCCCTTCTGCACGCGATTTCCTACCCCTCGTTTTGGCCCGGCGTTTCAGGTTCGTTGGACGGGTGCATTCGTTTCCAACGCGAGTACGGAGCCCCACGATCCGAGCGCCGCCATGTGTGTCGTGTTGGCCCTTTCCGTATCGCCACCCGCGTCAGGGTTTGCGCGGCGCAGTCAATATCTCGCGCAGAACTCCCCTACAATCAGCGCGCCGCGGGCTCGTCCGTCGTTTCATGTCGCTTTTCGTGAATGGTTGGCACGCTCTTCTGTAATAGTTGGCAACGGCCCGGCAACCAAGCCGCGCCGAACTCGACCGAGGAGATTCCTCCATGTTCTACTTCGACCCGATGTACTTCATCATTGTCGGACCGTTCATGCTTCTGGGTCTCTATGCCCAGTTCAAGGTGAAGGGCACGTTCAACAAGTACTCGCGAGTCCGCGCCAGCTCTGGCGTGACAGGCGCGCAGGCCGCACAGCAGATGCTCAAGACGGCAGGCCTTCGAGGAATTCGCATCGAGCAGGTCAGCGGATACCTTTCCGACCACTACGATCCACGCACGCAGACCGTGCGACTCAGTCCCGAGGTGTACGGCGGCACATCGGTCGCCGCGCTCGGCATCGCCTGCCACGAGGTGGGCCATGCCATGCAGCACGCGCAGAACTACACCCCGCTCGTCGTGCGAAACGCCGCAGTGCCGATGGCAAACATTGGCTCCAGCGGTGGAGTGCTTCTTTTCATCATCGGCTACATGCTAAGCTCGTTCAACCTCGCGCTGCTGGGTCTGATCCTGTTCGCAGCGGTGGCGTTCTTTCAGCTCATCAATCTGCCCGTGGAATTTAACGCCTCGTCCCGCGCCAAGGAGATGCTCCCCGCGATGGGGCTGATTCGTCCCGGGCCAGAGACCGCCGCGGTATCATCCGTTCTTGGAGCTGCCGCACTCACGTATGTCGCCGCGACCCTACAATCGCTCGCGACACTTGCGTACTACGCCCACATGCTGTTTGGACGACGCGAGTAACTCGCAGTCCCCCCCAACACCCATCCAGCAAACACTTCGGGCCGGTGCGAATGTCGCACCGGCCCGAAGACATTCCTCCAAACTCGGCCATCGCTCAGGCGAGCGTGACTTCCTTGCAGAGGTACACATCCTGAATCGCGTGGAGAAGCGCCGCGCCTTCTCCCATCGGGCGCTGGAATGCCTTGCGCCCGCTGATCAACCCCATGCCGCCGGCGCGCTTGTTCACGACGGCCGTCATGACTGCCTCAGCGAGGTCGCCCTCACCACTGGAGGCGCCCCCTGAGTTGATCAGCCCCGCGCGGCCCGAAAAGCAGTTCAGCACCTGATAACGCGTCAGGTCGATCGGGTGATCGGTCGTCAGCTCGGTATAGATCTTCTTCGAGGTCTTACCGTAGCTGGACCCCGCCATGTTCAGCGCGTTGTAGCCCCCGTTGTTCGTCGGGAGCTTCTGCTTGATGATGTCCGCCTGGATCGTCACGCCGAGGTGATTCGCCTGACCCGTCAGGTCGGCTGCCGTGTGGTAATCCGCCTCCTTGGCCTTGAACGCGTTGTTGCGGAGGTAGCACCAAAGGATCGTCGCCATGCCGAGCTGGTGGGCGCGCTCGAACGCTTGGCTGATCTCCACGATCTGACGCCCGGATTCATCGCTGCCAAAGTAGATTGTGGCCCCGACTGCCACCGCACCCATGTCGAATGCCTGCTCGACCGAGGCGAACAGGATCTGGTCGAACTTGTTCGGGTAGGTCATGAGCTCGTTGTGATTGATCTTCACGATGAAGGGAATCCGGTGTGCGTACTTGCGCGAGACGGACCCCAGAACGCCCAGCGTGGACGCGACAGCGTTGCAGCCGCCCTCGATCGCGAGTTTGACGATGTTCTCCGGATCGAAGTAAGCGGGGTTCGGCGCGAAGGAAGAACCTGCGCTGTGCTCGATCCCCTGATCAACCGGGAGGATGGAAACATAACCCGTGTGGGCCAGGCGGCCGTGACCGACGAGTGCCTGAAGCGAGCGCAGGACGGGTGTGGGGCGGTCGCTGCCGCTATAGATACGTTCCACATAGTCTCCGCCCGGATGATGGAGGGCAGAGGAGGGAACCTTGGCTTCGTGATTGAGATAGTAGTTGGCGCGGTCGCCGAGTAGTTCGGCAATCCTGTCGATGCCGACGTTCGTCGGTGCGGGGGCGAGTGCGTTCATGGTGGACTGGCTCCGGGATCTGGATGGTGGTGCCGTTGGTGCTCGGGCCCTGAGGGGCAACACGGCGAAAATGCCGCTCGAAGGAGAGTCCACGGGTGCCTTGCCGCATTCAAACCTTTTTTCCATGACACCGGTCTCTCCATACATGCACATGAGGTGACAGGCCCCGAGGAACGTGATATCTTCTTCGTCATCGATCAAAAGGGCCTTGATTCTCTCCCCTGCACGCCCCCCGCTTGACGCTGAAACATGCCTCAAGCCACCCCATCGGCCAAGGAGCCGCCGTATGAGGAGCCTCATCGCTTCGATCCTGATGTTGATTGCGCTGGTCCTGCCTGCCGCTTCGTTCGCACAGAATGATGTCGCAAGCCTCCCTGAGTATCACGGCAAGCTCGCAGACATCAAAGTTCCCTCGGATTTCCTCGGCGCCGAATACAAGGGGCCAACGGGCATCATGTTGGACGACATCAACACGTCCTCCACGCTGACCCGCCCGCAGTGGGAAATCGTCAAGCGCGACGTGCGCCGCTGGAAGAGCGCCGGCGTCAAGGCGGTCGCGGACTTCAGCTACGTGAACAAGAAGAAGGTGGACAACATCACCATCCGCGCCATTGTCTTCGAGAGTGCTGAGAAAGCCGCAGCGTTCTGGAAGGAACGCTACGAGTACGAGGAAGCCCCCCGCGATTTCCGCTTCATCCCAAATGTCGGCGAAAAAGCGGTCGATTCCATGACCCGCCACCAGCGCCATGTCCTGCGAGGGAACATGATCCTGATCGCCTCGCAGGAAAAAGAGGGGAACAAGCACATCGTGATGTTGCAGAAGTACCTGGACAAGATATCCTCTCAAGTCAGCGCGTAACCCGAACCACCGTTCGGCCAAACCCGTGGGGCCGCAGAAGATGGACATCGCCTCCCGGCTGAAGAATCTCGAGGCCCGCAAACGCCAAGCTTCCAAACTTGTGGAAGAGGCGCGTGCGGGCCTCATCGATTCGGTGGGCATCGCATCGGATGTCCTCAGCGCCCTCCCCCCACGCACCGAACGCCCGACCCCATCGTTGCCTGAGGGTTTCAATGTCGAGGAGGGTGCGCGCGGCCGCGTGCTGCGACGCGAAGTCTTCCTCCCTCAGGACGGACTGAGTCTCGCGCTTCCCGTCCGCGCCGGCGATCTCGCGCAGGAGCGGCTTGCCGTGGATCATGTGCTCCCGCACCTGACTGCGGATTTCTCCAGGACATCACACGAGGGTGTCCTGCCAGAGGGTGTGGCGTTCATCGATACCGAAACCACCGGTCTCGCAGGTGGTTCGGGAACTGTGGCGTTCCTGGTTGGTATCGCCTCCTGGGTGCGCGACGAAGGCGGGACCTGTCGCCTCCGCCTTGAGCAATTCCTCATCGAGGACTTCGAACACGAGGAGGAAATGCTCACGCGCGTGATGGAGTCCCTCGGCAGGTTTCGCGCGGTGTGCCATTACAACGGTCGCACCTTTGACATGCCCGTTCTGCGCGCGCGATGCATCCTGAATCGAATGCGACCGAAAGTCTTTGCTCTCCCGCAGATCGACCTCCTGCCGGTGGCGAGGCGGCTGTGGAAGGGCGACCTCCCCTCTTGTTCCCTAAAGGAAATCGAGCGCTCGATTCTGCTGATGCATCGCGGCCCAGACATTGACGGGGCGGAGATCCCGCTCGTCTTTTGGGAGTTCGCCCGCGGACTCGGCCCCGAGCGCATGGGACACGTTCTACGCCACAACGCACAGGACATCGCCTCGCTCGCGGCGTTGTTCGTTCACCTCTCGTGGTGTTTCCTCGAACCAGAATCAGACCGCATGGCGCGTTCGCGCGAGTTCGAGGGCCTCGCGCGCCACTTCGAACGCCGAGGGGACTCCTCCCTCGCAGCGCGTCTCTTCGAGCGCGCGATCGAGATCGCCCCCGATCGCACCACCGAGGAGGCGCTCCTCCTCCGTCTCGCGAACCTGCGTCGTCGGAACCAGGAATGGGATCACGCCATGCGCGTGTGGCGTTCGCTCTTGGACGGGAGCCTGACGACCGCGTACGAGGCGACCACCTGCATCGCGAAACACCTCGAACACCGCGCGCGGGATTACGCCGGCGCGCTCGCCGCGGTTCGGAAACTCGAACGCACCCTCGAACTCCAACATGAACTCGAAGACCTCACCGGCGTCACCGGTGGCGCGTCGCTGATTCTGCGCCTCCACGGGGCCGACCTGCGGGCGCGGAGGGAACGATTGGAGCGGCGGATGCGAAGCGCGAAGCCGGCTGAGGGATCCAAGTAATCCAACCTTATTGCGGGAGTTACTGAGTGGGCTGACGTGCGATAAATGGCCCAATTCGAGATTTCATTTGTCCCAACCATTTCCCCAACCGATTGGGCTGGACACTTCTGGAATCCCGGCGGGAAATCCAGACGCTCCCGCCTTGTAGCGCTTTCCCCACAATAGCCTACGAAGGGCGACGGGCACCGAAGACCCCACCCACGGCAGTTACATCCGAAAGGAAGTTCAATGTCAGCGCATCCGAGTGCCGGCTCGTGCCGGGCGTTCATGGTTGTGTGCGCGCTCCTCCTCTGCGGTTTCTCCCACGCCGCCGAGAAAATCTTTCTCCCTGCGGGCCCCACAACGGCAGCGGCAGAGAGCACCCCGACATTCAGATTCGATGCGGACGCATTCGTTCGCGTGAATCAGCGTGCGGCCACCGCAGGCGTCATCGACGGGCTGCCGATCCCCGGCTTCACCGATCGATCTTTCAGGGTGGTGACACCCATCGATTCGCTCAGCGGATCCGGAATCGAGATGGAAATCGTCGAGGATGGCGGATCGCGATTCGTCGACCTGCCGACCATCCATCAACTCGTGGCCGAGAGCGAATCGCATCCGGGAGATCGCGTTCGTCTTTACGAAATTGACGGGCGGTTCTTCGGTACGGCGCTCGTCGGCGGCATGCTCCATGAACTCACCCCGGGAGACGGAGCAGACGAATACCGCTTTCTCCTGCTCGACTCCACGTCAGGGCCTGCACCCGGATGGTGCGCCACCGAGAGCACACCGGAGTCCTCCGCTGCTCAAGTCGCTGCCGAAGCCGCGGCTGGGGAGACCTACACTCGCCCCGTGGGAGTCCGCTCCATCGCCGTTGCCGATCGCGAGGCAGAAATCGCGATCGAGTGCAGCTATGACTATGTCTCCAAGTTCACAAGCGTCGAAGCCGCCACACATCATATCCTCGCGATTCTGGCGGAAGTGAACAACATCTATATTCGCGACATCCAGCTACAGTTCCGACTCACCCATCTTCGCATGTGGAACACACCGGCGGATCCGTACGACGGTGCCAGTTCATTCGACTATCTTGCCGACTTTTTCGCCGTGCTCCAGAATCCCGCGAGCCCAGCCGCGCTCCGGAATTCAGACGTCGCGCATGTGTTCACGGCTGACCTCAACTTCGGAGGGGTCGCGATCGAGAACGGAATCTGCAGCCCGATCGCATTGCAGGGGGGATTCTCCGACGTCACCTCTAGCAACACCTACCCCTTCACGGGCTATTCGTGGAGCGTGGACGTCGTCGCGCACGAAATTGGCCACACCCTCGGCAGCCCCCACACCCATTGCTACACGCCTCCGGTGGACATGTGCTGGGGTGGCGGGACTCCGCCCTGCTATCCGGGAAGCTTCATTCCGATGGAAGGGACGATCCTTAGCTACTGTCACATCGGGTCGTACAGTCGACTCGAGTTCCACCCCCGAGTCATCACGGTCCTGCGCGTCGCCGCGCTGAACGCCGCATGCCTCGCCGTGGTGCCAACCGCACAGAGCGACATCTATGAGGACGACAACACCCCCGAGGCGGCGTCACCGCTGAGCGAACAACTCGATCAGACGCATTCGATCTTCCCTGTCGGAGATGTCGATTGGTTGACGCTCAACCTCACCCATTGGGCGGGTGTGACGCTGAGCACGAGCGGCGCATCGGGCGATACGGTCATGACACTTTATGGCCCGACGATGAGCGAACTCGCGACGAGCGACGACATCGATGGAGGGAACCTGTTCTCGCGCATCGAGCTCGGATGCGATGGCATCCCACTCGCCCCGGGGCGGTATTACCTCCGCATCGAGGAGAAGGGGAACGATGCAACGATCCCTTCCTATCAAGTAAGCATCGAAGCAGACTATTGCTTCGGGGACCAGTACGAGCCGGACGATACACTCCTCGAAGGGACGCTGGTTCAACTCGGAACCGTGCAGGACCACAGCAATCTCCCTGAGGGCGACGGTGACTGCTATCGCCTCACCCTCGCTGCCCCCACGAACTTTGTCATTCGAGTGGAGGGGCCGTCCTTCGTTTGGCGCCAGATGCACTTCTACGATTCGTCGTTCAATCAAATCGACGTTGGGATCGGAGATGGAACCTCGTGCGTGCTTTCGCGTGACTGTTCGAGCTCGCCGACTCCTGCTGGGACGTACTATCTGAGAGTAGTCATGGCTGGGAACAGAACCAGCGGGAACTACAAGATCCGATTCTATCCCTGCACACCGAAAGTGGATGTCGAGTCATCGGGAACTCCGCTCGCGGACGGAGGAGGGCCCGTGGATTTTGGATCAGTCCAACCGGGGTTCGCTCCGATCTCGCGCACCTTTAGGGTGACGAATCACGGCGTTCAGCCTCTCTCTACATCAGGGCTCTCGGTCCCTGCGAGCTACGTTGTTGCGGAGGGGCTCTCAGCGACGATTCCCTCCGGAGGGAACGATACATTCACGATCGATCTCCCCACATCATCCGTGGGCGTCTTTGCGGGTACGGTGTCGTTCGTCACGAATGATGCATCGGTTGGCACGTTCGATTTTTCCATCTCAGGCGAAGTCGTGAACGAAGCCCCCGAGGTGGCAGTCGTCGAGGGAACGACCTCGATCACGAGCGGCGTCACGACGGTCGATTTCGGGCGAAACACGGTCGGGGCCACTGCTCCCTCGCGCACATTCGTCGTCCGAAATCTTGGTGCGCTTCCGCTCGCAACCGCAGGGCTCTCTGTGCCGGCACCATTCGTGATCACGGAGCCACTCGACGCAACGATCCCCGGATCGTCGTCCGCAGCAGAGACCGTGTCGCTCGCCCCGGCGGTGACGTTTGGCGGCGTTCCAAACATCCTCGTCCCGGCCACGTTTTCGAGCCCGGGTCAGGTTTCCGAAGTGACCGTCAAAGTGGACGTCACGACCCCGTGGACTGCGTCGCTCACCCTGTACCTCAGGCATCCCGACGGTTCGGTCGTTCTCCTGATTTCGAATCAGGGTGGAACGGGCGACAACCTCTCGGACACGACCTTTGCGGATTTAGCCGCGACGCCGATCACCGCCGGCACGCCCCCGTTCACTGGGACATTCAGGCCACAGTCACCCTTGTCGGCATTCAACGGGAAGAACATCGCGGGCACTTGGTCACTCATCATCTCCGATCCCTTTTTCAGTCCAACCGAACCGCGCTTGTTGAACAATCTTACCATCACCGTCCGTAGCGCATCGACGGGTCAGGATTCCTTCACCGTCCAACTCCCAACGAGTGTTCCCGCAGATGCGAACGAGCTGGTCACCTTCTCGACCAACGACAGCGACGAGGGCCTCTTCTCGATTCCCGTGACTGGATTCGTTGGCGAAGTTCCTGCCTTCGCATCGTTCACCGTCGCCGGGGGAGTGACCGCGCAATCCGCGAACCCTGTTCCCTTCACGTTCGTCGAGGGCGGGTCGTTTCCTGCCACCAGCATCGAAGTGTCCGAGTCATCTGATTTCGCGGCGTTCCAATCCTCTTCGGTGCCGGGCGGCCCGTACGAGTATGCCTTCGCCTCGAATGCGCCGGGGACGCGGACGCTCCATGCGCGCTTGCGCAATGCGACAGGCGTCAGCGCAACTCGTTCAGCGACCACGATCCTCGACAACCATCCTCCGATCGCGGTCATCCAACCCGCATACGAAAATCGCGTCGGTGGAACCTCCATCAACTTCAACTCGTACCAGGCCACCGATTCTCATTCGGGCATCCAGGAGATCGACGTCTGGGTGAAGCCCCCGGGCGGTGCATGGCAGTATGCCTTCACACAGACCACACCTTCCGGCAACTTCTCGTTCAGCCCGAGCCATGGCGCGGGGCTCTATCTCCTCGATGTGGTCGCGCGGGACTTTGCTGGGAACACCAGCCCTCCCCCTTCGACGACCAATCTGAAGAGGATGATCGCCTATAACCCCGTCGAGAACGGGCCGTTCCCGATGCATTTTCCGACTCCGCTCGCGGGCGCGGTCAGCTTCCCGATGGAGCCATCGAATCAGGTCTACATCACCTTCGCCGAAGCCCCATCCACCGGCGTCGTGACGGTGCAACGATTTGAGACGAACTCAAACGCGGCGGGACTGGATACCAATTCTCTCATCGGTCAGTCCTGGTCGATCACGGGGTCTGGAGGTTTCACCTTCACCAGCGCCGAGATCGAATTCGGATTCGATGCAGCGCTTCTGAACGGGCTCGATGAATCGACCGACTTGACGCGCGCTTACAGGGTTGATGGTTCAACATTCACGACCTATTCCGGGACAGTGAACACGTTCCTGCATCGATTCACCGTGAGCGGGGTCACCGGGTTCTCCGATTGGTTTGTCGGCGAGCCGATGCCTTCGACGGGTGTCGGGGAAGATTGGATGATGTACTGAGTTCCAGGAACTTCCGCGCGCGCATGGATAGAGTGCGCATGGATGGAGGACGTGCGGAGCCACCCGGACTCCGCACGTTCAATATCCTAAACGCTTGACCGCTCCCGCAGCCAGCCGCTTCATTAAGCGCTTGCCGAAGAGACCTGCCAGAGTGCCCTCTTGGGCTTCCCAAAAACGTTCACCACAACGGGTAGATCCCTCATGTCAGCCAAAGCCGTCGAACTCCGTGGAGCATCATTTCTGGTCCATGGCGCAGACCCGCGCGACCTCCACTTTCCCGAGGACGTCTCACCGGAAATCCGCGAATTCGGCAACACCGTCCGCTCCTTCATCCAGACGGAGATTCAGCCAAACTTCGACGCGATCGACGACGCGCATGGCGAGCAGATTCCCGACCTCCTCAAGTCATTCGGCGAGCTCGGATTCTTTCAGGCTGAGATTTCCGAGAAGCACGGCGGCCTCGGCCTTCCGCTCGGCGACATGATCCCTCTGATCGAGGAACTCGGTCGCGCCAGTTCATTCGGCGTTGCCGCGATGGTGCATCAGGGCATCGGCATGCAACCGCTCATGCTCGCGGGCGCGCAGCCGCTCATTGGTCAGTACATCGTGAAGCTCAGCACCGCCGAGATGCTCGCGGCGTATGCGCTGACGGAACCCGGCGCGGGGAGCGATGCGCTCAACGGGACGTCGACGGCGACGCTCCAACCGGATGGGTCTTGGGTTCTGGATGGCGCGAAGCAGTTCATCACGAACGCTCGCTGGGCGGGCATCTTTCAGGTTTTCGCGCAGGTCGAAGGGAAGGGCCTCACGGCATTCCTGGTCGATCGCGACACGCCCGGGCTGGAAGTGCTCCCGGAAGAACACAAGATGGGCATCCGCGGTTCTTCGACGTGCGCGCTCCGCCTCACTGGCGTCCGCGTTGGCGCGGATCGTCTGCTCGGCGAGATCGGTCGCGGGCACAAGATCGCGCTCAACATGTTGAACATCGGGCGCCTCAAGCTAGGCACGACGATGATCGGCGCGATGAAGCAGCTCATCACCCACGCGATTGGGTACGGCAGCGATCGTCGCCAGTTTGGTACGCGCATCGTGGACTTCGGGATGATCCGCTCGAAGCTCGCGGAGATGGCCGCGCTCACCTTCGCCGGGGAATCGCTCGTCTCGCGCACGGCTGGTGCCATCGACCGTATCACGGCTGAGATACAAGCGGCCGACCCCAACCAGAATGGGGCAAAGCTGAAGGGCGCCGACGAGTATTCCATCGAGTGCTCGATCTCAAAATTCTGGCTCACCGAAGCAGCAGGCGTTTGCGCTGACCACGCCGTCCAGATTTTCGGTGGATACGGCTTTGTGGAGGAGTATCCCGTCGCGCGCTACTATCGCGACCTGCGCGTTGCGCGCCTCTATGAGGGCACGAACGAAATCAACCGACTCAACGTTGCGAACAGCATCCTGCGCCGCGTGTTCAAGGGGAACGAAGGGGTCGCGATTCGCGAAGCACTCCACGAATCGCGCCAATCGCAGGGATCCGGCATCGTCGCACTGCGCCGGATTGCAGCGGGTCTGTTCCTGATGATGATCGAGTCAGGTCGTGGCTCTCAGCCGCGCCCCGAGCAGGACGTCATCGCCTCCATCGCGGAGATTGCTGCTGAACTCCTCGCTGCAGAGAGCGCGTTGCATCGCGTCACGCGCATCGAGGGGCGCGGGACCGCGCATCCCGACACCGTCGAACTCGCGCGCCGCCTCGCGGCGATCACGCTCGCCCGCGCGGCGGGAGTCGTTGCGGACCGCACAAACACCGTCGCGGGAGCCATGAACTTCAACGTCGAGCAGGAATTCGCCGCCGACATCGCCCACTGCACGCAGATCACGCGCAACCGACTTCTGGATGAACGCGCCGCTTCCGAGTTGCTTCTGAAACTCGGCAAGGAATGGCCCGTTTTCTCCTGAGTTCGTTGTCCGTCCGATGACCCCGCAGAGTGATCAATCGAAGACCAATCGAGGACATGCCGTGACGAAATCCACTTCCGCCCCACTTCGCGCACTCACCGCCGTCGCCCTATGCGACGGCCACGACGCAGCCATCGTTGCCGTGTCACGCGTCCTGCGCCAACACGGGTTCGAAGTGGTGTACATCGGGTTCCACAAGAGCCCCGCACAAATCGTCCATGCGGCGATACAGGAAGACGTCGATGTCATTGGCATCAGCTCCTACAACGGCGGGCATACGGAGTTCCTCGAAGACGTCATGAAACGTCTGAAAGCGGCGGGCTGCGACATCCCGGTAGTCGCCGGTGGGGGGGGGACCATCACCCCCGACGACGTCGCCGAATTGACGAAGCTCGGCGTCGCGCGCGTGTTCGCGCCGGGGGAGACCCTCGACCAAATGGCCGCCGCCGTTACCGAGATCGCCCGGAAGCATCAAAAGGTGGTAAAGGTCGATTCGCCGCTCCTCAGGAAAGCGCTTGGGGGAGATCACGCCGCGCTCGGGCGCGTGATCACAGCGATCGAAAACGATGCAGGTCCGCCGGAGGAATTGCTGGCGCCATTCACCCCGGCGGCGCGCCCCTTCTTCGTCGGAATCGCAGGTCCGGGCGGTGCTGGTAAATCGACCCTGATCGACGAGTTGGCTCTTCGCTGGCTGCGCGAGTGCGACACACCGATGGCCGTGCTTTGCTCCGACCCGAGCGGCGCAGGCACGCAGCACAACGAAAATGGCGGCGCACTCCTTGGCGATCGCATCCGCATGTTGTCCGCGAACGAGCCGCGCCTGTTCGCCCGCAGCCTTGCGACACGCCGCCCCGGTGCCATCAGCGGCGCGGTGGGGCCCACGCTTAATGTCCTCCGGCATAGTGATTTCCGCCTCGTCATCGTCGAGAGCGCCGGCATCGGTCAAGCCGACCATCCGTTCGGCGCGGAGGTGGACCTATCCATTCTGGTCATGACCGACGAGTTCGGTTCCCCGATCCAGCTCGAGAAGATGGCCGCCCTCGAGGCCGCCGATCTCGTGGTGCTGAACAAGTCGGACCGCCCGACCTCCCCTGCAGCGGCGAGCATGATCCGCTCGCGGCTGCGCTCCGTCCGGCGCCCCCACGGCAACCCCGTCGAGTTGATCCCCACCAGGGCCCACACCCACCGCGACCCGGGGGTGGATGCTCTGTTTGCCCGCATTCTCGAACTGATGAAGGCCCCAGCGGCTTCGGGTTGACGGTGCCCTCCCAGGGGGGCAGGACCCGCGCTCGCGCCGGAAATCATGTCTGCGCGTGGCGGGATCGGTAACGACCCCTACCAGACTGACTCCAACGAGGGCTGCCCGGCGCGTTTCACAAAAAACGCTTTACCCCAACGCAGGTCGGGACGCCCCTTTTCCACTGTTTACGCATTCACCCCCGCCCCTCTTTCCCAAGGTAAATCATCCATGGTCGATCCTCTCTATTCGAGCTCGAAGTTCTTCATGCAGGCCGTCGCCCAGCTCGAGAGTGTGGCCCCGTACGTCGGCGTCGGACCCGACATTATCTCGCTTCTCTCGATGCCGAAACGCGCGCTCGTGGTGACCGTCCCGGTGCGCATGGACCCAAAGCCGGGCCAGAAGGAAGGGGAGATTCAGACCTTCCTCGGCATCCGCGTCCAGCACTCTCTCAGCTCCGGCCCCGGCAAGGGCGGCCTCCGCTTCAACAAGAGCGTGGACCTCGGCGAAGTTGCCGCGCTCGCGATGCTCATGACATGGAAGTGTTCTCTCGCGGGTCTTCCGTACGGCGGCGCCAAGGGCGGCGTTGCGTGCGACCCGTACTCGCTCAGCACCGGCGAGCAGGAACGCGTGACACGCCGTTTCACGGCGGAGGTTCTCCCGTTCATCGGCCCGCACGAAGACGTCATGGCGCCGGACATGGGCACGAACGAGCAGAACATGGCATGGATCTATGACACGTACTCGATGATGAAGGGCATCTCCTGCCCGCAGGTCGTCACCGGCAAGTCCGTAGCGATGCATGGCACGCGCGGGCGCCGGGAGGCCACGGGGCGCGGCCTCGTGTACACGGTGGAACGTGCTGCATCGCAGATCAAGATGCCGCTTCGCGGTTCGACTGCGATCATCCAGGGCTTTGGAAACGTTGGATCCGTTGCGGCCCTCGAATTGTCGTACCTCGGGGTCAAGGTCACGGGCGTTGCCGACGTCTCTGGCAACTACTACCGCAAGGAAGGGTTCCCGGTTGAGGAACTCGTGAATCACACCAACGTGCATCGCACGCTGGATGGCTTTCCCGGGATCGAGAAGGACAAGGTCACGAAGGCCGAACTCGTCGGCATGCCATGCGATATTTTCGCACCCTGCGCGATGGAACGCGAAATCACGGGCGAACTTGCACGCACGCTGAAGTGCAAGATCCTCGCCGAAGGCGCGAACGGCCCCTGCACCGAAGAAGCCGACATGTTCCTGCGCGAGCACAGCGATCAAGTGTTCGTGATCCCCGACATTCTCTGCAACTCGGGCGGCGTGATCGTCTCGTACTTCGAATGGGTCCAGGACCTCGCGATGCACTTCTGGGGCGAGGAGCAGGTGAAGAAGGAACTGCGCCACCGCATCGAGCAGGCGTTCTACGAGTCGCTCAACGTGGCAAAGCGCCACAACATCGACATGCGCACCGCTGCCCTGACCAAGGGCGTTGAACGCGTCGCGATGGAGAACAAGATTCGCGGTCTCTATCCGTAAGTCGAGGTCGCGTGACCCGATTGCCGCGCGTCAGCTCTGCGCTTCGCTCGATTCCGTAGTTGTTGTTTCAGCGGCGCCCTTCACAGGGCGCCGTTTCCATAGGTCCCAAGCCCCCCAGAATCCCGATGCCCACACCATCGCGATCCATGGCGCGAGCGTCGAGGTCAGCCGCCAATCGGCTCTCCCCCCGCCGACGAGTGCAATCGGCCCAAGCACGAGCAGGCACACGAACGCCAGCCGCCATCGCTTGCGCTCCAGAAACCACCAAACGCCACCAAGCACCCCCGGCACCATGATCCACCACGGCCCGGTAAACAGCACGTTGCGCGTCATTCCCGTGACCAACCCATCCGCCATCCCGCGCACGCCGCGCATCACGAGTTCCGCCGGCGAGAAGAGGCGGAAGAACTCGAGCGTGGACATTGGTTCCCCTGCGTAGCGGTCCTTCGCGAGATCTTCCGGCGCGGGGAATCCGGGTTCCCCTACGAATTCCAGATTTGCAAAGTACCGCGTGTGCACGGTGCTCGAATACATCAGGTCGCCCGTTCCGCTAAGCTTCGCGTTGAACGCCAAATGCCCGGGGAGCAGCAGCACTGTCGGCGCCGCCGCGAGCAACCATTCCCTCCAGTGCCACCGGCTGCGAATCGCCTCGAACGCGATGGCAACCACACCCACCGGCAGGAGGCTGATCTGCAGCAACGTCATCGTTGCGGCAATTGCGCCACTCGCCACCGCGCGCCAGTTGACCACACTCGCCAGCGCCGAAGCGGCCAGCACGAACGCGAGCACTGCACACGTGATCGCGTCATTGCGCAACGCCTCGGTCCCGAGCTCTGCGAGCTGGCGGTTCATCGCGAGGATGCCCGCGGCGAGTGCAGCCACCCCCGGGGCAACGAGTCGCCTCCCGACGAGGTAGGTCATCACGACAACGCCGATGGAGAAGAGAATGCTCACGAACCGAGCGGAGGTTTCCGTCTCAGGCAGCAGCGCCCACGCGCTGCGAATGATCGCGGGAAAGAGCGGCTCGCGCACCCAGGGCGCCGTCGGCAAGGCCGTCTCGTAGAACGAACCCTCGCGCGCGATGTGCACGTATCCCGCCGCGTCGGGGCGGAGTTCCATCCGGCGCGTGTCTTCGAAGATGAGCGCCCGCGTGCTCCACGAAGCGACGATGAGAAGCACGACGATGGCGCATTCCGCGAGCAACTGCGCATGCGGGAGTTGTTCCTCGTCCCTTGCGCGGAGGAAGAGCCTTCGCATTCCTGCTGCGAAACTAGCGAGCGCGATCAAGAGCGCCACGGCGGGGACGACCTCGAGCGCTTGCTCGCTCCCTCGTGCGAAGAGCGCACCTGCAAGCCCCAATCCCGCGCCGAGCGTCGCCGCGCGCTGGAGCGACCAACCTGGCCCGAGCAGCATCAAGAGCGTGCATGCGAACGGCAGAAGGGAGAGGGCGACAATTCCGCCCAGGTCGGGAGTCGAATTGAGCGCCTTGGCACCAAGCCGCAGATCGATGGATTCGAGCCGAGCGGATTGCCGGGCGTCATCCGTCGGCTCGATGGCGAACTCGATCGGTTCCGTCGTCGATGAATCAATGTCTGTGATTTCACCCTTCATCCATTTGCCAGGGATGACATTGAAGAATGTCATCGAGGAATGACCGTGGTCCATGCGGACGAAGAACGGGTGATCGGCGCGCGCGTTCAACCTGAGCATGACGTGATCCCAAGGGCCCGGAGTTGCCGTGACCACGGCGCTGGCGCGCTCCGACTGAGGCGTCGCGAATCGGCCTTCGACCTTCCAGTCCCCACGCAGGTCAAAGGGCCGTGCGGAACTCCCTGGAGGTACCCTGGTCATCGCGACCACATGCTGATCGCGCAGGATCGGGTCCTCGAGCGCGCGGAAGAGCAACGGACGCACAAGCACCAAGATGGCGAGCGACGCAGCGACCAATCCCCAGATGGGGGCGGGGATCGCCTTGAACCGGGCCGCAGGGGTCGTTTCCATGGCCGATATCCACCGGGGCACCGCGGCACACCCGCAAGTTGGATTGATTCAGGCTTGGCATACTTGCGCCTCCCGCCAAGGCTGCTCCACGGAACATGGCATGGATCAACAGTACACCTCGAAGCTGACACGCAAGCCTTGGCTCCTGCAGGGGGGCGACGAGGACGGGCGTGCGCGTGCCTTCTCGTTCGACCGTGGCGAACTCGTCGCCCACGCGGCGTTCCTGCTCCGCAAGTTCTGCGAGCTCTCCCTGCTGACGGCATTCATCGCCGTTCCACTCATGTACGCGTACTTGGTTCCCACTGAGTGGATCCTTTACTTCAGTCAGTGGTTCGTCGCGAAGGCGACGATGTTCGACGATCCTCAGGTGATTGTAGAGAACCTCTGGGCTCGCGATCTTTCCCCCTACCTCGGCGCGACCGCGCCTGTGCTCGAGTTGAAGCATTTCACGTGGCACCTTTGCGGAGCACTGCTCTTCCCCGCCTATGCATTCGCGAGGCTCTTCGAGGGGGCCTCAAAGTCCGAGGTCTTCCCACGCATTCGCCCATCAGGCGTGCCCGGGGTTCGCTTCCTGCGCATGGGGGTGCTGTTCAGCGCGCTCGCGTTCCTCGTGTGGTCGGTCGTGACGATGGTGTATTTTGGGCCGCCAGCACCTGCCGAAGCCGCCGAGCAGGTCTCAGGGAGTGGCGGCTTCTTTCATTCAATCGTCGCCCTAGGCCAAGTCACCTTTGCGCTCTTTTTCTTTGTCGTCCTGGAGGACATGCTGAGGGAACGACGCCTCGCATACAAGATGATCGGGCTCATGATCGCGATTGGGATGCTTTGCTCGATTGTGGCGTCCCTTCAACAAATCGAGCCAGCTTGGTTCAAGGCGATCTGGGTGCGATTTGATTCGTCAGACACGCGCAACAACTATGGTTCGTTCATCGGGCACAACACGGGGCTAAGTAGTTTCCTCATCGCGCCGATGCTGCTTTCCATCGGAATCCTCGCAGCGCGGTTTGAGAAGCTGCGCTCCAAATGGCGCATCGCCTTGATCGTCGGAATCTTTCTGTCGGCTTACGCGCTGATTCTGGCTCAAAGCCGCGCCGTGATCCCGATCCTGATTCTGGTGACCGCGATTTTCCTGCGCGCAGCATCTCGCCGAGAGAAGCTCTATTTCCCGCGCAAGTGGGTCGCCGGTGCGATTGTCGCCGTGCTGCTGCTGATCACCTCGCAGTTAATCGTCTCCGAGAAGAATCCATTCGCGCGCACAAGCATCACGCTCGTTCAGCGATTCAAGGACGTCTCCTACAGTCACATCCTCGCGGATACGCGCGTCCGCATCCTTGCCATCTGCGCGCCGAGGGTTTTCGACAATCCCATCACCGGATATGGCTTCGGTTCGTTTCAATACGTCTATCCAGCCCAGCAGAAGAACTACTTTGAGACGTATCCTGATTCCAAGCTGATGCCCTGGGCGCGTCGGAGTTTTCACGCACACAACGAATACCTGCAGACCGCTCTCGAAACTGGCTTCGTCGGTCTCCTGCTGGCTGGTTTCGGCGTCGGGTGCCTTCTGCGACTTGGCTTCCTGATGCAACGCGCGACGCTCTCAAACTCGAGGCTCGTGGTTCAGTGGGCGATCCTGATGGGAATCGTCGCCTACCTGCTGCACGCGTTCGTGGACTTCCCGCTGCGCGTCCCACCGATCACGCTTTACTTCATCGGACTACTCGCCTTGTGGAGCGCTGGTGAGCGCCTTTGGCTCACGCCGATCGATCCACTCAAGGGCGTCGCGATCGAAGCCGACCCCCTCCTCAGGCGCGTCCGCCCCGCAGCATTCTTGGGACTCGGCCTCACCTCCGTCCTGCTCTTGTTCGGCGTGATGAGCCTCGGTGCGCTTGGAGTCGCGCGTCTCTCGGCGCGTTGGTACTCCGGTCGGGTGCTGGAGAACTCCTGCAATGCCCTGCTGCAGAATGCTCAGGACAAGCTGCGCATACGAGAGGTCGCGGCGCGCAACGAGGGATTCCAGTCCCTCGATGAGGCTGACATGTTGGCTCGCGAGGCGATGTACTACCTCCCCATCGATGGCGACGTGCTCTTCGTGCGAGGGCGAATCAAGACACTGCGCGGTGAACTCGGGTTGAGTCAGGCCCGCATGATGGCACGCGAAGGCAACGAGCAGGGCGCGCGCAACCGATTCGATCTCGCGCTCAAGGATCTGGAAACGGCACGGAACTCGGTGACTGCCGCGTTGGCGGAAACATGCTATCAGTCCATCTACATCCAGCGTGCGGCGATCTACTCGCTCCTCGCCAGCGCGGCCGGTGACATTGCCGAGCGGAATCGCGCGCTCGAAGCATCGCTCGCCGATCTCCGCATGGCCTATGCGATCAACCCCGGCGAAACCGACGCGGCAGGGCGCCTCGTCCGAATGCTCGATCAACGCGGAACCGCCGAGGACGAGAACGAGATTCGTCGCATTCTTCGCATTGTGCGTCACTTCGTTCCTACCGAGTTCCGGCGGATTTTCTATACTCCCGTGCTCGACTGCCTGACGCTCGGCGATTACTCGACCGCATATCGGATGATGCGTCGAATCAGGGACGTTTCGAATGCCGACGACGTCGAGTTCCTCTCGGCATTTGCCACCGTTGCTGCGCGCACCTCGCGCCATCAGGAGGCGCGCGAGATGCTCGCCGTGCTGATGCGTCGAGCCGGCAACAGTCGTGACGCGACCCCTGCGATGATCGCGGACATGCAGCTCTCGCTCGCCGTGATCTCCGCGCGCGAAGGCCAATTCGCCTCCGCACTTGCGGTCCTCGACGACCGCGTCGAAGGACGCACGAGCGCCCCGGATGCGATCATCCTCGCTTTCCGCGCCGAGCTCCTAAGGAGAGTTGGTCGCCTCGAAGAAGCCGTTCGACTCGATGAGCGGCTCGAGGAAATGTTCGTAGCGAATCCATTCAACATCCAACTCGTTGGCGCATTTCTTTACGAGACTTTCCCGGACCCCGCGGTCGCGCTTCCTGTGCTGGAGCGTCGTGTTCAGGTCAACGATCCGCCCGCGGATTTGCAGACGAACATCCTGCTCGCGAGGTGCTACGCCGCGCTGGATCGGAAGGAGGACTTGGGCGCGATTCTTCCGCGCGTCTCACAGCTCGCCACGACCGCAAGCGAGCGCGAGATTGTCTCGCGCTTCATCCGCACCGTTTCCCCGACACTACCTGCCGGCGCAGAATCGTCGGATGAATAGGCTCCTGCTCATCGAAATCGACGAGCATCGCCAATCGGCGCAGCACGCGGAAGCGATCGCGCGGCTGCAGCCGATCGTTGTGCGGCTCTGCCCGGGCGGGATCGGCGTCACTTCCGCGATCGAAGGAGGCGCCGAGGTCGTGCGCGTCGGGTATCCTTCACCCTCAGATTTCCTTCTCTTTCGTCCGCACGAGGACGTCACTGATGGCGACAATGTGGTCTCCAGTGTGGTTCGTGCGATGATCCTTCGACGCAAGTTCACCGATGTTCTTTTCTCTCAGGCGATGATCTGGCCATGCATCCGCAAGGGCGTTCAGGGAACGGCGGCACGCATTCGCTATGGCGGTCGTAACATCATGCGCAGCGACCCCCGCCCCGTCTTTCAAGTGATGGGCGTGGTCGAGGGATCGCACTGGGACGACTGGGCGACGTTGACGAAAGAGATGGTCTCGACGTGAGCGCCACCGCCCCGCGCGACCTACCGCCACTCCCCAGGGGAGCACTCGCTTTTTGGGCGAGTGTCCTCGCCGGGTTCAGTCTGGTCATGGGCATCGTTGCGCGGTCGTGGCCGCATAATCTGATCTACTTCGGCGCAGGTGCTGCCGCGATTCTGCTCTCCTTTGCGGGAAGTGCATTCACTCTGCCGCTCTATTTCTGCACGACGTTCGGGACGGAGATTCTCGTGCCCGGGCTACCCGTGTCACTAAACCGAGCGCTCGCTCTCCTCCTCGCATTGGCGGCTGGAAACGAATTCCTCCGTGGCAGGAGCCGCATCAAAGTCACTCCAGCACTCGTGCTGATGGTGCTCTTCCACGTTTACATCCTCGCTGCGGCCTTCATCAAGCTCCCAGAGAACGGCGAGATGTTCATCCAGCCCGCGTTCTATCTGGTGATCGCCCTCATCGTCGCGCTCAACGCGTGGAGGGAATCGTGGCGCATGTCCGTGCTGTGGACACTGTTCGTTTCCTCGATCGCGATCTGCGGAATCGGGTATCTCGAGTTCGTCGTCGGTGGCGACATCACTCTGAAAGGCATCGAGCCCATGCCGCGTGGTGCCATTCGCATCAACGGCATTTCTCGCGACGCGATTCAGTTCGGCTTTAATGCTTCATGGGGGGGATTCATCGGCCTGTATCTGCTGACTCGGGTGCGTGGTGCCATCCTCCCACAACTCGTGGCTGTGGGCACTGCGGTGACTCTTCTCGCAGCGGTGCTGACGCTCAATCGTCAGGTCCCGTTCATCCTTGGTGCGATGCTTGCCACATTTGTCTTTCTGTGCCGCTGGCAGTACCGCCGCCATCTGGCGGTCGCGCTCATCGCTGGCGCGGCCGCGCTGACGCCCGTGGTCGGCTGGAAGATTTTCGAGCGCATCATTCAGGCGCAGTCGCATGTCGGCGACCCGTCCTTCGCGATTCGCTATGACAAGGCAATGATCGGCGCCGAGATGATCGCGGCGAATCCTCTAACTGGAATCGGACACAACTACTTCCAGTACCTCTATCGCGACTATCGTCCGATCGGAAAGACGGTGCTGATCCAGGATGACTGGACCTCTTATCACACCGTGGACCTGGGGTATCTGCAGCTCGTCGTCGAGTACGGCATCATCGGAGCCGCGCTGTGGGTCGTCATGATCCTCGCATTTGCGCTGATGCTGCGACGTGCGCGCGCCTTTGCCCGGCGAACGGGGGATGGCGACATGATGAACTACACTGCTCTGTTGGCGGGTCTCGTGGTTCAATTGCTCGTTTCTCAGTTCCTGCAAGACACCTTCGGAATCGTGCGCACCTACATCCTGATGGGGCTCATTCTCGCGACGGCAGTTTGGCTCGCCCAACACCGCGCGGGCATCGCCGAGGAGGCCACGTCGTGACGCGACCCGCCTGGCCCCGGATCATGTTCGTCTTCCATAGCGCCCATCCGTCGGGTGGAAACCTCTGGCTTCAAAAGCTCCTCCTCAACGGCCCGTTTCGCCCCGAGCAATGCATCGCCGTTCTCCCCGGCGAATCCTCGCTCGCGGCGGAATTGGTCGAGGCTGGTATCGAGTGCCACACCCTGGCGCTGATCGAGCAGGCCCTCAACGAAGCTCACGGCAAGAAGCGTCTCGAACTCGCGCAGAGCAAGATCCGGTACTTCTCCGAGTTCCGGGCTCTCGTCCAGATGCATCGTCCCGACGTCGTCTATGTGAACAGCGGTGTTCAGATCCTGCCGGGCCTCGCTGCGGCTCGTGAGAAAATCCCCATCGTCTGGCACATCAAGGAGGGTTGGGGTTCGGGCACCGCGTTCGCCATCAAGCGCACTGCCGTGCGCCGCTGCGCCGACGCGATGTTGTTCGATTCCGCCGCGGGGCTTCGCCTCTACGAACCCATCCCAAAGGGTAAGTCGGCCACTGTCGTCCCGAACGGCGTGTCGGAAGAACTCGCGACGCGACGCGAACAGCGCGAGTCCCTGCGCGCGCGATACGGTTGGAGTGCCGATCAGTTCACCCTTCTCTTCGTGGGCTCGATCGTGCAGCGCAAAGGGGTCCACGATCTCCTTCAGGTGTGGGAGGAACTCTCCCCCCTCTTCCCCAGCGCGCGGCTCATGATCGTCGGCCCAAAAGACGCAAACGAACTCCACCCACGCTTGACCAACTTTGAGAACCAACTTCCCCCCTCGACGACGTTCCTCGGGTTTCGCAAGGACGCGCAGGACCTCATGGCCGCAGCGGACCTGTTCGTGCTCCCCTCCTACGGCGAGGCCATGCCGATCTCGATCTCGGAAGCCATGATGATTGGTTGCCCGGTGGTCGCGCGCAATGTGGCGGATGTGCCCTTTCAGATCGGAGAGGGGCGCGGGTTTCTCTTCCGAGGCGACGGTCCCGAGCCACTGCGCGCCGCCCTTCGGGAAGCCCTTGAGTCCCAGGCGGAACGGGATCTTCGCGCCGAGTCCGCCCGCGCGTTTGCCCGCGAGCATCTCACATGGACGGCGCACTGCGAACTAATCAAATCCGTCGTGGATCAAACCGCACGGCGGGGCAAAAGTGTCTCTTGAGGCATAGGACCCAAGCGTGAAGGATCGCGATGTCCTGTTGAAACTCAAAGAATCGAACCTTCCATTGTCCGTCATCCAAGAAGTTCCGAAGCCCAAACTCTCCACGGCGTCGCGTCCTGACGAACGTGGCCGGTTCTCCGAATTCGGGGGCCGCTTCGTTCCCGAGACACTCGTGCCTGCGATTCTCGAACTCGAGGCCGCGTATCTCTCGGTGCGCGATGACGCGACGTTTCGCGAGGAACTCGCGCGACTGCTTTCCGAATTCGCCGGTCGCCCGACCCCCCTCACACGCGCGACTCGCTACGAGGCTGCACTCGGCGGACACCTCCGCGTGTACTTTAAACGCGAGGATCTCCTGCACACGGGTGCGCACAAGCTGAACAACACGCTGGGGCAGGCTTTGCTCGCGCGCAGGCTCGGAAAGAATCGCATCATCGCCGAAACGGGCGCCGGCCAACATGGCGTCGCGACTGCCACGGCGTGCGCTCTGCTCGGACTGACCTGCTGCGTCTACATGGGTGAGGAGGACATGGAGCGTCAGGCGCTTAATGTCACGCGAATGCGGTTGCTCGGCGCCGAAGTCAAGCCAGTCACCAGCGGCACGGGCACCCTCAAGGACGCCACGAACGAAGCCATGCGCGAGTGGATGAGCACGTGCAACGACACGCACTACATCATCGGTTCGTGTGTCGGGCCCCATCCGTTCCCGATGATGGTCCGTGATTTCCAAAGTGTCATTGGCCGCGAAACGCGCGCACAGCTTCTCGAGCGCGAGGGCCGCCTTCCCGATCACCTATTCGCGTGCGTCGGTGGGGGCTCCAACGCGATCGGGATTTTCCATCCGTTCTTCGCAGATTCAGAGGTGCACTTCTGGGCCGCCGAAGCAGCCGGGGAGGGCGTCGCCACGGGACGCCACGCCGCGAGCATCGCCGGTGGTCAGATCGGTGTGTTTCACGGATCGCGCAGCTATGTCCTCCAGACGGCGGATGGTCAGATCACCCCGGCGCATTCCATCAGCGCCGGGCTCGACTATCCGGGAATCGGCCCCGAACACGCGCACTATGCCGCGACTGGTCGAGGGAACTACGAGCCCGTCTCTGATGACGAGGCCATCGCATCGCTTACCAAAATCTGCCGTCTCGAGGGGATTATTCCCGCCATCGAGACAGCACACGCAACAGCACTGCTCGAACGCACAGCCCCCCGCTTGGCTCCGGATTCAGTTGTCGTTGTTTGTCTCTCCGGGCGCGGGGACAAGGATGTCGGAACACTTAGCCGTCTCTTCCCACCAACAGAAAGGATCACCTCATGAAAAATCGCTCCATGCTTCGCACTGCGGCACTCGCGGCGATTCTCGCCATCGCAGCAATCCCATCCCTCTTCGCAGGGGAGGGAGACGAGGCCTTGGCCGCCCGCTCCGACGCCATGCTGCGCGCGCTCTTCGAAGGCAAGACCGAGGTGATGCTCGCCGAGTTCTCTCCCGAATTCGCCGCCGAAATGGGGCTCGAGGGACTTCAGGCAATCCCAGTCCAACTGACGCAGACGGCAGGCCAGGCAAAACGCACAGGGCAGGCAACCGTCGTCGTCGAGCAGGAACCCTATCGCACGGTTATCATTCCCATGGAGTTCGAGAAGGGCGTCCTAAACTGGAAGATTATCTTCTCTCCCGATTCCGAAGGAGCGAAGGTGGTCGGCCTCTGGGTCGAGCCTCCCGATGAAAGCCAACCCGGTGCCGAAGGTGGTGATGGTGGCGGCCGCAGCATCCCGCTCGCAACTTCCGGCGCGCCATATGTGAATGCCGCATCGTACAATGAGTTCCCGACACAGGTCGACGGCCTTCCAGCCGCCCTCTCGGTGCCAGTGACGGCAACCCCGGAAAGCCCCGCGCCCGTGGTCGTGCTCGTCCATGGTTCCGGGCCGAATGACATGGATGAGACGGTGGGCGCCAATCGTGTCTTTCTCGACATTGCCCAAGGCCTCGCGAGCAAGGGCATCGCCGTCCTGCGCTATACCAAGCGCACCCGCATCGAGCCGGAGATGAGCAACAACGTGAACCTTACCGTCCAGGAGGAGGCGATAAACGACGCACTTGCGGCCCTAAAGGCAGTGCGTGAATCCCAGGGCCTCGACGGCACGCGCACCTTCATTCTCGGGCATAGCCTCGGTGGCTTTGTCGGACCGGACATCGCCAAGCAGGATGGCCAGCTCGCGGGGTTGATTTTGCTCGGCGCGCCCACCTCGCTTACCCCGCAAACGGTCATCGATCAGATGGACTACATCATCGCCAACGCGACCCAGGCCCCCCCTCCAGAACAACTTGCGATGATCGAGGACATGAAAAAGCAATTCCGCCAAATCATGGACGGCAGTGCAGACCCCAACAAGATGTACAGCGGGACCTATCCCGCCTACTGGGCCGACCTTTCGAAGCGTCACCCCGTCGCCGTCGCGAAGGAAATCAACATCCCGATGTTCATCGGATTTGGCGGGCGTGATTATCAGGTCCCAGTGTCCAACGCAGAGGCGTGGAAGACGGGCCTTGAGGGACGCAAAGACGCGCGCATCCGCGTCTTCGACGATCTCAACCATCTCTTCATCACAGGCAAAGGGATCTCCCGCCCGGAGGAATACGGCGTCCCGGGTTATGTCTCCCCCGAGCTGATCGATGAGGTCGCCGATTTCATCCTCAAGACGAAGCCTGCCGCTCTCCAGTTCTAAGAACCAATCGCACCATGTGGAAAGGGGCGCGCCAATCTGCGGCGCGCCCCTTTGCTTTCTGAGGTGATGCGAAGCGATTAGAACTTTGCGGGTAGAATCGCAACACCCGACTGGACGCTGGCTGCGCTGCGATGCAGTGCCGCGCGCTCTTCTGCAGTGAGCGAGACCTCGACAATCTTCTCGACGCCGTCCTTGCCCAACAGAACCGGCACGCCGACGAAGATGCCGTTAATGCCATACTCGCCCTCGAGGTAAGCGGCGCAGGGAAGAATGCGCTTCTTGTCCTTCAGGATGGCCTCTGCCATCTGAACCGAGGCGGCGCTCGGCGCGTAGTACGCAGAGCCTGTCTTGAGGAGCGAAACGATTTCGCCACCACCCTTGCGGGCGCGATCGACGATCGAATCCAGCTTCTCCTTGCCGATGAACTGTGTGATCGGGATGCCGCTGACCGTCGTGTACGAAACGAGGGGCACCATGTCGTCTCCGTGGCCACCAAGTACGAGGGCCTGGATGTCCTCGACGCTGACGCCGATCTCCATCGCGATGAACGCACGATAGCGGGCCGTATCGAGGATGCCCGCCATGCCGACGATTCGGTTCTTCGGGAGGCCCGTCGCGCGCTGGGCGACCGTGCACATGATGTCGAGCGGGTTCGAAACGATGATGAACACTGCATTCGGGGAGAACTTGTACGCAGATCGCGCGACGCTGCCGACGATCTCGGCGTTCTTGTTCAGCAGGTCTTCACGGCTCATGCCCGGCTTGCGCGCGAGACCCGACGTGATGATCACGATGTCGGAATCTGCCGTCGCCTCATAGCTGTTCGTGCCAGTGATTGTGCTGTCAAAGCCTTCGACGGGGGAAGACTGGAAGAGGTCAAGCCCCTTCCCCTGGGGAAGCCCCTCAACGATGTCGACAAGCACGACGTCGCCGAGTTCCTTGCTCGCCGCCCAATGGGCTGCGGTGGCGCCAACGTTCCCGGCGCCGATAACGGTAATCTTGTTCCTCTTGGCCATTTTTCTCGGTCCTTGCGATTCCGCCCGGCAGGGCGGTTGCGAATGATCAGTTGAACCGATGAGACCCCCCCGCCCCGAAAGGGGCCAACGGGAAAAGCGGGGCACTTTGGGGGCGATCCCGGGCAGCTCAGGTCACTTCGAGGTTCCGGCTCCACGTCGCCCAGCGGGGGAGCGCGAACTCAATCTCGTCATCGAGAGAGTAGTTCGACCAGAATGTCATGTAGCCCTCGTCATCCACGGCCGCGAGGTACATTTCGAGGCGTTGCTGTTTCACCGCGGGGTCCGGCTCGTCCCAAAGGAGCGAACGCAACAGGTCCACGTCAGGCTGCAACTCCGGAGGGACATCCGTTGGCGGCTCGGGTTCGAGGACCCATTCCGCCTCGAGTTCCACGACCGGATAGAACTCTGGCACGCCGGTGATTCCCTCGCGCCCGAAACGCTCGCGGATCTTGTTCAGGACCTCGCTGACCTCGGTAACGCAGTTGTTGTCCACGATGTTGTAGAGCGGGTCGTCCACCACGATGCTCATGGGAACGTGGCGATCGGGGAGCAAGCTTCCAATGCCGTCCCCCGGGATCTCCCCCGGGATGGGGATCGGCCCCCAGAGTCGATCCCCGGCGCCGGTTTCCGTCACGTACTCCTGCACGCGTGCGTTAAACACATCGAGCAGTTCGGGGGTGATGGTCGGGTCGGTCGGTGGCACCACCAAATCCAGGTAGGAAAACGTCGAGTTCATTCCCTTCCCGAGCCGGTCATACGAGGCGAGGAACGTCTCGGTTTCCACGAGGTCTCCCTCCCAAATCTGGATGCTGCGGTGGGCGGTGAAGAACTTGGTCGTGCAGATGGTGAACGACTCAGGTCCCCATTTGATCGGGCTCATGTCCGACGACTCCGGGTGACGAAGATGACGCGACTATCGAAAATCGATGTTATGACAAGGTTGTGGGTCAATCGCGCTTGCCAGCGCACCGCGCAACCGGGAATCAAGAGGGGAGATCTTTCCACTTCCGGAGAAACTTTGCAAATGCGTCAGACCCTCCTCTCCGCCGCGATCCTTGCGGCTGCCTTGACCTTCGCCACCCCCAGTGTCCGCGCCGAAGTCCCCTCGACCGTCGTCATTCAGGGCAAGATCGAAAACTCCGTCGGGCAGCCCCTCACCGGTTCGCGCGGATATCGGGTGCGGTTCTTCGATGACGAAACCACGGGCTTCCAACTCGGCAGTGACATCACCGGCACGGCGGTCATTTCCGATGCCGGGCGGTTCGTGCTGGAGGTCACCCTCCCAGCAGGGGTCCTGAGCGCCACCGAGGCGTACTACGAACTCGCCGTGGACAGCGCCGCGATCCCGAACGGAGTCGATTCCGCCGACGTCTTTGCGGGGCGCTATCGCGTCCACGCGGTGCCCTTTTCCATGCTTTCGGCGGATGCCGCAGCACTCGCGGGCGTGGACGCGGCAGACTACGCTACCAACGCGGATGTCACGCTCCAGAACGCCTATGACGGCGGCGGAGCCGGTGCCGGGCGCACGATCAGCACGGCCAGCGGAGCCGTCTCGCTGACAGGAACGGGGGGACTGATTTCCTCCGGCAGGCTCGATTCGTCCGATAGCTTCCGTCTCGGCACCGTGGCCGGCGGAGGAACCATCGCCGCGCAGGTAGCACGCTCGGCCGACGGCGGGCGGCTCGAAGCCTACGACGAGGCTGGCTCGCGCGTGTTGAACTTTGGAGCCGCGACCGGAGGCTCGGGAGGTGTCGCGGGTGTGCGCATGGCGAACACCAGCTTCGTCGGCGTCGGCGTGATCGGCGACCCACTGGGCACGAACTCCGGCGGACAGGTCGCCGTCTTCAATGGATCACAGAACTTCACATCCAGCATGACCGTCAGCAGTGGTGGCGCGGGCTTGATCGATGCCTACCCCGGCAATGCGTCCAATGTCCCCGTGACGACCATGGGCGTGAACTCGTCCAACGGCGGCTACTTTCAGGTGACGGACTCCGCCGGCAATCCCCGCGTCGTCGCAGCGCAACTGGTCGCGGGACATGGCGTGATCAACATCGTCAGCAACACAGGTACCGTCGGCGTGCAATTGACCGGCAGTGGCACAAAGTCTTTCGTCGCGCAGGACCCTCGGCGCAGCGACCGCATGATCCGCTATGTCTGCCTCGAGGGCCCCGAAGCCGCGATGTATTCGCGTGGCAAGGCGACCCTCGTGAATGGCCGCGTCCACATCGAATTCCCGAGCCACTTCGCCGCGCTCGCCGCGCCGGATTCGATGACGGTGACGCTGACGCCACGTTCCTCCGCATCAAAGGGGCTCGCAGCAGAAAACGTCACGGCCACCGGATTCGACGCGGTGGAACTCGCGGGCGGAACGGGTGCCTACGAGGTCGATTGGGTCGCGTACGCAGTTCGCGCCGGGTTTGAGGACTTCCCCGTGTACATCGACGCGGAGGAATGGCGCTCGCAGTTCGTACCACGGATGCAGGAACGCGCTCCGCTCCCCGCTGCTGCGGACGCGCTCAAGGCGCTCGCCGTTCAGGAGGCAACTCCGTGAGCGCACGCCTTTTCCTTCTGGTCGCGGCGCTCTTGTCGGCTGCCACGGCCCTCCTCGTGGCGCAGAACTCCAATCCAGCCGGCGCCGAAGTGACCGCGCCCCTGGTCGAGGCACATTCGGGGGTTACCTCGTCCAATCCGACGGGGGCCACGGTGACTCTGGCCGGGCCCATGGACGTCAGCGTCGATGCGACCAACCCAGCGGGTGCGCGCCTCTTTCTCGGTCCTCTCGACCCGACCAAGGGTTCCACATCCGACTCCGCCGGATGGAACAAGTATCACTGACCGCGTCACGAAACACGTTGAGGGCAGCGCACCGTTGGGTTGAGCCTGTCCTGCAATAGCAACAGAGTCCCAATGACGGTGCGGCCCCAACGGGTCGTCCCCCGGAGGTTCCCAACGGTGGCCAAGAAACAGCCCGTCGGTCGGTTCGACCGCGAGACGAATGAAGAACTGCGGTATCGCCTCGAGATCCTCGCGCCCAAGAAGGGGACCGCGATCTTCTGGGCCGTGAGCTGTGGATTTGCATTCATCGTCATGTTCACCGTGCCTGGATTCGGCGACCTCGTCGGGAGCGACGAGTTCGGCGGCATCCTGATGTTCGCGGCCATCGCCTTGGGGCTCGCGAACCTGATCAACTACATCATGATCGTGGACAAAATGAACGCCGTTGAGGAAACCATCAAAGCCCGGGATGGAGGGAGCGAAGCGTCCTGACGCTTCCCCCCCCGGATCCTCTCATGAAAATTGCTCTCGCCTCCGATCACGCAGGTTTCCGGCTCAAGGAACTCATCGCAGAGGACCTCCGCACCGTGGGTCATTCGACTCAGGACTTTGGTTGCCGGAGCGACGCCGCCGCAGACCTCTCCGATCACGTGGCACCTGCGGCCAAGGAACTCGGGCTTGGCGGATTCGACTTCGGAATCTTCATCGATGGCGCGGGATACGGAAGCGGTATGATCGCGAATCTTCACCACGGTGTGTTTGCCGCGGTGGCGAACGACCCGATTTCCGCGAAGCTTGCACGTGAGCACGGAGGCGCGAATGCTCTCTGCCTTGGTTCGATGGTCGCCGGAGAATTGACCCTGCGCGAGTGCGTTAAGGTCTTCCTCGCTGCACAACCTCTCCCCGGAAAGTACGAAGCACGCCGCGAGAAGATTCGCGCGATCGCCGAGGCCAATCGCGTGGGGCCGCTATACAATCGCCGCGGCGTGCTCACGGTCGAGGACCTGCGCGAGGCCGTCCTGCAGCGCCGCCCACTTATCATCGACGGCCAGACCGTCGTGACGCCCAGCGTGCTTGACGCCGTCCGCAATCTGCGTCCCTGACGCATGGCCACCGAGCCGGAAGTAACCCCGCAGTCACCACCCCAGCCCGCACCCCCGCCGCGCCCAAAGGCGGGCGGTGTCGCGACGTCATCCCTCTTCGATTCGGGCGCACAGCTCACCGTCATCTTCCTGAGCCTCGTTGGCGGGATCGTGCTCAGCCGCCTCCTTGGTGCGGAGGGACGAGGCCGTTACGTCTTCGCGACGTACATTCTCAGCAGTCTCCTCATGGGGCTGGGAAATCTCGGTGCCGGCCTCGCTGCGCAGGTGTTCGTCGCGCGGACGCCAGCACGCCTCGCACAGATTCACACGCTCGGAGTCTGGCTCTGCCTCGGGTGCGGTTGGCTCATGGGCGGGGTCAGCGTCCTCGCGTTCCCTCTCCTTCGAGACAGCGTATTCGACGGCATGGAGATGCTCCACCTCGCGGTGGTGAGCTTCGCCCTTCCGTTCCAACTCTATCTCGCGGTCGCCTACGGATTGCTCATCGGCCTTGGTGCCGTCCGTCGCCGAGCGGCCTTCGAGATCCTATATCAAACGATGCAGAGCGCAGCGGTCGTCATTGTGCTCCTGTTCCTCAGGGGGCCGAGTTTTCCAGACCCCGTGTCGATGCTCGTGTTCTCGTACTTTGGGCTCGTGATCCTCGCCGCACCTGTGCTGGTCCGGGAGCTCGCGCGGTTCGGCGCGCTCTGGGAGAAGCCGGATCAAACGCTCCGCGCGGAATTCCTCAGCTATGGGCGCCAAATTTGGTTCGGCGGCATCGCCAACGAGGTCTCGTGGCGATTCGACCAGTTCCTCGTGAACGGCGCCCTGGGCGCGGCGCCGCTGGGCATTTACAATCTGGCGACGACGAATGCAGCGCGTTCAGCGCTGGCGGCAGTGTCACTCACGCGTTCGCTCTACTCGCGGGTTTGCGCGGCACCATCCCGCGAGGCCGCCGATCTCTGCGCGCGAGGATTTCGGCAACTCCTCCTGATCGGCATCGTGATGTTCGTCGGAGGCGTCGCCGTCGTCCCACTCTTCCCGATCGTCTATGGGAAGGAATTCACCGAGACGGGTTGGTTGTTTGTCATCGTGCTGGTCGGGTGGTTGCTGCACAACGCATCACGCATGTTGTCGATGTATTTCACCGGGCACCTCGTGCGGCCCGACATCCCCCTCAAGGTAAACTGGGGACTGCTTCCGTTCCAACTCGCACTGACGTGGGGGATGTTGCGCGCACACGGAATCACGGGCGTCGCCATCGCCACATCGATTAGCTTCTCCGCCACCGCGTTTGCGTTCATCTGGCTCTTCGCCAAGCGCGGGGAAACACCCTCGCTCGTCGAACTCATCCACATCCGGCGCGGCGATATCGATGCGTGGATCTCCCTTGCGAAGAGACTCCTCAAACACGAATAGCCGCGCCTCGTCAGGCGGAACGACGTTTCGCGAGGATCCTTCGATAGAGCCGTTCGTGCTTCGCGATCATCACTGCGAGAGGGAAGAGGCTCTCCACACGCGCCGCGCCCGCCGAGCCAAACTCGCGCCGCAAACGCACGTCGCAGAGTAGATCAATCAACGCCATCGCGAGCGCTTCGGGATCGTGCGGCGGCACAAGCAGCCCCGTCTTTCCCTCCACGATTGCCTCTCCGTTTCCGCCGACGTCCGTCGCGACGACGGGCTTGCCGCAAAGCATCCCTTCGAGCACCACGTTGGAAAATCCCTCCTCGTGCGAAGCGAGCACGCAGACATCCGACGCGTGCACCAGTGCAGGGACATCGAGTCGCGCTTCCGAGAACTCGATGGACTTATCGATGCGCAATTCGCGCGCTTGATTTCGGAGCTTCTCCAACTCTCCGCCATCGCCACCCACGCAAAGTAGGCGCGCCCCCGGCACGGCTGCATGCACCGCGGTCCACGCTGCGATCAGGTCCGCGTGGCCCTTATTCGCGATGTAGCTGGCGACACAGATCGTGACGCTCTCCGCCCCGCGCAGACCGGGGAAAATCTCGGCAAGATTCGCGGGCTTGGCTTCGCGCCACGGCGTCGAATCGATGCCTCCGTAAATCATCGCGAGCCGTCCGCGCGTGTTCCGCTCAATGCGGCGCGTGTCGTTGAGAACTGCCTTCGAGTTGCAGATGATCGCAGCGCATCGGCGATTGATCGCATTCTCAACGACGTGCATCCAACGAATTCCATGCTTGAAAATGGAAAGCTGTCGGCGACTTGTCACCAAGCGGCTGCCACCGCCAGCCACGACTTGCAGCAGACCTGCCCACAGGTGCGCCCAGAAGAGCCATGCATGTACGATGTCGGGGCGGAAGCTGCGCAGGACTCCCGCCCCGCGCATCAGCGCAAGAGGGAGAGCGAGCCACGCGGCGGGATTGTATCGCGGACGAAACCGCGGAATGCCCGCATCGATGACTCGGAATCCTTCGCGCTTCAGGACAGGTAGACGAATCCCTTCATGTCGCAGCAACATCACCGCGACATCGTGGCCGCGCTTGCGGAGTCCTCGCATCAGCGCGAGCAACTGCCCCTCCGCTCCGCCCTCGCGCATGGAGCCGATGACAAAGAGAATGCGCATCCGCCTCCGCATCGATCAGCCCTCGAACCCCGGGATGAGCCCACGTCGCGTGAGGCGGGGTGGCGCGCCAGTCCTGAGGATCGCATCAAAGAGCGCGGCATGCGCCATGGCGAGGCTCTCGTAGCTGAACGTGGGTGAGCTCGCGCGCGCTTGGGCGGCTGCTGCCATCGCCGCGCGCTTGGCGGGGTCGCCGCACAACTCGCTCAATTCCGCACCCACTGCGCGCCAGTCACCCGCATCGACCAGCAAGCCCTCGCGCCCGTGGCGCACCAACTCGGGGATGCCGCCCACGCGCGTCGCGACGATCGCGCAACGCGATGCCATGGCCTCGATGATTGCGTTGGGCAGGCCCTCGCCATCGCTCGTCAGCGCCGCGATCTCCGCTGCTGCGAGCACCGTCGCGGGATTGTCGCGCGGCCCAGCGAACAACACGCGGTTCGCGATACCTAGTTCACCAGCGAGCTTCTTGAGCGCGGCCAATTCGCCATGATCATGTCCAACGAGCACGGCGCGAAGCTTCGCGTGCTCTTGACTCGCGAGCGCAAATCCGCGCAGGAACACATCGTGCCGTTTGATGCGCTTCAAGTTCCCGACGAACGCAACGAGCGGATCGGCGCCACGCAGATGGGGATGCTCGAGCAGTCCTTCTTCGACCTTCGCATCACGAAATCGCGCTACGTCGATCCCGTTGTAGATGACCACCACCTTGCGCCGCACGAGTCCCTCACGAGTGATTGCATCGCGTGCGACGGCGCGTGAATTCACCATTACTGCGTCGACAAATCGGTTCAGGAACTTCTCGATGTGGATGTAGTGCGGACGCGCGTCGCGATAGCTCCCCATCTGCAGTCGGCAGGTCACGACCGCGCGCGCCCCGGCAAATTTCGCCGCGGGCACAGAATACGGATTCCCCCAGAACAGGAGCGAAAGAACAGCATCCACACGTTCGCGTTTGAAGATCGATCGCATGCAGAGGATGCTGCGCGCCATGTCGATGTAGAAACGCGGGGACGCCTTCGAAATCTCAGGATGCGCGTTCACGGAATGACACGTGATGCCCGATTGGCGCAGCACCTCGCGCAGGGGACCACCGCGATCCAATTGCACAAAGACAGGTCGCCAGCCGAACGCCGGAAGATGCCGCGCGAGTTCCAGCGCCTGCAGTTCCGCACCGCCGATGTTCAGTGTCGGAAGCACAATCGCCACCGTGCGAGGTGGGCGCTCCTTGCGGATCATCGCGCGCCGGCCAGGCATCGTGGGTCTTCAGCGCCCAAGTGCGAGCAGGCGCTCGTAGAATGCGATGGCTTCCCGCGCGAGTGCCTCCTCGCCGAACTCCTCCGACATGGCGGAACGCGCGATGCCCCCGCGTCGACGCGATTCAGTCAGGTCACTCAGCGCACGAGTCACCACCTCGGCGAGCCCGGTGCGATCGCCTTCGGCCACCAACCATCCGCGTTCGGTCCCGTGGATCAGGTCATGCAGCGCGCCGACATCTCCCGCGATCACCGGGCGTCCACACGCCATTCCTTCGAGCGCGCCCCGGCACGCGCCGTCGTTCCCGGGCCGCAGCAAGAGCGACACGTCGAAGGCGTTGTACGCATCCTCGAGATCAGACCCGCTCACATACCCAGCGTAATGGATCCGTTCGCGATGGGGATGCTTCGCGATGCGATCCTTCATCTCTTCCTGATAGTTTCCACGTCCGCAAATCACCAGCCATCCATTCGGCACCGAGCCGAGGAAGTCCTCTGCGGCATCGAGTAACCACGCGATGCCTCGCTCGACGCGTAGCCTGCTGATCGTCCCTGCGACGGGCGCGTCCTTCGGAATACCCCATCGTTCGCGCATTGCGCCTCCGCGATCGGATGGCGCGAAGCGCACGTTGTCCACCGTCCCGCGCGCCACCATGACGCGTTCCTCGGGAAAGTGAAACGCCTCGCGCACCTGCGCTGCGAGTGCTGCAGACACAGTCATCGCACCCGCCGTGCGTCTCGCGATCCATCGCGAGATCATGTCACGCCGCGGGCTGGCCTCGCGATGATAGGTGCGCACGAGGAGTGGCTTGAGCGCACCCTGCGCACCAATCGCAATCGCTGCGAGCGTATGATCGTGCGTCAGATGCGCATGCACGATGTCCGGTCGCTGGGTGTCGATCAAACGTCGCAGATTGCGCAGATCCCGAAACTTGCGGTGGGGGAGATAGCTCCGTTGAAACTCGACCTCATCGGTCACGGCCACGCCGAGCGCCGTCGCTTCGCGCTCAAAGCTATGCCCTGTCGTCATCGAGTAGAGGACCTCGACGCCCAGCTTCGTTTGTGCGGCCGCGAGTCTCGCTGCGGGCTCGGCTGCGCCAGTCCAACGGTGCGAGGCTGTGAGGTGGAGGATCTTCATCGATCGCCCGCGTGGGCCCTCAGCCCAGGTTGCCGAGCAGATACACCAGAATCGACGTCAGGAAGTAGTTGCTCACGAGGATGGTGAGCAGCGTCAGCACGACGCTCGAGGTCGTCGCGAGACCGACTCCCTCCGCGCCGCCGCGCGTGCGGAACCCGTAATACGAACCGGTCAGCGCAATCAGGGCCCCGAAGAAGATCGTCTTGAAGAGTCCGCTGTAGAGGTCCTGCATGTAGGCAAACTTCTTCGTGACCATATAGTACTGCACGTAATCGATCTGCAGCGCAGACGCGGCCACGAGCGTGCCGCCGATGTAACCGCCGATGAGGCAGACGGCTGTGATCAATGGCATCATGATCGTCATCGCGATGATGCGCGGTGCGACGAGGTACCGGATCGGATCCACGTTCAGCACTTCGAGCGCGTCGATCTGCTCCGTGACTCGCATGGTGCCGACTTCGGCTGTGATCGAGGCGGCAACGCGCGCGCCGACGACGATACCCACGAACGCGGGGACCATCTCTCGCGCATTGGCGATCCAGGAAATTCCGGGCACGTAGCCCTTCGAGCCAAACTTGACCAACTGCACGCCGGTCTGGAGGGTCATGACCATCCCGACGAAGATCGCCGTGATCATCGCGATCGGGAACGACTTCACCCCGATCAGGAAGAGCTGATCGATCACCATGCGCCCGCGCCAGGGGGGGGTGAACGTGCGCTTCAGCGCGACCCAGATAAACGTCGAGTAGTCGCCAAGGAATTCGACGAAATCGAGAAACGTTTGGCCGAACGGGAGGTAGGAGATTGCCTTGATCATGACCGACGCACGTTCGCGGCGGAGAGACACAGGGAGCAATGGCAACTCTCGGCCCAATCTTCCGGACTGGCTCGGCGCCTGATTGGCACTGAGTTTGCCCCGCTTCACCAATTCGGTGGCCCCGATGGATCATGGCGCCCCATGGATAAGCACGCCCCGCGCTACTGGCGCATAAGGAAACAACTGCATGAGCACCGTGAAGCGCGATTACTACGAAGTCCTCAGTGTCTCCAAAGACGCGAATGGGGACGTGATCAAGAAGGCATTCCGCGCTCTCGCCATGCAGTACCACCCGGACCGCAATCCGGAAAACGCAGAGGAGGCCGCCGAGAAGTTCAAGGAAGCCTCTGAGGCATACGAAGTCCTCAGCGACCCAGAGAAACGTGCAAACTACGACCGCTTCGGCCACGAGGGAATGCGCAACGCATTTGGTGGTCAGGGCTTTAGCTGGGAAAACTTCACCCACCAGTCGGACGTCGACGATATCTTCGGGGATATCTTCAGCGCGTTTTTCGGCGGAGCGGGCGCGCGCCGGGGTCGCCCCAATCGCGGAGCAGACATCGAGGCCTCCACCAAGATCACCCTCGAGGAAGCGTTCTCAGGTGTTGAATCCGAGGTTGGTTTTTCTCGCCGTGAGGTCTGCGAGACGTGCAAGGGCGCAGGGGCCGAGCCGGGCACCAAGCCGAAGACATGTCCACGGTGCAACGGCGCGGGACAGCGTCGCGTTCAGCAGGGGTTCTTCGTCATGTCCACTCCGTGCAACGGCTGCGGGGGCTCAGGACGAATCATCGAAAAGCCGTGCGGCGGCTGCAACGGTCGCGGGCTGGCTGAGAAACGCCGCTCGCTGACGGTCAAGATTCCGCGTGGCATCTCCGACGGCCAGGCCCTCCGCCTGCGCGGCGAGGGGGACGACGCGCCGGGCGCGCAAGGGCCGAGGGGGGATCTCCTTGTCCACGTCGCCGTCAAAGAGCACGAACGCTTCGTGCGCGAGGGAGCGAGCATCTACCTCGACGTTCCGATCCACTTCCCGATGGCGGCACTCGGAGCCAAGATCCGCATCCCAACCCTGCACGGCGAGGAGGAAATCTGCATCCCCGCGGGTACCGCATCGCACACGGTTTTCAAGCTAAAGCAAAAGGGCATGCCCCAGCAGCCCGGGTCTGATCGTTGCGGCGACATGTTTGCGCGCACCTCGATCGTCGTTCCGAAGAAACTGACCGATCGTCAGAAGGAACTCGTCGAGGAACTGGCCAAGGAAATGGGGGACATGCAGGCAGGTGTCGATTGCGACGGAGGCTTCTTCAGTTTCGTGAAGGACATCTTCCGCTAAGGTCGGCGCAGCACGATCACGACACAGCTTCTCCGAAGGGCCGAAAGTGATGAACGCGGATTGCCAATCATGAACGACGCACCATGGATCCTCTCGGAAGAAGTCGAATCGATCAAGCGCGCGTACGATGCCCTCAATCGTGGGGACGTCCCGGCATTCCTGACGCTCTTCTCCAAGGACGTGGAACGTACCGAGCCGGAAGGGTTCCACGGATCCGGCACTTATGTGGGACTTGATCAACTGGAGGTGCACACCCGCCTTCACCGCGGCAAGTGGGAGGCTGGCGCATCCACACCGACACAGTTCCACATCGCGAACAACCGGGTTGTCGTCCTCGTCCATGTCCGGGTTAAGCTCAGCCGCGAAAGCGAATGGCGCGAAGGAGACATCGCGGACGGGTTCGCATTTCGCGAAGGGAAAGCCACCTGCTTTCGCACGTTTGTGGATCGTTCCCAAGCGCTCGAATGGGCTGGCATCACCACCGCCAAGTCGCACTGACCTAACACAGACCCCCGATCTTCGGAGAACAAGATGACGTTTCGCACCACTTCATTTATCTCGATCTCGGCCGCCATGCTCGCGCTGGGCTGCACCGAGAAAGAAGGCGCGCCCGCGCCCCGTGAGGAGGCAAAGGAAGTCGTCGCAGCCCCCACGCCGTCCCCGACGGCGGAACCGACGGCCGCGCCGACTCCCGCGCCTGAGCCGGTCGAGGACTCAAAGGCAATCGCCGTCGAGGTCCGAGGGGAAGGGCCCGCAATGCTTCTCATCCCCGGGCTGGCTTGTCCTCCCGAGGTGCTGCAGCCGGTCATCGATCACTTTGCTGATTCGTATCAGTTAAACATCGTCTCGCTTGCCGGCTTCGGAGGGATGGAGAGCGTGCCCGCCCCACTCCTGCCGAAGTATCGCGAGGGACTCGTCAACTACCTCCGGGCGAATGACATCAAGGACGCGACGCTCATTGGTCAGGGTCTTGGGGGAACGCTTGCCTATTGGATCGCCTCGAACGAGCCCGCGCGATTCCGCGCCGTTGTGATTCTCGAGGGGTCGCCCGCACTCGCGAATCTCATCTATCCAAACGACGAGCTTTCGAAGCAGTTGGGCCCCGTGGAAAAGTACCGCGACCGACTCGCCGCCATGGATGCGGCGGCCTATGCAAAGCACCGCAAGTTCGCCCTCGGGACGATGCTTTCGACCGAGTCGGCCGTGTTGAAACTGACGGATCTCACTTCCAAGGGTGACCCCGCGGCCGAGGGGCAGGCCCACTTTGAACTCTTCTCGACGGACATTCGTAGTTCGCTGAGCGCCATCCAGGCGCCGGTGCTGCTCGTCGTCGGTGCAGGAGGCACGACTGATCCCGCAGCCATCGAGGCGACGCGGAACAACTTTGGGCGGCAGTTGGTCGGGGTTAAGGACCTCAAGATTTCCGTATCACCCTCATCGAAACACTTCATTCAATTCGACGAGCCCACGTTCTTGTTCAAGGAAATCGACGAGTTCTTGGCGCCGAAAGGCTGACTCGCGCGTTCTTTTCGGCAGGCGCAGACCCTGATGGCACGAGTTGAGCATCAAGTTTACGACCGACCATTGAATCCCGAACGATAACAACCTTTAGAACATTAAGAAAATCAACGGCCCATGACCTTATCTAAGCGCTCCAAAGCTGTGCGCACGTCGATTGTCACCCTGACAACAATCAACCTGATCGTTTTGGCGGGATGTACGGTTGGGCCGGATTTTCGGCTCCCGGAGGTGCCGGAACCGGAGTCACTCGCCGCCCTCGCCGTCATCGATCAGGGGACCCGCGAGATGACCGACATGACCCCCGCCACCGAGTGGTGGAAGTCATTCGGGGATCCCCGTCTTGACGAGTTGATTGTCCAGGCGCTCAACAACAACCAGCAGCTTGAAGTCGCCAAGGAGCGCATCCACCAGGCGCGAGCCGCGCGCCGCGTCTCGAGCTCACTCCTCGTCCCGCAGGCCAATGGAACGCTCAGCGCATCCAGCACATCGGATTCATGGTGGACCCGTTCCGCCGAGCGCGGCGGAGGCAAGCCCCCATTCGACAGCCAGAATCGTCAGAGCAACTACTTCCTCGGGGGCGAGACCTCGTGGGAGATGGACGTTTGGGGCAAAAATGCTCGCGGGCTGGAATCGGCTCGGGCCAAAGTCCTCGGAGCCGAGTCCGCCTATCGCGGCGTCGTGCTTACGCTCCTCGCCGAAGTTGCGCTCGCGTACTTCGACACGATGGCGTCCGAGGAGGACCTCGCCATCCTGACGGAAGAAGTTCGCAACCGTCAGGAGTTCCTCAAACTCGTTCGCACGCGCGAAGAAAACGGTCTCGCTTCGCGCCTGGATACGAAGCGCCAAGAGGTCGAAGAGGCGAACACTCGCGCGGAGCTGCCTCTCTCGGAGGCCCGCGTGGCGATCGCGCATTTCCGGCTCGCGACCCTGCTGGGAGAGAATCCGCAGACGTTCGTCCTGCCGGAGAAGAAGTTGAAAGATTACCCGCTCCTGCCGCTCATCCCGGAGGGACTCCCGATTCGTCTCGTGCGTCAGCGCCCGGACGTGATGCAGAAGGAATTCGAGATGCGCGCCGCAGCCGCTGACATTGGCGTCGCGATTGGCGAGATGCTCCCGCGTGTCGTGATCACCGGCAGCGCCGGATTCCGTTCCGCAGAGAGCGAAGAGTGGTTCTCTCCAGAGACGGATGAATGGTCGATCGGCAGCGCCCTGCGCGTTCCCTTGCTCGATGGTGGGAGGACATACGCCCAACTCGAAACGCGACGTTCGCTTTATCGCTCCTCCGTGGCGTCGTATCGCCAGCAGGTCCTGACCTCCCTCGAAGAAATCAACGGCAGCTTGGTGACGGCTGTGAAGAACCGCGATCGCCGCGCTGCCCTCGTCGAGGCATCCGCAGCGGCATCGGATGCGTTGCGCATCGCACGCGAGCAGTACCGTGCGGGGTTGATCGACCTCCTCGATTACCTCGATGCACAGAGGACTGAATTGCGCGCCCGCCAGTTCGTCGTCGCGGCGGATCGGACCATCGTCACGGACGCGGTGAACATGTACCGGGCGCTCGGCGGAGGTTGGGCGACCGAAGCCGCCGATCCCGTCGCGCCGATGGAGAAGAGCCTGCCACGCACATTCGCGGAGAACTTCCCGCTCTTCGCGGTCGGGCTCACCCCGGAGGACCGCTACTATCCAGAGCCCCCGAAGACACGTCGTGATGCCTCCACCCGGGCGACCGAGGCGGCACCAGCCGCTGCACCCTCGAACCCTGGCGCGAACGCCGTCGCACCCTAATGGCATTCCGCGAACGGTATCCTGATGGACGGTTTGCTCGAAGCCCCTTGCTTTGAGCCTGCGCGACACATCACCATCCTCTTGGATCGTGTCCCACGCATCGAGTCCTCTCCTCGTCAGGTCGTGATATGAAAGTCTGGAAAGAGTTCGAAGAACATCAGATTACCCACAGCATGGCCCACTATCTTATGGCCATCGCGGAACTGCTCAAGAAGCAGGGGTATTGCCGCGTCACCGACGTTGCTCGCGAACTCGAGATCACACCTGGCTCGGCTTCGGTCAGCATCAAGACTCTCAAGACGCGCGGCCTCGTCGAGGAAGATCACAATCGCTTTCTCAAGCTGAGCACCGAGGGAGAACGTCTCTCGGCGGAGATCCACGCCAGCAACAAAGCGCTCGTCTCCTTCCTGACGGAGATCCTCGAAGTCTCCGAAGAGCAGGCGCACATCGACGCCTGCAAGCTGGAGCATCTTGTGAGTGCGGAGACCCGCAGCAAGCTGCTCAGCTTCCTCCATTTCATCCACGGTCATGCCGACAAGGCAGTCGTGAAGAAGTTCTTGGACACGTGGCACGAACACCGTGAGGAATGCCCCGGTCCCGAAGAATGCGACATCTGCGAGACGCAATGCGTCGCGCACGCTGTCTTTCTTGAGTCCCCGCGCGAGCGCCCGAAAGAGGGCGAACCGACGTGAAATGCCCGAAAATCGGGGGTGATCGAGTGGGTTATGTGCTTTATATCCCCTCTGGATGCCCCTGCGATGCGCTTCCTCGTTGCCTGAGGGGGGCGATATCGAGCACATTTTCTTGTCCGAACTCACAATTTGTTCGCCCGCGAGCAGGCAGATTCGACCTCGCGGGGGTTGGTTCCTTTTGACAGCCCCGACCGCATTGGCGGCAAACTAATGAGTTATGACGCAATATGATGTCCCATCTGGTCAGCATTGAGGTTAGCACCAATTGTATCTCCCGATGAAGAGCCTTTGATGCCCTCGCACGTCAACCGCGCAGCAGCGGAAGAGATGCCGTTTCCGACCGCGGCCCATACGGAAAACCCCGGCCACCGCGCTGTGGACTGCTCCGATTTGACCGATTGGGATGGCAGCAGCGTCGGCCTCCTCGACAAGTGTCGCAACTTCACCAAGGCGAACGAGCTGCGCGAGCTGGGGCTGTACCCCTACTTCCGCACCATCGAGTCCGCTCAGGACACTGAGGTCATCATCGACGGTCGCAAGATGCTCATGCTCGGGTCGAACTCGTACATGGGCCTCACCAACGACCCGCGCATCAAGGAAGCGGCTGAGGAAGCCATCCGCAAGTACGGCACCGGATGTGCCGGATCGCGATTCCTGAACGGCACTCTCGATATTCACATCGAGCTCGAAGAGAAGATCGCCGCCTGGTTGCACAAGGAAGCGGCGCTCATTTTCACGACGGGCTTTCAAGTCAACCTCGGCGCCATTTCTGCGCTGCTGACCCGCGAAGATTCGGTCTTCATGGACCGTGCTGACCACGCCTCGATCGTCGATGGCGTCCGCCTCGGATTCGGCAAGGTCGCCAAGTTCGCCCACAACGACATGGCCGACCTCGAGCGTCACCTCGCGCAGAGCAAGTCGAAGGGCAAGCTCGTGGTCGTCGATGGCGTGTACTCGATGGAGGGGGATATCTGTAACCTCCCCGAGTTGGTCCGCGTCGCGCGCAAGTACGACGCTGGCATCATGGTCGATGACGCGCACTCGGTTGGCGTGCTCGGCAGCACCGGCAACGGCACCGCCGATCACTTCGGTCTTTCGGATCAGGTGGCCCTCATTGGTGGCACTTTCTCTAAGTCCCTCGCTTCCATCGGCGGATTCGTCGCAGGCGATGCCCGCACGATCGACTATCTCAAGCACCACGCACGCGCGCTGATCTTCTCCGCGTCGATGGCGCCTCCTTGCGTTGCCGCCGCGATGAAGGCACTCGAGATCATCATCGCCGAACCAGAGCGTCGCGCACGCCTCTGGGAGAACACGCACTTCATGCAGCGCGAGTTGGTGCGCATGGGCTACGACATCGGCCCATCGCAAACCCCGATCATCCCGGTCACTGTCGGGAGCATCGAGACCTGCTTCGCCGTCTGGCGTCGCCTCCATGACGAGGGGCTCTTCGTGAACCCCGTCGTTCCCCCGGCAACACCTTCGACCCATTGCTTGATGCGAATCAGCGTGATGGCCACACATACGATCGATCAGCTCTCCGGCTCCCTTGAGGTCATGGAACGCGTCGGTCGTGAACTCGGCGTGCTGAACCCCTCCGGGGCGAACGGCAGCCACGGATCCTCGCTTCCGGGGAACGGATCGGTTGACGAAGCGGTCGGCGAGTAAGCCGCCGCGCATCAACCCATGCGCACCGTCCGACTCGACTGCGGCCTCGAGGTCATCCTCTGCCGCAAATCCACCCTCCCCATCGTCACCCTCGACATGTGGGTCCGTGTTGGCAGCGGCGATGAACCCTCGCGACTCGCGGGCATCAGCCACTTCCTCGAACACATGCTCTTCAAGTGCACGGCGCGCCTCGCAGCGGGGGAGTACGACAAGCGCATCGAAGGTCTCGGCGGATATCTCAACGCCGGCACAAGCTACGACTACACGCATTACTACATCGAGATTCCCGCCGAGTCGTTGACCGCGGCTCTCGAGGACTTCGCCGACGTCGTTACGAACTCGAGCATCGATGCCGAGGAACTCGAACGAGAGAAGCTCGTGATCCTCGAAGAGATCCGTCGAAAGAACGACGATCCGAACGGATTCCTCTACGATAAACTCACGAGAGAGATCATCACTCAGGGTGCGTATTCACACTCTGTTCTCGGATTCCCGGAGACCGTCTCGGGCTTTTCGCGCGAGGACATGTACGACCACTATCGGCGGTTCTATTCGACCGGGAACATGACGCTGATTGTGTGCGGCGACTTCGACGAAGAAGCCGTGATCGCCCAGGCCGAACGCCTCTTTGCTGAAGCTCCGCGCGAGCGCCGCCCGCATCACGACGCTGCTCCGAAGACGACCTATGCCGCCCCCGGTCCCCGCGATTGGCCGCGCGATTGGCGAGAGACCTACTTCTACATGGCATTCCCGACCGAGCCCGTGCACCTGCTCGAGGACGAAGTTGCAAACGACCTCGCTGGCGTCATCCTCAGTGGTGGCCGCAGCTCTCGGCTCGTTAACTCCATCCGAGAGAAGCAGCGCCTGGTCACTTCGATCTCAGCTTACCTCCCCTCGCATCGGCACCACGGTCTTGCAATCATCGGTGGTCGCTGCGCAGCAGAAAACCTCGTGCCCGCTCGTGAAGCCATCTTCGCGGAGATCGATCGCCTTCTGGCCGATGGGTTTCGGGAGGGGGAGGAGGAACGCGTGCGCCGCCAACTGCTGGTCTCGCACGTCTATCTGCTGGAATCGAACAGCGATGTTGCCGGTCTGATCGGGTACTCTCAGGTGATCCTCGGGAACTCCGATCTGTACACGCGCTACACAGAAGTCGCGCGATCGATCCCGATTGAACGCGCTTTCGACGTCATTCGCCGCACTTTCCGCCGCGAGGTCGCGAGCATGTGCTCGACAGGCCCTGCACTCCCCGAGGTGACCTCCGCACCATGATCGAGACCCTCCCGAACGGAACCGTCCTCTTTCACGAGCGCGTGAACCATGCGCCCGTCGCGGCTCTCTATGCAGTGCTGGACGGTGGTTCGCGCGATGACAGTCCGGAGCAATGCGGGCGCACCAATCTGATGGCACGTCTCATTGGCAAAGGGACGCGCAGCAAGAACAGCGATCAACTCGCCGAAGCATTCGAGGCACTCGGCATTTCATTCGGCGCGCAGGCAGGACAGGACTTCGTTTCGGTCGGTTTCCAGTGCATTGCGGATGACTTTGCGCGCGCCGTGGAACTCTTCTCGGAATCGTTGTTCGAAGCGAACTTTCCGTGGAACGAAATCGACACGGAGCGTGGTCGCGTCCTGGCCGAGATTCGCGCGCGCGAGGATCGCCCATCGTCGCTCGCGATGAAGAATCTACGCGGACTTCTCTATTCGCCTCACGCCTACTCTCGCGCGGTCGAAGGCGAAGCGGACACGGTCCAGAAGCTGACTCAGGTCGATCTGTTTGATGTTCAACAGAGCCTCGCGACTCCTGCACGCATGGTCGTCGGCGTTGTCGGCGCCGTGAGTCGAGACACCGCACGGGACCTGATCCTGAAGCACTTTCCTGTGCCCCAGAAGCCCAGCGCCCCGCGCGTCCTCGCGGACAATGTCGTCCCGCCACGTGGTGGACGGACGATCGTCGGACGCAAGGTGGAGCAGAGTTTCATCGCACTCGGCCATCGCACGATGAGCACGACCGACCCGGACTGCGCGGCGCTCAAGGTGGCGACGACGGTGCTCGGTGGCGGGATGAGTTCCCGCCTCTTCACGGAACTCCGAGACAAACGGGGCCTCGCGTATGCCGTCGGTGCGACATGTTCCTTCAATGCGCTAAACGGGTCATTCGTGGCCTACATCGGCACCAAGCCCGGAAGCCGGCAGGAAGCCGAAGAGGGTCTTTGGACGGAAGTCCGCGCCCTCCGTGACTCGCCTGTCGACCAAGAGGAACTACAACGCGCGAAGAACTATATCACCGGGAACTTCCTTCGCGATCTCGAGACATGCCGCGCGCGTGCGGCGCAGGAGGCGGGCGACATCGCGCTCGGCCTCGGTGAGGGCTACGCGCAGAAGTGGCGTGATCAGATTCTCGCGGTCACATCACGCGACGTCATGCGCGTCGCCAATCGATGCTTTCTGGATCCGTGCGTCTCAATCGTTCAGCCTGAGTAATCGGCACCCCTAGCGGACGCGCACCAACTCAACACGGCGCGTATGCGGCCCCGTCCCGCCACTGACTTCGACACTGACCATCTCACGACCATCGTTGAATTCCATCAACGAAACGGAATGGTTCGTCTCCGACATCGGATACAAGTCTGCGGCCAATTGCAGCGCGGTCATGAAGTGCGAACGCAGCTCGGGCGCGGGGGACGCCAGGCGATGTTCCGTCGCGCCGGGGATGTATCGGATCGTGAAGCTCTTCTTGTCACGGAATTCGATCACGGCACGCGTGTCCGGCGAAGAGGCACACAGACTCAGGAATGCTTGCACCGCATCGACGGCGTCCTGCGCTTCGTCCAGGGGACAGGTCGGTTCATCGGGGCGTACGCCAGAGACGATCAACCGACGCAGCTCGTTGCGGATTGATCCGGGCAATTCATCCAAAAAGTCGCAAAAGTCATCGTCGCCGAGCGTGTACAGACGCTCCTGGGCGTCGTGAATGCGATCCGCCGTCCAATGCGTTGATTCAACTTTCAGTCCGGTGAGCTGTTTCAGCTTCGCGACATTCTCCTCACTGCACCCGGTGCGGATCGCCACCCGCAACTCGCGCGTTTCGGGGGTCACCGAAAGTGGCACCACTTTCAGATCGAACGCGATCAAGCGAGGGAGGGTATGGATCAGGCGATACTCCAGTTCACCCGGCGCGCCGGTCGTCCCTGCCTTGGGCGTACAACTATGATGATGAAGCAAGTGAGCCAGATTCGGGTACTCGATGAGGATCTGTTCGATCGCGGCCCGAGCCTCGGCGCGCACACGCGAATCAGGGTCGCTACCCTCCATTTGGTCGAGCTTCTCGATCGCTGCGGGGGCCTGCAACCACCCCACCGCAACGGCTGCAGCCATGCGAAGCTCGGGCACCTCGATGTCGAGGAATCGCATCAAGAGCGCAACTGCGCGCGGATCTCCGAGTTTGCCCATCAGGTCCAGAAGCACCGCGATGCGTGGCTCGTTGGGCTGTCGAATCAGGAAATTGGCCAATGCGTCGAAGATCGCGGGGCCTTTATGGAGGAGGCGCGCGTACAGCTCTCCCCCTTTGCCGCTCTCGGTGAGGAACATCAGCTTCTCAAACTGATAGTCTTCCGGGTGTTCTTCCGGCTTGGTCATAGGTCGTCGCGTCGTGGGTGGTTTCGGAGCGGGGGAACTTTCCGCGGCAATGAACCGCAGTGGTAATCAGGCCTGATCCCCCTCCCCGTATCAATTGTTTTGGGCATATAAAATGACCCACCCCGCGTGCTCGCCCTTGAGCCCCCCATCCCTCGCCCCACAAGATTGTTCCTTCGAAGCAGCGCGAAAGGAAGACCCAGGTCTCTTGGATATCAGCGTCATCGGCACCGTCATGCACGACGAGATCGTCTCCCCCGATGGGAAACGACGGAGCTCGTTCGGCGGCAGCCTCTACAATGTTCTCGCGCTTTGCTCGATCACGCGCCCGACAGATTACATCCGTCCGTTCTGTCAGGTCGGGTCGGATCACATCGAGGGACTGCGCCGACAGTACTTCTCTCGTTATCCACAGATCGATCATTCGCACGTGCGACCCAATGGCCGTGGCACCGACTCGAACCTGCTGACCTATCGCACCCCCAGCGCCCGGGACGAGAAGATGACAATCGTCTCCGATCCTCTCGATGCGGAACGCCTTCTCGCCGCCACCGGGTCGGATGCGATTCTGGTCAACTTCATCAATAGCCGAGAACTCAACCTCGAGACTTTGCGCTGGATGCGCCGCAACGTGCGCGGCCTGATCCATCTCGACGTCCACAACCTTGGCAAGCAACTCGGCGGATCGGCGGGTTCAGTTGCAGAACCCGGCCTCCCCAATTGGCCGGAGTGGGTCGAGAACGTGGACGTCGTCCAGTTCAATGAGTGGGAAGCAGATCTTCTCTTTGGCGAAGCCCCACGTACTCCCGATCGTCAGGAGCAGGCCGTGCGCCGATTCCTCTCTGTCAAGGGACCCAAGTGCGCCGCGCTCACAATGGGGGAGGAGGGCTGCCTCGTCGGATATCAGATCGCCAGCGGCGTCGTGCGCTTCCTGCGCCTCCCCGCCATCGAAGCGGAAGAAGTTGTCGACACGACTGGTTGCGGAGACTGCTTCTCCGCCGGATTTGTGGTCGGCTACCTCCGCTGGAGAAGCTTCGCCAAAGCCGCACTTCTCGCCGTCACGCTTTCCAGTCTCAAGACCCGCCTATTCGGATTGAACGAACTCTCCGCCCTCCGCGACGTCGAGGGAGCGATGCAGCGCCACTATGGCCACATCCTCTCCCGCCTCGATGACGGATGGGAGGGAAACACGGAAGGAAGCCCGGTCCTTTGACCTCAACGACACCCCGCATTCTCTCCATCATCATCCCCGTCTATAACGAGTACAACACGCTGACCGAGCTGATTGATCGCGTGCTGGCCGTCCAACTTCCGGACGGGATGGAGAAGCAGCTCATCCTCGTGGATGACTACAGCACCGATGGAACGCGCCGCCTCTATGGCGAGCTCCGCAGCAAAGTGTCCAGGATTCTCCTCCACAAGAAGAACCAAGGGAAGGGCGCCGCGATCCGCACTGGGCTCAAGCACGCGACGGGCGAGTTCCTAATCATCCAGGATGCAGACCTCGAGTACAACCCGGGGGAGTACCCCAAGCTCTTGCAGCCGCTCCTGAAGGATCAGGCCGATGTCGTGTACGGCTCGCGCTTCCTCGGAACCGGGGAACGCCGCGTTCTCTATTTCTGGCACACCGTCGGGAACAGCGTCCTCACGCTCCTCTCAAACATGTTCACCAACCTGAACCTGACCGACATGGAAACCTGCTACAAGATGTTCCGTCGCAGCATCCTGGAGGGCATCGAGGTCGAGCAGAACAGGTTCGGCTTCGAGCCAGAGATCACGGCAAAGCTCGCCAAGCGTAAGGCGCGCTTCTACGAAATCGGGATCAGCTATCACGGGCGCACGTACGAAGAGGGAAAGAAGATCGGTCTCAAGGACGCGTTCTCCGCGCTCTACTGCATCGTGCGCTACTCGCGGGCGACCTCCCGCGATGTCGGGCGTCAGACGCTCGAGATTCTCGAGGGGCACGGCGAGTACGCGAAGTGGATTTACTCTCAGATCGAGCCACATCTCGGCGATCGCGTGCTCGAGTTTGGAAGCGGGCTCGGCTCGCTCGCACGACTCGCCGTGGATCGCGACCACCTCTACATCACCGAGCAAAACCCAGCCTACATCGAGCAACTGAAGCGGCAGTTCGGTCACTTGCCCAACGTGTCCATTCACTCCGTGGACATCACCGATCCACCCGCAGAGTTGTCGGATGCCGACATCGACACGATCTTCTCGAGCAACGTGGTGGAACACATCGACGATCATCTCGGCGCGCTGCGGGCCGCTTACGGACTGCTCAATCCCGGGGGAAAGATCGTCATCCTTGTTCCCGCGTTCATGCAGCTCTACTCGCCGCTGGATGAAAACCTCGAACACTATCGGCGTTACACGAAGAACACCCTGACGCGCGTGCTTCGCGATGCGGGTTTCGTCGTCGAGGACGCGCACTACATGAACATGGTCGGAGCGATCGGATGGTTCATCGCAGGGCGCATCCTGCGTCAGTCGGTGATTTCTGGCTTTAATGTTTGGGCACACAAGATCATCGAACCATTCAGCCGTGCCATCGACGCGATGTTCGGCCGCCGCCCGCCGTTCGGGCTCTCGGTCATCGCCGTTGCGAGGAAGCCGCGCTAAGCGAACCTACCTCTGATTGGACTACTGGGACGTCCCCGCCTCGGGCAGGAAGTGCAGGTCGAGGCGCTGCGGGGCGTTCTCGTCATAGAGACTCAATATCCCCAGAACATCGTGCGGATACGATGGGTTCGGCGCGACGTAGTCGTACCGCCCTGAGGGGAGATTCGTGAAGCCATAGTAGCCCGCGCCATCCGTGCGCGCCATAAAGCGCCACCAACGCGAGAGTCGCTCGAATCCGGACTGCGGTGAGGTCAGCAGGCCGAGGCGCACTTGCTGCCCGACCAGCGGGGGACCATCCGCGCTCTCCATCACGCGCCCCGAGAGCGCCTGTGAACCCGAGACGACATCCACGATCGTGAGCGCCCCGCGCACGCGCGCGACCTCGAACCACGCGGCTTCCTTGGAACCAAGCGGCGCCCTCACGGTGACGAGGTAATCCCCCTCTGCGAGCTCATCCGCTTCGTATCCGCCCGCGACACGCCTTGCCGGAATCACGTCGTTCAATCGCGGCGTCGAGTCTGGTTCGAGCGGATAGAGATCGACGATGGCGCGCGAGATATCCGTCCCCGGAGGCCCGAGCAGACGTCCCTCGATTCGCGATTCCGCCGCGAGCACGAACTCCAAGTCGGCGGGCTTGTCCTGATAGAGCGCAACCGTCGAATTCTGCGTCACCATCGAACGACCCACGCGCGCGCTGGCGGTGGCGATGGCCGTCCCGGGGCGCAGGCCGGTGAACCTGAACTTGCCGTCGGCGTCTGAGATCGCACTCTCGCGCAATTCCGAATCGTCTGTGCGAACATCGATCACGGCGCCCTCGACCGCGCGACCACGCGCGTTCTTGACCACGCCGTTCAACTCGGCGCCGCGCTCCATGCGCAGCTTGCCCTCATTGCGTTCGCGACCCGCGACGACCTTGATCAGGTGCCGTTCCGTTGGGAGGTATTCGGCGTGTGTGACGCGCACGGTCCATACCCCCGGCTCGAGAGGACCCAGGACAAAATTGCCCGAGCTGTCGCTGTGCGCGCTGTCGCCGGATTCGACGACTTGTGCAAAGGCGCGCGGAATGCCGCGCAAGGAATCTTCGTCCACGACGCGCATCCGAATGCGACCACCCTGACGAAGGTCGATGTCTTCGACTCTGGTTTCCTCCGGGCTCAGGACGACGAACTCATCGCTGGTACTCGGCAGGAAACCCGTAGCTGACACCGTTACGGAGTAGAGCCCCGAGACGACGCCTTCGAATCGGAACTCGCCGTTCTGAAACTCTCGAGAGATCGTTTCACCGACCGTGTTCGGAAACTCGCGTGACGGGATCGGATTCAGCGTCACGCGGAATCCAGCGAGTGCATCATCTGCGCCGCGTACGTCCACCGACCCCGCGACCGATCCGTTCATTGGCACGATGAGTTTGAGGTTCGACTCTGTGCCACTTGTGATGCCTGGGAACAAATGCGTGACGCGGCGCCCGTCGGGGGCCGGGGCGGATACCGTCAGCGTGTGCTTACCTGCCGTCAGGCCCTCGAGGCGAAACGTGCCGTTGGGCCGCGACGTCGTCGTCGCCTGCACTTCGATTCTGTTCGCAAGCGACGAGGAGAGCTGTGCGTCGGCGATCACCTGCCCCAGACCATCTTCAATCAAGCCCGCGATGGCGAATGCGGGAGACAGCTCGAGTTCAATCGTCTGCGACCTGGGAACCTGCACGCGCCTCGCGGCTTTGGCGTATCCGGGCCGCATCGCAGCGATATTGATGATTCCCTCTGGAATGTGTTCGAAGGTCGCCAGACCCGACGTGTCCGTCAGCGCCTTCCACGTGGGCGGAACGACCGTTCCAGCGTACGCTTCGTGTCCCAGCAAAATCTCCGCCCCCGAAAGCGCGCCACCGGACGGCGACTTTGCGCGCACCGTGACCTCAACGCCTCGTTCGAGGACGACCTCCGTCCAGACTTCCGGCTGAAGCGCATGCATCGTGAACGGGCGCGAGGTGCCCTTGAGACCGCTCTCCGTCGTGGCGAGTGTCGAGATCTCCTGGCCGGCGCGAATGACAATTCCCTCCACCATGAAGTGCCCGGTCGTGTCTGTCGTCGTGGTCAGTTTCGAAAGCCACTCAGGCGCCGTGCCATCGGAGAGACGGAATTCGACCAGCGAGTTGGCAGCGCCACCACCGGCGACGAAGCGAACGTCTCCTTCGATTCGCCCGCCGCGCGTGAGTGCGATCGTCAGCGGAACCGGCGGCACACGCCGCGTGAGCGCGATCTTGACATCCGTGCCTGATTCACCCGACGTCGAGAATCCATCCGCCTTCGCCGTGAGCGTGAATCGCCCCTCGGGCACGTTACGGAACTCGAATGATCCAGTCGCATCTGCGACGGCAGCGCGGGGTTTTGCCGTGCTCTTTGCGCGTCCTGGTCCATCCACCAAGCGCACGAATGCGCCTGGGATTGCCTGACCGGTGCCTTCCTCCAGCACGAGGCCGCGCACCGAGAGACCTTCATAGACTTCAAAGTTAATGTCTTTCGCCCGTTCACCTTCGGCGACTCGAAGCGTGCGATGGGCGGAGGAGACCAGACGCTCGTCGCGCACGTCGATCTCGTATTCACCCGGAGGGAGACGCTGCAGTCGATAGCGCCCGTCGCTGCGCGACTCGGTGCTCCAGGCCGAACTTCCTGGTGCGCCTGTGGCTCGCGCCACAACGAGGATTCCGGCCTCGGGTGATTTCGAGTCCAGATCGCGCACAAGGCCGTCGATCTGACCTCCCTCGCCGAGCACGATCACGTTCTGCTTCGTTCCCGTGATCAAACGCAGAGGACCCATCCTGGCAAAACCCTTCGCCTCGACGCGGACGTCAACGTCCAACCCCGCAGGAAGGTTCGCCAACGCGAAACGCCCGTCGCTGGTTGTCGTGCACTTGGACTCGCGCGTCGGCTCGCCGATTGCAGAACGCGCGGTCACCTTCGCCTGCCCGATCAGATTGTTGCGAAGGTCGCGCACGATCCCCTCGAACGGGGCTTCGGGCTTCATCCGGATGTCAATCGCGCGGCTGGACTTGTCCAGGGTGGAGACCACCAACTCGTCCGCAAACCCACTCGCGACGGCGAGCACACGCACCTCGCCCGGCGGCAGGTTCTCTATACGGAATGCGCCCGCCGAATCGGTCGTTACCTTCTCCCCGATGGTCATCGCAAGTGAGCGCGGCAACCCGAGTTCATTGATCACGAGGACGGACTTGGTGAACGAGAGATCGGCGCCAACGATAGGTGTTCCCGTCGCGGTCAAGACCTTGCCGTTCGCAGCAACCCCTCGCGTCAACAGAAGGCGTTGCGGTTCGCTGCGCCGCCCCAGAGGGACGAGCACCGGCGCCATCCCTGCATCGCCATAGCCGTCGATCGATGCGCTGAGCATCCACTTTCCGATCGGAATATCCTCGATCGCAAAGTTCCCCGCGCCATCGGAGTAGGAAACTTCCGTGGGCCGCTTCGCGGGTTTGTCGTCGGGGGGAATGTCTTCGTCGCCGGGGGAGAGGAACTGCGCAGTGACCTTTGCGTCCGCGATCGGGAGGCCCTGCTCGTCCGTGACCCAACCCACGAGAGAACCCGTCCCCGCCGCGCGGGCGGCCTCGAAGGGATCGTGGTCCTCGACCGCCAGCGTTTCCGGAAACACTTCGCCATCGTCGATCGCGGCCGCGTTCTTTCGCGCAGAGATCGCACGACGACGCGCGGCCTCAGCCGTGGGAACGCGCTTCGACTTTCCGCCGAAAATACTGGTGACCTCCGGCGAACCTCCGGATGCGTCATTACCAGCAGAGCGGGCACCGGGGCCATCACCGTACGGGACGATGATCGGGCGCAAAAACAGGATCAACAGCGCCAGAATTACTGCCGCCGCAAGAAGACGCCCGTGCGGATGGGAGTCGCGATGTTCGCCCCGTTCAGTCCTGCTCACGTGTCGTTTCGTTCAAGGAGGTGTGGGGCGAAGATGATTTTGCCCCGACCGGAACTCTACGGGCCGTTGCTCTTCGAATTCACGCAAATTCGACACGAGCCCAGAAACTATCACCGGAACGCGAGAATCTCCCGCAAATATCGAGTTCTACCGAATTCCGGCGACCCTGAGAACAGGCTGCGGACAGCCCTCGATTTCGCCCGATCAGAGGCGTTCGATCTTTTTGCTCTTCACGCCAGAGAGCGCATTGCGCGCGTCAAAAATGTAGGACGCGTTCTTCGCCACAGACTTGTAGTCGATACCCTTGTGGTCGGTGATGACGAGCACCGCGTCGGCCCCCTTCATCGCAGCAGCGGTCAGCTTGACTGACTTCATATCCAACTCATGCTCGCGAAGATGCGGCACAAACGGATCGCTGTACGAGACCTTCGCGCCGAGCCCGCGTAGCAGGAGGATCGCGTCGATGGCGGGCGATTCGCGCACGTCACTCACGTCGCGCTTGTACGCAACGCCGAGGATGAGGATGCGCGCGCCCTTGACTGCCTTGCCGCGCGCGTTGAGTGACTTCATCAAACGATCAACCACATACCGCGGCATGGAGGTGTTCACCTCGCTCGCCAATTCAATGAAGCGTGCTGTATAGTTCAGCGAACGCAGCTTCCACGAAAGGTAGAGCGGATCGATCGGGATGCAGTGTCCCCCGAGGCCGGGCCCTGGATAGAACGGCATGAAACCGAATGGCTTCGAAGCAGCCGCGCGAATCACTTCCCACACGTCGAGGCCGAGGCGCTCGCACATCACGGCCATCTCGTTCACGAGGCCGATGTTCACAGCGCGGAACGTATTCTCGAGCAACTTGACCATCTCTGCGGCGCGCGTGCTGCTCACCACTTCGACTTTCTCGAAGAGTGCGCCATAGAACGCCGCCGCGCGCTTGGTGCATTCGGGGGTGAATCCGCCGAGCACCTTGGGCGTGTTGTGCGTCTGATAAACCGGATTGCCGGGGTCCACGCGTTCGGGGCTGAACGCGAGATAGAAATCTTTGCCGGCCTTCTTACCGTCTGTTTCAAGGCGCGTCAGGACGAGTTCATCCGTCGTGCCGGGATATGTCGTGGATTCCAGAATCACGATCGCGCCTTCCTTCAAGTGCGGCGCGAGCGACTCAACCGCGTGCACGATGTACGCAAGGTCTGGGTCCTTCGTCTTACGCAACGGTGTCGGCACGCAGATGCTGATCGCGTCGGCTTCGCTCAGGCGCGCGTAGTCGGTCGTGGCATCGATGAGGCCCATGTCGCGATACTTTTTCACCGCGGCGGAGGGCACGTCCGCGATGTAGCTCCTCCCCCTGCGGATCGCGTCGATCTTGCTCTGATCGACATCCACGCCGAGCGCCTTGAATCCATGCGCCGCGAGTTCCACCAGCAACGGCAACCCAACGTAGCCGAGTCCGATCACGGCTGCGGTCTTGGGCATCGCAGGCGCGACGGCTTCGGCGGTTTTCTTGGTCGAGCGCGGCTTGTGGGTACGGGGCACGGGCAGGTCAAATCCTCGGGGATTTAGGCGTTCCGTTGAGACTCTGTACGGGGGGCGGGGGCGCAAGCCCGGAGAATGCTACGCGCGCCGCAACGTCGTCAGGATGATCTCAGCAGGAGCGTTAATCCTCAGCGGCATCCAGTTTCCGACGCCGTTCGAAACCACGAGCGCGTTGCCCGCATTCTTGTAAAGCCCGGACCAATACTTGAACATCATCGACCCCGCGCCGATGTTCTCTGTGAGCATCAACTGCCCGCCGTGTGTATGTCCCGCGAACGTCAGAGGGATCCCCGCTGCAACCGCGTGATCAAACGCGTGCGGGTGGTGGGCTAACAACATGGAGAGGCTCGCGCCGTCGGGGCGGGCTTCCTTCAGCTTCGCAATATTTCCGCGCAGGTCCATGCCGCGCCTTTGCCCGGGCACGCCCCAGGCAATACCGCCGACATCGATGCGGTGTTTGCCGATCTGAATCGGTTCCCATTCATTGAGAAGCAGCCGCAAGCCGCCCCCGATGACACCTTCGCGGAAACCCTCAACGCTTTCGAAGAGATCGTGATTACCTTCGCAGATGTAAACCCCATGCGGCGCGCGAAGTCGCTGCAACGCGGAAACCGCGGTTGGCAAGTCCTTGAGCGCGTAGTCGATGATGTCACCCGTGATGACCACCATGTCAGGAGAGGCCGAGGTCGTTTCCTCGACCATGAGATCGAGGACCTTCGCGCCGGTGAATCGCCCGACGTGCATATCGGTCAGGTGCGCGATCCGCATACCCTCGAGTTCCGCAGGAAGCCCCGCGATGGGCGCTTCGATCTCCCGCGTGCGAACCAACTTCAGTTGCGGGATCGCCACTGCCGTCCCGGTCAGACCGATGAGCGGGGGAGCAGCCGCTGCAGCCAGCGTGATGAATCGACGACGCGAGTGCGTCGTAGCAGGTGCCGACTCGGGATCTGACTTCTTGGTAGCCCCTTCGGCGGGTGGATCCATCCCGATCTTGCGCGAGCTGACCTCGCGGAACTTGCGAATCCGCCCGGCGATGCCATCGAGCGCCGCAAGCGCTAGGATCGGCGTGACCACCGTCGGTACGACGAAAAGATGCCAGACGTAGCTCGTGACAAGCAGTTCGCGGGGCGGTTCATCCGACCAGCCGAACATGCGGCCAAAGATACGGTACGCCAGAAAGCCGACCTGGAAGAGCGCGAAGGCGGCCAAAATGATCCGTAGGTACTTTGCCTTCGGGGCGTACTTGGCGAGGGCACGATCCGACAAGAACCACCACAGGACGGTAAGCATCGGGATCGTTGTTACGATGATAAAAAACATAGGTCACTCTTCCTCGAACCAGGACAGGGCAAGACTTGGGCCGAAATCACTCATCGTCCTCGTCGTCCCGCGGCGGCGGTTTGGGATTCGCCGCAGCTTCGAGAATCGCGTCCCAATCCTCGTCGGTCAGAGGGCGCTGCGCCGTCACGACCTGACGCCCTGTGAACCCCCGCACGCCGATCCCGATCAACTTGAAAGTACCGTCATAGTCGCGGATCGCTTCGCCGAATGTCGGCGAGTACCACTGGCGTTGTGTGATCCTAGCACCCATCCCATAGGGCAATCCAAGCACATACTCCGAATCCACCCGGGCGCAGTTCTCGATCTGCCCGGGAATCGTATCAATCTCCTGCATGCCTGCAAAGGTGGACTTCATCCGGATCGTGCCCGTGGTGGTCGTGCGCTTGTCGCTCCACGCGGCGAATCGCTGATCTGCTTCGTGGGTCTCGTCCGTGCCCAGCGTCGCCGGCGCGTACTTGAGCGGGCCCGCAAACGTCACCCAACCCCCGTATCGCGGGCTATGCACTCGTTCGATGAAGAGGCCCTCCTTCGGATCCTGGCGGAACTCCATCCAGTTGCCCGTCGCATCGTACGCGCGCCATTTGTTCGTCGAGGGATCCTGCAGGCGGAGCGTTCGCGAAGTCTCGCTCAGCTTCTCGCCGTTGAAGTACCGCTCCACCGTGAGGAGCTTTCCCTCGGCGGCGCGAAATGCGGCAAAGGCGCTCAGGCGCTGAGAAGTCGGCCCTGCGATGGTCAGGTCGAGCCGCTCCAATTCGCCATACTCTTTCCCACACCCGGCTAGTAGGAGGGTCAGGATGAGGGCGAATGTCAGTTTCAAGTGGGCCATGGCGCAGGGGAGGCACAATTCGCGCCGATCCGCACCACGCAATCGGCAGGCTATTTTGCTGCGACCTTGGCGTTGATGCGGCCTTTGCGCTCCATGTTGTCGTACCCGTGCGGGTTGCAAATGTCGCACTTGCCGTGCAACTCGATGCGGGCAAGGGAGCGGCGCAGTTCCAAGTACTGCTCGCTGTTCCAAATGTCTATGAAGTCCTGATCCTTGATGTTGCCGAACGCCTTGCCATAAAAGCCGCAGGGGTGAATCCCGCCGTCGGGATAGATCTGCACCGCGCTCCAGGGGGCCTCGCAGTACTTCGAGAACGTGCCGACCGCCGATGTGTTGCATTCGGATTCGCGCTTGGTGTCGCGTTCGACGTCGAGACGTGGGTCCTCAAGGGGCAGGAACAACTCCATGCCTCCCGAGTGCGCCAGCTTCTTGGCCTCGATCAGGATCGGCATGACGTCTTCCCAATTCGGGATCGCTTCCTGAAGTTGTCCGTTGATCGGCAGGTAGCGGATACACTCGAGCCGCATCGCGCCGATGCGAAGGCACAGCTCCACCAGTTGCGGCAGTTCCGAAATCGTCGACTTCATCAGCACCGTGTTCACGCGCAGCGCCGGGCGGTCGCCGCCACGTTCCTTCTTCGCCTTGGCGAAGTTCTCCAGATTGCGCACGAGCTTGTCGAAGTTGCCGTTGATGCGGAACTTCTCGTAGGTGGCCTTGGTCGCGCCATCGATCGAGACACTGACCGTTTCGATCGCCGGGTTGTTCACGAGCAGGTTGATGCGCCGCTCGCTCCAAAGGGTCGCATTCGACACCATCCCGACCGACGTACATGGCCCCTTGGCGCACATGTCGAGGATCGTCTCGATGTGCCGCGACATGAACGCCTCGTACTGACACGCGAGCGAGACCCACGCCGCGTGCGGGAAAATCTGGTCCACGATTTTCTGGAACAGCTCCGGCTCCATGTCGAATTTGTGCTCACCAACCGTGTTCGGATAGTGGCACATCGGGCACAGGAGGTTGCACTTGTTCGTGATGTCCATCCGCACCTGAAGGCGCGGAGTACCCGGCAGGTGTTTGTAGTTCGAGAGGCGGTCGAAGATCTTGAGCAAAGGGAGCGATTCACTCGGCGGACGTGCGGGGGGAGGAATCTCCCGCCCAAAGACCTGCAAAGAATGCGCCCCGACCCCGGCAAACGGCAACGAAGAATGACGGGACGGACAGGATGAACGGGGTGCACCCCTCGAAACTGAACTCCCGGGAGAAGAGGCCAAGTTTTTCCAACGCAAAGGTGCAAAGGACGCAAAGGAAGGCAAAGAGAAGGTCGGACGACCACGGTCGGCACGGAGGGGAGCGCAGAAAGAGCCATCAGGCGCAGAGTAGGAGGCGGTGTTGCCAGACGTCGTGATTGGAGTTCCACTTGGTTTTCAGCGGCGAATTCGGCCTTCGACCTTCGCCCTCCCTTGCGTCCTCTGCGCCTTTGCGGTGAACAGCAATTCTTGGATCCTTGCGCGGTTCCCCAGCAATTTCGGGATTGAACCTTCGCCCCCGATCTGCGCTAAATTTTTGGCACAAAGCGGAAATCAACCAACCCGCAAACTCTTACGTGGAGAGACACGCCCATGAAACACACACTTCTCGCAGGCGCCGTGATCGCCTGTCTCGCAGGTTTCGCATCGATCGGCTTCAGCGATGACGAGGCCGCCAAGCCCGCGATGGATGCCGGCTCGCATGCCATGGAGGGCAAGGACGCCGCTGGCTCCATGCCGATGGAAAAGGCCTCCGACGAACACATCAAGATGCGTCGGATGATCGGCGAGTGGGAATGCTCGATGTCGATGGTCATGGGTCCCGACCAAGTCATGGAGTCCAAGGGCACATCGAAGTGCGTGCAGTTCGGCGAATTCTGGATCCTTGAGGAGGCCGAGTACGACATGTTCGGCATGCCGTTCAGGGGCCACGGCATCCACGGCTACAACGCAGCCACCAAGAAGTACGTCAGCACCTGGGTGGACACGTCCGCCTCTTGGGGGATGAACTCCGAAGGCGACCTGGAGGCAGACGGCACACTTGTGCTCAAGTCAACCGGCCCGGACTACCTGAACCCCGGCAAGATGACGACCTACACGCTCAAGATGAAGTGGCAGGATGACGACCATTACACCCTGAGCATGTTCGCCGCCGGACCCGACGGAAACGAGTTGGAGTTCTGGACATTGAAGGCGTCGCGTAAGAAGTAATCCGCGTGGCGCATGCGCATGTGCAGGACACGAAACTGGGCAGCCCGAGTGGTCTGCCCAGTTTTTGACTTTGTAGGCGGACTCCGTATGTCAAGGCGGGTAGATGTGGTCCGGTCTCATCCAGGAGCCCCCAGAAGCCCGGCTACGACGAAGAAAATGAGGACTATTATCCAGACCTTTCGCTGAACAGCCCCATGGAGTCCCGCGCGCCGCCTCTGTTCATCATGGAGTGCAGTCGCTGCCTCGACCAGCATGCCAAGTGCGACCAGCTTCGAGCGAGCGGACTCGTAGTCGCGAATCGACCTCCGTACTCGCCATGCTAAGTCGTTCTTCTCCCAAAAGCCCATCCCTTCATAAGACCAAAGGTCAATGAAGGCCATCCCGCAAATGAGGTTTGCTTCGTGCAGATTGCACGTGTGTCTGATCGAAAGCTTTTGGAGTTCAGCTTTGTATTCTTGCACGAATCCTTCCAGCCATTGAGCGGCTACAACCCCGCACGCTAGTAGGATCATCCAAGCTAGCGTCAGCAGCACGGTTCACCACGCTGGTTCGTAAATGATTGGGTCGATCGACGCGAGGCAAGGGCTGAGTCCCAAGCAGGAATAGCGGCAGGAACACCCTCTCTCCCGCCGCCATCCACATCCCTGAAAAACCGCAACGCATCAATGTGCCGCCGCGAGTTCCTCCGCGAAGCGGTGCGCCTCCGCGATGACCTTCTCTTGAATGGCAGGAGGGCAGGGTTCGTAGTGCGAGAACTTTGTCTCGAAGACCCCTCGACCCGCCGTCATGCTGCGGAGATCGCGGCTGAAGTGCGCCATCTCGTTCTGTGGAATCTCCGCCGTGACGACGACCTTGTGGCCCTCCTGCTCGTTCCCTGAAATGCGGCCTCGGTGTTGGGAGATGTAACCCATCACGTCGCCCATGTACGAATCAGGCACGACAACGCGCGTCGTGAGATATGGTTCGAGCACAACTGGCCCGCAGGTCGGCAGCACGTTCTTGTACGCGAGGGACGCCGCGACCTGAAACGCCATGTCGGATGAGTCCACCTCGTGGTAGGAACCGTGAAAGCAACTCGCCTTTACGTCCACGACGGGATAACTCGCCAACACGCCATGGTGCATCGAATCGATGAGGCCCTTCTCGACGCTGCTCGTATAGTTCGTCGGAATGACGCCGCCCACGATTTTCCATTCGAACTCGAACCCGGCTCCGCGCGGCAGGGGCTCGAACTTGATGTGGCAATCGCCGTACTGCCCGCGCCCGCCGGACTGCTTCTTGTACCGCCCCTGTCCTTCGCCTGCGCGCGTGATTGTCTCGCGGTATGGGACGCGTGGCGGGGTCAGTTCGACTTCAATCTTCGTCGCGGCTTTCAGTCGTGACGCCGCCACATCGAGGTGCGTGTCCCCCATGCCGGAGAGGATCGTCTGATGAAGTGCTGAGTCGCGCTGAATGTGCAGCGTCGGGTCGGACTCCAGGAGGCGATGGAGCGCCATCGACAGCTTCTCTTCGTCCGTGCGGTTCTTCGCGTGGAGCGCTGCATGCGTCGTCGCCTGTGGCATCACCGTGGGTTCGTACACGACCACGTCTGCCTTTGGATCTTGGATCGTGTCTCCGGTGTGCGTGACTTCGAGCTTCGCGAACGCGCCGATGTCTCCGGTCACGATTCGCTCGACGGGGAGCTGAGTCTTGCCTCGCACATCGAACACATGGCCCACACGTTCTGTCTTGCCGTTTGTGGCATTAAGGATCGTCCCATCACCGGATACACCCCCCGTGACGACCTTGAACAGGGACAGGCGTCCCGCATAGTCGTCGCTGATTGTCTTGAAGACATACGCGCTGAATGGGGCGTTTGGATCGAGCGGGCGAAGCGGGTGGCTTGGGTCGTCGGACTTGATGCGGAATCCCTTTCGCTCGAAAGGCGGAGGGCACTCGTTGATGAAGAAGCGTTGCAGGGACCAGATGCCCACAAGGGAAGTCGCGGACCCACAAACGACGGGCACGAATCGCCCTTCTTCGAGGTCCTCGCGCAGCCCTTTCATGATCTCGTCGAGCGTCAATGACTCTTCGACGAGGAACTTCTCGGTCAACTCGTCGTCCCCTTCGGCGGCGGCCTCAACAAGCGCGCGGCGGGCTTCGGCAGCCTCCTCCGCCATATCAGCGGGGATGTCTTCCACGCGCACACCGGTGCCGTCCGGATAGATGGCCTTCATGTCGAAGAGGTCCACCACGCCCTTGAACTCCGCGCCCTCGCCGATGGGGAGCGTGATCGGGATGCACCTCGCCTCAAAGTCATGCGTAATCGTGTCGATCGCGTGCTGAAAGTTGGCGCGTTCCTTGTCCATCTTGTTCACGAAGACGGCGCGCGGGATCAGGTACTCCGCGGCGTATTCCCATGCGAACTCGGTCCCCACTTCGGAGCCGTGCACGGCATCGACGACGAGCAGCGCCATCTCTGCGGCGCGAATGCCGTTCTTCATGTCGCCGACGAAATCGCGCGACCCGGGGCAATCGATCAGATTGATTTTGTGCTCGGGGAGTTCCAGCGGGATCACCGACAGGTTGATCGAGATCAGGCGCTGCTGTTCCTGCGGGTCGTAATCGGACTGGGAGTTCTTTGCTTCGACGCTTCCCTGCTTGTTGATGACGCCGTTCATGTAGAGCAGGGCTTCGGTCAGCGTCGTTTTCCCTGAACCGGAATGCCCTGCGAGGGCGACGTTGCGCACTTCCTCGGTCTTGTAGACTTTCATCTTCGTGGCTCCTGTACTCCGGAATTCGCGTGTCGGATCGTTCAAGAGAACAACGGAAGAGTTAGCGTTTTATCGGGTGAGCCATAGCGCAAGATGAAAGGCGGTATCGCATCGCTCTTTGCCCGGCGGCGCGCCCCGCGCACGGCGCCGGCGTGCGATCCCCTCAATCTCCCCATTGCGGCGATCCCTTGTGGGGGGCAACGTGTCGCCAGCACTTCACCCCGCGCCAGAGGCACTTTCGGCCATGCCCATGAAACCCACCGAGGTCCATCGCGAACGACTCCGCGAGGAGGCCGCCAAAATCCGCCTGCCGGACGACATCCACGACACACTCGCAGCGTTCAACCAGATCGAGCCTACACTCAAGGAAATCGGCAGACCGAGCATCGATCCGATGTTTCACCGCCTTCGCCGCATCGCCGTCCTCCTGTCCGCCCACGACCAGCTCACCGAGGAAGAGGTGCGGACCGCAGTCGGTGCCCTGCACTATTTCCTCTGCGACGACGACATGGTCTCCGACAAGTACGCCGGCACGGTCGGGCTCGTCGACGATGCCCTGATCGTCTTCGCCGCGTGCGAGGAACTTGAGGACGCGTTCATTCGGCTGCATGTCTGACCCCCCAAAACCTAATGGTTCGCACCTTGTACGTCGCACTTCGCACTACCTCGCTTCGTACTTCGCAGCCCCCCCTGTAAGGTGATTCCTGTAAGGTGATTCGGGTAAAGCAGGTACATAGTACCCCCTTTTGCTTTCTCTGGAAGTGGCGCGTTCTGCGCGGGCTTTTGAGAGTGCGTCGAGGTCGAGAGCGGGGAGGAGCCAGACGTTTGGGTTCCGTTTGG
>Ga0268299_1000516_pt1 | contig 115669 bp, 84 predicted proteins | sample NOBtaG_FD_193484 | JGI IMG/M metagenome (GOLD analysis project Ga0268299, IMG submission 193484) | Activated sludge microbial communities from bioreactor in Nijmegen, Gelderland, Netherland - NOB reactor | ecosystem: Engineered > Bioreactor > Aerobic > Activated sludge | place: Netherlands...
GACGACGACCGTCGATCTGCAATGGGCGACCTATTACGACGCAGCCGACCAGGCTGGCCAATCCCGCCTCTGGGGCGGCATCCACGTACGCCAGGACGATTTCGGAGGACGCATCATTGGCGCCGAAATTGGAAATCGTGCCGTGGATCTCGCTTCCATTTACTACGACGGAAGTGCAGCCGGCGATGCGGAATAGCCAACATCGCAGCGATTATTGAAGGTCCTCGACGTGAAGATCCCTCTCCGGGAGGTCACGCACTGCCCGGCGGATTCAGCTTGGCATTGTTCGCATGGCGATCCGCGTCGCGCGCCGATTTCTTCGCCAGGTTGCGCTCCAGCGCCGCCGCCAGGTCCACCCCCGTCTGGTTCGCGAGGCAAATCAGCACGAACAGCACGTCAGCCAGCTCGTCGGCCAGCTCCGGCCGATCCGCCTCCGCGCGCTTCCAGCTCTGCTCGCCATACGTGCGTGAAATCACGCGAGCAAGTTCTCCGACCTCCTCCACGAGCTGCGCCAGGTTGGTGAGCTCCGAAAAGTACCGCACGCCCACCGACTTGATCCAAGCGTCCACGCGCTCTTGCGCCTCGGTCAGGGTCAGTCCCGCCATGTTCTCGCTCCCGCCGATGCGAAAAACTGCCAGCAAACACGTCGCCCGCCGCAACAGACAATCCAATTCCTTGATTTCTTGGTGTCTTGGTGTTAAACCAATCCACCCAAAGCGTCATGACTTCCGCGCAGCCACCGAATTCTCGCACGATTCCCCGCGTTCAACTTGCGTGATGTTGCTCAGCGTCGTCTCCGCGATCGCCGTCAGCGCCTCTTCAGTGAGAAATGCCTGGTGCCCAGTGATGATCACGTTCGGAAAAGTCAGCAGCCGTGCAAACACATCGTCTTGCAGCACCTTGCCGGAATGGTCGTCAAAAAAGAGCGCTTCCTCCTCCTCGTAAACGTCGAGCCCCAGCGCGCCGATCCGCCCCGTCTTGAGGCCCCCGATCACCGCCCGCGTATCCACCAGCCCGCCCCGCGACGTATTGATCAACATGACGCCGGGCTTCATCCGCGCAACCGCCGCGCTGTTGATCAGGTGATGCGTCGGCGGAAGCAGCGGACAGTGCAGGGAGATGATATCCGCCGCGGCCAGCAGATCGTCAAGCGGAACATATTCCGCCCCCGATCCGCGCACCGCGGCGCTGGGCTCGACATCATACGCGAGAATCCGGCTGCCGAATCCGGTCATTATCTCCACCAGGGCCGCGCCGATCCGCCCGGTGCCGATCACTCCGATCGTGCGACTCCTCAATTCAAAGCCCACCAGCCCGTCCAGCGCGAAATTACCCTCGCGCACGCGGTTGTACGCGCGATGGACGCGGCGATTCAGCGCCAGCATCAGCGCCACCGTGTGCTCCGCCACGGAATACGGTGAATACGCCGGCACGCGCACCACGACCACGCCCAGCCGGTCCGCGGCCTTCAGGTCCACATTGTTGAATCCCGCACAGCGAAGTGCGATCACCCGCGTGCCTCCGCGACGCAGGCACTCGAGCACCGGCGCATCCACCTGGTCGTTCACGAACGTGCACACCGCGGGAAAACCCGCCGCAAGCGCGGCAGTTTCAACCTGCAGACGCGGCTCGAAATACGCCAGTTCATGGCCCAAACGCGCATTGGCCCGGTCGAAATAGTCGCGCGTGTAGGACTTCGTGCTGAAAACTGCGATGCGCATGACAGGTCTGGCTCCGCCCGGCGAACGATCCCCCGCCGGTAGCGTAGTTGGCTTCGGCGCAAAGGCAACGCCCCGCGGACCTCGAAAAGCCGCGGGGCGCTGATGGATTACTGAAACACGCTTCGCCTTGCTCGGCGACGCCGGATGCATCGGCCCGGCTACTGCGCCATCCAGCTCGGGCTCTCCAAAAAGCCTTCCAACTTGCGGCTGCGCACCGGGTGCTGCAGCTTGCGGATGGCCTTCGCCTCCACTTGCCGCACGCGCTCGCGGGTCACCTTGAAGATCTTGCCGACCTCCTCCAGCGTGTACGTGTACCCGTCGCCGATACCGTAGCGCAGTTTGATGATCTCACGCTCGCGATACGTCAGCGTCTTGAGCACCTCCTCGATCCGGTCCTTGAGCATTTCGCTGCCGGCGGTCTGCACCGGCGACTCGGCGTCGTCATCCTCGATAAAGTCGCCGAAGTACGAGTCCTCGCTCTCGCCCACCGGTCGGTCGAGCGATATCGGGTGCCGCGAGATCTTCATCACCCGCCGCGCTTCCGACAGCGGCATCTGCGCCTTGTCGGCGATTTCCTCGATCGTCGGCTCGCGGCCCAGGTCCTGCAGCAACTGCTTGGAAATGTTCCGCAGCCGCGACATGGTCTCGATCATGTGTACGGGAATGCGGATGGTCCGCGCGTGGTCCGCGATCGCCCGCGTGATCGCCTGGCGAATCCACCACGTCGCGTACGTGCTGAACTTGTAACCCCGCTTGTATTCGTACTTATCCACCGCGCGCATCAGGCCCGTGTTGCCCTCCTGGATGATGTCCAGGAAGCTCAGGCCGCGATTGCGGTATTTCTTCGCGATGCTCACCACCAGCCGCAGGTTGCCGCCGGATAGCTTGCGCTTCGCGTCTTCGTACTCGCTGAACACCCGCTTGATCGACGTCAGACGCTCGACCAGTTCCTCCGGCTCCTCCTGCACCAGCGAGCGCAGACCAGCCGACTCCTCCTGCATCGCATCGAGTTCTTCCGTCGGAAAGTTCTTGCGTTTCTGCACCTGCACGATGCGCCGGTCCAGGTCCGCCATCTTCCGGCTCACCGCCGCGAGTTTCTTCATCAGCGGCTGAATGCGGCTCGTACGCAGCGAAAGCTCCTCCAGCAGCTTCGAAATCTTCCGCCGCCGGTTGGCCATCTGCTCCTTGAGCTGCTCGCGCGCGGCCTTCGCCAGACGCTTGGTCTGCATCGTCCGCCAATCCTCCTCGTTGCGCGCCAGCAACGCCTTGGCCGTCGCCAGGTTCGCGGGCATCCGCGAGAGGATGGTGTTTTTCGCCATCTGCTCCGACGTGAGGATCTTCATCGTGCGATCAAACGGCAGCGTGCCGGCTGCGACGCGCTGCAGAATGTCGATCGCCTGCGCCGCGCAATAGTCGCTCTCGAGCACCTTCTGGCGGAACGCCATGCGGGTCAGCTCGATCTTCTTGGCCAGGCGGATTTCCTCCTCGCGGATCAGCAGCGGAATCTCGCCCATCTGGGTGAGATACATGCGGACGGGATCGTCGATGCGCCGCACGTTGGATTCGTCGGCCAGCGCCGCAGCAGCTCCCTCGCCGTCCTTCGGCTTGGCCCCGGCGGGTCCGGTCTTGCCCGCCCGCCGCGCCTCGACCTTTTCCGCCTCGGTCTCGTCGAGCACGTCGTAGCCCGACTCTTCGAAGCGCATCAGGATCATCTCGAGCTTGTCGAGTGAAACCGCTTCATCGGGAATCGCTTCGTTGATCTCTTCCCAGGTGATGTAGCCGCGCTTGGCCCCCAGCGCACTGAGTTCGGCGATGCACTTCTCAATCGCCTTGCTGACGGCATCCTGGTCGGGCGCTACGCCGGTTGTCATCGCAATCGTGTCACTCATCGACCCTGTGTTCCTCCCAAAAGGGACCACATGCAGTTCTGGTTTTCGGTCATGCTGCCGCTATTCGCAATACTGCCGTCGTTCGTATCAGCTTCTTCTGTACGGTTCGCGCTCTTGCACGGCCCACACACTGTCTCGCGATTCAGTAATGCCGTTCAGCACTGCCGTTCAGTTATTCTGCACTTCAGTTACCCTGCACCTCAGTTACCCTGCACCTCAGTTACCCTGCATCCCCGTTCGTGCCGATCCGGGAATTCCCGGTGCGAACTCGCGCGCCTTCGCGCGCGCCGCGTGGACCCGCGTCAGCCATTCATCTTCCGCCTCGCGCCGATCCTGCGGCTCGGCCGTTGCCGCGTTCCGCCGCTGCGCCGCCTCGACGACCGCCCCGCGGCCGCGCATCTGCCGCAGCCGCGCCGTGGTGTCCGCGATCGTCGCCGCGAAATTGCCCACCTCGGCGCCGCGGTAATACAGGTCGGTCACGCACTTCGCCCCCGCGGGATCCTCGAAGCGCGCCAGCACCTCGCTCAGTGCGAACTCGCCATACTCGTTCCACAGCGACGACACCGCTTCCGCGACGCGCCGCGTACTGGCATCCGCAATCCGCTCCGGCTGAAACACCTCCGCCGCGTCCGCGAGGAAACCCGGTTCGTTCAGCACCACCTGCAGAATCGTCACCAGCGCCGCCTGCTCCACGTCGCGGACACCGGCTGGCGCCGCTTCGATCACACGCGCCTCGCCCGCACCCGCATCACCTTCGGCGGCGCCACGGTCCGAACCGCCCCGATCCAATCCGCCCCGATCCAATCCGCCCCGATCCAATCCGCCCCGATCCAATCCGCGCGATCGCTGCGACCTTGCCGCGTCCACGAGCAGACCATGCACGTCTCTTCCGGGAAGAGCGAGCACCTTGGCAAGTTGATTGACGATCAACCCCTGCTGGATCGGGTCCACCGCGCGAAACCGGGCCATGCCCCCCACCAGGTGGACGAACTCGCGGATGGCCTCCTTCCTTCCCCCCCCGCCCCCGCTTTCAAACTGCTCACAGGTGCGGCGCCACTTGAATCCTAGCGCGTCTTCCGCCGAGTTCAACAGTCGCTGAAATTCATCCGCCCCGCCGGTTTCGAGGAATTCCGCCGGATCTTTACCGGACGTGACCCGCGCGATCCGCACTTCAAGTCCGCTGCGCAGCGCCACCCCCAGCGCCCGATCAGCCGCATTCTGCCCCGCGGTGTCCGCGTCGAAAACCAGCACGACCTTGTCGCACCACCGCCGCAGCAGGTTCACCTGCTCATCCGTCAGCGCCGTGCCCAGCGTCGCCACCACGTTCGCGATGCCATGCTGGTGACACGCGATGCAGTCGGTGTAACCTTCGACCACCACGCCGCACCGCGACGCGCCCATCGCCTCACGCGCCCGGTCGATGCCGAACAAGTTCCGACCCTTGTCGAAGAGCGCGTTCTGCGACGTATTCAGGTATTTCGCGCGATCATCGATCAGCGTGCGCCCGCCGAAGCCGATCACCCGATTCATCGTGTCGCGGATGGGAAACATCAGCCGCCCGCGAAAAACCGCGTAGTCGTCACCACGCGTACCCCGCGCCGCCAGGCCCGCCGCCTGCAGCAGATCCGGCCGCACGCCCGACGCTTTCGCCCGCGCCAAAAGCCAGCCGCCGTCCTCCGGCGCCCAGCCCAGCCCGAACTCGTCGATCATCGCCTCGCTGATCTTCCGCCGCGCCGCGTACTCCCGCGCGATCCGTCCGAGTTGCTCGTCCGCAAAGGCACGGCGAAAGGTCTCCAGCGCCCAGGCATTCACCCGCGCGAAGTCGGCACGGCCGATGCCCTCCGCCGGCGCGCGCCCCACGCGCTGGTCATAATTGATGCCGGCGCGGTCCGCGAGGATGCGCATCGCCTCCACGAAATTCACCGACTCGCGCAACTGGATGAATGTGAAAATATCGCCGCCCGCCCCGCAACCGAAGCACTTGAAAATCTGCTTGGCCGCGCTCACCGAAAAGGATGGCGTCTTCTCGTGATGAAACGGGCACAGCCCGACGAAGTCACGTCCGGCGCGCTTCAGCGCCACGTGCTCAGACACCAAGTCCACCACGTCAATCCGTTGGCGGATCTCGTCTTTCAATCGGGTCGTGTCAATCAAGGGATTTCTACAGACCTGGCTCACCCACCGGGCGTCCGGGCTCTTACGCGAACCGACGCCACACGCGACCCCCGGTTCTCGACCATGTCGCGGCTCGCGAACCAGATGCCCGCACGAGGTAACGCCCGAACCTTGTTATCTTTGCTGCCCCGTGGGCCGAGATCTGCCCGCCGCGCCGAACGACCAACGGTCCAGGCACCCAATCCAAGACTGCCCGACACCGCCCAAGACCGCCCGATACCGCCCAGAACCGCACGGTACCGCCGCATGGCGCGAAAAAGGACGAAGCAATACAGTATAACACCAAGATGCAATTCGGTCAAAATTGCACGGTTTTTTCGCCGCGCATCCCGGTGCCAACTGTTCGCCGGATTGGACCCGTCAAGATGGGGAGAATTGGACGCCTCACGGCGACGCGATGGAGCGGATCGGTGGAGCATCTGGTAGTCGTGTGCTCCCCATGAAGTTGAGAAACACGCTCTGCGTCAGCGGCGGAATCGCCAGCGCCCGCACGCTCGCCAGCAACTCGTGGTACCGGTCGTGCGCCTTCTTTTCCGCCTGGTACTGCGTGTCCTCCGCCTCGGTCAACTGCGGCGATCGCCGCGGCGTTGCCGGCGCCCCCCCCAGCACGACGAAGTCCACCTGCGCGTTCAGCCGGGGCTCAACCGCCCCGCCCCAGTTCTCAATTTGCGCCTCGATCCGTTGACGCCCGTCCACGTCCGCCCGGCCGTCGCCGTTGAGATCGAACTCGCCCAAAACGAAATACTTTAGCGTGCGGTGCCTGTCATAGACCGGGTTGGCGATGATGTCATCCACCGTCACCGGCTCGTTGGTGAACTGCTCCTTCACGTGGCACAACGCCACCGACGGGAAGATATTGCTCACCTGGATCCGCGCCTTCGGTCGTCCGTGCTCGGGAATTCCGGTCATCGCGTCATACACCGCGAATTCAAGCCCCAGCGTCAGTTGATCGCGCGCGCCCAGGTCGATGTATACGATGTTCTCGCCCGGCTTAGCGTCCAGCACCCTGCCGTCGCCCGTCCGCGCCGTCGCCAGGGGCACCGCGGACACCTGCGCCTGACCCAGCTTGCCCTGCAACTGCTCGTACCGCGCATACAGTTCGTCGTAGTCTTCGCGCAGGTCCGCCGTCCGTTCGCGCTGCTGCTGGATGTCGTCGCTGCACTGTTTCTGCATCGCCGCGTTATCCGCTTCAAACTTCGCCACCTGCGCGATGTGCTGCTCGCGAGCCCGATCATAGCTGGCGCGCAGCTCCATGATCTCCTGGCGCAAGGCCTCCGCCTGCGCCACGAATTCATCCTTTTGCCCCGTTTGCGTCCCGCGCAGCGCTTCCATTTCGCGCGTCAGGCTGGCGACCCCCTGCTCCGCTTCGTTCCGCGCCGCCGCGGAAGCCCTCAGCCGGGCAAACAGATCATCAACCACTTCCGCATACGTCGACGCACGAAACGGCGCATTCGAACCCGCCACGTGCGGATCCGACGCGATCGTCTGCACCAAGCTGTCCAACCGCTGACGCAACGCCCCCGGCTGATCCGCCGCGCTGCCCGTGATCAGCGCCGCCGTCTGCCCGCGCGCCGCTTCCACCAGGTCGACCATCGTCGTGCCGGACCCTGCTCGGGACTCCGCCCACTGCGGCAGACCCTTGCCCGGCGACCCGATTACTTTCGCCAGTTCAACGCGAATGTCCTCGGCCGCCTTCACGTGCTTTTCCTGGTCCAGGTACAGGATGACCAGCAGCACCGTCGAGGTGAGCCAAAGGGCCACGAAGACAATCAGCCATGCATGTATCGCGGTGAATCCGCCCTGTCCTTGCGCTCTGGCGACAGCCATGGGGTTACTCCGATCAAGCCGCGCGGCCACGCGCGGGTGGGCTGGTCGGGAATGTCACGGTCGGACGCTGCGTGACCGCCTCGTCATCGTTCAAAGATTCCGCCTGCGGACGCATGCCGGGATGGTTTCCGATTTCGCAGCGCCGGTACACGCTGGCGATCGGCTGTGCCGTACCGCGCACGACGCAGCCGCGAGTCCGGCGGCTATTCTGTGTAGGCGCTTGGCGCATGTCAACGGGACCACGCACGATCCATCGCGATCCAGATCGCGGCCCCGGGGTCAACCCAATTCATCATCGCCCAGGTCCGGTGCCACGCGCGACACGCGCTCCACCGGTAGCACATGCGTGATCCCCAGCAGCCCGAGCGCGTCGCGCTCGACGATTCCGCGCAGCGCCTCGCGCGGGATGCGCGGCAGGTTCGTTCCGCCGCACAAATGGTTCAGGCCGTAAAGCGTCTCGATGCTCTGCGCCGGCGAACTGAACGGAAACCCGCTGCCGAACAGCAGCTTGTCCATCACCCCGTACTGGTGCGCCGCCAGCAGCGCCTGGTACGCCTCCCACGGCTGGTGCAGCAACCAGCTGATGTCCGCGAAAACGTGCTCGTGCTTCGCCAGGAGAACCAACGCCTCGCGTACCCAGGGATATCCCAAGTGCGCCACCACGATCTTCATCGACGGAAACGTCCGCGCCACTTCGTCCAGCAGCACCGGCTGGGCGAATTCCAGAACGCACTCGCTCGCGATCCGCACCCCGGGATGAAACAGCACCGGCATGCCCGCCGCAGCCGCCCGCTCGTACACCGCCTGCGCCCGGCTGCTGCACGGGTGCAGGTTCTGCGCCGCCGGCGAAAGCGACACGCCCTTCATCCCCAGCTCGACGCGCGCCCGTTCGAACTCCTCCGCGGCCAGCGCCGGTGTCGATGGGTCGATCCCCGCGAAACCGATCAGCTTCTTCGGCTGGCTGCGCACGTACGCCGCCACCGCGTCATTGGGAATCTCCGCATCCAGGTACTCGCTCTTGAACCCCAGCACGATCGTCGCGTCAACCTGCTCCGCCGCCGCCAGGTGACGCGCCGTTCCTGCATTGTGCGTTCCCGCATGGTGCGTCCCGGCACTCTGTGAACCCGCACCCCCCGCGGACGCCGAAAGCATCTCCCCGCGGCCCGCGCGCGGCGCAAGCCGCCCGAGCTGCCCAGGGGAGTCCCAAACATGCGTGTAACAGTCGATGATCATGCTGATTCAGTGTGCGCGATCGGGCACCACTTATCCGAGCCGCGACCGTAAGGGAGCGGGCCGCGGCAACTGGCCCATGCGCGCCATGTCACACGGTCATTCGGTGCCGCGCAACAAAGCCAGGCAGCCGGCAGAGCCCACCATTCCAGGCGCTTCACCGCCCGCATCCGGCCGAAATCCTAGCCGCACAACTCACAGGCGTCGAGAAAGAAACTCACAGCCCGCGACGCCGCGCGCAACGCAGTCCCGCCAGTCCCACCAATGCCAGCGCCAGCGAATTCAACCCCAACGCACCGCACAGCGGCGACAGCGGCCCATGATCGTCGCCGTCATGCGTCACCCGCACCGCGCGGTTCACCGCCGCCTGAATCGCCGCCCCCTTCGCCTGGTCCGTGAATGGGGCCAGCGCGAACTCCAGCGACGAGAACTCCCGGCCAAACACCACAGCCGCCCCCGTCCCGTCCGGCAGATTCACCGCCTCCCCGCGGGCGGTCGCACGCAACTCGAACGCCTCACCCGCCGTGGCGAAATAGGCATAATCAACAGCTTGCGTCGGCAGCAGCGCCACATGCACCCGCCCGATCTCCTCGAGCGACGCGATCACCGCCTGCGTATCCGTTCCGCCCAGGCCCTCAAGCACCTCCGGCCCGCCAAACTCGACATCGAGAATGCTCGAATGCGACAACTGCGTCTCGCCGTCCGGCTCGCCCTCAATCGTCACTTCCGCCTCGAAGACCACCGTCTCCGCACCGGTCGTGGAAATCTGCACAATACTGAACGTAAACCCAGCCGACGCGCCCACCAGGTTCCGGGTCGCGTCATCCGTCCACACCAGCAGCGCCCCATCGATGAACGTCCGGCTGATGACCAGGTTCTCGTCGCCGTCCTCTGTCACCCCCAGGTCATCCGAGGTCAGCAATACCGCCCGCGTCTCCGCCGTCTCCGACCCGCACGAGAACGAACTCGCCTCATCGCGCGAATACGCCACCGCCTCGACCGCCAACTCAGCCGGGTTCGGATCCTCAGACAGCGTGGGATCGGCGAAAGCCGCGATGGCCCGACCCCCCTTCACCCCATCCAGATCACCCGAAAAGTCACCTAGCCCCGCGAACGCCTCGACCGGCAGACTCGTGGTTGTCTCCGGAAACAGCTCGATCGAGCTGTCCGTCGAGCCAGCCTGCCCCCCCACGAACTCCGTCACCGAAGCATCCAGCGCAGCGGTAATCTCCGTGATGTCCCCCGCCGCACCCGAAACCCCCGCTAACCCAGCGCAAACCGCCAGAAAGCAGGGCAACCCACCACCAATCAGCCGATGTCGCGCCCGAACCAGATGTCGTTCCCGAGCCAGATGTCGTACCCGAACCATATCTCGCCAATCCCTTTTCCAACCGCACCCATCAGCCGCCCCAAAGCAAGTCTACGGAGCCCAAAGCCCAATGTCGAGCACAGCCCTATCCCCAAGGCAGAGGCGCCGTGCCCGCTTCCAGACCTGTTCAGCCGCCGGCAGGGTCGACTTCATCCGACAAGTGTTTGCCACCAGCTTGAACTGGTGGTTCGTACGAATAATCAATTGATTGGCAATTCCATCGATCCCGCGAGCAGATTCAGCCCCTGCCGGCGCAAAAAAGCCCCTCAACGCACGCTTGGCTGAGGCCTGGGGTGCTTGCAATGACATGGGAATTTAGGTTGACACACCTTACGGTACTTTTGGGGCATGTGCAGGTGTCTAGGCGGCCCAAATGGCGCCCGAAGCGCCTCATTGGAATAGCTGGAGGGGGGGAGGAAAGGGGACATCACTCGTTCTTGCGTGCCGCATAGCGGCGCATTCAAACGCAGCCCCACCAAACCCACGCCGCCCAGGGGGGAGGAAAGGGGACATCACTCGTTCTTGCGTGCCGCATAGCGGCGCATTCAAACGCAGCCCCACCAAACCCACGCCGCCCAGCGCGAAATCCGAACTTCCCGCAGAGCACCCTGCGCACACCCCACGAATTTAACAGCGCACCCCGCGCGTTATAAGCGTTGGAGGTGATCCGATGCCAATGCTCAAGACCCAATCCCTGGTGCCCAGTGCCCGAAAACTGGTGCTCAGTGCCTTCTGCCAAGCGCCAATATACCCAGAACACCCATTGCCTTCCCCCATTCACTCATCACTTATCACTTTTCACTCAGCGCTCCCCCTTTGCGTCCTTTGTGCCTTTTGTGGCCATTCATTCCCACCGCGCCGTTCTTGGTGCCTTGGCGTCCTCAGAGCTCTTGGTGTCCTTGGCGTTGAAATCAAAAAAAGTTGCAGAAACGAACCCAAAAACAAGCACCAATTCAACGCCCTGCCGAACACAAGAACGCAGATCGCCGCGAACCAAACCCCCCGCAGCACCCCAAGAATGCCCAAAAAGCTCCGCTTCAATAGTGGCTTCGTTTTTCCCCAAGAACCGCCCAGCCGCGGTGCCAGCCCCAAGTCACTCGCCCATCAGGCTCCACACGTACAACCCGGAAAACCCCAGCAGGAACACAATGCCCAACCGGCTGAGCCACCACAACCATGCCGGCGGTCGAGCCTCCACCGGCAGGTTCGCCTTCCGTAGCGCCAGATGGTTGATCAGCGCCAGCAGCGGCGCCGAAAGGAACGCCACCGTCGTGATGAAGCTCACCAGAGTCAGCATCCGCGTCGGCAGATACGCGATGATCACCAGCGCCCCCGCGCACAGCAGCACGTTCAGCGACCAGTACGCCGTACGTTCGCGCCCCTCGTCCACAAGATTCAGCTCGCGCAACCCTGCCGCAATCACCCGCGGATATCCGTCGATCACCGTGATCGTCGTGCTCAACATGCAGGTGAACGCTGCGATCAAAATAAACGGCCGGCTCCACGCGCCCAGCGCCTTCGTGTACATGCTCACCAGTTGTCCGGCGAATGCAGCCGCCCCACCCTCGAAGCGCACCCCGCTGCCGTGCATGACCAGCGCGCCCAGGCTGAGGAAGAACACCGCCATCACAATGGTCGCGCCGTATCCGAGGTTGAAATCAAACAGCGCCTCGCGCAGCGTCGCCCGGTGCCCGGTCTGTCGCGTGCGTTCGCGCATCCACAGCGACGGCCATGCGGAAATATCCACCGGCGTCGGCATCCAGCCCATCAGCGTGATGAGAAACGCGACCCCGGCTGTGCTCCACACCTGCGGCGCATCGTTCACCGGCACGTGCTCGAACTTGTGGAAGCACGCCGCCGCCACCGCGACCATCGTGCTCGCCGCCAGAAAAACCATCATCACCTTCATGAGGCCATCGAGCCAGGGATATCCCCCAGCCGCAAGCAGCGCCAGCGTGAACACCACGAGGATCACCGCCCACCACACGGTGTTCACGTCGCCGGGAAAAAGCTGCGCCGCCAAACCGGCGTTCACCACCGTCACCGCCGCCACCGTGGGCATGCCCGAGCCGAACGACACCAGCAGAAATGTGACCAGCGCCCACGTACCCACCCGGCGATACCCGGTCAGCATGCTCTCCCCGGTCGCGGCTGCGTATCGATGCCCGAACTCAAAAAAGGGATACTTGAAAACATTGACCAGCAGCACAGCCCAGAGCAGACTCCATCCATAGTCCGCGCCCGCGCGCGTCGATTGCACCAGGTGCGATACGCCGATCGCAGCGCCCGCGTAGACAATGCCGGGCCCGAGTGCCTTAAGCAGACTCGATCGCCCCTGTCCGCGCGGAGAATCCGGGTTGGTGGTCATGCGATTCGCCCTCAGCCAGCCGAAGTGGCGGTAGATATACGCGATGGCCCATCGCCGTGCACGTGGGAAATGGCGACGCCGACGCGCGGCGATCCGGCATCCCGCTGCGCAATCCAGGCGGTCGAACGTCGGGTGAACGCCCCACTTCGCGCGACACCCCTGCCAACCCTGCGAACGGGATAAAGTTTCCGCGGACCGGGCGTCGATAAACTAACGCGGCCTGCAGTTCAACCCCTGGAACGGAAGGAGTCCGTCCCCATGAGCGCAAGGATGCGTGATCAACACTGGGAAATGACGGCGATGAAACGCCGCAAGCCGGGTTCGGGCGAGCAGATCCGCATCCGGTTTGACAGCACCGAAACGCTCGCGGTCGACCCCAGCCGCCCCCCGGCTGAAATCACCCTGGAAGCAACCGGCCCGTCCGGCGACCCCGCCGAATGGCTCGACGACGCCTTCTGGCTCACCCTGCTGCAGGCGTGGTCCGGGCACAGCCTCACCGTTCGGTTTCTGCCCAGCCCGCAGGTGCTGCTGAACTCGGTCGTGCTGCACCACGTGCACATGCTGCGACGGGTCGCACCGAACTGGCACATCGTCGCGCACACGCACGTCCATGACCTCGCAGCCGATGGCGCGCTGGCGGACGCCGCGATGACGCCCTACCACGAAATTCACCTGGTTGAAGCGGCGCGCACCGCGCATTCAGCGCGAACAACGGCGCTGCGACCGGAAGAAGCGCTGGCGCGCATCCGCCGGGTGCAGGTGGCCAATGGACGCCACGCTCCCATCGTGATCTGCGCGCGACCGCAGTCGGCGCCCCGTCCGGTCGACACCGCGCGGGCTCCGCTTCCGCCGTCCAGAACGCCGGCGGCATCGGCTCGTTGATCGCGCCATGCCGGTACACGCACAGCCTTCCTCCAGCCTGTGACTATTTCTTTGCCCGCCTGCGGGGGTCGCGATAACATGACGCCCCGCAGTCAGGACCAGCGCGGACCCTGGCCTGCGGCAAGACGGTGTGGCGGATGCCCCGGCTGATCCCGGACGGCAGCCTGAACGCGGCGGGCAGCCAGCGCCGTCAAACCTGGAGGAGTCGGCCATCAAGACCATTCGTTTTTTCCTCGACTGGCGTACGCGCACCCACTTCCGGGCGCGCGGGAGGATGCCCAAACAGCCTAGGTGGGTGGCGGCAGCCGCCCTACTGCTAATTGCAGTACAGCCGGTCGCGGCGGACAACAGCACGGAGTCAACCGTGGCGGAAGTCCGGTTCGAGGGCCTTTCCGCGGTCAGCAGCGGATACGCGAAATCGCTGGTGCGTACGGCGCCCGGCGAGGCCTTCGACCAGGCCACGGTCGACGACGACCTCCGTCGGTTGCTGACATCTGGAAAGTTCGCCAGCGTTGATACGCGCAGGGAGCAGACGGACACGGGCGTAGTTGTGGTCTTTGTGGTCGTTGAACGGCCGCAACTGCGCGCGGTGCGCTTCCGCGGCAACCGCAAATTCTCCGACCGCAAGCTGCTCGAGGACGTCACGCTGAAAGTGGGCGAGCCGATCGATTCGTTCCGCGTGCGCGACGGCGCGCAAGCGATTCTGCGGCGCTACCGCGACGCGGGATACGGCGAAGCATCGGTCAACTTCGACGAAGAACTGCTGCGCACCGCGGGCGAACTGCTTTACGTGATCGAGGAAGGCCCGCGGATCCGCATCCGCAAGATCATCTTCTCCGGCAATGAACAGGTTGCCGAATCGGAACTGCGCAAGAAGATCACTTCGCAGACCGCGTTCTGGTTCATCCGCGAGGGCAAGTTCGACGAAGACACGGTGGAGGCGGACGCCGCCGCCGTGCAGGGCTACATCCGCGACCAGGGCTACCTGGATGCGCGCGTGGGCTTCGAGCTCGAGTTCAGCGAGGATCGCGAAGACCTCACCGTCAAATTCATCGTCGTCGAAGGCCGGCGCTACTTCGTGCAGTTTCTTGAGTTTTCCGGAAACACGGTCTTTTCCACGGATGAACTGGCCGCCGGCCTTCCCCTGGTCGAGGGCGATCCGATCGTGCAGTCGAAACTCGACCAGGCAGTTCGCGCCGTGACCGACAGGTACGGCGAAATCGGCTACATCTACGCGCGCGTGCGGCCGGTCCGCGTCTTCACGGAGACGCCGGGATTCGTGCGCGTGACCCTGGAGATCGACGAAGACGACCAGTTCCGCGTTGGGCGCATCGTGGTCCGGGGCAACGAGCGCACGCAGGACAAGGTCATTCGCCGCGAACTGGGTCTGTATCCGGGCGAGCTCTACAATCTGCCCGAGGCGCGGAATTCGGAAACGCGCATTCGCGAAACGCGGCTGTTCAACAGCGCCAGCGTGGCCGCGGTGGGCGAGGACGATGGCGTGCGCGACGTGCTGGTGAACATCGACGAAGGCCGCAAGGCGGGCGACTTCATCTTCGGCTTCGGCGTGACCAGCAACAGCGGCCTGGTGGGTTCGTTTGTGCTCGACCTGAAAAACTTTGACCTGTTCGATACGCCGCGCAGCTTCAGCGAGTTCGCCAAGTTGCGATCGTTCTACGGCGCCGGCCAGCGGCTGCGGCTGGAGGCCCAGCCGGGCACCGAGTTGAACCGTTTTCGCATCGACTTCACGGAACCCTACCTGTTCGACAAGCCGACGCGCTTCGACCTGAGTCTGTACTATTTCGAGCGTGGCCGTGAATCGTACGACGAACGGCGCATCGGCACGACGGCCAGCTTCGGCCGGCGGCTGAAGTGGGAAAAACTCAAAAACTGGTACGGAGAAATCGCGTTCCGAGTTGAAAACGCCACAGTCGACAACCTGGACCTGCTGGCCCCGCGCGACGTGCGCGACGACGAGGGCAACGAACTGCTCACCAGCGTGAAGCTGACACTGATTCGCGACCGAACCGACAGCCGCTTTCTGCCCACCACGGGCGACCGGCTGCGGGTGGCTTACGAGCAGTTCGGCGTGCTGGGCGGGCCGTTCTTCGGACAGTTGACGGGCGGATACACGCGGCACTTTACGCTGGCGACCGACGAATTCGAGCGCAAGAGCGTACTGTCGTTCAAGGGAACGGGCGCCTGGGTGCTGGGCGACGCGCCGGTGTATGAGCGCTACTACGCCGGCGGCATCGGGTCGATCCGAGGCTTCCAGTTCCGCGGGGTGTCTCCGCGGCAGGGCCTGGATGACGACCCGGTGGGCGGCGAGTTCATGTTGCTTTTCTCAAGCGAGTACTCTTTCCCGCTGTATGGCAAGCTGCTGCGCGGCCTGGTCTTTTCGGACATGGGAACAGTTGAGGAAAACCTGACTATCGAGGACTGGCGAGTGTCGGTGGGCGCGGGCGTTCGCATCCAGGTCGACTTCTTCGGCCCGATCCCGCTGGAATTCGACTTCGCGATTCCCGTCTCCAAGGAGACCGATGACGAAGACCAGGTCTTCAGCTTCTTCATCGGCGCGACGTTTTAACTCGGGGGTCTCGCGCCCATTGGAACAATCATCATCATGAATCGCCGCGTGCGCGCGGGCGCACGTTCGAAGAAAGGACGGGATCGATGTTCAACAGCAAATCGACGTGTCGGCTCGGGCTGGTGCTGGGCCTGCTTGCCGGAGGCGGCGCGGCCCACGCACAAACCTCGATCGCGGTTCTGAACGTGGCGCGCGTTTTTGAAGCCTATGAAATGACGCGTGACCTGGAGGCGCTCTTCGAGACGGCGCGGCGCGCAGCGGCGGACGAGGCGGAAAAGCGGCGGAACGACACGGAGCAGATGCGCCGGGCACTGGCCGCGTTTGACCCGAATTCAGAGGATTTCGCGCGGCGCGAACAGGAACTGAGCCGCGCGGAAATCGAGTTTCAGGTCTGGTCCAAGTCCACCGAGCGCCGACTGAAAAACGATCATTTGCGCTGGATGCGCAAAATCTACCGCAACACGCAGGATGTGATCAGCGGCATCGCCCGGGAACGCAAGATCGACATTGTCCTCACCTACGACGAACTCACCAACGACGCGCCGGATTCGGTGGCGCTGCGCCAGCAGATTCTCCTGCAAAAGGTGATCTATCACGATGATCGCGTGGATATCACCGACGAGACCCTGCGCCGGCTTAACGAGGCGTATCGCAAGACCGGGGGAATCCGGTCGCTGGACGCGCCCGCCGGTGAAGCCGCCGGGGGCGGAAGCGCCGCGCCGCCGGAATCCGTGGATCGCCCATGATGTCCACCAGCGTATCACGATCCGCGTCGCTCGCTGAACTCGCCGGATTGGTCGACGGGGAACTGCGCGGCCCCGGCGACTTGCGCATCACCGGCGTGGCGGCGCTGGCCAGCGCGGAACCCGGCCAGATCTCCTGGTTGACCGAGGCGCGATTCATTTCGCGGCTGGCGCAATCGCGGGCAGGCGCCGCGCTGATTCCCGCGTCTTTGGCGGACTCACCCAAGCCCGCCATCGTCTGCGCCGACGTCGAGCATGCACTGGCCCTGATCCTGGGGCACTTCGCGCCCTCACTCCCCCAGCCGGCGCAGGGGATAGACGCGCGCGCGCAAGTGGCGCCAGACGCCGTGCTGGGCGACGGCGTGGCCATCGGACCGTTCGCGGTCATCGAAAGCGGCGCGCAAATCGGCGCGCGCAGCATCATCGACGCGGGCGCGTACGTCGGTGCGGAATGCCGGATCGGCGAGGACTGTCGCCTTTGGCCGTATGTCGTCGTCCGCGAGCGTTGCACAATCGGCGACCGCGTTCTCATCCATCCGCATGCGGTGATCGGCGCCGACGGTTTCGGCTATTACCTGCGCGCGGGCCGGCATCACAAGATTCCACACCTCGGCGGCGTCATGATTGGCGACGACGTGGAAATCGGGGCGGGCGCGTGTGTCGACCGTTCCAAGACCGGCAATACCGTCATCGAGACGGGCGTCAAGATTGATAATCTGGTGCAAGTGGCACATAATGTCGTGATTGGCGCGCACAGCGTCCTATGCGCTCAGGTGGGCGTCGCCGGCAGTGCCCGGCTGGGCAAGTATGTCCTGCTCGGCGGGCATGTTGGCATTCGTGACAACATCGCGCTGGGCGACCGTGTGCAGGTCGCGGCGTGCTCGTGCGTGCCGCAGGATGTGGACGCGGGCGTCAAAATGGCCGGCCTGCCCGCGACTGAGTTTCGCCAGTACCTGCGTGAGCACGCCAGCCTGCGCAAACTACCGGAATTAGTCGCTCAGCTTCGTGAGCTGGTCAGGCGGGTCGAGGAACTTGAAGCCGCAGCAGACAATTCGCAGGACGGTTGAGCTCGAGGGCCGGGGCCTGTTCACCGGCGAGCCGGTTGTGGTGCGCCTGCACCCCGCGCCCGCCAATTCCGGACTGTGGTTTCTGCGTTCCGATCAGCCGACGCCGGTGCGCGTCCCGGCGCGGGTCGAACTGGTCAGCAAACGCGCGCGGCGCACCAGTCTGCAAAACGGGACGGTTTCAATTGAAACCGTGGAGCACTGCCTCAGCGCCTGCGCGGGGTTGGGAATCGACAATCTTGAAATCGAGCTTACGGGAAACGAACTGCCGGTGCTCGATGGCAGTTGCCTGCCGCTGGTCGAATTGATCCAACAGGCCGGCATCTCTACGCAGGACGTGTTGCGCGAGCCTTACGTCATCCGCGAAGTGACTCGCGTGGTCGATGGTGACATGGAACTGGTGGCGCTGCCTCCCCTGTCGGCCAGTGCGGATACTCTGGACGTGCTGTACGAGCTGGACTATGGCGACGCCTCCCCCATCGGCCGGCAGGTTTATTCCTTTTCATGTCAGCCGGAGGACTTCGTCCGGCAGATCGCCCCGGCACGGACTTTTGCCCTGGAGGAAGAAGCGGAGGCCCTGCGCCGCGGTGGTCTGGGCACGCATCTGACCTACCGCGACGTCGTGGTTTTCGGCAAGGACGGGCCGATTGACAACACCCTGCGGTTTCCGGATGAATGCGTGCGGCACAAGATCCTCGACCTGCTCGGTGATCTGATGCTGCTCGGCCGGTTCATCGTCGGTCGGGTGCATGCGCGAAAATCAGGGCATGCGCTCAACCACGCACTGGTGCGTGCGCTGCGCGAGAGCGAACAGCGGATGCTTGTCACCGCGCTGACCCGGACGGCGCCGAAGCTGGACATCCACCGCGTGCAGCGCATCCTGCCGCACCGGTATCCTTTTCTGATGGTCGATCGCATTGTGGAGATCGAAGGCACCCAGCGCGCCGTGGGCATCAAGAACGTGACCATCAACGAGGAGTTTTTCCAGGGCCATTACCCCGGCCAGCCGATCATGCCCGGCGTGCTCATCCTTGAGGCCATGGCCCAGCTCGGTGGTATTCTGCTGTCGCAGCACCTGGAGCACACCGGCAAGGTGGCTGTGCTGCTCAGCCTGGACAAGGTGAAGTTCCGCCGCTCGGTGACGCCGGGCGACCAGTTGATTCTCGAGGCGGAAACGCTTCGTGCGCGCGCGAATCTGGGTCACGTGCGCACGTCCGCGCGGGTGGGCACGGAAATGGCCGCGCAAGCGGAGATCAAGTTCATGCTCACGGACGCGCATGAGGATTGAAGAGCGGTCTGCGGCGCTGACCGCACGCAAGCCGGAAGCGAACGCTGCGCAGAATGTTCCGCATGGCGTCGGACTTTGCGGATGAGGGATTGTGAATCATATACCTCCAGACAATGTGCGTGAGGTACACCCCCTGGCGGTTGTGGACCCGGCTGCACGCATCGGTCGCGGTGTGCGCATCGGTCCATTCTGCGTAGTGGGCCCGGGGGTGTCCATCGGCGACAACACCATACTTCACAATCACGTGACGTTGACGGGACGCACATCGGTGGGCCGCGAATGCGTGGTCTATCCCGGATGTGTGCTCGGTTGTCCGCCGCAGGACATGAAGTACCGGAATGAGCCGACCACGCTGGAAATCGGCGACCGCAACATCTTCCGGGAGCAGGTGACGGCGCATGCGGGCACACTGGGCGGCGGCGGCGTGACCCGGTTGGGAAACAACAATCTGCTGATGGCCGGCGTCCACGTGGGCCACGACGTGATCATTGGAAACCACTGCATCCTGGCCAACCTCTGCCTGCTCGCGGGACACGTCGTGCTGGAAGACCACGTGACCATCGGCGGGCATGTTGGCGTGCACCATTTCGCAACCCTGGGGAAGCATTCCATGGTCGGCGGCATGACCAAGATCGCAGCCGACGTGCCGCCGTTTCTAACCGTCGCGGGCACGCGCTCCAGCCGGCAGGAAGTGCGCATGGTCAATGGCGTGGGCCTGCAGCGCCGCAACTTCAGCGAGGACCAGATCCGCTCGCTCAAGTCGGCTTTCATGCGGGTGTTCTCGCGGCGCGCGCGCGCACGCGGCGTGCCCATCACCCGCGTGGTGCACGAGCTGCGCGCCGAATCGCTCGACCCGAACGTGATCTATCTCTGTGATTTTCTCCTGCGTTCGTTTGAATGCGGACGCCAGGGACGTTATCTGGAATCGCTGCGCACGACTCCGGCGCAAGCCCGGCCGGCGGCCAAGGCGCCCTGACCGGACGACCGCCGGCAGGTTCGCCGGTCGATTGAGGAAACCGTCTGTGAAGCCGGAAACACTACGAGCCGCGGTCATTGGCGTCGGACACATGGGCCGGCACCACGCGCGCATTTACAGCGAGCTGCCGGGCGTTGAGTTGGTCGCCGTGGTGGACGAGGATCTGGAGCGCGCCCGCGGCATGGCCGCGCAGCACGGGGGCACACCCTACGCCAGCGTCGGCGAGATTCTCGACAAGGTGGACGTGGCCAGCGTGGCGGTGCCCACCGTGTATCATCACACCGTCGCCCGGCCGCTGATCGAGGCGGGAATCGACGTGCTCGTCGAGAAGCCGCTCGCGATGAACACCGCGACCGCCCGCGACATGGTCGCCTGGGCACGCAATGCCAAGGTGGTGATCGCGGTCGGCCATTCTGAGCGCTTCAACCCCGTGGTTATCGCGATGAAACGGATGAACGTCGAGCCGAAGTTCATCGAGACGCACCGCATCAGCCCCTTCACCTTCCGCAGCGCGGACATCGGCGTGGTGCATGACATGATGATCCACGATATCGACATCGTGCTGCACCTGGTGAAGGATCGCGAGTACGAAGTCAGCGCTTCGGGATTTCCCGTACTCGGTCCGCACGAGGACATCGCCAACGCGCGTGTGCATTTCTCCAACGGATGCGTGGCCAACCTTACCGCATCGCGCCTGGCGCTCAAGACCGAACGCAAAATCCGCATCTTCGAGACGGATGCCTACCTGTCGATGGACTACGGGCGCAAGACGGGAATCGCCATCACCAAGGACTCCAATCTCGACCTGCTGAAACTCGCCCGTGAACGGAACTTCAAGGACCTTTCACAGCTCGCCAATTTCGATTTCGGCAGCATGGTCAACATCGAGCCGCTCGAAGTCGACGACACCATCGAACCCCTCCGCGCCGAGATCGAATCGTTCCTGCAGGCGGCGCGCACCGACAGCGAGCCCGCGGTCACCGGCGAGGACGGCGCCGACGCGGTGGAACTCGCGGAACGCATCGTCGCGTCGATCGCCAGCGCCGACACCTATCCGCGCAAATCCTGGGGCGCTCGGAAGCCCTGAACCGCGGTCATGCGACGCGGCGGGTTACCCCCTTCACGCCGATACAACACGCCGATACATCGCGGATACAACATTGGCCCAATCAGACAGAGTTGAATTGAATCGCGCCGGCGCGCGTGCTATGCTGCGTTCTGGTCAGGGGATCGCGGAGCGCGTCCGCTCGGGCGTCGTTGCCGCGCTGCTGTGGATGGGGAAGCGCCGACCAGCCGGGTACAGCGCCAAGCCTGCCGGCTGATCGCGTGTCGCGTCGTGACACCATGTGCATACGCCGACGTTCACGTCTATTCCTTCAGTTACCAGGAACCCGAATCATGCTGCGTTCACACCTGCTGTGGTCGTATTGCGCCGTGGCCGTATCCTTCGTGCTTTCCGCGGGAACCACTGCCTTCGGCGCGGAACTGCGTCCGACCGCGCTCACCGTTCGCGCGCTGCCGTTGACGGAGATCGTGCTGATCGAGGCGCCGCTCTCTTCGGCCGAGGACATCGCCGCGTTCGACGCCGACAGTGAGTTGCTCGGATTGCCGCCGCGCTTTGCCGAGTCGTACCCCGTGTTCATCACGCCGCATACCGACGGCGCTTGGGAAAAACTTCAGGATGGTCGCATGCTCTGGCGTCTGCGGATCGGATCTGCCGGCGCGGTCAGCCTCAATCTGGGTTTCACGCGTTACCAGATGCCCGAGGGCGGTCAACTGTTCGTCTACGCAAGCGACGAAAGTGAGATCGTGCGGGCCTTCACCGCGGGTGACAACCAGGACCACGGCCAGCTCTGGACGCCGGTGATCCATGTCGATGAGATCGTGGTCGAAGTGACGCTGCCCGATGAATCGTACATACCGCAGCTTGACCTGGAACTCGGCGCGATCAACCCGGGTTATCGCGGCTTTCACGCCGGTTCGGGCGGAGGCGAACGCAGCGGATCGTGCAACGTCGACGTGGTGTGCCCGGAAGGCGACCCCTGGCGCGATCAGATCAAATCCAGCGGCGTGTACACCCGCAACGGCACGTGGACGTGCAGCGGCGCGATGATCAACAACACGGCGTTCGACAAGACGCCGTATTTTCTGACCGCCAACCATTGCGGAATCTCCGCCGGAAACGCCGCGACAATCGTGGTGTACTGGAATTTCGAGAATTCGACTTGTCGCCCGCCGGGCAGCGGCGCCAGCGGCGGGCCGGGCAACGGTTCGCTCGCGCAGTTTACGACCGGCTCAACATTGCGGGCCAACAACAGTGCCTCGGACTTCGCGCTGATCGAGCTCAGCAGCGCGCCGCCTCCCGCATTCGAGGTGTTTTACTCCGGTTGGGACCGCAGCAGCGCCGATCTCCCCAGCGCTGTGGCAATTCACCATCCCAATACGGATGAAAAGCGCATCAGCTTCGAAAACGATCCCACGACGACCACGACCTACCTGCAGAACACCGTGCCCGGCGATGGAACGCACATCCGCGTGATCGACTGGGACCTCGGAACGACCGAACCGGGCTCGTCCGGCTCGCCTTTGTACAACCCGGCCAAGCGCATTGTCGGCCAGTTGCACGGAGGTTTCGCCTCATGCACCAGCCAGACGTCCGACTGGTATGGTCGCGTCTCGGTGTCCTGGACGGGTGGCGGCTCGAACTCGACCCGCCTGAGCAACTGGCTCGATCCGCTCGGCACGGCGCCGTTCGCGATCGATGGCACCGGCCTGGATGAACCACCGGTGACCAGCAACGTCTCGTTTCAGATGATTGTGAACACCGTGGCGCAAATCGAGTTGGACGGATCCGACGCGAATCTCGATCCGCTGGCCTACATCATCATGACGTTGCCCACGAACGGATCGCTGAGCGATCCGCAGGCGGGGGCGATCAATTCCGTGCCCTACACGCTGGCCAACAACGGCAAGTTCGTGAACTACACGCCAACCGCCGGCTACATGGGGTCCGACCTGTTCTATTTCAAAGTGAACGACGGCAAGCTTCCGCCCGACGGCGGCGATTCCAACACGTCGTACGTCTCGCTCAACATCGTGAATACTCCGCCGGTCATCACCACCGCCAGTCTGCCCGATGGCGCGGTCAACGACCCCTATGGTCCGGTGCAGTTCAGCGCCGATGGCGGCGAGGGGGCGCTCACCTGGCAGCTCGTTTCGGACGTTCCCTACCTGGAGCAGGATCTGGGCACGTGCGGCTTTGCCGCGGTCGGTGCCGCGCAGGGCTGGCAGGGCGACGACCTCTTCTGGAACTATGCTCTGCCGTTCACGTTTCCCTTCTACGACAATCAGTACACTTCGGTGCGCGTCTGGTCGAACGGATTCGTGGATTTCGGCGCCCATTCTGGAAGCAGCTACAACAACTCGAACAGCTTGCTGATCTCCAACCGGCGTATCGCCCCCATGTGGGATGATCTGCGAACGTTGGGCGTGGGCAACGATATTTTCATCGACGCGTCCGTGCCCCAGCAAGTCACCATCCGCTGGAAGGGCACGACCTATTCCGGCGGGCATGTGGTCAATATCGCGATCACGCTGCACGCTTCCGGCGCCGTGGATTTCCATTACGGACCCGGCAATGCACCGGTCACGCCTTCGGTCGGCGTGTCCGATGGCGACGGCCTGCGCTACACGCTCGGGACATACAACAGCGCCGCCAGCCTGACCAATGCCAACAGCGTTCGATTCGCCAAGCCGGATCAGCTTTCACCAGGGTTGGCGATCGACGTTGGCGGCGAACTCGCCGGCACGCCGTTGAACGCGGGTCAGTACCTGCCCATCGTTCGCGTGACTGACAGCCTGAATCGCAGTGACGAAGCGGCGATTCCGTTGCTCGTCCGCTCGATCCCGGGTGATTTCGACCTGGATGGCGATGTGGATGCGCACGACCTGATCGCCTTCACCGATTGCCTGGCGGGACCGCAGGCCGATCCGCCGGCTGTGGCGTCACCGCCGTCGACCGAGGATTGCGTCGCGGTGTTCGATTTCAATGCGGACTCGCGCGTCGATCTGCATGACTACGCCGCCTTGCAGTACGCGGCCGCACCATAAAAAGCCGCCTGATGGCGCCCGGCGACGAAGCGTGCGTGCCACGCACCGTGTTGATTCCGGGCATCATTCGACACAACCGGTGCGGTCGGGCGCCGGAACGATGCGCAGGCGGTGGCTGGGTGAATCCACAACCAGCCACGGCCTGCGTTGTTTTTACCGGGCCATCCGCAAATGACCCGGTTGACCCGGCACCGAACATGCCGCAAGGACCGCGGGTAACCTGCTTGGAGGGTTGATCTGCCGTGCGACGAGGATTGCCGGCCATCTGGATTGTCGCCGTGGCGCTGGGTGCGCTCACGGGCGGATGCGCGCAACACCGTGACACCGCTCCCGTCCCTGAGGAGCAGTATCCGCTGACCCTTTCCCCACAGCCGGAGGCGGACAGCCGCCTGCTGTTCGATCCCGGGTCCGATTACCCCCTGGCATCCAATCTGGTCTACCGCAGCGACTGGCCCAGCACGGAATCCGCGTTCCGCGACCCGGAAGTGATCTACTACCGCGAATCGATCTACGACATCCAGGGCCTCTGGGGCTTCAATCGCGATCTGACCTACCGCCGCTTCCGAGTCGAGCGGGTCGGCGGGATGCAGCGCTGACCGTTGGCGGAGGGTGCCAGCCCCCGGCCCGGGTGGGTTCCAGCCGCCCTCCTGAAAGCCCCCTTTCCACCTGTCAGACAAACCCGCTTGATGCCATAACCCCTTTGCATTAGTATGACTTGTGTCAATCCGGACGCCGACGCGGGCCGCAGGCGATGCTTCTCGACGCGCGTAGATTCGGGCGTCCCACGGGTGTGCACGAGGGTCTGGACTGGGCGCGATGCGCGTGCCTTGGCGTTGAAGAGAAGGAATCCCAGATGTCCGCGGACCAGCCCATGACGACGGTGACGAAGAAAGAGCTGATCGACCGCATTGCGGATGAAACCGGGACCAAGCGCGTCCTGGTCAAGAAGATCATCCAAAACTTCCTCGACGAGATCGTCAAGGAGTTGGGCAACGGTAACCGCTTGGAATTTCGGGACTTCGGAGTCTTCGAGTGCAAGGTCCGCGCAGCCCGAACGGCGCAGAACCCCAAGACCCTGGAACAGGTCCACGTCCCCGCCAAGCGCACAGTCAAGTTCAAGATCGGCCGGCTGATGAAACAGCAGTTGATCGGCGACGGCGCCCCCCCGCCGGATCTGCTCGATGCAGTCGCCCCGCCGCGCTCGCGCAAGTCAAGTCACGCGTGAACGTTGCGCCTTTTGCCGCTTAAGGCGCCACCTGGTCACCGCGTCCCCATGAACGATGCTGAAGTACGCCATGCACGTTATGCTGGGAGGCACTGCGCGCGGCGCCGCCAGGCACGAGAGCGGACGCCCGCCTCTCGGTCAGCATCTACTTCCGGAGGTGACGACCTTGCGACTATTCGACCAGCACCTGCATTCCTGGAACTCCTTCGACTGCAAGACCGATCCCGTCGCCAATGTTCGCTGCGCCCTCGAAAAAGGGCTCGCCGGACTGACATTCACCGAGCACTTCGACACGCACCCGACGGAATGGGCCGGCTGCATCTACGACGACGCCAAAATCGCGCGCGAACTCGCGGCTTTGCGCAACGAATTCGGCGACCGGGTGTTCATCGGCAAAGGCATCGAAGTCTGTTATCAGCCGCAGCGCATGGACTTCATTCTCGACTTCCTCAGCCGACATCGCTTTGACCTGGTCCTGCTCAGCGTGCATTGGGCGTTTGACCGCCCCGTGCACGTGCTGGACCACTTTCGCCAGTGGGACGTGCGCACGTACCTGCGCAATTATCTGGAGGCCGTCCGCGCCGCGACCGAACACGTCGCGCGCATGAAACGAGCGGGCCATCAGCCATTCCATGTGCTGGGTCATCTGGATTTCGCCAAGCGCTACGCCCACCGGCATTGGGGATTCGATAATCCGCTCGACGAGCCAGAGCTCCTCGACGCGATTCTCACCAACTGCCTGGAGGCCGGCCTGGTTCCGGAAATCAACACGTCCACCCTGCGCAACGGAATCCATTCGCCGATGCCGGGCCCGGAAGTGGTTCGGCGCTACGCCCAGCTCGGCGGCGCCTGCATGTCGCTGGGCAGCGACGCGCACTCCCCGCAATACGTGGGACAGGACTTCGATCGGGCGCTGGCCATCCTGAACGACGCGGGCATCCGCCAGCTCGCCGTCTTTCGCGACCGGACCCTGACGCCAGAGCCCCTGGGATAAGCCGCCGCCGCGCGACGCCCGGTCCGTGTTTTCCAAATCGTCCGAATACCGGCGAACGGCCTGAAACTTCTGCTTGCGCCGTCGCGCGGACGGTGTTAGCGGGCCTTTGATCCACCGAGACGCGGCTTGGTTCTGGACTCCTGCGCTGAAGCCGGCCTATGGTCCATTACTTTCCGCAAGTGGCGTCGAGCTGTGGTTCGGCCGCGCGAAGCGGCCGGCAGCGTCGGAGAGCGGCGCTCTCGGAAGCGTTGTTTGGGGGGAAACAGAGAGATGAAGAAGAATGCCAACAGTCTCAAGCTGGGCGTCCGCGCATTGCTGGGCATCGGCTGCCTGTTCGCGGCGCGGGCCCACGCGGATGGCACGGAAACTCTGGGAATTCCATCACTGAATATCGCGCCCGGCAAGGGCATCGTCGCCGCCGGCACCGGCCTGGTCAGCCAGCCCGGCCTGATCGAGTTCGACGTCCCCGCGGGCGAGGAAATCCAGCAGGTCCTGCTCTACTGGTCGGGCGAATTCCGCACGCTCGACGACGACACCATCGAAGTCGACGGCGTCGAAGTCCCCGGCACCCTGATCGGCGGCCCCACGTTCTTCTTCAGCTTCCAGGGCAGCGTGTATTCCTCCTCCTACCGCGCGGACATCACCGACCTGGGGCTCGTGGTGCCGGGCGCCAACGCCCTGACCATCACCGGCCTGGACTACGACCACGAAAGCGCCGGCGCCGGCATCCTCGTCATCTACGGCGACTGCAGCAAGAACGGCGGCAGCCAGGGCGGAAACAACTGCCGCAACCGCGGCAAGCGCGGTCATCGCTGCTCGTGGCGCTGCCGGCCGCACACCAACCGGTCGCAGCGCAGCGACGACTGCGCCGACATCGAAGTCCTCGACGGTCTGGACATCGCGTTCTTCAATTTCTCGGAACCACGCCGCACGACCATTCCGCAGACGTTTACGTTTGAAGCCGCCCGGGTGGATCGTGTGGCGGACCTGGTGATCTTCACCGGCAGCGTCGCCGAGGACCGTCCCAACGAGATTCACATCACCGTTGACGGCAACACCACCGAAATCATCAACCTGCTGGGCGATCTGGAAGGCCCGTCATGGGATGCGCCGACCATTCCTGTTGAAATTCCCAAGGGCGCGACCAGCGTGACCGTCGAAATCGTCTCGACGCAGAGCACGGATCCGCTCGGTGCGTCGGTGGTGTGGGTGACAGCCGCCCTCGCGGTGCCCGATGCGCCCCGCGACAGCAAGCCGAACAACTACTGCAAACGCACGCGTTACCAGAAGCCGAACTGGGGACGCCAGACGAAATCCGGCCAAGGCTGGTGCCGCCGCAACTAGTTGCTCATCCTGTACGCCACAATGAACCCCGGCGACTTGCGTTCGCCGGGCACACCAGCGTGATTCCGGGCCCCTGTTCGCGGCAAAGCGGACAGGGGCCCCCATCGATTCGGGCACACTTCCGCCGCGACGGCACGTCAACTCAAAATCACTTCTCCGACTTCGCCCCGATGTTCACCCCCGCGTTGTAGCGATACCAACCGAACCGCTCTAGTGTAGCCGGTTCACTCGATTCACCACGAGGAATCCTTGGATGTTTCGGCTACTCGCGACAATACATGGATAGAGCGGTCGGTTTGCGAGGGATTCAGCATCGAAATGCCGAACGGGCAAACAGCTTCAGTTCGCACTTTGAGCGCCTACTGTCAAACGGAACCGCCCCGTCGTTCCGGCGGATCGAGGAAGACAAACATGACCGATTCAGTTGCGAGGACGGTGCGCAGATCGTTCATTGCGGGTGCGATGACTTCGTTGCTTGCAGCCGCGCCATGGACAGCTCGCGCCGGGACGGCCTCATTTCAGGGTCTGGGCGGCCTGCCCAGCCTGCCCGGCGACTCGTCATTCAGCCAAGCCTTCGGCGTCTCGGCCGATGGCTCGGTCGTGGTGGGAGTCACCGGTCGTCAGGCGTTTGTGTGGACATCGGCAGGGGGCATGATGGGCTTGGGCGACCTGCCCGGCGGAAATCCTATCAGCTTGGCCTACGGCGTCTCGGCGGACGGTTCGGTCGTTGTAGGGGAGAGCACTTCCGCATCTGGCCCAGAAGCGTTTCGGTGGACATCGGGTAACGGCATAGTCGGCCTGGGCGACCTACCTGGTTGGGAATTCGCAAGTGCAGCCTACGGGGCGTCCGGGGACGGTTCGGTTGTGATTGGGTACGGTCATTCCGCCTCCGGCGTAGAAGCGTTTCGCTGGACGTCGGATGGTGGCATGGTCGGCTTGGGCGACCTGCCCGGTGGGAGTTTTTCTAGCTTGGCCTTCGCTGTCTCGGCCGACGGCTTAGTTGTGGTGGGGGAAGCTAGCTCGGCGCTTGGACGAGAGGCGTTTCGCTGGACAGCAGAAGGCGGCATGATCGGCTTGGGGAACCTGCGCGGTGCCGAGTATCTCAGCCGGGCCCACGGTGTTTCGGCCAACGGTTCGGTCGTGGTGGGGCAGAGCCAATCAGCCTTCGGCTCTGAGGCTTTCCGCTGGACATCAGGAGAGGGCATGATCGGCTTGGGCGATCTGCCCGGAGGCGGCTTTCGCAGTTGGGCCCGCGACGTTTCGGCCAACGGCTCAGTGGTGGTCGGGTCGGGGCTGACCGCGTTGGGGCAGGAGGCCTTCATTTGGGTTCCTCTCAACAGCATGCGGAACCTGAGGGACATACTTGAGAGCGGTCACGGCCTCGATTTGACAGGGTGGGCACTCAGCGCCGCCGAGGGAATCTCTGCCGATGGCAAGACCATTGTCGGATGGGGCGTCAATCCCAATGGATTGTTCGAAGCTTGGATCGCTCACATCCCCGAGCCTGCGGCGCTGACCCTGCTCGCCGGGGCGAGCCTGCTTGCGTTCGCTCGCCGTCGCTTCGCGTTCCGCACCGTACGCCCGTAGGCGTGTTTCTTTGCTTTGTGACCCACATTCTGCGGGGAAGGGGCGCCGGGCTGGCTGGTGCTGGCTGATGAGGTCGTCGCCGTAGGTGTAGCGGACGATGACTTCGCCGGTGTCGGGGGCGCGTTCCTCGACGACCTGGGCGTACGCCTGGTTCTTGTCGACCACGTGCCGGACGCGCGCGCCGCTGACGGTCTTCGCCACGCGGATGCCGTCGGCGTCGTACTCGTAGGCGACGTGGGTGGGCGCGGTGTCGATGTTCGTGATCGCACCCGCGAGGCGGTTCTGGTAGTCGAAGGTGTAGGTGTCGGTGGCTGTGCCCTGAGGACAACAACGGGGACGCAGCTAGTTCCTACCGCCCGTTCCATTCCGACCCGTTTGATTCCCAACGCTCACTTCACCGACTCCGCCACGATGTTTACGCCGGACGTGTAGCTGTACCCGAAGCCGTACGCCATCGCGCTCGCCGATCCGCTGCGCTTGACCGGCTCGATGCCTTGGTAGTTGTACACCCCCTGGATCACGTCGACGACCTCGATGATGCGGTAACCTTCCTTCGCCAGGTCGCGCATGGCCAATTCCATTTCGCGGGCAAACAGCTTGCCATCCGGGCCGGTGACCAGGTTCCCCGGACCCTCCGCAGCGGACGGCGGCGCCGGCACAAACACCACGCGATAGTTCGGCCCCACCGGCGAATCAGCCGGCGAATCAGGCGGCGTGGACTCCTGGGCCCGCGTCCAGGTCCACGTCACCCCCAATGCCGCGAGCAGCGCAACGGTCAACAGGTATCGCAATCGCATCGTGTTCGACTCCCGCAGGGGCGCATCCGCGCCGCCAAAGCCCATCGCGATCCTCGACGCGCGTCGATCGGACTTCATCGCGATTGTGCAAGGAGCGTAAATCGGTTGGTGCGCCATGTCCAACGCCGCATGCGGTTGTGGACGATGGCCCGAATCAGGCATTGATCGAGTTGAGCGGCGCCCGCGGCGCTTTCTCGATCTCGGTGATCATGCGCCCGCGGCGCCAGAGTCGCACCGCGCCGGTCGATTCCGACACGGTGATGGCGATGCTCCGCGTGGACGCGGTGATCGCGGCGGCGGATGCGTGACGCGCGCCGAGCCCCTGGGGCAGATCCTGGCCGCCGATGTCGGGCCGCAGCGTGGTGCCGGCCGACACGATCACGCCGTTGCCCTTGATGATGAACGCGCCGTCGATCGAGGCGAATTCCTTGACCGTATTGCGCATGCGGTCATCGAGGATGTTGCGCTCACGCTCCAGGTACCCGCGGAAAGGATTGATGATGTGCTGCTCGGTGTACTTGCGCAGCTCGCGAATGCTGCCGATGACGAAGAGCGCGCCGGTGGGCTTGCCCTCGCGCCCTTCATTGGCCAGTTCCAGCGCGATGCTCAGCACGCGCTGAAAAACCACTCGGCGCACGTGCTCGATGATCTTCGGCTGGCCGACGGTTTGAAACAGTTCGTACTCCGCGCCGACGCGCATGACCATGACCGTATCCACCGGCTTGCCCGCGACGCCGGACAGCGCGACGAAGCTGTCGCCCCCGTCCAGCAGGCGCTGGCTGAATCCCAGCACGGTGGCCATCTTGATCTGGTCCATGCGCGTCAGTTGGACGCGCGGCACTTCCAGATGCCGCACGCGCTCGTCGTCGGGATCGGGCGGCGCCTCCCCGTACGCGTGAATCAGGATCAGCCGGATGGGCGGTGGGACCTGCTCCAGGAGTTCCTGGAGGTCCGGCAGCGCGGCGGCATAGACCATCACCGCCCGGGCGTCGATCTGCCGGGCGATGCTCCCCGCGCACGTCACAATGGCGCGGGCGGCATGCAGTTCGCTGGACGACATGAATCGATCGATCCCGGTACGATTGAGCGATGGGTTCGCGCGGACTATACTTGCGGCCATGATCTCGCTCAAGGCGTTGGGTCGCTTGGCGCTAGTCACAGCCTCTTTCGTGGTATCGGCGGACGGCGCGCCGGGCTCGACCCGGCATGCGGCCGATGCGCATCCCGCGCTTGCGATCTCCGAGGTCGATCAGCGTTTTCTCACGCAGGTTGCGCGGCGCTCGGTGGAAGCAAAGCTGCGTGGCCACCCCCCCTACCGGCCCGGTTACGTTCCCCCTATCCTGGAGAGTATCACCTGCCAGATTATCGTCACCCTGCGCGAGGGCGGCTATGCGCGCGGGATTGGCACTTCGACGAACCTGCCGATCGTCGCCGCGGCGCAAGAGGCCGCGATGATCGCGCTGAGCAGCGCCCGAGGTGGCCAGGATCCGCTGTCCAGCCTTGAAGGCGTGCGCTTTGAAATGCAGACGCTGGGTCCGCTCGTGGACTATGCCGGCTCGCAGAACTGGACCGTCCCGGGCGCGACCGACGGCTTCCTCGAACCGGGCGTTCACGGCGTACGGCTGTTTCTGGACGGCGAAGGCCGCTGGTTTACGCCGGCGGAGATGATTTCACGTTGCCTTTCGCTGGATGAGGCGGTGCGCACCCTGGGCAAGGAAGTCTCGCTCGATTCGCAGGTGCTCAACGAATCGCGGCTTTCGCGTTTCCGAACGCTTCACTGGTGGGAAATTGACGACGAGGGGCGCGTGGTCACGCTGCGCCGCGGCATGCTGCCGGTGGCGCAGGAGGACGTGAACCGCCGCACGCTGGACAAGGCCATTCGGGAACTGGCGGAGTACATCGCCTATCGCCAGCGGCCCGATGGCTGGTTTTCCGCGACATTCAACCCCGCCGCCGACAAATACGCGCAGGACGACGATCCCGTCATGCATTCCGGCGCGTGCTGGGCGCTGGCGGCGTATGCCGCACGCGCCGACAGCCCGAGTGCGCGCGATCACGTGGAGCGCGGGCTGCGCGTCCTGCAATCCGCTCTCGTGGATCTGCCCACGCACGACGGCGCCGCCTACATCGCGACGTTTGACCAGGTGCATCCGCTGGGACTCACGGCGCAGTGCTGCCTGGCGCTGTCGGCGCCGGCCCCGGTGAACACGTTCGCTTCGCTGCGCCCCCGCCTGATCCGCGGCATGCTCTGGCTGCAGCAGAAGGAAGGGTATTTTCTTTCGGTTTTTCCCCCATCGCTTTCACTCGAGCCGCAGGAGCGGTCCCCCGGCATGGCCTTGCTGGCGCTGGCCGATAGCTACCGTCTCGAACCCTCGACGCAAATCGCCGACGCGGTGTCCGCGGCGCTCCCCTTCTATCGCGACTGGTTTGAGCGAACCGGGGCCCTCGCCATGGCCCCCTGGCATGCCCAGGCTTATGCGCAAATGAGCGAACGCACGCGGCGCAGCGACTATGCCGAGTTTGTCTTTGAATTGTGCGACCGCATCAGCGCGAACCAGTTGCGGCCTGAGAACTACGAAGATGCCGTGCTCTGGGGCGCGATCGCGAATGCGCATCTCTCACCCGGATCATCAACAGCCGCGTTCGTGTCAGGACTGGCGGATGGCGCAGTGTTGGCCCGCAATCGCGGCGACAATGAACGGCATGCGCGTTACGTGGATGCCTGTCGTCGCGGCGCGCGCTTCATCCTCCAGCTTCAGTTCAAACCGGATGAATGCTACTACGTCCGCAGCCCGCGCGACGCCGTCGGCGGCATCCGCAGTTCCCCCACCAACGTGCGCATTCACCTCGACAGTTGCCAGCACGCCTTGCTGGCGCTGATGAAATGCCGTGACCTGCTGTATCCCGACCCTGCCTGGTCCGACCAGCCGTGACCCAACGGGATGCGCACATCGCCGCGCACGCCGACCGCGCTACGCTGCAAGCGCCGCCGCTCGGTTGGGTCGCGGGCATCGCCGTCGTGCTGACGCTGGCGCTGGTCGCCCTACAGACCCGCGTGACCCTGATCATCTGGGCGCTGGACGGCGTGATGGCGCTGTTCATTTTGCTGCTTGCCGCGTTGATCGGCAGGGGGCCGCTGGTCTCGTTCAGGTTCGGAAACGTGCCTGCCGGCTGGCGCTGGATTCTGTCGGCCGGACTGGGCGTCGGACTGCTGGCCACGATCACCCTGATCTTCGGCGCAGGAGGCTGCATCGGAAGCGATCACCGTTGGTTTCTGCCGTTGACACTTGGCGTTTGCGCCGCGTTTGGCGCGGTCTGCGGAATTCGGCAAGCTCGGCGCATGCCGATGGAAACATCCAACGCATGCGCGGGTCGCGCCCGCTGGCTTGGCCTGACCGCAGTGCCGTTCGCCGCGCTCGTGCTGATCGTGTCGACGATTCCCCCCGGACTGCTCTGGCAGGAAGAAGGATTCGGTTACGACGTCCTTGAGTATCACCTGCAGTTGCCGAAGGAATATTTCGAATCCGGCGCGATCACCTACCTGCCGCACAATGTCTACGCCAACTTCCCGGCGAACGCGGAGATGCTCTACCTGGCCGCGTGCCAGTTCACAGGGCAAAGCGTGGATTCATGGTCGACGTCCCAGGCCATCAACGCCCTGCTGGCGATGCTCTTTGTCGCCGCAGCGTGGCTCGTCGGCCGAGAATGGTCGCCGCAGGCCGGAGTCGCCGCCGCGGTTCTGGCGGCGATCTCCGGCTGGCTCACGTACCTTTCGGGAATCGCATACGTCGAGAATGGCATGCTGCTGATGGGCATGCTGTCCTGCGGATGTACGCTGCGCGCTGCGCGCGACGTCCAGGCGCTGCGCTGGTGCGCGCTCGCCGGCGTGTTTGCGGGTCTCGCGTGCGGTTTCAAGTATCCAGCCGTGGCGATGGTCGCCCTGCCAGGTGCATTGCTGGTCGCGTTCTGTGTGCAGGGTCCATTGCGGCAGCGCGTCCCAGCCGTCGGAATGTTCGCTGTCGCGGCACTGCTGGCGTTCGCCCCTTGGCTGATCAAGAACCAGGTGATGACCGCCAATCCTGTTTTTCCACTTCTGGGTGAAGTGTTCACGACGTATCCCGAAGGTTGGAATGCGGAGCAGGCGGCGCACTTCGCGGAGTCGCACGCGCCCGGGCCGGAGGAGAATGGCGTGGCCGCGCGGCTGAGCGCGCTCGCCCGTCACGTGGTGTTTGACCCGCCGCAGCGTTTCGGGCCGTTGCTGTTGATTCTCGGAGTCGCGGGCGTGTTTCGGCGGAGGTCGCGATTGACGCTCGGACTGGGCGCGGTTCTGTTGGTGCAGATTCTCGTTTGGCTTTTCGTCACGCATCTCTATGCGCGCTTCGCCGTACCGCTGCTCATTCCCTTGATTGTGCTGGGGGCCCGGGCCGCGGTGAATGCGCAGGGCCGGCTGACGGGCGCGCTGGCGGCGCTGCTCGTGGCCGGTGCGGCATTCAACTTCTACCACACCGCGAAACTCTACCACATGCATGTTTATGCGGAGGGCACGCGCCTGAATACCGAGGGCGGTTCGGTGCTGTTCACCGAAGGCATGCTGGCGAGCGCGCGGCACCTGGGCGAGATCAATCGCCTGCCCGCAAGCGCGCGCGTGCTCCTGGTCGGCGACGCGCGCCCATTCTACTGCCAGCGCGCCGCGGATTACTGCGTGGTGTTCAATCGCAGCCGGTTCGTCGCCGCGGTTGAGGAAAGCCATACGCCGGACGCCATCGTCGGCTGGCTGCGCGGGCAGGGTTATACTCACGTGTACGTCGACTGGCTGGAGATCAGCCGGCTGCGCGCCTCGCGATATGGTTTTCCCAACGTGGTCACGCGCAGCCTGTTCGAGCAACTGCGCGATGCGGGCTTGATCCACATCGAGGATTTCCAGCTGGGCGATTCCGCCGATCGCCCGCCGTACGGCACGCTGTATGCCGTGCCCGGCAATCAAGCGCCTCCGGCGGACACGCCGTCCTCCCCGTAAGTTCCCCGCGGCAACTTGAAGAACACAACCGCGTTCGCCGTGGTCTGCGCCGCAAGCTCATCGATCGGAACTCGGCGCAATTCCGCGAGAAATTTCGCCGTGTGCGCAACGTGCGCCGGCTCGTTGGGACGCACATTACGCACGGGCACGGGCGAAAGGTACGGCGCGTCGGTCTCCAGCATGAGCTGGTTCGCGGGATACGCCCGGGCAATACCCTGCAATTCGGTCGAGTTCTTAAATGTCACGATGCCAGTGAACGAAATGCGCCAGCCGCGCTGCGCCGCGCGGGCCGCTTCGTCCGCCGTGCCGGTGAAGCAGTGAAACACGACCGGCTGATCGCGGTAACCGTGATCCTCGAGCAGCGCGGCGCAGTCGTCGAAAGCCTCGCGACAGTGGATGACCAGCGGCTTGCCGGCGCCGCGGGCGATGTCGAGCTGGGCAGCGAACACGCGGCGCTGCACGTCGCGTTCCGCGAAGTCGTAATGATAATCCAGCCCGCACTCACCGACCGCGACCACGCGCGGATCGCGGAGCAGTTCGGCGATCCGCGGCAGGTCGCCGCCAGCGACTTTTCCCGCCTCGTGCGGATGGATTCCGGCGGTACACGAGACCATGGCATGGGCTCGCGCCAGAGACAGCGCTCCTTCGGCATCTCGCGCGTCCGAGGCGATCGTGATGATGTGAGCCACGCCCGCTTCCCGCGCGCGTTCGAACACCGCCGCGACGTCGCCGCGCAGATCGGGATGCGTGAGATGGGCGTGCGTATCGATGAGCTGCATTGTGATTTCCCAACAGGTCGCGGCGCGCCCGCAACAGGTCATTTCGTGGTCGGGGTGAACGCATTCACGAAGTGCGTCACCTCGGGTTTGCCATCCGGCGGAACCAGGATCGCCAGCACGTCGAATCGGCATGGCACGCGCTGGGCGCGCGACTCGGCAATGAAGAATTTCGCGGCGCGGGTGAGTTGTCCGCGCTTGTGCGCGTTCACCGCGGCTTCCGGGTCGGTGGCGTTGTCGCTGCGCCGCGTTTTGACCTCGACGAACACGAGCGTGTCGCCGTCGCCCGCGACGATGTCGATCTCGCCCGCGACGCAGGTGTAGTTGCGCCGGATGACGCGAAAACCCTTGCGCCGCAGGTAGCGGGCGCCGATGTCCTCACCCAATGGCCCGAGCGGCTTCATCCGGCTGCCAGTTCCGTCCGACTCGCATGGGACAATGCAATCGCCCCATTCCCCGCAACGCGGAGAACAGGGCGCATGAACGCTCAATCAGGCTTAGCCGGCCGAAAAACGCTACACGCCGGCGGGCGCGCCCGCGACAGCCAGTTCCGGCTGGGCGCTGCCGACTTCTTCCACATTGCCTGCCTGCTTGCCGCCGCGGATGCCGCGACGCGATTCGCGCAGCTTGCGGGCCTTGCCCACGCGGTCACGCAGGAAGTACAGCTTGGCGCGGCGGGTCTTGCCGTGGCGCTTGACCTCGATCTTGCTGATCAGCGGCGAGTGCAGCATGAAGGATTTCTCAACGCCCTCGTTGTTCACGATGCGGCGGACGAGAAAGCTTTCGTTCAGGCCGCCGCTCCGGCGGGCGATGACTACGCCGTTGAAGATCTGCGTACGCGTGCGGTTGCCTTCCACGATCTTCTGATGCACGTCGACGGTATCGCCGACGCGAAACTCGGGTACCTCGGATTTCTGGTAGGCCGCCTCGACTTTTCGAATGATGCTCTTGTCCATGACCACACTCCGCAAGCTGCTCGCACCGGCAAGAAAATCCGGGGCTGGTTATTCACTCGTCGAGGCCGACTCTCGCCCCGTCATTTCACCGATTCTCAATCCCCGTCTCACCCAACAGGTCAGGACGCCTTTCGCGCGTCCGGGCCAGGGCCTGCTGGCGGCGCCACTCAGCCACCTTGCCGTGGTCCCCGGAGATCAGCACCTCGGGGACGGACATCCCGCGGTACTCGCGCGGACGCGTGTACTGCGGGTACTCCAGCAGGCCCGTACTGAACGACTCGTCGGCTGTCGATTCCTCGCAGCCGAGCACGCCCGGCAGCAGCCGGACCACCGCGTCGATCAACACCATCGCCGCGGCTTCCCCACCGGAGAGCACGTAGTCTCCGATCGATACCTCCTGCGGCTGAAGCCCTTCGCGAATCCGCTCGTCGAAGCCCTCGTAGTGCCCGCAAAGCAGCACCAGCCGCGGCAATCCCGCAAGTTGTTCCACCACCCGCTGCGTCAGCCGTTCGCCCTGCGGCGTCAGCATGATCAGCCGGGGCTCAGCCGTATGCAGCCCCCGCACGTGCTCGTACGCGTCGAACACCGGGCCGCACATCATCACCATGCCCGGTCCGCCGCCGAACGGCTTGTCGTCCACTGTGCGATGCCGGTCCGTCGCGAAGTCGCGCACGTTGGTGAACGCGAAATCCACCAGGCCGGCGGTTGCCGCACGCCCGACGATGCTCGCACCGAGAAAGCCCGGAAATACTTCCGGGAACAGCGTAAGCACGTCGATTCGCATAGTCGCTGCCAGGCAACTGTCGTCGCCGGGCACTTGTCAGCCGCGTAAGGTGGGCATTGCCCACCATCAGGAATCTCGGACTACGCGGTGGGCAGTGCCCACCCTATGCCTTGGCCTTGGGATGGTCCTTCACCGCGACGCCGCCGCGCCTGAGCAGCACGCGCACGGTATCGGTCGGCAGCGCGCCGACGCCAAGCCAGTATTCGGCGCGCTCTTTGTTGAACTTCAGCACCTGCGCTTCGTCCTTGGTGGTGGGATCGTAGAAGCCGAGCTCCTCGATCACGCGTCCGTCGCGCTTGGAGCGCGAGTCCATCACCGCCAGGCGATAAAAGGGCCGATGCCGGCGTCCCATCCGGGTAAGTCGCAACCTGACCGCCACGCGTAAGCTCCTGTCGTCGATTCAGTTCTGTTCGTTCGCCCGGCGCGCAGCCCGCGCTGGGCGTAGAACCGCGTAGTATACCAGCCGATGTGGGCACGACAAGGCGGGCTGGGGCTGTGATTGGGCATTGGGGTCCGTGACGGAATCGGCGGCGGCGGTATGAACCTCGGACGCAAGTCCGGTGCCTTTGGATGGTGTATGGTCGATGCCCCCCACTTCCGTGGGGGGTTCTGAATACAGCGGTTGGTGCGGGAACCCCGCGAGCCCTGGACGCGGCAGGTATGTGCCAAGGGTCGCGGCCCGAGTCTGTTTTGTGCGTTTTTGACCCTGCGAGCGGCGATATCCGCGTTTCTGAGCGAAAAACGCCAAAGCCTATTTGAAGTGTGGCTTTGCGGGAGGTGACCCGGGTTTTCGGGGTCGTGGCGCGGGGTGACCGGCGTTTTTGATAGCGCCAGGCGTTGAAGTGGCACTGGCAATAGGCTTTGGTACGTGATTTTCTTCGCGCTGGTTCGGGATTCGGACATGTGGTCGTTGACACCAAGACTCCAAGGCACGGAGACACCAAGAACTGCTTGTGTTGGGAGAACGGCAACGGGCATTGGACACTTATCACTCATCACTTTGCACTCAGCACTGCTTCTGCTGCTGCTCCATCGGGGATAACGCGCGGGGTGCGCTGCGGAAAGTTTGGCTTGCCCGCGGGTCGGTGTACCATGCTCATGCGGAGTCGCGGAGGGGGCGGGGAACTCGCCCCGGGTAGGGAACGCGGAGGGGTGTTGGTAGAGCATAATCGGGATCGGTTGCGACAGCGGGCCGTGTGGAAGATGGGATGCGTCTGCACCGCCGCATGCGGGGCACGCAATCAAACCTGTCCCGTTTTCCGGCCCGATTCTCCCCTCATGTCACGCGGAGATTGAATCGTGAAAAAGGCATGGCGCTCCACACTGATTGCCGGCTTGGCAAGCGCTGCGGCCATCGTGGGCGCCTACGGTTTGATCAGAAGCACATCAAGACACGATGTCCTGAAAAGATCTAAAGCGGCGGAACGCGGTGCGTCCGTTCACCTTGTCTACGAAGGTATTTACTTGTCGCTCCACCATGGCATGCTGGTCAGCTACAGAATCGTCGGCCCGACCGAACTGGTAAACGGTCACTGGTATCTCATCCCATGGCGTGAAGTCCAGCTTTCAAAGTGACTAATCCGCATGTTTCGTGATTCCAGTTTCGTCGTCTCAATTGCGTGAAAAAGTCGGAAAAGGGGACATCACTCGTGCTTGCGTGGGAGGATGGCCCATCTCTTCGGGGATGAGGACGCGATGATTCGGTCGCACGCAATCAATCCTGTCCCGTTTTCCGGTCGTGCTAATCCCTCTCGATCTCAAGCAAAACACGGGATCGAGTCTCCGTATCAAAGCGCGCCAGAATATCACCGAGCGCATGCCCGCCTCCGGGAAGTAGGAATGGTTCAACATCATAGCCATACCACGGCAAAGTATTGATGTATGGTTCGTACTCAATGGCGTTCAATAGCACGGCAAGCGGATCGAGGGGGCCAATGCTACTGGCGCCTTCCAAACCGTACATGCGCGCGTCGAAATCGGACAGGAGTTGCGCCTCCGGCACAATCTTTCGAGCTAAACTGCACGTTGTCAGTATATCTTTGTATCCAAACCTGCAACTGGCCATGCTCGCTGAGAGCTGTCGGAGAGGCATACCAGTACCCGTTGTCCAGATCAACAGCGCGCTGATGTGCCGTGATGCTATCCCGTGAGCAAGAACAATCTGTCGCTGTAACTCCTGGAGCGCTGGTACAACGATTTCGCAGTCATTTAGGTCCGCAGTGTATTCCGCCCAAGATTCAAGTTGCGCTAGTTCATCATGCAGCATTCTGTTAAGGAAAGCCGTGTCCGTGACTCGCTCTATAAGTTTACCGACGGACGAACAGTGAATCCAAAGCTGGCCGTGGGTGTCTACTGATGCATGCAAGGGTTCCTGATCAAGGTCAATTACGCGGGCCATTGCGTCGTCGTCGCCTGTAAACTCTTCCGGCGAGAGCCCCAGTGAGGCTAACACGCGAGCTGCGGCGCTAGTGTGTTCGGCGGACTTCAAGATTTCGGTCCATAACATGAGGAACTTCTCCACGGCGGACTAAGGGGGTCAGGCTAACTTAATTCCAGAAGATGAAGGGCGAACCCCGAGCCGCTTCGCAAGCGCCCACCATACCACTCATCGCAGACGCATCCCAGTCCGCGCCATTGGACCGCACCAACCGCCAACACGATCTGCCCCGCAAACATGCGACCATCGGCGTCCATTCGCCGTTCGACCGCATCCAGACCCCCCCGCCGACACTTTGTCCCCTTCGTCGCTCCGTCGCACCAGCCACCCGCCCCGCCGCGTGAGCCATACTTTCCGCAACGCATCCCGCGTGCCGAATAGCATTGGGGCAGCATTCTTGTTTTGCGCGCGAGAGCTATTGTGCTGTTTCCGTTCCGTTCTGTGGATGCACTCGTCCGCCCTGCCGGGCCGAGGGGAAAGTTTGGGCATGATCTGACCCAGGGATTGAAATCCCTGGCAACGGTCGTGCGCCCGCGGGCGGGATGGATGTGCTTGAGGTTGGGGGTGCGGTGGGCTCAGTTTGCTTAACAGTACTCCGGACGTGAATCCGGGCCGTGCGCTGAATACGTCGTAGCCGGTATGGCCCCCCACTGCCGTGGGAGGTTCTGTTAGTCGCTCTAGAGGTGCCGGGCCAGGGTTTCGATGGTGCGGGCGGTCGCGCCCTGGTTGGAGGTTACGGCTGTGCGGGCGGCGCTTGCCGCCTGGGCGGTCTTCGCGGGGTTGTTCAGCCAGGCTTCGACTTGGGATTTTACGGATGGAGCGTCCGGGGCCTGCACCAGGGCGCCGCAGGCGGACAGGACTTCGACCGGCTGGGCGAAGTTCTGCATATGCGGGCCGGTGACGATGGGTTTTCCCAGCGCGGCGACCTCCATCGGGTCAGAGCCGCCCATGGGGACGAGCGAGCGGCCGACGAAGACGACGGTGGCGAGGGCGTAGAACTTGCGGAGTTCGCCCATGGTGTCGCCGAGGATGACGGGGGGCTGATGGGGCGGGAGATTATTCTGCAGGGCGGATGTGCTGATTTCTGGATGGGTGGCGTGTCCCTTCGACCCTCCCCCTGCCCCTCCCTGGGAGGGAGGGGGGTTGGTTGTGGCCGGGCTGGGGGCTGGCGATTGTGCGTGCCCGTCGGGGTTCTGACTTCGGCGGTTGCATTTGAAGCCGCGCCTGCGGATGAGGTCGGCGACTTCGTCGAAGCGTTCGGGCTTGCGCGGGATGAGCGCGAGCTGGAGCGCGGGGTGGGTTCGGCGCAGATCGGCGTATGCGTCGAGAAGCAGGGCTTCCTCGCCGGGGCCGGTGCTGCCGCAGACCCAGAGGGGTGCGTCCGGGCGGATGCCGACGGCGGCGGCGAGTTCGTCCTGGCCGGGGATGCGGTCGGCGATGGCGGCTGTGTCCCATTTGACGGAGCCGGTGACGGTGATGCGATCGCGGGGAACGCCGACGCGGGCGAAGCGGTCGGCGGTGGCTGCGTCCTGCGCCCCCACCCAGCGGAGCGCGGCGAACATGCGGCGGGCGATGGGCGCGATCCAGCCGAAGCGGCGGCAGCTTCGCTCGGTGAGGCGGCCGTTGACCACGCAGACGGGGATGCCGCGCCGGGCGGCGATGGTCACGAGGTTGAGCCAGACTTCGAGTTCGATGAGGACGATGAGCGCGGGGTTGATGCGGCGCAGCGCCCGGCTGACGGTCCAACTCAGGTCGAGGGGATAGCGGAAGACGCGCTCTTCGCCGAAGAGTTCGACGGCGCGGGCGTGGCCGGTGTCGGTGGTGGTGGATATGACAACGCGGCGATTGGGGAAGCACGATTGCAGGCCGGCGACGATGCCGCGCGCGGCGTTGATTTCACCGAGCGAGACGGCGTGGACCCAAATTGCGCCGGAGGAATTCACATGGTTGAGTTCGGCGCGCGGGCCGGTGAGTTTTTCGCGCCAGCCGCGGCGGTTCTTGCGCTGCGCGATCATCTGGTAGAAGAGCACGGGCAGGTACGCGACGCCCGCGACGAGGTATGCGATGTTGGCGAGCCACGCCATGGTCGGGCGATGCTAGAGCGGCATTGACACGTTGGCAACACGCTGGTTAAATCGCGTGAGGCACGCCAAAGTACGCCCGTCGGGCACACCGCGCCCCCGCTGGTCGTCCTTCCACGGAGGTCGCATCCCATGCCGGCTGACACTCGAAAATCTGAAGAACGCGAAACGCTGCCCACCGCGAAGCGCGTCGCGCTGCTGAGTCGACAGGACCGCGTGTTTCACGTGATCCTCGCGCAGCAGTTCGATCGCGAGACGATTGACGCGTTGTGCAAGCTGGCGGAGATGGCGCGGAATATCGCGGAGACGCGGCAGGGGTTGCAGTTTTTGCGGTCGCTGTTGAGCCACAAGCGGGCGATGCTGTATTTCATCCAGCCGTCGACGCGCACGTTTCTGTCGTTCGCCGCGGCATGCCAAATCCTGGGAATTGCATACGACGAAGTGCGGAATCCGTCGGTTTCGTCGGAAATCAAAGGGGAGACGGAAGACGACACGGTGCGGGTGCTGAGCCAATACTGCAACCTGATCGTGATGCGGCACCCGAAGGAGGGTTTCGCGGAGGAGATGGCGCATGCGCTGGACGCGCTGAACATGTCGATCCCGATCATCAACGGCGGATCGGGCCAGGACCAGCATCCGACGCAGGCGCTGCTGGACATCTACACGCTGCACCGCTGCTTTGGACGCGCGGCGATCGAACGCGGCAACCTGGATTTCACGATGAACCGCTTCGCGGGCAAGACGATCGCGTTCGTGGGCGATCTGAAGCGCGGGCGGACGGTGCGGTCGCTGGCGTACCTGCTGTGCCGTTACGCGGGGGTGAAAATGATCTTCATCGCGCCGCCGGAGTTGCAGATCGGCGACGATATCCGGGAGTATCTCGGCCGGCACGAGGTGGAGTACGAGTTCGCGGAGGACATCGCGCCGGTGATCGCGCGGTGCGACGCGATTTACATGACGCGCCTGCAGGATGAATACGACATCGCGGGCGAAAGCAAGAAGATCAACTACGCGCGGTTCCAGCTTTCGGCGGAGCTTGTCGGGAAATCCAAACCGGACCTGGCGATCATGCACCCGCTGCCGCGGCGAGCGGAGATCGACCGGCGGCTGGATACTGATCCGCGGGCGCAGTATTTCGCGCAGGTCCACAACGGGATGTGGATGCGCGCGGCGATCATCGCGTACATTTTCAACATGGACGGGGCGATCATCGACCACTACCAGATGCATTTCACGTACTGATCCGGGCGTGCGGTGTACGGTGATGGGCATCGCAGTTCATGGCGTGGCCCGCTCCCTTACCCTTGACACGATGAAACTGCATCAAGGGCGAGGCGGTCGCGGCTCGGATCGGTTGCGTTCGTTTTGGCGTGGGGGTTTGCCGGTCTTGGTGCCTTCGGCGAGTTGGCGCTCGGACAGGTCGCCGGATGATTCGCTGCGGGCGGCGCGGGCGGCGTAGTCGTTGATCTCCTTCACCAAATAGTCGGCGGCCCAGGGGACGTCGTCGGTGACGGTGAAGAGTTGCAGGTCGCCGGGGCTGATGTAGCCGTAGCGCTCGAGGAGGCTGCGGCGCATCCAATCGACCAGGGGATTCCAGTACTCGCTTCCGAAGAGGACGACGGGCTGGCGCTCGATCTTCTCGGTCTGGGTGAGCGTCATCCACTCGAAGAACTCGTCCATGGTGCCAAAGCCGCCGGGGAAGCAGACCAGGCCGAGGGCGTACTTCATGAACATGACCTTGCGGCAGAAGAAGTAACGGAAGTCGAGCGAGAGGGTCTGGTGGGAATTGGCTTTTTGCTCATGCGGGAGGTAGATGTTCAGGCCGACGCTCTTGCCGCCGGCCTGGAAGGCGCCTTTGTTGGCGGCTTCCATGATGCCGGGGCCGCCGCCGGTGATGACGGCGTAGTTTCGGCGGGCCATCTCGGCGCCGAACTGCTCGGCCATGCGGTAGAACGTGTCGGTCGGCTGGGTGCGCGCGGAGCCGAACACGCTGACGGCGGGACCGAGCGTGCGGAGGTGTTCGAACCCTTCGACGAACTCGGACATGATGCGGAAGACGCGCCAGGTTTCCTCACCCGGCGAGGCGATGCGGGCAATGTCGTCGCCCATGGGCGGCTCCTTTGGAGTGGGGTGTGACGATCCGCGTCCATGCTAGCGGCGCCGGCGCCGGCTGAAAGCGGTTCCGTGCGAAGTTTGATGCAAAGGTCGATTTGACACCTGCGGCAGGGGATTCTAGATTGCCGGGCTCGACTGCTCGCGGGCGTAGCGCACACTGTCGCGGCAGCCGTCGGCCCGGGTGGCGGAATAGGCAGACGCGCATGGTTGAGGGCCATGTGCCCGTAAGGGCGTGCTGGTTCGACTCCAGTCCCGGGCAGTGCATCACTCGCCAAGGCAGTTTCACGAACGGCTGCGGCTGTTCCGCGAGCAGCGTCGGGCCTGCCCGGCGGAAATGCCTGCGCGAAGACGACCAGCCGATGTCGCGACGACCCATTTCAATTCGATTCCATCAACTTGTGCATTGTGCGGCCGCGCTTTCTGTGCTGGTGGCCGGATGTGCCGCGCCCGAAGCGGAAGTCGCACAGGCGGCGCCGCAGACACGGACCGATCAGTTCGTCGCGCGCTATCCCGAGCTGGCGTCGGGGCGTTTTGCGGTGATCGCGGACTTCGAGGAAGAAGGCCACCGCGAGCTGTTTCACTTGAATAACGGCGGCGTGGACGCGGCGGACATGCAGGTGACGGCGGACGGTGTCGCGGAAACGGGCGGTCATGGTCTGACGGTGCGTTTTGACGGCGCGGCGACGCGGCTGGTGGTGAATAATTCGGCGGCGCGCAAGTGGTTGATGAAGCGCGACTGGCGGCCGTACACGCTGCTGGTGATGAGCGTGTACAGTCCGGCGTCCGGGGTGCGGCTGACGACGGAACTGGCGGGCGGGCGCGGCGACCGCATGGCGCGTACGGACGCGGATTGGGAATTGCGTGCCGGGTGGAACGTGCTGCGGCTTGATCTGGGCGAGGCCGGACAGATGATTCCGCTGGATGAGGTGCGTGCGCTGGAGTGGTCGATCACCGGCGCGGAGCAGGCGGTCACGCTGCGTTTTGACGATCTGCTGCTGACGGACAACCGCGTGGACTTATTCGGCTCAACGGATGGGCCGGAGGGCGCGCTGTACGTGCGGCATGAAGGACGGCGCATCCATGTTGGCGCCGCGGGCCGGTTCGAATTGGGATTTGGCCAAGGGCAGGTGGTGCGCTGGTACGCGCTCGACCAGGATCCGGTGCGCAACCAGGATTTGGTCGGGGCGGGCAATGCGCTGGGGCCGACGCCGGTGCGCCTGGCGTCGGGCGGCGACTGGGAGCGCGAGGCGGACTGGCGCTGGTGGGCGGGGGCGGGGGCGAGTGACCATGCGGTCGCGACGCAGCAGCGCGTGGTCGAGGCGAATGCGGTGCGGGTCATCGTGGAGTGCGTGTGGTCGCGGAGTGCAGCGCCGGGCGGGCCTGCCGGCGGTGAGTTGGCTCGGTGGCTTTACGTGATCTATCCAAGTGGACAGGTCTATGTGACGGTGGTGACCGCCGCGGCGACGGATGCGGACGGGGGCGCATGCGGGCTGGCGGTGACGCGGCGCGCCGGCGAGACGGTGGAAGCCGAACTGCACGCGCCCGGCCGGCTGGGGGATTTACCCGACCTGGCCGAGCGCAGCTTCGCGTGCCTGGGTGGTTCATCGGGACAGGTCGCCCTGGGATTCATGCCGCATGATGCCGCACATGCGGCGCAGTGGCGCGCGGTGCATTCCGAAAACGCCTCGAGCTATCGCGTGGTGGCGTTTGATCCGGAGTCCGAAACGACGGTTCAAACGTGGAACGCGCTGCTGGCGGTCGGGCCCGCGGCGAATTGCGAACGATCGCAATGGGTGGCGACGGCGCGGGCATACGGCGGAATCGAACACATGGAACTCGTGGTTGGCGCACTGCTGACCAACTCAGCCGGCGATGCGGGGAGCGATGGATTCAACGAACGGTTCGGCGCGTTCATGCTCCGCCCCGCCGACGGGCGCGTGCAACTGCGTCTACGCGGCGGGAAGGCGCCGATGCGCAGCCCGGTGCTGAGCGTGGCCGCGGGTGCGCATGAAGAGGCCTGGGTGTACATTGACCAGACGCTGCACACGCCGGTGATGCGCGACGGACAAGGCAACGTGGTGTTCCAGGCACCGGACCACGTGGGGCACGACATGCTGATCGAAGTCTACCTGCGTGGACGCTCCTGAAGATCGCGGAGGGCGTCCAACGAGGGCCGCGGTTGCTTGACAGGGGTCGCTGAGCGACCTATACTTCCCGGCCTTAAAGCGGCGTGAGTCCTTTATTGACAAGAAGTTACGACGCAAGTCCTCGGACGGGAGCCCCCGTGGCGAAAAAGAAGTCCAGCACCAAAAAGTCGAAGGCACCGTCCGCCCGGAAGCCCGCTTCCAAGAAACGCGGAACAGCGGCCCAGCCAGCCGCAAAGCGCGGTTCGGCGCCGGGCGGCTCGCGTGACTCGGTCAAGTCCGGGAAGCGCGATACGCAAACCCGTCCGCCGTCAAAGTCCTCGGCCAGGGAACAAATGAGCTCGAACTTGCCGGCGTCCAAGTCGGCCAAGGGCGATTCAAGAGCGGCACGCGAAGCAGAAGTTCCTGCGACCCACGACGGAAGCGCGTCGAGCACGGCGCGCAAGGCGTTGCGGACGGGCGCGTCCGCGGGGTCATCGAAGCGCGTACGCGATGGACGCACGACTTCCGCGGCGCCTCCAGAGCCGAAGGTGCCCAAGACGCGGCTGAGCCCGTCTCAACTTCAGCAGTTCAAGGATCTGCTGCTCGCCAAACGCGCCGAGTTGCTCAGCGATGTGCGCATGCTGACGAAGGACGCGTTGGGCAAAAGCCGGAAGGATTCCTCCGGCGACCTGTCGAGCATGCCGATTCACATGGCGGATATCGGCTCGGACAACTGGGAGCAGGATTTCACGTTGGGGCTGATCGCCAACGAGCGGCAGCTGGTGCGGGAGATCGACTCGGCGCTGCAGCGCATCGACGACCGCACTTACGGCATATGCCTGGCCACGCACAAACCCATCACAGTCGCGCGCCTGCGGGCCAAGCCCTGGGCCAAGTACTGCATCGAATACGCACAGCAGCTTGAACGCCGGGGTTACTGAGGCGCGGCCGTCCATGAACGAAGGGCCCGCCCAGTCCACCGCCAGCGAGCATATCGGCTTTCGCCATCCGGAAAGCGCCGTGCGCAATGCGCGGGCGCACGCGTGGTTGTGGTGCATCGGCGGGCTGGGGCTGATCGCGGACCTTTGGACGAAAGCGTGGGCGTTTCGGGAACTGGATCCGCTCATGACACGTCCCTGGATCAACGGGATCATCGAGTTTCAGCTTTCGCTCAATGCGGGCGCGCTTTTCGGCATGGGTTCGGGCAAAGGAACCCTGTTCATTGTCGCGTCGGTCGCGGCGCTGGGCTTCGTGATCTACCTGTTTTCGGGCACGTCCCGGCACCAACGGATGATGCACATCGCGCTCGGCCTGATTCTCGCGGGAGCGCTGGGAAATCTCTATGACCGGGCGACGCACCGGTACGACCGGGTGAAGTTCGCGAAGCCGGTCGAGGCGCTGATCGGCCACGTGGAACCGACCAACGACGCGAACATGATTGCGGTGCGGCCGTGGTTCGACCCGAACCACGTCATCCGGCGGAGCCGCGGCGATTTGGAGGAGCCGGTGCGCCGCGTCGGCGTGGTGCGCGATTTTCTGCGGATTGTCCCGAAGATCGGCGGCCGGGCGCTGTGGCCCTGGGTGTTCAACGTCGCCGACGTGTTCCTGGTGATCGGCGTGGGCCTGCTGGTGATCGGCTACTGGCGTCATCCACACGGCGCAGCACGCCCCACCGACGCCCATCCAGCCGCAACCGACCGATAGCAGGGTCGCATTCATGGCCACGCGCTTCAGCGAACTGGAACACGCCTGGATGCGGCGAGCGCTGCGGCTTGCGCGCCGCGGCGCGGGTTGGGTGGAACCCAATCCGCAGGTCGGCTGCGTACTGGTGCGCGGTGGCCAAGTCATGGCAGAGGGTTATCACCGCCGCTTCGGCGGCGCGCACGCCGAAGTCGAGGCCCTGCGCCGGGCAGGTCGCCGGGCCGCGGGTGCGACCGCGTACGTCACACTGGAACCGTGTTGCCATCAGGGCAAAACGCCGCCATGCACGGACGCGCTGATCGCAGCCGGGGTGGCGCGGGTCGTGGCGGCGTGTGTTGATCCGTTTCCGCAGGTTGCCGGCGGCGGGCTGCGCACCCTGCGGCGGGCGGGAATCTCTACGGCGGTCGGACTGCTGGCAGACGAAGCACGCGAGTTGATCGCGCCGTTCCTCACCCGCGTGCTGCAGAATCGACCGTATGTGCTGCTGAAGTGGGCGCAGAGCGCCGACGGCAAGATCGCGACACATACGGGCGATTCGAAGTGGATCAGCGGAGCGGAATCTCGCCGGCTGGTGCATCAACTGCGGGCGCGGATGGATGCGGTGATGGTCGGCAGCGAAACGGTGCTGCGCGACGATCCGCAGCTCACGGCGCGTAAAGTACGCGTGCGGCGGGTTGCGACGCGCGTCATCATCGACAGCCGGCTGCGCACTCCCCTTTCGGCAAAGCTCGTGCGCGGCGCGCGGCGCACGCCGACGCTGGTGCTCACGACGCGAGCATCCGCGGCGTCTGCTCGGCGCGGTCGACTTGAAGAGCTCGGCGTGGACATCGAGGTCTGCCGTGAACGCGGCGGCCATGTCGACTTGCGGGACGCGCTGGCGCGGCTGCATGCGCGGGGCATGACCAATGTCCTCGTGGAAGGCGGCGGCACGCTCATCGGACGGATGGTGGATGCGCGACTGGCGGATGAGGCGTATGTTTTCACAGCGCCGCTGGTCATCGGCGGGGACGATGCTGCCTCGGGATGCCGCGGCGCGGGCGCGGCGACGATTGCGGGGGCATGGCACGCGATCGAGGTGACGCATCGCGTGCTGGGCGGGCGTGACGCGTTGATGAAGCTGCGCTTGACCCAGCCGCCGTTGGAATCGCCGCAGCGTGCCCGGAAGAAAAAAACGCGATAAGCGGCAGGAAACGACACGCCTCCGACAAACGTAGCGTATAATGAAGGAAGAGAGCGAGGGGAATTGCGGCAGGGCTGGAGGTGTCCCGAGGGGCGCGCACGTGGAAGGAGGCGCCTGTTGTCAGCCGCAATCGAAAAATCGCAGTTCGTCGATCAATCCCAGCATTACCCCATGCCTTGGTGTTTCGAGTGCGAAACGGCGGAAGAGATGTCCGCGCGCGATGGACGTCGTCAGCGCGGCTGGCGCAATGACGACGAAGTCGGCATGATGGAGCGCTGGCTTCGCGAGTTCAGCGACGTGCGCGGGGGAACATCGTCTCCTCCACCGATGAGTTGAAGGTTCTCGTGGAGCCGGTGGCTTGTTCCGGAAGATTCCTGGGCACCTGGCAGGTGGAAAGAAGCAAAGGTCGGGGGAAAGGCAGCACCGGCTTCACGCAGAACCGTCGCAGAGCCACGTACCGGCGATGCGGCTGCTCAACCGCGCAATCCGGGACGTTATTTTTTCCGAGCAGCCTGAAAACGCTGTAAGCGGCGGAATGCGAGCCAGGAGGCTGTGGTCGAAGCTTGCGGGGTTGGATATCCAGCCGATCAGTACCCGTATTCAGCCCCAAGAGACTGACTGGAAAGTCGGTCCCACCAGCAACTCGGTGTATCGGCACGGTCTTCCAGCATTCCTTGACACCCCTGCGCGCGCGATGATAGTCTGCCGCACTGGGTGCCCATGCCGACCGAAGTGCTCAAAGTCAATCCCGAGGGGAACTATCGCAAAATCCTGAATCGGGCCGCGGAACTTCTGCGCTCCGGGCGACTGGTGGCGTTTCCCACCGAGACGGTCTACGGAGTGGGTGCGCGGGCCGATCTGCCTACCGCCATGGCCGCACTGCGCGAGGTGAAGGGCCGGGACGGCGACAAGCCGTTCACCCTGCACATCGGCCAGGTGGACGACGTGCATCGCTACGTGCCGAACTTGCGGGGCATGGCCCGCCGGCTGGTCGGAAAGGCGTGGCCAGGGCCGCTTACCATCGTGTTTCCGGTCGAGGAGCCGCTCAGCGCCCCGATCATTCGCGAACTGGGCAGTGAACTCGTCGACTTGCTGTATCATGACGGAACCATCGGCATCCGTTGCCCGGCTGACCCGATCGCGGCCGACCTGCTATGTGCGGTCGACGCGCCGGTGGTCGCGGCCAGCGCCAATCGTGCGGGCCAGGAGCCGCCGCGTTCGGCGGAAGGGGTGATCGCGGAGTTGGACGGTGCCGTGGACCTGCTGATCGACGGGGGTCAGACGCGCTATGCAAAGGCATCGACGGTTGTGCGGCTGCGGAACGACGCATTTGAGATTCTGCGCGAGGGCGTGATCGACGAGCGTTCCTTGCGGCGTTATGGTGCATTGCAGATACTCTTCGTGTGCAGCGGGAACACCTGCCGCAGCCCGATGGCCGCGGCGCTGTGCCGGGAGATACTCGCCAGGCGGCTCGGCTGCAGCCCGGCGGCGCTGGCTGACCGTGGAATCACGGTCAGTTCCGCCGGGGCGGGCAGCATGGGCGGCGCGCCGGCGTCAGAAGGCGCGGTGCGGGCGATGGCCAACCGCGGAGTGGATATCGGCGAGCACGTCGCTCGGCCGCTGGACGTGGAGACGATCAACCGCGCCGACCGCATTTACTGCATGACGCAGGCGCACGTGGACGCGGTGCTGTGGCTGGTTCCGTCGGCAGCGGAGCGAACGCAATTGCTCGGCGGCGACGTGGAGATCGAAGATCCATTCGGCGGGCCCGATGAACGTTACGAGGCCTGCGCGGTTGACCTGCAATCGGCGCTGGAGCGCCGGATCGAGGAGATGTTGGCATGAAGATAGCGCTGGCCAGCGACCACCGCGGATTCTCGGCGAAGGACCGCATCCAGGCCCTGCTGCGTTCCGCCGGGCACGAGGTCTCAGATTTTGGGTGTGGCGGGCCGGACAGTTGCGACTATCCCGACCTGGGCGTGCCCGCGGCTGAGGCGGTGGCGAAGGGCCAGGCGGAGCGCGCCATTCTGATCTGCGGGACGGGCCTGGGGATGTCGATGGTGGCGAACAAGATTTCGGGGGTTCGCGCCGCGCTCTGTCACGATGAGCTGACCGCGGAGCTTTCGCGGAAACACAACGACGCCAACGTGTTGTGCCTGGCGGCGGACCTGCTGGGCGAACAGCTCATGCGCATGATCGTGGAGACCTGGCTGTCGACCGGTTTTGAGGGTGGCCGGCATGCCCGGCGCATCGAGAAGATCACGCGGCTGGAACGGAACTGCCGCGACGAATGAATCAGAAAGAATCCTCTCTGGCGCGGGTCCGGCTCGGGCGGCGCAGGTGTCCACATTGAGCCAGCGCGAATCGGCAAACAATCCAATACCCACCGAGGCGGCGCGGGAGCGCGCCGTGCTGGTGAAGCTGATCACACCGCAAAACGCCGCGGAGATGGACGCGCGCAATCCGCTGGGCGAGCTCAAGGCGCTGGCCGAGGCCGCAGGGACGGAAGTGGTCGACGCCATGCTGCAGAAGCGCCTGAGCATCCAGGCGCGCACGTACATCGGCAAGGGCAAGGTCGCGGAGCTTGGCGAACGCGTTGCCGCGAACCAGGCCAATCTGATCATCTTCGACGACGACCTCACCCCCGCGCAGATCCGCACGCTCGAGGAGGAGACCAAGTGCCGGGTGATCGACCGCGGCGAGCTCATCCTCGATATCTTCGCGACGCGGGCGCGCACCAGCGAAGCCCGGCTGCAGGTTGAGATCGCCCAACTCGAATATACCGCGCCCCGGCTGCGCGGCATGTGGCAGCACCTGGAGCGCATCGCGGGCGCCGGCGGCGGCAGCGGCGCGGGCGCGGTCGGGGCGATCGGCACGCGCGGCCCGGGCGAACGCCAGATTGAAATCGACCGGCGCATCGTTCGCGACCGCGTCGCATACCTCCGCCGTGAAATCGCGCGCATTGACCGGCGCAAGACCCGCGAAGTGCTGTCACGCTCAGACGAGTTCAACGTGTCGCTCGTCGGTTATACCAACGCGGGCAAGAGCACGCTGATGAACACGCTGACCGACGCGGGTCAGGACAGTCGCGACATGGTGTTCGCCACGCTGGATACGCGTACGGCGCGCTGGGACCTGGGCGGCGGCAAACACGCACTGCTCAGCGACACGGTGGGGTTTGTGCGCAGCCTGCCGCACAAGCTGGTGGCGTCGTTCAAGGCTACGCTCGAAGAGGCGATCCACGCGCACCTGCTGCTGCACGTAGTCGATGCATCGGCGCGTGACGCGCTGCGGCAGATCGAAGTGGTGCGCGGCGTGCTGGCGGAGCTGGGTTGCGATGACAATCCCACGATCGTCGTGCTGAACAAGATCGACCGGGCGGCGGACGAGGCGCTGATCGCGGTCGCCGAGGAGAAATACGCCCCGGCTGTGCGCATCTCGGCGAAGACCGGCCAGGGTGTCGAGCGCCTGGTCGAGATGGTGCGCGAAAAGATCGGGGTGGCGTCGGTGGAGGTGACGGTGCGGTTTCCCGCGCGCGAGGGCAAGCTGATTACGCTGCTCACGCGCCTGGCGGAGAAGTGCGCACCGCGCTACCTGGACAGCACGGTGGAGATGGACCTGACCATCGATCGTACGCAGCTCGAACAGCTCGCGCACCGCTATCCTTCAATGCAGATTGTGAATCCGGCCTGATCGCGTTTCGGCTGATTCAGGTGCATACCCCAAGGGAATCACCGGTGCGCGCTGAGGTCTTCGCGCAATTCAGGGGGCATGTGGCAACTGTCAATCTCGGGTAACTGCGCAAGATCGCGAAGACATCGCGTGTAGCGCGTGGTCAGGTCCGCGCTGGCGTCGATGAAGAGAATGCGGCGATCGCGCAGCTGGCACAGCCCGCCCCCATCGCCGCCGAGATTGGCCTCGCGAACGTCGATTTCCAGGCGGCGCGCGAGTTCAATGATTGCGGAAAGTTTGCACTGATCATTCACGACGAGCCGCCTTCAAGTTTTGACGCCAATGGGACCGATTTCGATTATAGACGCCCTCTTTCTTACCTCTTCGAGGCTCCCATGGCGATGGCTTCTGAAACCGCCCTGCGCACCGCGGGCCAGCTTACCGAAACCGAACAGCGTCTCCAGGCACAATTCGATAAACTGGAGAAGCAGTTTTCGGTGTTGAGGGAGCAAACGCGGCAGGCGCAGAAGCTCGCGTCGCTGGGCACGGCGGCTGCGATGCTCGCCCACGAGTTCAACAACCTGATGAGCCCGGTGGTCGGGTATGCCCGTTATGCGATCGACGCCAACGATCAGCAACTGATGGTCAAGGCGCTGACGATGACGCTGAAGCAGACAGCGATCATCACGGCGATGTCGGACCGCATTCTCGGGCTGGCGTCTTCGGAGGCGCGCGCGGTGTGCCCGGTGAATGTACGCGATGCGGTGGCGGACGCGGAGGCGTGTTTGTGCCGCGACCTTTCGAAAGACGGGATCAAGCTGGTGAACGAGGTGGACTCGGCGATCCAGGTTCAGGCGGACCCGCGGCAGCTTCAGCAGGTGCTGTTCAACCTGTTCCTGAATGCGCGGCAGGCGATCACGCATCGCAGCGGGCGCATCAAGGTGACGGCGAGCCGCGCAGGCGACGACGCGGTTGCGATTGACGTCGCGGACAACGGGTGCGGGATACCCGCCGACCGGATCGACGACATTTTTGACGCGTTTCACACCACCAAGAGCGACCGTCCGGACAAGAGCGGGCTGGGCCTGGGTTTGACGCTTTGCCGCGACATCATCGAGGAGCACGGCGGGACGATCCGGGTGAGCAGCGAAGTCGGGAAGGGTTCGACATTCACGGTGTCGCTGCCGGCGGGGTCGTGAACGCAGGGTAATCCGGGGCGGCGTTGCCGATTGGTTCCCAGGTGTCACGCCACGGACAAGCGCTACGGCTGCTTGTCCGTGCCACGCAACTCGACATTTCCCTCGTGGCCGTGTGGCTACTCGGTTTTCCCCAACCTACGATGGCGGTAATCGGCAGCGAGTTCCTTGATTTCGGCAAGGTCGCGCTGCATTTCGCTCCAGCCGTACCAGAGAGCATAGTCTGGATTGGCGTGAAACGTGCCCTGGAAGGTGCGCATGCGGTGCTTGAGGAACATGACGAAGAGGCGCTGCTCGACGACGGTCGGCGCGTCGTGGAAGGATAGCAGATCGGGATACGCGTGGGCGTACCCGGCGGGCTTGGGAATCACATTATCGGCGTAGAGCGCGGCGACGATTTCAATCGCCTGGGCCATGAGCCGGTCGGCGTTCTTGATCATGTCGTCACCCTTGGCGAGTTCGGCGCGAGCGTAATTTTCCGAGTGGCACTCGCCGCAGACCGCGATCATCCGGTCGCGCTCTTTCTGCCAGTCCTCCTGGGTGAGTCTGGCGACTTCGGCGGCCTTGACCACGTCGAGGCGGCCGGTCGGCTGACCCGCGGGGTCGAGCACGCCGAGGGCTTTGAGGATGGTGGTCTGGTCGGCGGCCCATTGCTTGTCCTCCGGCAGCGGCAGGCGCACGGCGAGAAAACCCCAACCGGTCTTGACGCCGTGGTGGCCATTCTGCATATGACAGGTTTGGCAGGTCGGCGCGGCTGCGGAGTCGGGCAGCGTGCCGGCCTGCTTGAGCGCGTGGCGGACGCCGTGCTTCGAGGCGGAATACATCTCCCACTGGGGATGGTCGAAGCCCATGTGGCAGGTACGGCAGGCTTGCGGGTCGCGGGCCTCGGCCTTGCTGAAGAGGTGCCGCGTGTGGCAGGCATCGCAGGAGGCGACGCCGAAGCCGGCAGATCCGTCTTTCTTCAGCTCCGCAATTTCCGACTCAGATTTAAGGCCGATCTTGTGGCATCCGCCACAGCCCTTCATACCCTCCATCATGGCCATGGGCTGAAAGTGCGCGGTGGGCATGGCCTTCATCGCGGCCCAGGCCATGGCATGCTTGCCGGTCTTGAACTGGTCAACCTGCTCCTGGTGACACTCGGCGCAGGTGTCGGGTGTGGGGATGCGGGCTTTGGCGACGTCGTCGGCGGATTGGTGTGCATCGCCATGGCAGGCGTCGCAGGTAACGGCAGCGCCGGCGTGGGCGCTCAGTTTCCAGTCGGTGACGATACCCGGGGTGATCGTCAGGTGACATGCGACGCAATCCGCTTTGGGTGGCGCCGCCTGCGGGGTTTGACCGAGTACAAGCATCATCAAGCAGGCTGAATAGATGGTCATGATGGTGTTGCTCCTCTGCAGCGGTTTCCGGGATGGTCGCGGGACCAGCGGAAGTGCGTCTCCGCAGTGCCGCATCGTGACCCGACAATTTAGCCGGTGGGCCGCGGTCGCGGAAGGTCTTGGGGGGATGGTCACGATTGTGTCACGGGCAGAACCGAGTGAGATCGGGAGCAATAGGTGCGTGCCGGGGGCGTTTGGCGTAGTGTGGACACGGTGCCCGGACCTGACCGGCTGCGTCCGACCTGAAGACGATTCTCAAAATTGAGGAGATCACATGATGGTAGCCTGGATTCCAGTAATGATGAGCGGACTGCTGGCGATCGGCGTGGAGGGCGCGCCCGAACAGGAGAAGGCTCAGCGCGGTCGCGGCCCGCAGAACATGAGCGTGTTCGTGGAAAAGGTCGCGGAAGCCGTCGACGCGAGCGACGAGCAGTTGGCTCAGCTTGAAGTGATCGCGGAGGAGCATGAGCAGGCGATGGCGGCGACGCGCAATCAGCGCGACGAGATGACCGACGCCCAACGCGAGGAACTCAGCGCACTGCGCAAGCAAGCTCGGGAAGCGCGGCGCGCGGGTGATGACGCGCTGGCCGAGAAGCTGCGGACGCAGGTCCAATCACTGACGGCGCCAAGTCCGCGCGAGATCACCGAGGCGACGCACGCGAAAATCGCGGCTGTGCTGAAGCCGGAGCAGCTCCCCGCGTTTCGCGAACTGGTCAGGGCGCAGCGTCAGGGCCGGGGAGAGGGGTTTGGCGTTCGCGGGCGCGGCGGCCCCGGCGCGGGTCCGGGCGAAGGTCTGGCTCTGCAGCGATTCATCGAGCGCGTGATCGTGGAGGTGGACGCGACGGACGAACAACAGGCGCAGATGAAGGCGATCGCGGAGGAACACGTCGAGTCCGTGAAAGCTGAACGCGAGCATGCGGCTGAGGCGCGGGCGGAAAACCGCGAGCGGCTGCAGGAGCTGCAGGCAGAGATGCGCGAAGCGCAGGCGGACGGCGACGAGGAAGCGGTGCAGACGATTCGCGCGCAGGTACACGAGTTGATGGGCGGCCCGGAGCGCGGCGCGCTGATGGAAGCAGCCTTTGAGAAGATCGGCGCGGTCATGACGGAAGCGCAGAAGCCGGCGTATGATGCCCTGGTCGCGGAAACGAAGGAACGGCTGGCTGAGCCGCGCGGCGGCTTCGGCGGTCCGCGGGCGCGTCGCGGCGACGGCCCGCCCGAGGGTCGCGGGTTCGGGCGGCCCGGCCCGCGCGGTCCCGCGCCACAAGAGGCCGAGTCGGAGTCGGAATAGCCCGCAGCCGGATCGAGATCATTCTGAACAATCGCTGCGCCGGGCCGGTCATGATGACCGGCCCGGCGTTTTTTTGTGACCTGCACAGGGTCGTTTCCGCAGGTTTCCCACTGATTTCACTTCTGGTCTTAACCCTACCGATGATAAGATTCCGGTTGCCGGGAAGGTCAGGATTCGGGCACATTCCGCATGGGTGCAAAGCGCATCAACGCACAGCGAACGGCGTTCACGCTGGTCGAGCTGCTGGTGGTCGTGGCCATTGTCGCGCTGCTGGCCTCGATCCTGATGCCGTCTTTGCGACAGGCGCGCGAACAGGGCCGGCGGATCAAGTGCGCGGCGCACCTGAAGGGCCTGAGCACATCCTGGGAAGTCTACACGATCGAGTTCAAGTCGGCGCCGCAACTCGCGCGGCGCGGCGTCGATGTGAATTATGATTGCTCGTCGTTGAGCAATTGCCGGCGCGAGGATTACCGTGGGTTTGGCCCGGACACTTTTAACGATTACCTGGCGGGAAACTCGGACGCGCAGGTCTGGATTTCCGCGACGTCCTTTCGCCATGTCTTGTTCCAGGTCTCGAACCCGCCGCCGGCTGGTCCGCTGCCGGGACACTTCTGGAACTGGGGTCTGATGTGGCAGTCCGGCGTCGTGGAACAGCCGGAGGTCTTCTTCTGCCCTTCGATGCGCAACGCGGACTTTGCGTGGAACACGCCGCTCAATCCCTGGCCGCCGCGGCGCGAAACGATGTGGCGACCGGACGTGCCCACTTGGGTGAATCACACGCAGGCGAGCTTTGAGCGCCGGATCGCGCTCACCGGCGTTCCTTGGGACCGGGTGCCGAGCCAGACGATGCTCGCCCATGACCTGGGCGCGCCGAACGTCGCCGAGACCGCGCATCGGACCGGCGCGAACGTGACTTATCGTGACGGGCACGTGATCTTTCTGCGGGGAACGCAATTCACGGGCTGGTGGGACAAACCCGACCAATGGGGCAACGTCGACACGCGCCGCAAACTGCTGCAACTCAGCTATTGGATGGACACCGAGGGCCGCTGGCCGTTTGATCCGTCGCGCGCCGGGGAATGAGCCGTTACATACCTATCAACAGAACCAGCCGGCTGGCGTCGGGCGACGCGCGCCGGCTGGTACAGAGTGTCTTGTCTGCGCACTTCCAAACTACGACGGGCGCTCCGCAGCGAATTCAGGAATTCCCAAACGGGTCGCATCGCTTGCTCAGCGACTTATGTCGCAAGCACCCATCAGGCGCGGCGGCGCAAAGCCACCAGGCCGCCGAGGGCCAGCAGGGCCAGCGACGCCGGCTCGGGCACGCGGATCGTGCCGTTGGCGTAGACCACGCTGTCCAGGCCCGACAGGTCGCCGAGGGCGAAGCCTTCATCCTCTTCGCCGCTGACGCTCAGCGAGATCGGCGTGATGCCGATACCGAACGCCTGGAACGTCAGGGTGGCGAGGAGAATATTGGAACCCGCAGGCACGCCCAGCAGGCTGGTGCCGCCGAGCAGGTCGCCGTCGATCGTCGACAGCGCCGGATCCCACAGCGGCCCGATGGTGAAGCCGATCAAGTCGGCGACGCCGGGGTCCGCCACGTTGAGGTCAAAACCCCACGCGACGATGTCTTCCGTGAAGTCCGCCCGGATCTCGACGTTGGCGGTGTTGCCGACGAGCGGGATCACGGTGTCCTGGGCCACGAAGTTGAGCGTGACCGTGCCGAATGCCGGCACTGCCGCGACCAGAGCGATGAATGCGACCGCGCAAGCGGCCTTCCCCTTGGCAATCATGTGCTGCTACCTCCTTACGCATCCGGTGGATGCGGCTGGCCTGAGCGCGAGAGAGATTCGCGTCCAGGAAAATCGAGAGAGTACGAAACCACAGTGCGGCGGCCCCGCCGGCTGGCGGGGGAGAGCCCCCCAGCCGGCGGAAGCCGCGGCACGCCATTACGGGTTCGAACCTTCGGGCGTCGCCTGGTCAAAGTCCGTCTCGGAGAGCTTACCGGGACGCACAGGCTTGACGACGTTTGCCGATGATTCTCCGCCGACCGGCGGGCCGGCCAGCGGGTTGTCGATGAAGTCGCGGTAGCAGCGGAGCCATTCCTGGAAATCGGACAGGCCGACCGCCCCACTGCCATCGAAGTCTGCGAGCGGGTTGTACTGCGGATCACCAATCGTCCGCCCGAACGACTGACGGAAGAGCTGGTAGTCGGTCGCATCGATGTCGTTATCGCCGTCGAGGTCCGCGAAGAGACAGACGCCGATGAGTTCGATGGGAACCTCGCAGGTGTTGCCCGCGCAATCGGTCACGCGCACCGTGCCGGAGCCGTCGAACCGCCTGTCGGTCAGGGTCACCGTGTAGCGGACGATCTTGTCACCGGGCACGAATGACGGATCGATGTTGAGGGTGAGGTTGGTCGCCCCCGGCAGGATCTCGATGTCGCAGATGCCGGAATCGTAGACCGCGCTGTCCTCCGCCCGACCGTCGTACTGCTCAACGAACAGGCCGGACTTGATCAGCAGCGACCAATGATCGAACGTGCCGAAGTCGTTGGCCTTGTCGTCGACGATCCGCAGCGTGTAGTTGCCGGCGGCCAGATTGCCATCCAGCGTGGAAAGCGACCCGTCGGAGGGAATCCACGAACCGGTGAACGGCGCACCCGCAAATCCCGTCGGCAACTGAGCCGCAGCTTCGTCGTCGAGCGTGGTGTCACGGAAGTCGTTGCCCGTGCTGCCGCGATCGCTGAACAGACCCAGGAAGATCGGGCTGATCAGCGTGAGGTCGATATCGCCGTCAAAGCCGTGCGTGATGTTGATGGTGATATCGACATCGGCGATGGGCGCGACGTCGGAGACGAGAATGCTCGACGTGACGCCCGCCAGATTGTTGTCCGGCAGCGGAATGTACTGCGGGCCGCTGAAGTAACGCTTGCGTTGATCGACGGTTCCGGTGCAGATCGGATCAAGCCCGTCGATTTCCACCAGGGCATAACTGCGGTTTCCGCAGCCGTCGACCGCGCGGACGTAGCCGCGGCCGTTGGCAGCCGGGTTCACCAGGCCGATCACGAAGTCGACCTCGCCCGGCCCGACCGTGTTGGTGGAAACGATCTGCAGGTTGTCGGCGAAGGGCGCCAGGCCGATGCTGGAAATCCCCGTGTCGTCGACCTGCAGGTCGGTGGCGGTGCCTTCATACTCGTCGGTCGCGGGATTGGTGCTCCCGGTGATCACGGGCAGGTTTTCGTCGCCTGTGCCGGCCGAAAGACTGATGGGCACCGAGGTCACATTGCCCACGCCGTCGGTGATTTCGAGCGTGCCGCTGCCGGGCAGCGACTCGTCGATCAGGTCGACGCGGTAGTCGACCACCGCATCGCCCGGCGTAAACGACGCGACGACCGTCAGGTTGGACGCGCCACCCGCGAGGGCAATGCTGTCGATGCCCGAACCCGGCGGCAGATCCATGGCCGTACCGACGTAGCGCTGCGGACCGCAGGGGTTCTTGAGCGTCATGGCCCAGCGGCGGAGGTACGTGGTGGTCGTGCCCTGGAAGCGGGCGTCGATGTGGTTGAGATCCCACGCACCGGCTGCGTCGAGCCCGCTCAGGCGGAACAGGAACGCATCGCGCGGGTCGGAGGTGATGCCGTTGCCGAAGAACTCGCCGCGGGCGTCGGGCTGGTGCAGGCCGATCATTTCGATCGTGCCCAGCGCGGGCTCGGCGTGGGTGTCGTCGGCGGCGGGCGCGTCGTCATCGAGGTAGATGTCGAAGCTGCCCTTGGTGTTGCCGACCGAGTCGCGCTCATCCATGCCGATGCGGTTGATGAGCACGGCGGTCTCGCCGTTGTGGGTGAGCTTGAGGGCGTTGCGGCCCTGGTCGCGACTATCGACCATCAGGGCGACTTCGACCTCGCTCACGAAGAAGCTTTCCGGCACGGTGATGGTGTCGGTGATGCCCACAAGATTGGAGTTGGGAATCAACTGCTGGACCTCGGACTTGTAGGTGAGGTCGGTGGTGGCCGAGCCGGAGTTGGCCGGGTCGGCGACATCGGGGAACCCGTCGAGGTTGATGACACTGGTGCAGGAATTGTCCTGGAAGTCCGTCACCGTCACCTCGGCTGTTCCGTTGGCCAGCGGATCGATCAACGTCAGCAGGTACGTTGCGGTCTGGTCGCCCGGCACAAAGCCCGGATCGACGTCGAGCACGACGTTGCTGCCGCTGCTGAGCACGATGGACTGGATGCCGCCGCCGTCACCCAAGTCGGCGACGCTGCCGGCGAATTGCTCGGGACCGGCGAAACCTGCGGTGATGTCCAGCGACCAGGCTATCAGCGTTTGGCCGAAGTCCTCGGAGGATCCGTTGTCAGCCGCGCGAAGCTTCCAGACGCCCTGCGCGTTCTCGCCGTTGAGCTTGGCCAGGCCGAGCGGATCCTCGGGCAGCCAGCTTCCGGTATACGGCTCAGCCGACGACAGAATCGGCAAGATGACGCTCGCGGAATCGTCGAACGTCGCATCGCGCATGTTGAACGCGAGGCTGCTCATGCGGTTGGTGACGAGTTCCACGCTCGTGCCCGACGGGCTGATGAGGAAGAGGTGCACATCACCCAGGTCGATCGAGTCCATGCTCACCGTGACGTTGACATCGATGATAGTGCCTGCGTCGGGGATCTCGATGAACGAATTGGTGGTGCCGTTGACGTTGTTGTTCGGCACGTGGACGTGCTTGCCCATGTATGCCCGAGTACGCTTGGAGAACTCGAAGCCATCGCAGATAGGCAGACTCACGTCGATGGCCACCGGGTTCACGTTGGTGTTACCGGCGCAGTCGGTTACCACGAGCAGCGCGGAGCCGTTGGTGCTGCCGTCGACCAGTTCAATATCAAACGTGACCTCGGGATCACCGGGGGTGAAGCTGAGGTTGGTGAGCACCAGATTGTTGTTGCTGACCAGTGTGACGTCGCAGATGCCCGTATCGCCCGGCTGATCGTCCGTGGCGGTGCCGTGAATGATGTCATTCGCGAAATCCGGCGTGAGCGTGACCACCGGGGGCACCAGTTCGGCGAGGAACGGCGGTTCGCCGTTGAGGAAAATAGCCAGTTCGTAGGTTTCAGTCGGGCCAACCTGGGAAACCGCGCTTTGAGCGGCGATTTCGACCTTGTAAAGGCCAGACTGACGGGCGACGAAGTAGAACGCCTGGGCGGGGTAATCGCCGCCGCCGGTCTGGATGGCGTTGGTGTCGTCGGTGTCGATCAACTCGACGTCGTCGGGATCAAAGACCTTCAGGTTGGCATGGAACGCGAGCGGATCGGTGTTCGGCGCGGTCGCGCCGGTGGAATCGCGCTCGGGGTCGCCGTCGACCGCGATGAAAATGTGGTCGCCGGCCTGAGCGCTGAACGCATAGTAGTCGAGGTCACCGACCACCGTGATCGCGCCGCTGAAAAAGTTCAGGCCGCTGACGGTTGCCTGACCGATGGTGTCATTCGGTTCGACCTCGGCCTGCGGCGAACGTTCGGCTGGTTCGACGCCGACGTGCATGCGGTAGCGATGGACCGTTCCTGTCGCGGTCTTGTCGCCGGCTTCGAGATAGTGCGTGCCGTTGCTGGTCAACTTGGCGCCGGCGATGACCGAACTGGTGGTCGAGTAGATGAAGTGGAGATCATCGAGCGACTGGGATTCGCCGCCGTCGCCGTCGTCGTCGTCAAACTCGATGACCGTGGAGCCATCGGCAGCGTAGAAACGCAGGGTCGTATCCAGCGTGCTGTTGGTGCTGCCGCCATTGTTCAGCCACGCGTAGACGCGGTCGCCGGTGTTGCCGGGAATAGCCCAGTAGTCGACGTCTGTCGGACCAATCAGCGCTCCACCGGCGTGCGGAAGCGTGACCGGGGACGCGGTGCCCGGCGTATCATTGGGTTCGACTTCGGTCACTTCATAAACCGCCGCGTCCTCGATGATCAGGGTGTACGCACCCGTCGCGGCGGCAACGTGCTGATCGACGTAAATGTAATAAGGAATGCCGCCGAGCAACTCGACGACGACAAACTCGTGCTTGCCGCTGGCCGTGCCTCCGGTGCTGTGGTCGGACGCACCCTGGCAACTGTCGGGGAAGAACGGCGGGCAGGAATCATCGATGTACATCACCGGGTTCCAGCCGTCACTGATCAGTTCGATGGCGTAAAAGCCGTCGGCGGCCGGGGTGAACTCGTACACGTGATCGTTGCCCGGCGCGGTGGTCGTGGATGCGACCGCGCACTGGCCGGTGGACTGGGTGAATGTGTAATCACCAGCCGCTCCGTCGATGTTGTTGACGCGCACGACGGGCAGCGTGTTGGGCAGAACCTCGGCCACGCCGCAAGTGTCGGGGTTGGAGGTGGTCAACAGGTCGATGATGAGGGTGAACTCGGCCTCGTCGCGCGTCGCCTGGTTCTGATCTACGCCAAGGACGTACTTGCCGCCGGCGAGCAGTGCGACGTCGAGATTGACGGCGCGGGCGCTACCCGCGGCGCGAATACCGGCGCCGGGCAGTACGGCATAGCTGCCGCCGCCGAGATCCTCCATCACGTAGAGGGCGAACTGCCGCCCAGACGAGCTCAGTGGCGCGAACTGCCACGGCGCCAAGTGGAACCGGTAGGTTCCATTGACCGACGGTTCCAGGCGATAGAACACGTCCGGGCCGTCCAGGTTGGGATCGAGGAGCGGAATGACTCCGCCCGTGTCGTTCACCGCATTCGATGCCAGCACCGTCGTGCCGTAGATCAGATCGGGAAACGTCGCGCCGACAAGCTGTGCGGTCGCCGGCGTATCGTTGGGCGGAGGCGGGGGCAGAGCCACAGCCGCGGTCGTCAGGCTGCCGACGAGCACGAACTGCGCCAGGCGGGCCAGACGCCAACCTGGCCGGACTTCAAGGGTCGGTCGATGCAACATTACGTTAACCTCCTTCAATGGGGTGTTGCGCGGGCATGCAAGCGCACCGCGTGTTCAATCCCTGTACTCGCCGGCGAACCGCGCTGCGGCGCGGTCGCCCATCCTCTATAGTGCGATCGGCACGGCACCGCTTGCGCGGGGCCTGTGCGCGAAATCCTCCTGTTGCCCGGCACACTTCGCCGGCAGGCGAGGCCGTAACTGTGCAGTCGACGGCGCCGCCGGGATGCGCGTGTACTGACTGAGAATGCCTCTTTTCCCGAACATGACGCGCCGCCGTGATTTGCCCGGTGAGAGAAAACCCAGGCACGGCCGGTCGTGAGGACACATTACGTCACGCCCGCAGGTCTACCACCCACCCAGTAGAACGATTCGTCGAGGCCAATTCAAGGAGGTTCGGGGATAATCTGCCCGACTTTCGGCCGAAACCAAGCCGCACCCACGGGTGACTACTCGCCATGCTGCTGGTGATCCCGCACATGCTTGGCGGAAAAGCCAGAAATGGCTGAACCGCCAGGCAAAAGTTTGCGTGCTTAGCACCCCGGAAACGGTTGCAAACGTGGCGTCGTTTCGCGAGAATCGGGTGTCCGCGCCTTGACTCGCCGACGCCCGCCCCGCGGGACGATTCACCGGACACCGGCCCAGGCCGGCAACGAGTCAGGGGTCGCAGCCTGCCCCCGGGGGGTGACACGCTGCGCAACATGGTCGGGCGCAAGATGGGAACTGTCCCGCCGGTCGACGTCATCGCACGGCGCGGTCATGGGCGCGCGCCCATGATGCGCGGCACGGCGCGGGCCGCCAGCCGGCTGGTCCAAAGCCCGATTTCATCATCCCTGCCAGGAGAAAATCACGTGAGTCCTCTTGCATCCATGCAGCAGTCAGCGCGCATCGGCCTGTCGATGGCCGCGGCACTCTTTGCGATCGTCGTGTGTGAACTGAACGCGGCGAAGGCGCAGTCGACGCCGGCCAGTCTCGAATTACCTGCGCATCCGGAGTATTTCTACGACGCGGCGGGTCGGCGTGAAATCATCCTGTCGGACACGGAGTTCGTGGTACGGGTGAAGCCGCAGCACGTGTCGCGCGGCGCGGACGGCGCAGTGAAGCGCCCGGCGTTTCTCGGCGAGCCGAACGTGCCGGCTGATCTGCCGGCGGCTGCGGCGCGGATGGAGCGGCAGATCGCCGAACGCGGCATGTTCGTGGTGCGCGGACAGACGGCGGAAGTGCTGTCAGCGCGCGCGGAGGTGGAGTATGCGCTGCCGGTGATCTACTGGCCAGACAGCCCGGCGCCGTTCTATCCCAGCAACCAGGTGATCGTGAAGCTGCGGGCCGCCGAGCGTGCGCAGGCGCTGCACGACATCGCGCAGCAGGCCGGTTGCACCATTGAGCGATTCGAGCGCACGCAGGACCAGTACATCCTGACGGTCGCGAACACGCGAACGATCCACCCGGTTTCACTGGCGAATTATCTGCACGAACTGCCCGGGCTGGCGGACTTTGCCCAGCCGAACCTGTTCGCGCCGAAGGTGACCTACGCCCCGTTGCCGATCAATGATCCGTACTACCACTCGCACCAGTGGCACCTCGACGGCGACGTGCTGAAGGGGGCCGACCCGAACAGTGACATCAACGTCGAGCAAGCGTGGGATTCCGACTACGGCCCGAACGCGGAGGGTTCGCCGACGGTACACGTCGCGGTGATCGACGAATGCGTTGAAATGCTGCACCCTGATCTGTTTCCCAATTGGCGTTCGGGTATCGACGTGGATGACGGCCCGCCGTATACCGACTTTGACCCGAGTCCGGACGCGGGTCAGCGGCACGGCACAGCGTGCGCGGGCCTGGCGGTGGCCAAGGGCAACAGCATCGGCGTGCGTGGGGTTTCTCCCAACAGCGGCCTGATCGGCGTCAAGTTCTTCGGCGGCGACGACGCGGACACCGCGTACGCGTTCCTCTTCACCATGGACCCCGACGACAACGGCAATCACAGCGACGGCGCCGCGATCCTCTCCAACAGTTGGGGATACGCCAGCGGCACGTACCAGCCGGCGGTCGTGGTGAATGCGATCGGCACCGTGGCGACGCAGGGCCGCAACGGCAAGGGCGTGCTCGTGCTCTTCGCCTCGGCGAACAATGACCATACGGTCAATGGCGTGTCCGCGCTGGCGCAGCTTTCGACCACGACGGCGGTCGGCGGCACGAACAGCCACGCGGAACACACCGAGTTCGCCGACGTGGGGCCGGAGGTCGGCTTTGTCACTCCGACGAACGACCGCGGCGACGACGGCGTGCGCCTGCCCTGGCTGGACATCACCACCGTCGATAACACGGGCAACAGCGGTTACAACGGCCTGCCGGACCTGGACTACACGAACGGCTTCGGCGGAACGAGCGCGGCGACGCCCATCGCAGCCGGGGCGGCTGCCCTGGTGCTCTCGCACGACGAGACGATGACGATCCCGCAGTTGCGGGCGGTCTTGCAGCACACGGCGGTGCGCATCGACGAGCCGTACGGCCGATTCGACGGCGTCACCAGCCACAGTCACCGCTTCGGTTACGGCCGGCTGGAGATGGGCGCGGCGGTCGCGGCGGTCACCTCGGGCAAGCGCTGGCCGGACCGGGTCCAGAATCTGTCAGTCGTCGGCCAACTCACCGGCAACCAGTTGACATGGGTGATACCTCCGAACAACTACGCGACGAGCCTGGTGGTACGATCGAACAAGCCGTTCGCCTGGACGCCGACGGACAACCAGACGTACGCGGTGAATGACCAAGTCGCGCCGGGCGTATTTGTGATCTCCAACGGCGCGGCGAATACGTATACCGATCCTGGCGCGATCAGCGGGCCGTTTTTCTATGGCGTGTATCCCCGCAGCAGCGTGAACCTGTACGGCTTCGGGGCGCGCGGGCACATCATCCGCGACGGCATCGTGCTGTTCCAGGACAACTCGGAGGGCGCGGCCCCGGCATGGACGACGGGCGGCCCGGGCAACGAATGGCAGCGCGGCACGCCGACGTCGGCGCTGTCCGCGTTTTCCCAGGCGGTGTCGGGCAGCGGACCGCTGGCGGGCATTCGCGGCGTGCGCGCGATCGGCGGCAACAACTGCTGGGGCACGGACCTGTTCAGCACGTACGCGCCCAACGCGAATGCCTACCTCGAAACGCCGGTAGTCAACCTGACGGGCGTGTCCGTTCCGGTCATCCTGGAATATTGGGACTGGTGTTTGCTCGAGACGTTCTACGACACGTGCAGCGTGGAAGTGGTCGACGCGTCCGGCGTGTTCCTCGGTCATCTCGATCCGGACACCGGCGGCGACTATGACTGGACGCAGCGCAGCTACGACCTGACGCCGTTCGTCGGTCAGCCGGTCAAGGTGCGCTTCCGCATCCAGTCGGACAGCATTCTGCAGCGCGACGGCTGGTTCATCGACGACGTGAAGATCACGGTGGCCGGCAACATTCCATTGCCGCCGACCGCGGCGAATGTCTACCGCGAAACCCCAACGAACACGCAGGTGAACGTGCCCTTCTCGGGCAGCGATCCGAATCCGAGCACGACGCTGAGCTACTGGGTGGCGTCATTGCCGGCGCACGGCGACCTGTTCGATCCGTTCGGCGGAATGATTGTGTCGACGCCGTACAAGCTGAACGGCGCGGGCAGCACCGTGAACTTCGTGCCGGACCCGGGTTATGAAGGCCCGGACACATTCACGTATTACGTGACCGACCCGGCGCTGCAATCGAACACGACGACGGTGACGCTCTCGGTGGGCACGCCGGTTCCGGCGTACAGCTTCCCGCTGAATAGCGACCCGGGCTGGCTGCGCGAGGGCCAGTGGGCCTATGGCGTACCACTCGGTTCCGGCGGCGATCCGACCAGCGGATTCACTGGCGTCAACGTATTCGGCTACAACCTCGGCGGACAGTATCCAGCCGACCTGCCGGCGCGCTACCTGACCATGCTGCCGTTCAACTGCACCGGGCTTTCGCGGGTGACGCTGGACTTCCGCCGCTGGCTGGGTGTCGAGGCGGGCAACTTCGACAACGCAAGCGTCGAGGCGACGAACGACGGCGTGAACTGGGTCACGGTCTGGCGGCACACCGGCGGCGACCTGCAGGAAACTTCGTGGAGCCTGCAGAGCTACAACATCGGAGCGCTGGCGGACGATCAGCCGTTCGTGCAGGTGCGCTGGGCGATGGGGCCGACCGATGCCAGCGCGCAGTTCTCCGGCTGGAACCTGGACGACATCGTGATCAAGGCCATCGGCACCGCGGCTGCCAATCAGCCGCCGCTGGCCGCGCCGGTCAATTCGGCCACGGCCCTGGTGACGCCCATCGACATCACGCTGAGCGCCAGCGACGTGGACGGCCCGGCGCTGGACTACGTCATCACGCAACTACCGCCGGATGGCGCGCTGGCTGATCCGAACGGCGGCGCAATCGCGGCAGTGCCGTACACGCTACTGGCCGACGGCGCGGTGGTGACCTACACGCCGGACCCGGGCTTCTCCGGCTTCGACCAGTTCAAATACCAGGCGACCGACGGATCGCTGGACTCGAACGTCGCACCGGTGACGGTGCACGTGCTGGATCCGGCGCCGTTCCCGTACGAGCAGGACTTCGAGTCCGGGTCGTTCGACACGCACTGGTTTAACCAGTCGAACGGCGCGGGGCGCATTCAGCTCACCACCGCGCATGGCCCCATCGACAGTTACCATGTGACGATGGACTCGGGATCGTCGACGTTCGCGCGGAACGAAATGACGCTGTCGATCGACCTCGAGGGCGAAAGCGGCGTGCTGCTGTACTACGACTGGAAATCGCTCGGCGACGAAACGCACGCGCTGCCCCCGACCTGGACGGGCTCGCGGGACGGCGACGGCGTGGCCATCAGCCAGGACGGTGAGACCTGGCACCTGGTGGGCAACCTGTTCGGCGCCGGGTCCACGGTCTACCAGACAGTGCTGGTTGACCTGAGCCAGGCGGCGGCGAATGCGGGGATCAGCTTCAACAAAACGTTCCGCATCCGCTTCCAGCAGTATGACAACGGCTCGATCGCGGTCGACGGCCTGGCGGTCGACAACGTGCGGATCGTGCAGGGCACGGATGAGCCGACGATCACCATGTCGTCGCTGCCGCCGGCGCGGCTGACTGAGCCGTACGGGCCGGAGCAGGTGGCGACAATCGGCGGCGACCTGCCGTTGATCTGGGCGATGCCCATCGAGTTCTTCGAAGACGACCTGGGCGTGCAGGATTTCTCAACCAGCGGCGTGGCCCAGGGCTGGCAGGGCGACGACCTGGTGTTCGACTACGTGCTGCCCTTCGCGTTCCCGTTCTTCGGGACCAGCTACACGAATATCAAGGTGGCCAACGACGGGTGGATCAACTTCGCGCCGCACGTGGGCTCGACGTGGAACAACAGCACGTCGCTGCTGCAGTTCAACAAACGCATCGCCCCGATGTGGGACAGCCTGATCGTCGATCCGCTGGGCGACATCTACATCGACACGAGCGTGAGCGGGCGCTGCACGATCCGCTGGGACGCGATCACCAAGAGCGGCAGCCACCCGGTGAACTTCTCCGCGACGCTGTACGACGACGGCCGCATCCGCTTCGACTACGGCGCGGGCAACGCGCCGGTCACGCCGACGGTGGGCGTGTCCGCGGGCGACGGCGACGGAGCGCGGTACTTCCTCGCATCGCACAACGCGGCGGGCAACCTGAACGCGGCCAGTTCGCTGATGCTGGATTTCGCCAAGCTCCCGCCGGGGTTGAGCATGGACGGCAACGGCGTGATCAGCGGAACGCCGACCGCGCTGGGCACGTATTTCCCGCTATTCGTCATCGAGGACCAGCGCGGCCGCACCGACGAACGCACCGTGCCGATCACCGTGCTCTCCAACGTGTGGGGCGACTACGATGGCGACGGGGACGCGGACTACGTGGACCTGAACTGGCTGGTGACGTGCCTGGAACAGCCAACGCCGAGCGGCGAGTGCATCGCGGTGTTCGACGCGAACGGCAACGAGATCGTCGACCTGGAAGACTTCGCGATGTTCCAGTTGTCGTTCACGGGGCCGTGAGGTCGGTAGCGACGCAAGCTTCCGCATCGGCGCGACAGACACAGCCGATACGTGCGTAAGAACATCAGCCCACCCCGACCGCCGGCCGGGGTGGGCTGTTTTGTTGGGGTGCAGTGGTCTATGATCGCCTCATGCATTGCTGTGGCTTCGCGGTGGGGTGTTTTGAGATGCTGAATTGGTTTGAACTCATCGGACGTCCTGCCGCGACCTTTGCAGGCACGAGGAGCAGTGTGTGCTGACCTTTAACTTAATCTAGGTAGTGACGTCGCGATGCGAAAAGCATGTCGGCTTGTGGGCAGGTTGCTGCGGATAGTGGTGACTTTCTGCCTGGTATGCATGTTTGGCCTGGACGTGTTAGGCAGGATACGAGCCGCCAATATCGAAGTGAACACAGAAGACCAATGGCATTTTTCTGTCTATGCCAATAGCGGCATACTCTTCACTAGCGTGAGCCAGGATTTTGAATCCTGGCTTCCCCCACCGCTGCTTGAGTTCGTCATTACCCAGCGGACGCCAGAATTCAAGCCCGCGACAAACTTCAAAATCTATCACGTCACGGCTCTACCTTGGAGGCCAGTCCCCACAGATCGGTACGCCGGCCGTGTGCATTTTGGACTCTTGATGAGGCATGGTTGGTTGTTCGCGCTATTGGCGCTGTTGGCACTGTGGTTCTTTACGATACGGGCGGCGTTGGTACGACGTATACGCCGCAGGCGCGGCCTGTGCCTGAATTGCGGTTACGACATCCGTCTGCTTGCGGGAAGCCGATGTCCTGAATGTGGCTGCGAAGTGCATGCGCAATTGCGAGATCAGGTGCAGGAATGTGCGCAGGATTGACGGGCGCTGATTGAGCTCTACGTCAGCGCTCGGGGCGCGCACACGCAACTTGCCCGGCCCGCTTCCTTACGGGCGCGGCTCGGATTTTGGCGCTCACAGAATCAAGGGCGCAAATCGGATTACGGCGCGACGATCTGCGCCGGGTCGCCGTTCACGAAGTACATCTGCACCTGCACGTCCTCCGGATAGTCGTTGATGAGCTGGATGAACGTGTCCTGCAGAAGCAGCGTGCCCGTCGCGTCCCAGCGCAGCTCGACCTTGGGGAAAACCAGCAGACTCCCCTTCTCGCTCGTGCTGGTGCGGTCGTTGGGCGCCAGCGCGATCGGCGCGCCCGCATTATCCGCGGATTCGTAGTCGGCCGCCCCGGGCGCAGCGGCTGTGCCGGCAGCGCCGATCGCGACCGCGTCCTGGCCGGCGGATTCCGGCCGCTCGGGCGGCGGCGTGCCGCTGACGTCGACCTGGATGTGGCCGCTCTGGACGCCCATGCCGACGATGCTGGTGCCGGCTGCCTCGTACGGATCAGCCCCGGTGAAGCGCACGTGCTTGGCGGCGACACCGACCAGCGACGCAGCCTGGCTGATGGTGTCACGCGGGTCCGCGCCCAGCGGCAGACCGTCGACCGGATCATAGTCAAAGTTGCACAGCTGGCTGGCGAGCCCGTCGATCTGCGCCTTGCCCTTGTTGGTCTGGAGGTTGGTGACCACAAAATGATTGGGCACGCCGTACTGGCTGAGCAGCGCCGCGTCCCAGCAGGTCACGCAGCGGTCCAGGCCGGTGAACTTTACTTCGTTCTGGTTCCAGATGGTGAAGCTGGCCTTGGTGGTCGTCGGGCCGGTGGTTTCCTGACGCAGGTCGCTGTCGAGCGGCATGAGCACGAGTTCGGTATCGAGACCGAAGGAAGCGTTCAGCGAGAACGGCTGGCTACCCGCGGCGTAAAAGTCCAGCAGCAGCAGGTCATACCCGTTGTCGTACTCGACGCCGTTGAGGAAAAGCTGGCCGGGCGTTCCGGTGGCCTGGCCGTGCGCAATCGCGGGATTGACCGACTGGAAGGCGTAGGCGTTATATTCCCAAGCGGAGCCGCGGGCGTAATTAACGATGTCCGCGCTGCCCGCCAGGTGGTTCCAGCGAATTTCCTCGCCGCTGGCGTTGACCGCCCAGGCCAGGATGAACCCGCGGAGCACGCGCTCACCGGAACCGTCGGGCGCTGGTCGTCCGGGCGGCGGACCGGGGTCGAGAATGGTGAGCGGGGAAACGCCCGCGGGCTGGCCGGTCGCCGCGGACCAGTAGGTCGGCTGATTCGCGGTCAGGGGAATACCCACATCGACCCAGTTCCAGGAGTTGACGGAAGGCGCAGCGCGTTCAATGGTGATGCTCGCGGTGGCGAACACGACTTCCGCGAATCCGGCGGGATCGAGCGCGAAGCCCTCGGCCAGATCGCCCGCGGAAACGGCGAGGCTCAGTTCCGTCTGCCCCAGGCCGGTGGCCACCAGTTGCACGCTGGCCAGCACCACGCCGCCGCCGGACACGCTGGTGGGAAAAGCCAGCGCGGCCAGGCCGTCGCTGTCCGAGGATGGCGCGGCGATCCACGCTGCACCAATCGTGGGCGCGCCCACGCGCTGCAGCTTGGTCGAATCGGCGATTTCCAGGTCCAGGCCCCATCCAAGCACCGGCGGGACGATATCGGCCACGAGGTTTACGGTGAACACGTCGCCGAAGTGGACAGTCGCGACCGCCGGCTCGATGCGCACGCTGACGTCGGCACCGGCGCGCGACACTGAAGGCTGCCTGGATGTCGTCACCCCCGCGGCACGGCGCACGCCGAATTGTTCGTATAGGGCGTACCACGCCTGGTAATCGACAAGGGTGACACAACCGTCGAAATCCAGGTCAGCCGCGGGCACGAATGCGGCGTCGCCCACGCATGAGCCGAACGCCGCGAGAAATGCGGCGAAGTCGAACTCGTCGATCGTGCCGTTGGAGTCGATGTCCCCCCCGCCGATGGGGATGACCCGGGTGCCCAGATTCGGAACCGAGCCGCCGAGATTGATGATCGTTTTGAAGTACAGAATGCACTCATCAGCCAGCAGCACGCCGCCCGGCTGAATGATGAGCACGTCGACATACGACGCTTCGTCGCAGTCCGCGAAGCCGTCGAGCTGGTTGTCGATCAGGTCGACCACGCGCACAACGGCGTTGGTGCCGACCTCGAAGACGCCGAAAGCGAAATTCTGGTTGAAACCGAGCAGGTCAAGCGGGCCGAGATTCTTGCTGCCGATTTCGACGAACTGCTCGCCGCGCACCTCTCCCCCGCCCATGGCAAGCGTACCTTCATCCCAGTTGAAGGTGGTCGGATCGGTGCTTTCATTCTCAAAGTTGCCGCCGACGGTGACGCGGCCGGACACGGTGATGTTCGCGGAGGTTTCGATGCTGAAATCGCCGCCGGACTCGACGCGTCCGCCTTCTTCGATGTTGAGCACGGGCGGAGTCAGCCCGCGCGCGGCGCCTGGCGTGAAGCTGATGTCGCCGTCGGACGTGCCCTGGCCCTGATCGCTGACCGTGAATTCTCCACCCTCGGTTATGGCGATGGACCCGGAGTTGAGGCGGCCTTCACCCGCGATGTTGAGCACGGGCGGGGTGAGGCCGCGCGTGTCAGATCGCGCGGCGTCAACTCCGACGTTGGTCTCGCCTTCGATGCTGGCCGATCCGGCCTCGGTGATGTCGACCAGGCCGGCGTCGATGACCTCGAGCGAACCCGACGTGTATCCGCCGCCGCCTTTGACCCGCAGCACGGGCGGCGTCAGTCCAAGCGCCAGGATCGTTGATTCAATTCCGACGGAGGTGTTGCCCGAGATGTCGAGCTGGCCGGCATCGCCGACTTCGACCGCGCCGCCGTCACCCACTTCCGCGACGCCGCCGAGCGCGCGGCCGCCTTCGACAATATTGAGCACGGGCGGCGTCAGGCCGCGCACGTGGTGGCTTTCGCTCTCGCCGGCGGCAAGCCCGCCGACGGAGTATTTGACGATGAGTTGGCTAACGTTCGCGACGGTTTCCGCGCCGAGATTCATGACGCCGTCTTCGATGCGCAAGAGAGGCGTGTCCAGGAATCCGGTCGTCTCGACATTGGGGTCGAATACGCCGCCGGCGATCAACACACTCTCCGCAAGCGACAGCGACCACGCACTCTGCGGGTCGACGACTCCGCCGTTGTACACGCGCAGGTTGTTGCCGGAGACTCCCACGGAACCTCCGCCTTCGCCAAGCTGAATGGTGCCGAACGATGCCTCGTAGTCGCCGTCGCCGACGACGGTGAGGGCGCGAAGGTTGGAGATTTCGGTGATCAGCAGGGTACCGCCGCTGATCGCTTCAAACAGCCCGTTGTTCACCTTGGAGCCGGGGCCGGTGATGACCAGCGGCGCGGCGTCCGCATTGGCGGAGACGTACGCTTCGTTGATGAAGTCCGCGGTGATGCGGCCGAACCCGGTGATGCCGGAGCGCGCGGTCATGACATCGCCCGGGGTGCGCGAAGCGATGAAGGCGTCGCCGCCGACCAGTTGCAGCGGCTGATTGCCGCGGACGCCGAACGTCGTCCCGGCCACGAGGCCGTGACCAGGGCCGATGAACAGGTCGCCCTCGATCTGCATGCCGGAGGGCGACTCGATGGTGAGGTCGCCCTGGGTGATGTTCAGCCGGGGCGTGCCGGACCCGCGCGGGATAAAGATCGGCCCGAGAAACAGGCTCTGAATCTCCGCGTCGATGTCCAGCGTCACGTTGGAGTTGAAGTTGGCGATGGTCACATGGAACACCGTCGGCGGATCGTTGTCCGGAACGATCGCGGGATCCCACTGCGGCGCGTTGCTCCAGAAGCCGGTGGTGCTCACCCAGAAGCTGCACGTATCGGGCAGGCCGTCTTCGTCGCCGTCGGAACTGGTTCCCGCGGTGATGTCGCACTCGTCGGGGATGCGGTTGAGATTGCAGTCGGTCGCGAAACCGAAGGCGATATCGCAGGCGTCGGACAGTTCATTGCCGTCGCAATCGGGATCGCACTCGTTGGGTACGCCGTTGTTGTCGCAGTCGTTCTCGATGAGGTCGCATTCGTCGGGCCGATCGTTGCCGTTGCAGTCCGGGGCCGATCCGCCGGCGACTTCGCATGAATCCACCAGGCCATTGAAGTTGCAATCAAACGACGAGGGCTCCGCCAGGTCGCATTCGTCCGGAACCGTGTTCAGGTTGCAGTCCGCGCTGGTACCGGCGGCGATGTCGTTTGCATCATCGATGCCGTTGTCGTTGCAATCGGGATTGCCGGCCATTGACCGATCCGGCGAGGCCTGGAGGGCATTCTTGGATTTGACCACGTCGGCCGCGACGGAAGCGTCGGCGGCAACGCCAAGACCAAGTAGCACCGCCAGAACAACCAGACAATCAGCCGAAGCCCGGCCGACCTGCTTTCCCCCAGTCATACCCATCATTGCACCGCCCTTTTTTCCGATGGTTGCAGGCACCGTGAACGGCACGGCTGACACTTCGCTTAACAGCGATCGCCATTCGACCGGCGACGCTGTGCGCGGTCGAAGCACCAGCCACGGTTCTGCATTGACGTGTCGCAAGTCCCCTCCGCACGCCGGACCCGACATCGCGCGTTGCGCGCAACCACCAGTGTAGGAATCCGCGCGGTCGCTTTCAAGTTGAACTGCTGCTGAACAGCCGACCGTCCAAAGCCCGGATATTTCATCGGCTGCGATGAGGCGCACGGCGTGCAAACACGCCTGGCGCGGGATATGATGCCCCACTTGGGAGGCAACGGGCCCCTGATAGGGTTCTACACGCATCACAAGGCCGGGTCGATGCAGGATTGCCCGACACTCGACGAAATTCGCCGATTCGCCCGGGGAGAATCACCCCCGGACACAGCGCGCAGGGTGCGGGCGCATGTGCGCGACTGTCCGCACTGCCGGAACTTGCTCGGGGATGGAGCAGCCGGGTCGGCTGAACGCGGCGCCAAGCCGCCGACACCCGGCATCAACCCACAGGCGGAGACCGTCGCCCTTCCCCGCACGGCACCTGTCAACCCGAACCTGACCGAGACGGAACCAGCGCCAGCCGGCGCGCCGACGCGCACCCATGGTGACGTCTTCTGGTCGCTGGACGCGCGGGCGGACGCCACCGGCGCAACGCGCGACTACTTGCCCCACATCGACGGCTACGAAGTCAAGCGCGTGCTGGGTCGCGGCGGAATGGGCGTCGTGTACGAGGCGGTGCAGACCAAGCTGCGCCGCCGCGTGGCGCTGAAGCTGCTGCCCGCGGTGGTGGGTTCCCAGCATCCGGACCTGGTGGCGCGCTTTCAACGTGAAGCCACCGCCGCCGCCCGGCTGCACCATTCGAACATCATCCCGATCTACGACTACGGCGAGTCGCGCGACGGCTACTACTACGCGATGGAACTGATCCTCGGCGAGTCGCTGTCCAGCGTGATTCGCAGGCTCGCCGCGATCCAGACGCCACTGACCGCGCGCACATCGGTCTCGCTTAGCCTGTCGAGCGACATCGTCGGAATCGACGACACCCCTCAGCCGGTCGAACGCGAGGTGCTCGCGCTGGGCGCCGGCGGCGTGCCCTATTACCGGCAGGTGGCGGAGTGGATCGCGTCGATCGCGGACGCGCTGGATTACGCCCACCAGCACGGGATGATCCACCGCGACATCAAGCCGGGAAATCTCATGCTGGCCAGCGACGGCCGCGTGATCATTCTCGATTTCGGCCTGGTCAAGACCGAAGGCGATACCTCGGTGACGGTCAGCGGCTCGACCGTGGGCACGTACCGCTACATCAGCCCCGAGCAGATCAGCCCGATGGATGTTGATCACCGGGGCGAGGTGGACGCGCGTTGCGATCAGTATGCGCTCGGCGTGACGATGTACGAACTGCTCGTGCTGCATCCCGCGTTTCCCGAGAGCGACCAGCGGGCGCTGCTGCACGCGGTGCTGCACCGCGACCCGACAAGCCCCCGGCGGATCGTGCCGTCGATTCCGCGCGAGTTGGAAGTGATCTGCCTGAAGGCGATCGAAAAATCGCCAAAGAACCGCTACGCAACCTGCGCCGATCTGGCCGCGGACGTGCGGCGGTTTCTCGCGGACGTGCCGATCCAGGCGCGCCCAGCCGGCCCTGTGCGGCGGGCGGTAAAGTTTGTGAAGCGGCACCGGGCGGCGTCGCTCACCGCGCTGACTGCCCTGCTGCTGGCGACATCCATCGGCTTTGGCGCGTGGCAGAGGGAGAAAGCGCATCGGCTGCGAATCGACACACTGCTGCGCGGGGGCATCGACGCATGGCGGCTGGAACGCAATTGGCGCAAAGCGGAGAGCAAATTCCAGGAAGTGCTGACAGCCGATCCCACGAACTTCCGCGCGCTGGTGAATTTCGCGGCGGCGCGGAAGGACCAGTACTTCACCGATCCGCAGGGCACCTATCTGAACGAGGCGGTCATGCTGCTGGACCGCGCGCTGCAGACCGAACCCGAACGGCCAGAAATCTGGAACTTCAAGGGTGTGGTGCTGCGCGAGCAGGGCAAACTTACCGAAGCGCTGGCCGCGCATCAGCAGTCCGCGAAACTGGAGGAAGAGCAGGAGAAGCTGAAGCAGGCGAAAGGGCCGACCGAACCGGACGCCGCTCGCGGTTTTACCTGGGTCAACCTCGCGACGGTGCGGGCATTGCAGGGCGACCTGGAGCAAGCGGAAAAAGACCTGCTGCACGGCATCGAACTGAAAGCCGGCGATTCAGGCCCGAAGGCCTGGTACAACCTGGCGGCTGTGCAGCTTCAGCTCGGGCGCAGCGAGGCGGAACGGACCATCGTCATCGCGATCGACCACCCGCCGGAAAAGGTCGACGACCTCTGGCGGCCGGCTTCATATCTCTTGCGCGCCAAGCTGCACCTGCTCCGCGGCACACCGGAGGATGACCTCGCCGGCCTGCGCGCGGTGTACGCCGCGGATCAGCTTTGCGGCGTATTCGAGCGGCGCAAGCCGGAGAACATCATCGAGAAACTGGTACTGGCACGGACGAAGCGTTTTCTCGCGCTCGCGGAACTGCGCGCCGGCCGCTACGCCGAAGCCATCGTCGCCGCGCAGGTAGCCAAGTCGTTCGACGATCTTCCGGCGTATGCCGACCTGATCATGGCCGGGGCGTATGCGAAGCTGGGCCAGACTTCGGCGGCGGATGCGCAGTACAAGATCGCGCTGGCCGGCTGGCCGGAGCGGCTGAAGCACGAGGAATACGTCGTGCGCGCGGAGGGCGCGATCCTGTGGTTTGATTCCGCGGCGGAGCTCGATTCGCTGCGCACGGCGGCGGAGGAGGCTGTCAGATCAGAATAATCGAGACAGCCTGGAGCATACCATGACAAGGCCCAAGGACACGCGATCATCTAACTGGACTGGCAATTGGTACGTCGGTATTGGAGCAATCCCCGAGGACAAGTGGGAGGACCGACGGAAGTACGGATTCATTACGGCAGGCGGAGGACATAAGTACGTCAACCAGTTAGCCAAACTGGCCGATGGAGACTACTTCTATGCGTATCGCCCCAAGAAAGGCTACGTAGGTTTTGGCAAAGTGACATCGATTTCCATGCGCGCGGCTGAGTACCGGCCCGAAAACGAAACAGGATCCTTAGCGGAATTACTGGGATCCTCACGCATCACGGTGGCGCAGATCCCTGGCGAAAACGAGGACTATGCGGTTGGCGTTCGGTGGATTTGCACATTCCCATTTGCTGAGGCGAAGTGGTTTGAAGGGGCGTTTTCGAGCCGACTCATTGTCTGTACGCTCACAAACGTCAAAACACTTGAGTACTTGGATCGTGAATTCACGAAACCCCGTCGTTGAGCAACGGAACACTACGCATACAGATCGATTGGTAAAAACAAAGCTGATTTACCGCAATAGTCGATAACGGAAGTCATCAGATGTGCGCGCTGAGTAATACACTGTGGGTTGCCCACAAGTTCGGACGTCAGTTCATCGCCAGTCTTGGGAAATCGTCAACCTCTGACCTTGCGCAGAAGCATCGAGCCGTGCGAAAAGACTAAGCCGCAGCACGGCCCGCTCCCTCACGGTCGCGGCTCGGATTCTTCGAGCGCGAATCGAATAAGAGAATGAACCAACCGCTGCTTGACTCAGCGTCCGCGGGAGGCGCGCTTGCGTTCGTTCTCGTCGAGCAGGCGCTTGCGCATGCGGATCGCATCGGGGGTGACCTCGACGAGTTCGTCGTCCTCGATGAACTCGAGGGCCATCTCGAGGGTCATCTGCCGCGGGGGCTTGAGCACGACGGTCTTGTCGCTGCCGGCGGCGCGGATGTTGGTCATTTTCTTGGCGCGGCTGACGTTGACCGGCAGGTCGTTATCGCGGCAATGCTCACCGACCACCATGCCCGAATACACCGGCTCGCCGGCTGCGACGAAGAAATCGCCGCGGTCCGCCAGGCCCTGCAGGGCGTAGGCCGTCACCTGCCCGGCATCGCTGGCGACCATCACCCCGTTCTGGCGGCCGGGGATCGCCCCGCGGAAAAACTCGTACTCGTAGAAATTGTGGTGCAGGATCGCGGTGCCGTTGGTCGCGGTGAGCAGGCGGTTGCGCAGGCCGATCAGGCCGCGCGCCGGCACGGTGAACTCGAGGTGCGAGGACTGCCCGCGGGTCTCCATGGTCTTGCAGATGCCCCGCCGGCTGCCGAGTGACTCCATGATCGTGCCCACGTGCTCAGCCGGCACGTCGATGACGCACAGCTCAATGGGCTCGGTCTTCTTGCCGTCGAGTTCGCGGTAGATCACCTTGGGTTTTCCGACACACATTTCGAAGCCTTCGCGGCGCATGTTCTCGATGAGCACGGACAGGTGCAGCAGGCCGCGGCCGGAGACGTGAAACTCCTCCGGTGTCGGACCCGGCTCGACGCGCAGGGCGACGTTGACCTGCAGTTCGCGCTCCAGGCGGTCGCGGATGTGCCGCGAAGTCAGGTACTTGCCGCTGCGGCCGGCGAACGGCGAGTTGTTCACGCGGAAGGTCATGTGCAGCGTGGGCTCGTCAATGCGGATGATCGGCAGGGGCATGGGGTTGTCGAGGGACGCGATGGTGTTGCCGATGTCCACCGACTTGAGGCCCACGACGGCGCAAATGTCGCCCGCGACCACGCGGCTGACCTTGCTGCGGCCGAGCCCGTCGAACGTGAACAGTTCGCCGATGCGTTCCTGATGCTCAGTCCCGTCGCGGTGGATGACGATCACGTCCTTGCCGGATTCCAGCACGCCCGCATGTACCCGGCCGATGCCGATGCGCCCGACGTAATCGCTGTAATCCAGCGTGGTGATGAGCATCTGCAGCGGCGCGTCGGGGTTCACGTCCGGTGGCGGTACGTGCTTAGCGATGGTGTCGAAGAGCGCGAAGATGTTGTCCGTCGGCTGATCCGGGTCCAGCGTGGCGTAGCCCTGCACAGCCGAGGAGTACACCGTGGGAAAATCGAGCGCGTCTTCATCGGCGCCGAGTTCGATGAACAGGTCGAGCACTTCGTCGTGTACATCGGCTGGCCGGGCGTCCGCGCGGTCGATCTTGTTGATGACCACGACCGGCCGCAGGCGCGCCTCGAAAGCTTTCTGCAGCACGAAGCGGGTCTGCGGCATCGGACCCTCAAACGCATCGACAAGCAGCAGGCAGCCGTCGGCCATCATCAGCACGCGCTCGACTTCGCCACCGAAGTCGGCGTGGCCCGGCGTGTCGATCAGGTTGATCTTCAGATCCTGGTAGCGGATCGCGATGTTCTTCGACACGATGGTGATGCCGCGCTCGCGTTCGAGATCGCCGGAGTCGAGGATGCGCTCACCCTTGAGTTGGGCCTCGCGAAACTGGCCGCACTGGCGCAGCATCTGGTCGACGAGCGTGGTTTTGCCGTGATCGACGTGGGCGATGACGGCGACATTTCGGATGTGGGACTGTTTCATGGAAGATCGCAAGCCGTGGGCGTGATCCGCTCGTCGAAACCGAAGCATCCGGTTCGGCGAGCCGCCCCAATCTGCAAGCCGCGGGCGGCGTGCACGGCACGCCCAGTCAGGTTCGTTTCCGCTGGCGCAGGGGGCGGTTCTTGTATCGTGCAATGCCCACGCTTGCAATGGCCAGACGCGGCAGGCTCGATTAAGCTGGATTCATGCGTGCGAAGTACCTCGAAACGCTCAACGACGCACAGCGCGCGGCGGCCACGCACGGCGACGGGCCGCTGCTGATCATCGCCGGTGCGGGCACGGGCAAGACCACCACGCTTGCGTGCCGCGTCGCGCACCTGCTGGAGCGCGGGGTGCCGGCTGATCGCATCCTGCTGCTGACCTTCACGCGGCGGGCGGCTGCCGAAATGATCCGCCGGGCCAGCGACCTGACCGGCCAGGCGCAGACGGCGAAGGTCTGGGGCGGAACGTTTCACGCGGTGGCGAACCGGCTGTTGCGGATTTACCACCCCGCGGTCGGGCTGGCGGCGGAGTTCACCGTCTGCGACCAGGCGGACGCGGGCGACATGATGAACATGCTGCGGAGTTCCACGGGCGTGGCCAAGGAGAACCGGCGGTTTCCGCGCAAGGGCACGCTGGTGTCGATCTACTCGCGCTGCGTGTCGGCGGAAGAGAAACTGTCGGACGTGGTCGCGCGGCACTTTCCCTGGTGCGCGGAGGACATCGAGGGCATCGGCACGATCTTCGCGCAATACACGCAGCGCAAACGGGCGCTGAACCTGCTCGATTACGACGACCTGCTGCTGTACTGGCGGCAACTGGTGACGGACAGCCCGGCGGCTGACGCGGTACGCAGCCGGTTCGACTGCGTCCTGGTGGATGAGTACCAGGACACGAACCGCGTGCAGTGCGACATTCTGCGGGCGATGCGCGCCGGGCGCGGCGACATCGGCGTGGTGGGCGACGACGCCCAGGCGATCTACTCCTTCCGCGCAGCGACGGTGCGCAACATTTTGGATTTCCCCACGCACTTCCCCGGTGCGGCGATCATCAAGCTGGAGCAGAACTACCGCTCGAATCAGCCGATCCTGCGCGCGTCGAACGCGGTCATGGCCCAGGCGAAGGAACGCTACACCAAGGATCTGTGGTCGGATCGCACCAGCGCGCAACAGCCGGTCCTGGCGCACGTGTGGGACGAGGACGCGCAGTGCAAGCTGGTCTGCGACCAGGTGGTGAAGCACCTGGAAGAAGGCATCGCCCTGCGGCGGCAGGCGGTGCTGTTTCGCGCCGGGCATCACAGCGACCTCTTGGAAGTGGAGCTGGCCCGGCGGAACATCCCGTTCCACAAGTACGGCGGCCTGAAATTCATCGAGGCGGCGCACGTGAAGGATCTGCTGGCGCTGCTGCGCATCCTGGAAAACCCATACGACGAGGTAAGCTGGCACCGCGTGCTGCTGGTGCTGGAGGGCATCGGACCGAAAAACGCCCAGCGGATCATCGAAACACTGACATCGGGAGAGGAATCGCCGCTGGCGCGGATGCTGCACGACCCGCCGAGCCCCCCACCAGCCGCCCGTGAAGGATTCGCGGCGCTGCGCGAGATGCTCCAGGCGTGCAGCGGCCTGCCGAATGACAACGCCGATGAGGACGACGCGCCCGCGCCGGCGCGGGTCAGCGTCGCGGCGCAGGTCGCAGCCGCACGCCGCTTCTACGAGCCGGTCTTCACCAAGGTTTATGACAACGCCGGCATGCGCGTGCGCGACCTCGAGCAGCTCGAGCAGATCGCCGCGGGGTATCGCTCGCGGCGCAGGTTCCTGGCCGACCTCACCCTGGATCCGCCGACTTCGACGTCCGACCTCGCTCAGCCGCCCTACCTGGAGGACGACTACCTCATCCTCAGCACAATTCACTCCGCCAAGGGCTGCGAGTGGGACGTGGTGCACATCATCCACGCAGCCGACGGGATGATCCCCTCGGACATGGCGGTCAGCGACGACGACGGGGTCGAGGAAGAGCGCCGGTTGTTGTATGTCGCCATGACCCGGGCGAAAGACTGGCTCTACGTGTACTTTCCCCTGCGCTATTACCACCGCAAGAGCCGCTTCGGCGACGCGCACAGCTACGCGCAGCTCTCGCGTTTCATCACCGATGACGTACGCAAACATTTCGAAGAGCGGACGATGGCAATGGACGAAGACAGCGAATGCAGCGACATCCAAGGCAGCGGTAAGCGCGTGGACAACTTTCTGCGGGAGCTCTGGAAGTAACGGAATAGCATGAACCCCGGAGTACGCTAAGCACGCGATGAGAGATCATTCGCAGAACCTCAGCGTTTTCTGCGCACTCTGCGGTTCGATCAATTTTTTTGGCGACCTTGGCGTTAAATCAGAGACGAATGGGTGCTTTTCCCTGCTCAAGACATGTACGGACACCATGAAACGTAACGATCAGAACGGAAACGTGCACACATCAGCACTGCGCCACCTGCGCCGAGTGGACCGCCGCATGCGCGCGATCATCGATCGCGCCGGACCCTGCGCCATCGCGCCTTCGAACCGCTATTTCTTCGCCTTGTGCCAGGCCATCGTCTCGCAGCAGCTTGCGGTGAAGGCGGCACGAACCATATTCGCGCGCTTTCGACAGCTCTTCCCGCGCGGGAACCCGACGCCCCAGCGCGTGGCCGCGCTCTCCGACGCGCAGTTCTCGTCCGCGGGCATTTCCCCACAGAAACGCGGGTACCTGCGCGACCTGGCGCAGAAGTTCGCCGACGGCGAAGTGCCGGTGCGGCGGATGGCGCGAATGACCGACGACGAGGTGATCGCCGCGCTCACCCAGGTCAAGGGCGTCGGCGTGTGGACGGCGCACATGTTCCTCATCTTCGTGCTCGCGCGTCCGGATGTCTGGCCGACTGGCGACCTGGGGATTCGTAAGGCGGTGCAGGTCAACTATGGCCTGCCTGAGTTGCCCGCAGACGGCGCGCTCACTGCGGTGGCCGAGCCCTGGCGCCCCTACCGCAGCGTGGCGGCCTGGTATCTTTGGCGAAGCCTGGAAAACAAACCGCTGGAAAAACCCAGCAGCAAAAGGGCGTAAAAAGTGATGAACGATGACGGCAGCGCCGGCGATGCGCCACCGATCATCGTTCATCGTTCAACGTCTCGCGCTCGTGAGTGATCCCGCCGCGACTATCCGCCGAGCAGCGACAGCACGTTTTGCTGCTGCGCGTTGGCGATGGCCAGCACGCTCGTGCCCGCCTGCACCAGGATCTGCGCCCGGGTCAGCTCCGTCGTCTCCTTGGCGAAATCCGTATCGCGGATCACCGACTCGGACGCGGTCAGGTTCTCCGCGGTGATCTGGAGCTGCGTGATGTTCGGGCGCAGGTTGTTGCGCTCAAACGCGCCCAGCCGCCCGCGGAGCGACGCGACCTGTGTGATCACCGCATCGACGATGTCCGAGGCCTTGTCGAAGTTGTTGGTCTGCAGGGCGAAGTCCTGGCCGCTGGCGAGTTGCGACAGGAAGCCGAGGTTGCGGTTGCCCAGCTTGTTCGCCTGCATCGCGGGCACGCCGATGTTGAGCTGCTGGTTGGTGTTGACCCGCGGTCCAAGCTGGAAAAGCGACCCACCGCCGGTGATGGCGAACTCGGTCGAGCCCACGCCCATCGCCGGGTCGAGCAGGATGTCGAGCTTCGCCTGGAAGTTGCGCAGCGAGAGCTTGAGCCCGTCGGAGGTGGTGGCCGAGCCGTTGATGAACGCCACGGCATCGTGCCCGACCACGCGGCTCGCGTTGGCCACCGGCTGACCCTGGATGTCTTCCAGGCTCAGCGGCGCGCTGCCTTCCAGCGTGGTGATGCTGACGAACGCCCGGCTGCCGTAGGCGTCGCTGAAGATGCGCATGCCCTGCGTCGGGTCATTGGGATCGACCAGCGCGGCGTTGACGCCGGTGGCGTCGCTCTGGTTGTTGATCGACTCCACGATATCGTTGACTGACGTATTCGCCGGGTAATTGAGCGTGACGATGCCCTTGGGCCCCTGCAGGTCGATGGCGATGGCGCTGCCGCCGATCGCGCCCTGCGGGTAAACCACTTCCGCCTGGAGCGGCGCGGAGGCCACCGCGACGTTGACCGGAATGTAATCCGCTCGGCCAAAGTTGGCCGCGACAACCTTCACATCAGCCAGCGCACCGAAGTTGATGCCGCTGGTGATATAGTCGAGCGAGCCGTCGAGCAGCTTGCGCCCGGCGAACGTCGTGGTGTTCGCGATGCGCGAGATGGCCTCGATGGCCTCGTCGATCTGCAACTGGTTGGCATCAACTTCCTCATCGCTGAACGCGCCGCGGTTGGCGGCCTCGACGACCAGCGCCTGGATGTCGGTCAGCAGGCGGTTGACCTCGTTGATCGCGCCCTCGGTCGTCGCGATCACGTTGATGGCCCGCTGCGAGTTGTCGATGGCCTGGCCGACGGCTGCGATCTCCGAGCGCAACCGCTCAGACACGATCAGGCCGGCGGGGTCGTCGGCGCCGCGATTGATCTGCAGGCCGCTGGACAGCCGCTGCAGCGAAACGCTCAGCGCCCGCTGGGACACGTTGAGCTCGCGTTGCGAGATGACTGCGGGAATGTTGTTCGTGATTCGACTCATGAGCAATCCTCCTTGATTGCCGCGTGCCGCGGGTCATACGCGCCGGGCGGCACGCCACATAAAAGCGCCGGTCTCCGCTAGCGCGGCGCCGCGATAGGGTTCCTGGTCTTGGACACTTCGCTTATCTCTTCAGGGCGCAACTGCGCGGCCTGGTGGTTTTCCGCCTTGATGGCGTCGTAAACTTCCTTCCGGTGTACGGGTATGGTCATCGGCGCGTCGATTCCCAGACGCACCTTGTCGCCGCGGACGTCCACCACGGTGATCTGAATGTGATCACCGATCATGATGGATTCGTCGCGCGTCCTCGATAGCACCAACATCCTCGGCTCCTTCCTTGGAGTGATGAATGCGAACCGCGAAACGCTGCTCCGGCTACGCAGATCGGTGGTCGCAGGCCGCTGGCGCCGCCAGCCCGCGGCGCGATTCACGCCCGCGGCGCCTGCATTCCTCCTACCTGCGCCCGAAACACGTCACTCCTGCAGCGTTCGACTTTCCGCGTTCATCGTGGGCACCTTCCTTGGGCGTTCTTCACGTTCCACTCTCCTGATTCGCGTCGACCATCGCAGCCGTCAGCCGGTGCGGCCCATGGCCATCTCGCGGTGCGGCACGCGCATCAACGGGTGGCGCGTCGAGTAGCGGCGGTCGCTGAGCACGAGCTGGCGCGCGTTGCGCGTCTCGATGTTCACCACCAGCGGGCCCTGCAGGTTGCCGGTGAGCAGGTCGTCCACCTTGTTGACGATGACAAAGACCTGGGCCCCGGAAACGTCCGCCAGCCCGAGCTGCGCGAGTTCCTCCGCCTTGATCGGCGCGTGGTAATCGGCGACGAACAGCCGCGGGTCGCAGACCACAAAGGCCAGCTCCGGCCGATCGACCGCCTGCAGCCAGTAGAATCCGCTGCCTTCTCCGGTCTGGATCAGCGCGTAGCGCTTCTCGTTGGGAAAGCCCAGGACACCATGCTCGAACGCGATCAGCCGATCGCCGTCCACGTCGAGCGCACCGAAGCGCGAAGTCTGAATGATCATCGCGAAAGTCCCCCGACAGCCAGTCCTCAGACGGTCGATGCTGCGTTCGTGCATCAGCCGGCGAATCCTTCGCCGGCCGCCCCGCGCTCCACCGCGGAACAACCGCATCTCGCGCCGCCAGGCCGGCTGTCTGTGCCCGCGGCGCGAAGCCCCCAACCCCATTGGTCGCGTCCGGCTAACTTAGAAAGTCCATCAGCGACACGTTCAGAATCTGCGAACCGGTGAGCAGTGACGCCTGCAGCGCCGTCTGCGCTTGCTGAAATTTCGTCACCGCTTCGGTGTAATCCAGGTCTTCCACGCTGCTGAGCAATTCCTGAGTGGCGAACACCGCACCCTCGGTCTGCGTCAGCCGCGCCTGCATCGCCGACGCGCGGGCGCCGACAATGCCGCGCGCCCGGTTGAAATCGACGAGCTGCGCGTCCAGATCCTCGGCGGCGATGGTGATCGCCTGCGAATCGTCGTTGCGCAGTGCCACTTCAAGGTCATAAAGCGCGGTGATCAGTCCATTGGCCCGCGCGCCGTTGACATCCGCACCCACGATCGTATTGCTCGCACCCGACGCGACCGCGTCGCCCAGGCCCAGGTCGTCCGCGGCGAACGAATGATTCGCGCGATCCACGCGCAGATCGCCCGTGCCGCCGGTGGAATCGGTCAGGCGGATGCCGTTGCCGGTCGGCGCCAGGTCCGCCACGATCGGTACGCCGGCGGTGATCGCCGCCTGGTTGATCAGGGCCAGCGCGTCGAACACGGTGAGCGCACCGTCGAGATTGACTTCAAACGACGCACCGTTTTTCGCGGTGATGGTCAGGTCAGCCACACCCGGCATGGTGCGCACGCCCTGCCCGTTGTTCAGGTCAGCCAGCGTGGAACCCAGTTCGAATGAGCGAATGCCCAGCGCAGTCGCGGCTGTTCCGCCATTCTCGCCGACGGTCAGCGTCGTGCCGGAGACGGTGTTGATCACGTCGATGCCGGTTCCCGCCGCGTTGATTTCCGCGCGGGCGTATAGCCCGGCGTTGTTGATCGCATTGAGCACGTCCTGCACCGTCAGGGCCGTGCTGAGATCGACGACGGCGCTCTGCCCGCCGTTGGTCAGGATGATGCCGGCGCTGACGTCGATGCCCGCGCCGCCGTTGAGATCAGCCAGGCGCGTGGTGCGCGTAAGCCGCGGCTGAAGATCCGTGCCGTTGACCGCGACGTTCGTCGGCGCGGCGGTGACGATGCCCAGATCGCGTGCCGTCGTGCCCGTGCTGATGTCGCGGATGGTGATCGCCGCGCCATTTGGCGTGATCGTCAAACCGGTCGGGCTGACCGCGGCGGTGAACGTCGCGCCGGCGTTTGTCGCGGCGAGGTTGATTCGCTCCACGATATCACCAATCGAGTCGGCGCCCGCCAGATCGATGGTCACGGGCGCGGCGGCGCCATCGACGACGATCTCGAACGTCCCCAGGCTGATGCCGCGCAGCGTCGCACCCGCAAGGTCTTCCACGCGCGTATCCGCGGTGAGTTGCGGATTGAGATCGACAAAGCCCTGCACCTGGCTCGAGAGCGCGCCGAAGATGAAATCTCCGCCGACATTGATCGCCGCGAGTTCGTCCTGATCGGTCCGCGCGAAAATGTTCCCGCCGTCGCCGCGGAACGCGGTGCCGCCGAGCGCGCCGATGAACGGCTGCAGGTCGGTCATGCGCCCCGCGAAGAGGTAGCGGCCCCCGAACGTGCGGTTGCCCACGGCGATGAGCTGCTCGCGGATCGACGCGACCACCTCGGCAGCCGCTTCGCGTTCGTCCGGGCTGGAGAGCGCGCCGATGTGCTGGCTGGCGATGGACTGGGAATCGATCACCAGGTTGCTGACCTCGGCCATGGCCTGGTCGGTGGCGTCGAGCACGTTGGCGCCATGGCGGATGTTGGTCAGAAGCTGATCCTGCTGGTCGAGAATTTCGTTCAGCCGCAGGGAGCGCGCTGCCCGCCCCGGATCTTCGCTGGGCGCGAGAAACTGCCGGCCCGTCGAGATGCGGTTCTGCTCCTGAAAGAGCGTGAGCGTGCTGCGCCGCAGCGTGGTCAGCAGCGAGCTGGTGCGCAGCGTGTTGCTCACGCGGCTGATGTTGATCGGGTGAACGGCCATGGTTTACCTCACCAACGTCACAAGTTCCTGCATCAATCGATCGACGGTGCTGACGAATCGCGCCGCGCCCTGAAACGCCCGCTCGAAACGCAGCAGGTCGATTGCTTCCTCATCCAGGCTCACGCCGCTGATGCTCTCGCGCTGCGCCGCCAGCGATTCCTGCACCGCGCCAGCCGCTTCGAGCTTGTTCGCAGCCGCGGCCCCCGCGCTGGCGATGCCGTTCGCGATCGCGTTATAGCCCGCGAGCAGCGACGCGCCGCCCAGGTGGCTGCTCGCCATATCAATCGCGCCCGCGATGCGCCCCGCGTTGATGCCGTCGCCCGTGCGGTTGATCGTCCCCGCGGCGAACAGGCCGGGGTCGGCGTGCAACGGCTCATGCACGGCGATGTCGGCGGCGCTGGAGCCGACGAAGAACGTGTTCACCCCCAGCGCGGCCAAAGTGCGCGACGTGTCCGCGCGGAACTGCTGGCCGTCGTGCCCGAAAGTGAACGAGAATCCCTGGTCGGCCTGCAAACTCAGCCGCTGATCGGGCGTGATGCTGGCGGTCACGCCGCTGACGCTGGTGTTGATCGCGGCGACCAGGTCGGCGAGCGACGTGTCCACGCCCTGGCCGTCGAGATCGACGTCAATGCGGTACGCCACCGGCGTTCCGGTCGCGTCGTCGGCGACGGTGATGAAGAGACTTCCGTCGACCGGCGGATTGCGCAGCCCGGCAGCGATGCTGTTGAGCGGCGCGGTAACGTCCGCGACGATTTCCGACGACACCAGCGAACGCAGCGGCGTCAGCCCCTGGCCGTCGGCGTGCAACGTGTTCACTTCGGCGATGAGCGCCCGGGCCAGATTGTCCAGATCGGTCATGCGTGGAAACGCAGCGACGTCGCGGGCCAGGGTCAGGCCTTCGACCACGCCGCCGGCGACGTTGATCCGCGTATTGGTGTCGGCGAAGCGCACCTGGGTGCGGACGACGTCGCCGTCAACTTCATCCCGGGTGGTCAATCCGCGGCTGGCGCCGCCCTGCACCAGCGGCTCGCTGCCGACGTAGACGTTGATCGCGCCGCTGGGCTGCTCGCGCACGATGACGTCGAAGATCTGGCTGAGTTCGCGAAGCACCGTGTCGCGACGATCGCGCAGCGCGTTGGCTTTTCCTTTGCCGCCGGCTTCGACCGCGGCGATCTCCGCGTTGAGATCGGCGATCTCCTTGGCCAGGCGGTCACCTTCCGCGGCGGCCACCTTGATCTGCTCGTTCAGATCCAGCCCAAGTTCGAAAAGATTGCGCCGCGCCTGCCGCAGGCTGCCGGCCAGCGACTCGCCCTGCGAGATGGCCACGGCGCGCATGGCCAGATCGTCCGGAGCGTTCTGCACGTCGCTGAGCGAGTTGAAGAATCCGGTGAGCGCCTGGCTGATGCCCGCGCCCGAAAGATCGTCGAAGAATGCTTCGACGCGGGCCAGGGCTTCGCGCTCGGCGGCGGCGGATTCGACGTCGCCGGTGGAAGCGCGCAGGCGGTTCTCGATGGATTCGTCCACGTGCCGCTTCAGGCCGGACAGCGCCACGCCGGCGCCGGGCAGCAGGCCGGGGCCGATGCTCGCGCCCATCACCGCGGAGAGCTGCGCCGACTGCCGCGTGTAGTTCGCGTTGCCGGCGTTGGCCACGTTGTTGCCGACGACCTGCAGCGCGCCCTGGTAGCTCACCAGCGCGTTGCGCCCCGTTTGCAATGCGGAATTGACCAGTCCCATGGCTCGTTATCCCACCGCGTCGAGGATGCGCTCGCATCCACCGACGTAGGTTTCACCGGACAATGAATATCCCAATGCGGCCCGCGCCCCCTCGGTCATCGCCGCGAAGGCCAGCTTCACGTGCCGCAGTACGTTCTGCGCGATCAGCTCGGCCACGTGGTTGCGACTCGAGACCTGCGCGATCAGCCCCTTCAGCTCCTCCGCCGCCCGGGCGATGCGCCCGCCTTCGCCGCCGCCGATGCGCTCGGCAAGCTGACCCGCGCTCATCCGCCGGGCGGCATCCGCGCCCATGCCGTAGCCGCGGGCGATGTTCACCGCGAGCTGCCGCCGCAGATTTTCTCGCTCGGTCAGCCGCGCCACGATGGCCTGCTCGCGCAGCGATGCGTCGCGGATCGCCTCCGGGTTGCCCCGGCGCATGGCGTCGATCTTGGCTTCGATCGCTGCGAGCAGTTCGCGCTGCCCCGCGCAAAGGTCGCTCAGCAGATCGACCAGCGTCGATACCCTCCGGTCCTGGGCAATGGTCGTGCTCATGGCGTCACCTCCCCACCTCCATATTGCTGTGCCAGCGGCTGGTGCTGCAGCTCGTTCAACCGCGCGCGCAGCGTTTCGCGATAAGCAGCCGCCGCCTCGGCACGGCGCTCGAAGCGCTTCACGACAGCCGCCGCAAGATCACCGCCGCGCGCCTGGCCCGCCCGCGCCGCGAACACCGCGTCGAGCTGACCCTGGAAAACTTCCTCGCCGCGACCGCCGTGGCCATACTTGCCCTTCAGCGGCGACTGGCGCATCTGCCGCAGCAGCGTGCCGTAAAACACCTCGCCGACCAGCTCGTCCGCCGCGCGGCGCAGGGCGCTGCGCGCGGGTACCTTCGCGGGCGAAGCGAGAGCGGATTGGATTGAGAAATCACTCACCGGGTCTAGTCCTCGAACAGCAGCTCGGCGTGCAGCTTGCCGAGCCGGTGAATCTTGGTCAGGATCTCGATGCGGTCCGCGACCGGCACGTTCAGCGGCTTGAGCGCTTCCAGCAGGTCGCCGACGTGCGTGTCGCCGGCCCGGCTCGGGTCGATCGCGACGAAGCCTGTTGTCGCCGGTGCGCCCAGCGGATCCGCGGCGGCCTGCGGGGCGACCGTGATGGTCAGGCCCTTCTGCGAGACAATGACCGGGCTGATCCGCGCATCGCCGGAAACCACGATCGTCCCGCTGCGGCGATCAACGATCACCCGCGCTTCCGCGTCGGGCACGAGCAGCGAGGTGCGTTCAATTTCGCGGATCCACGAGGCGACATCCTGGTTTTCCGGGACAACCACCACGACATTCTTGGGGTCCATCGCCTCGGCGACCTGCTCGACGTCCGCGGTGCGGGCGAGTTCGGTGTTCACCGCGGTGGCGATCTCATGCACCATCGCCCAACTCGCGTGCGCATCGTTCACCACCAGCGTCACGTAGCGCGCGTCCGGCTGAATCCACGTCGACCCGAAGGGCAGTTCGCGGCCCCGCGCGGAAAAGTGCAGCAGCACATCCTGCTCGACGGTCGCGCCGCGGCGGATCCACGCGCTGGTCAGGTCGTTCGGACCGGTTACTTCCAGCGCGCCCGACGCGAACGCGAACACCTGCTGCACGCTGCGGTCGTGATACAGCAGCGGCGTAACCAGCAGTCGCCCACCGAGCAGGCTCTTCGCTGCGCCGAACGCGGTGACCTTCACGTCGAGGCGGTCGCCTTCACGCGCGCCGAACTCAGGCACGGTCGCCTCGAGCATCACAATGGCGACGTTCTTGCTGCCGCCGAGTTCCTCGATCGCGGTAACCGGGTTGGAAAACTGCTTCAGCGCGGCAGCCAGCGGGCGCATGCTGGGCATGTACTTGTCGCCGTCGCCGGTGCCGGACAGACCGGTGACCAGGCCCATGCCCACCAGCGTGTTCGTGCGCTGCCCCTTCACCTTGGTCACGTCGCCCACGCGAGACACCACGCCTGCAGAACGCGCCGGGGCGGCAGCCAGCAGCACCGCGAGCAGGGCAAGGATGACGGCAGTCCGATGGTTGTTTCGTGGCTTCATCACAGTGGCCTGATCCAGTCGTAGAGAGTTCCGATCCAACCCGGGCGCGTCGTATTGCGAATGCTGCCCTTGGTCACGATGTCGATATCCAGGCTCGAAACCTGGGTGCTGAGCACGGTGTTGTCCGGCGTGATGTCGATGCTGCGGCACGTGCCGGTGAGCGTCATGTCGTGCTGTTCATCGTCGTGATGGACGCTGGAACGTGCCTCCACCACCAGGTTCCCGTTCGGCTTGATGTCGATGATCCGGCCGGTGATGCGCGTAGTCAGCCGATCCTCGCGTTCCGACTCGGCGTTGTTCCGCTGGTTGAACGTCCCGCGATAGTTGATGTTGGGTTTTCCTCGTCGGAAGGCCGCCGCGCCCACGCCGCCGTCGGTGAACTTGATGAACGCGTCCAACTCGCTGCGCAGGTCCGACTGGCGCCGGGCATTGGTCGTGCCGTCCGCCTCGTACTGCGTCTGTACGCGCACGATGATGGTGATCAGATCGTTGACCTTGAATTTGCGCGGCTCCTGCTCTTTGACCGCAATCAGCGAACTCCCCTCCAGCGTGGGATTCCCCGGCGGCGGCGGCGCCTCCCGCACGGTGTTGATCTGATCCGCACGCCGCTGCCCAATGGAAGTGCTTTGCGCCTGCGCGGGCAGCGCGGCGAAGACGCCCAGCAGCACGCCCCACACTTGAGCGGCCGCCGAAAACGTCATGCGCAGTTGTGGCCTGCTCATTGGTCACCTCCCATGGCCAGGATCTCGTCGCCGCCGCTGATGCGCACGCGCCCGGGGCCGGTGACGACCGCCGCGATCTGCTTGCGGCTGGCGGTATCGGCGCGAAGCAGCACGACGTCGCCGTACGCGCCGTCGCTCGTGGCCTGCGCCGCGGTCATGATGCTCACGCCGCCCGCGCTGGACTGAACGTCCACCAGTTGGCCGCGGCGCACGAGCGGCACCGCTTCGAGATCGCGGCTGCGAACCGGCTCGCCCTCGGCGATGAAGTGCCGGGCGCGCTGGCCGATGACCGCCTGCGACTCGCTGTAACCGGGCCGTTCGCCGCGGCAGTGGGACAATTCCACGATGCGCAGGTCGCCGGCGCCCACGATCGCGCCCATGTTGATTGCGCGTGCGGCGACGACCACCGGCACCACGCGGCTCACATCAACCAGCAGCGGGAACGAACGAATCTCGTCACCGCGCTCGAAGACCGTGACCTTCAATCCAATCATGCCCAGCGGCGTGCTCGACGTCCGCTGAATGCGGAACGTGAAGCGCGGCTCGCACAGGTCGAGCGCGTCCTCGTTCGCCCGGCCGAAGCGCACCAGCACGCGGGCGTTGGGATCATCCGCCTCGGCGGCGAAGAAATCCTCGACGATGGCGCGGAGGCAGTGTACCTTCGGGGCTGCAGCGTCGTCCGCATCTGCCTGCACCGGAAACATCGCAGCCGCGTCAGCCTCCGGCTCGGTGAGTTGCGGTCGCGACACGGCACAGGCCGCCGCGCCCTTCAGTGTGATCGTGGCGAGATTGATCCCGCGATCGCGCAGCACGCGGCGCACTTCATCGGCGTCGATGACCAGCGACCCGCCGGCGAGCGGTGCGACCGCGATGATCGCTTCGCCGATCTGCCGGCGTTCGTCCTCGCTCGCGTCGTCGATGCGGCAGACTTCGCCAACGCTGACTTCGTCCGCGGTGACCACCGCATGGCGCCAGAGCGTCAGCGTCGCACCCTCGACCGGCACGACAGCCATCATGAAACCGACAGCTGACAGCCACACGACGTGAAAAGACCTGATTTCGCAATCCTTGCGTTGCATCGTTCGCATCCTGCCAGTCGTATTCAGTTCCGCGCCTTCCCTGAGGCGCGTGGCTTCGATTGTGGTCGGCGTTCACGCGTTTCACGCGTTCAGCCGCCCCGCATCAATCACTCCCGTTAGAACCGCCTCAGGTTCGAGACCACCTGCAGCGACTGCTCCGCGCTCTGGATGGCCTGGCTGTTCATCTCGAACGCCCGCTGTGTGGTGATCAGTGCGATCAGCTCGCGCACCGGATCGACATTGCTCAGTTCAAGCTGTCCCTGCGAAATCGCGCCGAGCCCGTCGAGCTGCGGCGGACCGGTCACCGCGGGCCCGGAGGCGTCGGTGTCCAGGTAGAGATTCCCGCCCAACTGCTTGAGGCCCTCGGGATTCACGAAGCGGGCGAGCTCGATCTGCCCCACCTGGGTGAGCTGCTGCTGGCCCGGCTGGCGCACACGCACCTCGCCGTTGCGCGCGATGGCGATTTCAGTCGCGTCAGGTGGAATGGTGATCGGCGGCTCCATGATCGGCCCGGCGGAGGTGCCCAGCACGAGCTGCCCTTCCGCGTTGATGGTGAAATTCCCCGCGCGGGTGAACGCGGTGATCGGACCGCCGTCGTAGTTTGTGCGCACCTGGAAAAACCCCGGACCCTCGATGAGCAGGTCGAGCTGCCGGTCGGTCGGGTCGATCGGCCCCTGTTCCATGTCGAGTTGCGTGCCGGAAACGCGCACGCCGAGGCCCACCTGGATGCCGTGCGGAATCGGCTGATCGTCCACGTTCGGCAGACCCGGCTCGCGCTTGGTTTGGTACAGCAGGTCTTCGAAGTTGACCCGGCTGCTCTTGAACCCCGTCGTGTTGATGTTCGCCAGGTTGTTCGCCGTGACGTCCAGCTTGGTGTCCAGCGCCCGCATACCGGTCGCGGACGCGTGCAATGCCATGATTGCCATGAAGGCCTCCTATCCGATTCGGCCGACGCGGCTCACCGCTTCGCCGAGTGTCATGTCCTGCAGACTGATCATCTGGGCGTTGAGCTGGTACGCCCGCGAAACTTCGATCATGTCCACCATGCCGGAAACCGCGTCCATGTTGGAACGCTCGACATATCCGCCGTGAATCTGCGGCGCGGCGCGCAGCGGCTCGTCGCCGCCGACGTTCTCGAACATCCCCGTGCCCGCTTTCCGCAGCGCGTTGCGGTCCGTGAAATCCACCAGTTTGAGCTGCGCCACCTGCTCGCCGTTCTGCGTGACCGCGCCGTTGCGGCCGACGACCGGCTCGCCCAGCGCCCGGTCGAGACGGATGGGACGCCCGGCGGAATCGAGCACATGGAAGCGGCCGTCGCCGACGGACGCCCGCAGCATGCCCTCCGCGTCGAGCACAAACCGGCCGTCGCGCGTGTAGCGGACGTCCTCCCCGCTTCCGATTGCGAAAAATCCATCGCCTTCCAGAGCCAGATCGAGCGCGCGTCCGGTTTCTTCCAGACCGCCCTGTGTGAAGCTCGTGTACGTCGGGCGCACCCAGTTGCCGCCGCTGAACGGAGCAAGCAGCGCGTTCGAGAACGGCGCCTCGGCCGGATTGCTCGCGCTGGCGTTGCGCCGCTCGTGGATCACCGCGAGGTTGCGTTTGAACCCGACAGTGTCGACGTTCGCCAGGTTGTTGGCGGTGATCGCCTGGCGGTATTCGTTCACTTGCATGCCGCCCGCGCTGAGCCACAGTCCGTAGGTCATGCCGTCGCTCCCGTCTGCCGCGCGGCGACAACCAGTTCACGCGCCTGCCCGGCCAGCGCCTCAGTCGCGAGTTCATCCGCGGCTGCGCGGACCAGCGCGCCCAATGTGGCGCAGTCGAACTCCGGCATATCCATCAGCCGCGCTGCCAGCGTCGGCTGCGTCGTCGCGGTCGTCTGCAGTTCACGTCTCGCAAAAGGCATCGCGGTTCTCCCAGGACGGCCCGCACGCGCGGACACGCCGTGCCAGCCGCTAGACACCCCGCGTGCCAAACGGCCAAGAACACGGGGCCAACCGCGTCTACACTGGCCGTAAACCATTGCAATTAAGCTAGTTAGGTAAATTTCGGAATCAGAGACGTCGCGCAGGACCGCACAAAGATGTGCTAGCCAGAAGGCGCAATTGACGACTTCTGCGCGGCAAACGTTGCGCGATATTGGTGATGGTCAAACGGGTCAAAGTTGCATCTGCGGCAAGTCGATGCCCAGGCCAGAGTGACTTCGCCTAAAGTTCGTCAAACGGCAGCGCACTTACGCCCGGCGCAAGCGGGAGCCGCACGTTTCCTGGATGTACCACATATCCGGACATGGCTTTTTGCGCATGGTCTCTGCGGAAAACACGAATAGTCTCCGCCATCGCAGGCCTCGGGGTTGCGGAAGCTTTGACTTCGATCGGTACGAGCCGGCCTTCATGCGCAACTAGAATATCGATCTCCGCCCCGGCTGATGTGCGCCAGAAGTAGACCTGGGGCTCAATGCCACGATGCCACAGCGTCTTGACGATTTCGTTGAGGACTACGGTCTCCATGATGGCCCCGGCCATCGGCCCCTGAGCTGCGTGCTTCGCATCTCTCAGCCCAGCCAGATAACAGAGCGTGCCCACGTCGGTGAAGTACACCTTGGGTGTCTTCACCAGCCGCTTGCCAAGGTTCTCAAAGTACGGCCTGAGTACGATCACCTGAAATGTGGCCTCAAGAACCGATAACCAGGCCTTGGCCGTGTTGAGCGCCACGCCAATGTCGCGGGATAATTCTGCGAGGTTCAGCAGCTGCGCGTTTCGCGCGGCGAGCGCGCGCAGAAAACTCTGAAACTGCGACAGATCTCCCAACTGCCGCAGTGTCCGCACGTCGCGCTCTAGATAGGTCTGCACGTAGCTCGCATGCCATAGCGCCGCGTCGCGCTGGGGCTGCGCCGCCAATTCTGGGTAACTGCCGCGCAGCATCGCGTTCCAGAACTCGCCGACGGTACGTTTCTGTTCGCGCGCGGCTTGGTCCGGCATTTCCCACGGCAGCGGCGCATGCGGATCGCCATCCGCCTCACGTTGGGAAAGCGGCAACAGTCGCAACATCGCTGCGCGGCCCGCAAGCGTCTCCGTGACCCGCTCGATGAGCAACAGGTTCTGCGAGCCGGTTAATATGTATTGGCCACTTGTCGACCGAGAAGCGTCAATGCGCTCCTTGATGTAGGACAATATGCCCGGCGCATGCTGCACCTCGTCAAATACGGCAGGTGGCGGTATGGCATCGAGAAAACCTCGAGGATCGGCACTTGCCGACTCCCGCACGTCCGGCGGCTCCAAGGAAACGTATCGAAAGGTGTCACCGAACAAATGCCGCAAAAGCGTGGTTTTTCCGGACTGCCGTGGACCGGTCAGTACCACAGCCGGGAATTCGCGAACCGCGCGGCGTATGACGGGTGCGAGCGAACGTTCAATGAATGGGGTTGCCATATCATGCAATTATGCATTCCAAATGCATAATTGCAAGTTAACCGATGCTGGCGCTGCTAAAAACGCGTATTCCCAGGAGAGCCAAGTCCACGAACCGCCTGCGCAAACGACTCGCCCCGCGCCTCGTAGTTCACGAACGCATCATAGCTCGGACAGCCGGGCGACAGCACCACCACGTCACCCGGACGAACATGCTCGCGCGCGCCGCGGACCGCATCCTGCACCGTGGACGTCTGCTGCACTGCAAGTGCGCCCGAACGCCCAGCCAGCCCGCGCAGCATTTCCGCCAGGCGCGGTCCGCTGTCGCCAAACGTGATCGCCGCCCGCACACCCGCCCAGCGCGCTTCGACAATGCGATCAAGCTCCGCGCCGATGTCCTTACCCCCGCAAAGCACCACGATCGGCTGATCGAACGACGCCAGCGCCGTCGCGACCGCCTCAGCCGAGGTCGCCTTGGAATCGTTGTAGTAACGCACCCCGTCAATCTCGGCGACGAACTCCAACCGGTGCGGCAATCCGGCAAACTCGGCCAGCGCCGTCCGCGCCGTCGATTCGGTCACACCCAACGCGCCCGCGAGAAAAACCGCCATGTGCGCGTTCGCCTGGTTATGCGGCCCCGGCACGCGCAACTCGTACTTCTCACCGCGATGCACGGCGTCCATCACCCGCGCCCCGCGTTCGTCCGCGATCGCCCGGACCGAATCAACAACCGGAGCATCGGCGGTGGCAATCACCACCGATCCCCCCCGCCGCAGCCCGCGCACGAGGTTCAGTTTCGCGTCAAGGTATTCCCCAAACGTACCATGCCGATCGAGATGATGCGGGCGAACGTTGGTCACCCCCGCCACGTCGACCGCGAACGCCGCGCCGCGCACGCAGTCCAACTGAAAGCTCGACAACTCCAGCACGACGACGTCCTCGGCAGCGATCGCGTCAAGGCTCTCCAAGAGCGACGCGCCGATGTTGCCGCCAAGGTGCGCCCGCCGCGCGCCAATCTCCGCCAGTGCGGCGGAGTGCCCCAGGATCGCATGGGCCATCGCGCACGTGGTGCTTTTGCCAATCGAGCCGGTGACCCCGACAATCTGCGCCGGGCAGCGCTCCAAAAACAGGTTGATTTCCGTCGTCCAGGGCACGCCGCGGCGCTCGGCTGCCTGGACAAACACGCTCGTCCGGCGATCGACCGCGGGGCTGATGACCAGCAGATCAGCCCCATCCAGGTCGCTCTCACGATGTTCCCCCAGGCGGTATTCGACGGGCAGATCCGCAAGCCGGTCGAGCGACGTGCGCAACGCACTTTCGTCCGCCCGGTCGGTAACCAGCACGCGCGCGCCGCGCGAGACCAGAAAACGGGTCACGCCGATTCCGCCGCCGAAGCGGCCGAGCCCCATGACAATGACACGCTTGCCGTGAAGATCTTGATCCGTGATGCGAATGGGTACTGCAGTCATCAGCTCACCCGTCCTGCCGACTCGCGGTAATTGCCCGGCCCGCTTCCTTACGGGCGCGGCTCGGATAACTGCATCGCGCGAACGCTCTTCACCAGGTCGCAGCAAGCGCGTTCGACCGCATCCGTCCAGTTACCGGCTGCGGCGTATTGGGAATCAGTGTACGCGTTGATTACCCCGCGCGACGAGTTCACCAGCGCCCCGCCGCCGTCGCCACGAAAACACGCCGCGACCTGCGCCATCGACCGCCCCTGTGCCCCGAACCCCGGCACGAGAAACACCGAATCGGGCATCAGGCCGCGCAGCACCCGCGCTCGCTCCAAGTCTCCCGGCGCGACCACCGCGCCAACCGCGCTGACCCCGCAACGTCCCATCATGCCCGCGCCATGCGCCCACTCATTCACCAGCCGGGCCATCCGCCCCGCCACGTCCGTGCCGTCCGCCAGTTCGGCGTGCTGCACCTCGCCCGCGGAATCGTTGCTGGTGTGAACGAGCACGAACACGCCTTTGCCCTGCTCGCGGCACACCTCGAGAAACGGCTGAACCCCATCCACGCCGAAATACCCGTTGAGCGTCACCACGTCCGGGCCCGGCCCGGCATCGCTGTCGGCAAGGAGCGCGCGGGCATAGGCCATGCTCGTGTGCCCGATGTCGCCGCGCTTCACGTCGCCGATGACGATCAGTCCCAGCGACCGCGCGTACCCCACGAGCTCATGATACAACTCCACCCCCGCACCGCGAAAAGGCTCGAAGAACGCAATATTCAGCTTCACCACCGCGACCGACGGCTGTACGACGTCCAATACCGCGCGGCAGAATTCGCGAAGCCCCTCCACCGCCCGCTCCGGTGGAAATCGCCGGCGCAACACTTCCGGAAGCTGCGCGTACACCGGATCGAGGCCCACGCACGACCAAGTCCCGCGCGCGTCCACCGCCGCGATCAGCCGATCGGCGAAATGTCCGGACATGAAGTCACCGTTCCAGGACCGCACCATCCCATACCGCGCCCGTGCGACACGACCCCATCGTAAGTCTGGCCGCGACGCCCGGCAATCGTGAAACTCCCCGCGCGCGTGCCCAAACTTGACAATCCGCACGTCGCCCGCGAACAATCACCCCCGATGGCGAAGAAAGGCAAACGCAAGAGTCACAAGGACCATGAAAAAGTCCGCGTCGCGTTTCGCCGCAACCGCGCCCGCCCCAGCCGCACCCAAGACTGGACCAAGCTGCATACCGACGACGAAAGGACGGACAACGTCCCCCTCAGCGAAAGCGTCGTCGCCAAGGGCGACCTCTCGCGCAAGCGCACGATCATCGAGTCCACCGATCCCGCGCACAAGGGCGACCGCGACGGCGTGGTCGTGGCCATGCGCGGCCTGATCGCGGAAGTGGACGACGGCGAGCGCATCTGGCCGTGTACCGTCCGCCGCGTCCTCCGCACGCTGCGCATCGCCGAACGCCAAGCAGTCACCGTCGGCGACCGCGTGCGCTTCAGCGTTGAAGCGGACGAAGCGGGCGTGCAGAACGAAGGGGCGATCGAAGCGGTCGAGCCGCGGCGCGGCGAACTGAAGCGCGTCTCCGGTAAGCGCGTGCACACCGTGGTGGCGAATGTGGACCAGGCGATCATCGTCGCGAGCGTCGGCATCCCGTCGCTCAAGCCGCACCTGATCGACCGCTATCTCGTCGCGGTTCATCATGGCGGCATCACACCGGTAATCTGCATCAACAAGTCCGACCAGGACGCGGATGGCGAAATCCCTGCGGCACTAGCGCTCTATCGCAGCCTAGGCTACACCGCGATCGCCACCAGCGCCGTCACCGGCGTCGGTGTCGACGCGCTGCGCGCACTACTGCACGGAAAATGTTCAGCCGTGGCCGGCCAGAGCGGCGTGGGCAAAAGCGCGCTGCTGAACGCAATGGATCCAAGCCTGAACCTGAGGATCGGCGAAGTCAATGAAGAGACCTTCAAAGGCCGGCACACCACAACGACCGCGCAGCTCATCCGGTTGACCGGCGGCGGATACGTGGTGGACACGCCGGGCGTGAAATCCTTCGACCTGTCCGCTGTGCCGCTCAACGAAATTGAGGCCCACTTCGCCGACTTCGCCGCGCACATCCCGAACTGCAAGTTCCCCGATTGCACGCACACGCACGAGCACAACTGCGCGGTGAAAGCCGCGCGCGACGCGGGCCAGATCACCGAGCAGCGCTACGAAAGTTACGTCCGCATGCTTCAGGAACGCATGGCGTAAGGATGTGCGATGCTCAAGAGCTGGGTGGGCATTGCCCACCTTCGGCATCGACTTAGGGCTAAGATTGCGACGCAGAATGACGGATTCAGCGGTGGGCCGGTTCGGACGGCATGGGAAAGAACAACATGGAGTCGGACTGAACGAGGAATGTGGCTAATTGTCTGAGCCCTCCGTGACGAACTTCGGCCAGGCTATCATTGGACAAAGGATGGTTGAATTCACCATGGTCGCAACGACCGTTCCTTTGCTCGCCAACGTCGGCACGCCCCTGATGTGGGCGGGCATGTTCCATCTCGTATACGGCAACGCCATTATCGGGATTTGCGAGGGCCTCCTGATCGCCCGCATCTTCAGAGTTGGTCGAATTCGCGCAGTGATATGCATGTGTGGCGCGAATTACCTTTCCATGGCAATTGCTGTATTCGGCCTTGAGTGGCGGGGAGTCCCCTGGGGAAGACAGTTTCTGCAAGACGTGACCATTGAAAACGTGGGATCGGTACTGCTTGCCGCTCTTGCGGCGTGCATCGTTGCATCGGCAATATTCGAGTGGCCGTTTTGCTATCTCAGCCTGCGCGGGCACAAGCATCGATTCAGCAATTCGTTTGGTGCAACACTCGTGGCCCAGGGTGCATCGTATGCAGTACTGGTGCCAATGTACCTGCTGGTGAGCCCGGTGAGTGTGGTCACGCACGTTGATGTGGTCCACCCCGCAACGATACGGCACGAAGTGTCCGCTGATGTGTACTACGTCAACCCGGACGATGGCGACGTCTATCGAACAGACCTCGAAGGCGCCGATCCGCACTTCGTGGCGAAAATGGGTGGGCGCGAGCTGCACGCGCGGCTGTACCTCGTCGCATCATCGGATAGGGACACTTTCGACCTCGGTGTCTGCTGGGGACCAGAACCTGACGATCGACGAGTGATTGTCGCCAACGTCCTGCCAGCCAGTGCATCCATTGGTGACGCAGTCGATGTAGAGCACTGCGCGCGCATGGGGTTCGGCAGGGCTGTGGACCTTCAGCCAAGTAGCGCGCCACTCTGGAAAGTTCGAACCGGATTCTGGTCGGCGGAGGGACTGAAGGCCACCAATGAGGTCACATCGCAAAGCTACCAGATCGCACTCGAGACGCCATTTCTCGCCTGGAGCAGCCGCAACGCAAGCGTGCTTCCAGGGAGCATGGTCATCTATCAGCTCGGCAAGCAGGTTGTCCTCCTGGATCTCGCCGAGCGTAGAATGGCCCTTCTGGCCCGTGGGCGAGGTCCGCTCGTCGTACTCCATCCGACAACCGATGCCGACGCATCTGGCACTTCGCAAAAATCCCGTTAACATCGCTTGATTAAGCGTCGCTGCGAATTCGGGTATCACATTTTGGATTTCTCAATCATGCGCGTTTCTATTGCCGCCTTGATCCTGGTTGCGTGCCTGTCGGTCCTGATCAGCCCTGCGGTCAAAGCACAATCGCTTGCAGAGCAATACCGAGAGCCGGCCGACCGCATCATCCAGGCCGGCATGTCGAACGATGGGGCTTATCTCAAGCTCCAGGAACTCTGCGACGGCATCGGCCACCGCATCAGCGGATCGGATGAACTCGATCGCGCCGTCCGCTGGGCGGCGGATGCCATGCGCCGCGACGGACACGAAAACGTCCGCCTCGAACCGGTCATGGTGCCCAAGTGGGTCCGCGGCGCGGAATCGTGCGAAATGCTCGAACCGCGACGCCAGCCGCTGGCCATGCTCGGCCTGGGCCATTCCGTCGGCACCCCGCCTTTGGGAATTACCGCGGAAGTCGTCGTGGTCCGCGACGAGGACGAACTCGACGCGCTCGGCACCGCCGCCCGCGGAAAAATCGTCCTCTTCAACAACGTCATGCCGCCCTATACCTCCGAACGCGGCACGGGCTATGGGCAGGCGGTGCGCTTCCGCGGACGCGGCGCGCAGCTCGCAGCCGCCAAAGGCGCAGTCGCCTGCCTCATCCGATCAGTCACCGCGCACAGCCTGCGCTCGCCGCACACCGGCATGATGCGCTACGACGACGCGCCCGTGCGCATCCCCGCGGCCGCGATCTCCGTCGAGGACGCGGAGATGATCGCACGCCTCCAGGCCCGCGGCATACCCGTGAAGTTGACGCTCAAAATGGAGGCGCAAAACCACGGCGAGGTGCAATCGGCCAACGTCATCGGCGAACTTCGCGGAGCCATCCATCCTGAAGAAATCATCGTCATCGGCGGACACATCGACTCCTGGGACGTCGGCCAGGGCGCCCACGACGACGGCGCCGGCTGCATCATGGCGATGGAAGCGCTCACCCTGCTGCGCAAGCTCAACCTCCAGCCGCGGCGGACGATCCGCGTCGTACTCTGGACGGCGGAGGAAGTGGGCCTGCACGGCGCGAAGCGCTACGCCGCGGAACATGCCGACGAACTCGACCGCCACGTCGCCGCCATCGAGGCGGACATCGGCTGTTTCTCGCCGATCGGCTACGGCGTCGACTGCCAGGACGCCAAGCGCCTGAGCGTCGCGGCGAAGCAGATGGAGGAAATCCTGAATCTGTCGCGCACACTGGCCCCGCTGCGCGTTACGCCTGGCCAGTCCGCGCCGGACGTCAGCCCGCTCAAGAAGCCCGGCATCATCGTCATGGGTCACGACACCGACCCGGCGCGATACTTCGATTACCACCACACCCACGCCGACACCATCGACAAGATCGACCCGCGCGATCTCCAGGTCAACGTCGCGGTCATGGCTGCAACCGCGTTCGTCATCGCGGATATGCCGCAGCGGCTGGGCGCCGTCGACAATCGCTGAGCCGCGCCCAGCGTGGCAAGGTTGACCTCACGCAGCTTATGCGCGATCATTCCATCTTGCCGGAAGCGGATCACGCAACGCCCAACCCAGGAGGCGCAATATGCACACCAGCACCAAGCGCGCGGTGATACTGTCGAGTCTGTTGACCCTGACGCTGGCCGGGCGCGCTGCGGGAGACGCCGCGCAGAATTGGGGCCACTGGCGTGGACCACTGGCCTGCGGGCTCGCGCCGCAGGCGGATCCGCCAACCGAGTGGAGCGAGACCAAGAACGTGCGCTGGAAGGTCAAGCTTCCCGGCGGCGGCCACGCGACGCCCGTGGTCTGGGGCGACCGCATCTACGTGCAGGTCGCGATCAAGACGGACAAAGAAGTCGCGCCGCCGGCTGACGCAAGTGACGAGGGTGACGACGAAGCAAAAAATGCTGCACCGTCCGGCGAAAACGCGGGTGAGCCCGCCGATCGCCCGGGTGGTTCCCGCAGCGGCAATCGCGAAGGACGCGAGGGCGGACGCGGCGGCCGGCGCGGCGGTCCGTCGCGCGGCGCAAAACCCACCCACGTGCACCAGTTCGCCGTGCTCGCGCTCGATCGCAAAACCGGCGGAGAAGTCTGGCGAAAAGTCGTGCGCGAGGAATTGCCGCACGAGGGCGGACACACCGACGCCAGCCAGGCATCCGGCTCGCCGACCACCGACGGCGAGCGGCTGTACGCGTATTTCGGTTCGCGCGGCCTGTATTGCCTCGATCTGAAGAGCGGCGATGTCCTTTGGGAAAAGGATTTCGGCGACATGCGCACGCGCAACGAGTTCGGCGAGGGCAGTTCGCCCGTGCTGCACGGCGACACCCTCATCGTCAATTGGGATCACGAGGGCGATTCGTTCATCGTCGCGCTCGACGGCAAGACCGGCAGCCAGCGCTGGCGGCAGGCGCGTGACGAAGCCACCACCTGGGACACGCCGCTGGTCGTCGAGAACAACGGCAAGCTGGAAGTCATCGTGACCGCGTCCACCCGCGTGCGGGCCTACGACCTGGCCACCGGCAAGGTGGTCTGGGAATGCGGCGGCCTCGGATCGAACTGCATCCCCTCGCCGGTCCAGCGCGACGGCGTGGTCTACGCGATGAGCGGGCATCGCGAACCCAACCTGCTGGCCATCCGATTTCGCGGCGCAAGCGGCGACCTGACCGGTACGGACGCGGTGATCTGGTCGCGCGATAACGGAGTTCCCTATGTCCCCTCGCCCCTCCTCTACGACGACACGCTCTACCAGATTGAGAAAAACGCCAACGTGTTCTACGCCATCGACGCGGTCACCGGCGCGGACCGTTACGAACGCCAGCGCCTCGAGCAGATCGACGGCGTATACGCCTCGCTCGCCGGAGCGGCAGGCCGGGTGTACGTCGTGGGCCGCAACGGCGTCACCAAGGTGCTGGCCCACGGCAAGGAGTTTAAGGAACTGGCCACCAACAAGCTCGACGACGGCTTCGAAGCGTCGCCGGTGATCGTCGGCAACGAACTCTACCTTCGCGGCCGCGAAAACCTGTACTGCATCGCCGGCAACTGACTCGCCTGGCCCAGCGGTAGCGCCGCCTAATCCGAGCCGCGACCAACTGCCCTTGACGCAGCCACAACGTGTCAAGACGGTCTATGTCAAGGGTCAGGGAGCGGGCCGTGATGAACTGGCGGAAAAACGTCCTCGCTCGCGATCATGGAGTACAGCCGCATACGCTTCGGAGCGCGTAACCGTGCCAGAACCGGAAGGAAGGAGGACCGGCGCCGACGCGTGAGGCGTTCGGTTTGGCGCGGTAGGTGGCGTGCTTTGCGAGCCGCGAGTTGTGCCGCCTGCTCGTTCGACGCCGGTCCAAGGCGCAGTAGCTTCTTTCCCCCGTTCGATCGTTGGTGATGTGGTCCGCTCACCGTTTCGGATCCACTGCTTCGTCGCTTCTCCGATCCGGCAAGTTCACCAACTTTGACGGCCGCATCGTAGCAGTCGCGCGTTAGCTGCGTGTTGCGCCCACGTGAAGAATGCGCTAATGCGCAGGTCCGCGTCCGGCGCGCTTCACCCGCGCCACCAGGCGATCCGCCAGCCGCGTGGGCTCCGGCAGGCGATACCCCGTCGAGCACGCCAGCACCAGTTTAACCGCCTCGTCCAATGACAGGCCGTGTCCCACGCTCACGAATACCGGCTTGACGAATTCGCGCGAACGAACCACCGCCCCGATCGTCTCGCCCCCGTCGATCAGCCGCGACCGCGCGCCGCGACGCGTATCCGGATCGTCATAGTCGCCGAGCAGCAGACTCTTGGCGCACCCCACCGTCGGCAAACCAATCAACAGCCCGAGGTGGCTGGCCAGTCCGCAGCGCCGCGGATGCGCCAGCCCGTGCCCGTCGCAGATCAACGCATCCGGATCGGTGCGCAGCTTGCGCAGCGCCGCCAGCACAGCCGGCGCCTCCCGAAATGAAAGCAGCCCGGGCACGTACGGAAATGTCACCGCGCGCCGCGCCACGCGCTGCTCCACAACGCACCGCGCGCCCACGTCCCACACCACCACTGCCGCGACGCAGCTCTTCCCATCCGGCGAAAACGCCAGGTCGGCTCCCGCCACAAGACGAAACTGCCGGCCGCATGCGCGCGTGTCCACGCGCAGCGCCATGCGCCGCTGGATCGCCACCGCCTGCTTGGGCGTCACCGACCAGCGATGAGGTGCGCGCGGTATCCGCATGCGCGCAAGTATACCGCGCGCGAAAAAAACCGATGTGTTGATCGATGATTGGCAAGGACCGACCGCGGCCGCGCCTCGCCCTTCTCGGGGGCGAGGCGCGCCGTTCGTCGGCTCTAGCAGGAGGAGGAAAGGTACAGGAGTCAGGGTACGAGGAACGAGTCGGTGGCGCTGGTCGGCGCTTCCGTGCCCGTGTAGTTCGGGATTCTGCCCTCAGGCCGCCAAATGTTGTCGAGCTCACGAAACCTCGGAGAACTCAGAAACTCGGCGGACCCGTCGTTGAAAAGTACATTTTGTCCGTGGCCGCGATGCGCCGGTGAATTCGCGGAATCATCCGCGTGCGGCGCAACCTGACCCCGCGAAAACAGCGGGTTCTCGTCGCCGACGACCGGCATGCGCACGGTGCGCGACGCGTCTGCCCCGCCCGCCCCGGGATGCTGCACCGCGTAGAAGCGCAAATCAGCCCGCTGCAGAAACGATTCCAGCTCACGCCGTATCGCTTCGTTGTCAATCTCCAATTGTCCAGTCGTGGGGCAATACAGCGCGCTCGGCGCGACCAGGTTCAGCCGCAACAGCGGTATGAAGTGCCGCCGCTGAGGTTGGTTCAACCAGTTCGCCGAACGCTGCCCGTCCACTCGGGGAAAAGCACCATCGTATTCCGTGGCGTACTGCGCCAGGCCCAGCCCCAGGTCGCGCATCCGCAGACCGCACCCGGCCTGGATGCGCTCATCATGGCGCCGCTGCATCGTGGGAAACAGCACCGAAAGCACCAGCGCGATCGACGCCGCGACCGCGAAAAACTGCACCAGCGTGAAGCGGCTGCGGCGCTCGCCTACTCCTCCGTCAGCCCCGTCGCTTCGCCCGATTTCCGCGGGGGTCAGCGCGGCGGCATTCGCAACATACTTCAGCGGACTGGACTCGGCGACCCGTCCCATGATCGCCGCCACCGCCTCCGCATCCGGTTCGGGCGCACGCCACGCTTCCAACGGACGCAGTGCTCGGCGTATGGTTTCGGCCCGCGCCGCAAGCTCCGGATCATCGACCATTCGGGCCGCAAGGGCGGCACGTTCCTCCAGCGGCATACAGCCGCAGGCAAACGCGATGAGCTGATCGTCTTGGATCGGGTCGAGCGGTCTCACGGGGTTGTTACGCTCCTCGCCTGGCTTGGTTCGCGCCACCGGCAAATCTTTTGTTCACACCCCACCCCAATCAGCCTGGCAAACCTACGACGGCTCCGATTCTCGGTCCTTGAGCCATGCCCGATAACGCGCGCCGAATTGACCGACGGCTGCGTGCAGACGACTCTTCACCGTGCCCAGCGGGATCGACAGCACTTCCGCGATGTCGCGATACGGGAGGTGATGAAAGTACGCCAGGATCAGCACCTCCGACAGGTTCGCGGGCATCTCCCCAATGACCGTGCGCACAACCTCTTCTTTCTCTTCAACTTGCATCGAATCGCTGGGGTCGGAATCCTCGTCCGCGAGCAAGTCGAGAAAGCGTTGCCCCTCTCCATCTCCCCCGCCCACCTGGGCATCCAGGGGAACCTCGCGCCGCCGCGTCCGGCCGCGCAGGTGGTCGCGCGCCTTGTTCGCCGCGATGGTAAAAAGCCACGGCTTCAGCCGGCGCTGAAGATCAAAGCTCGCCGCGGACAGGTGTACTTGGACGAAAGCCTCCTGCACCACGTCGTCCGCAGCCGATTTGCTGCCCGTGAAGCGGTAGGCAAACTGCATCAGCTCACGATGGTGGCGATCCACCAGCGTGCGGAAGGCGTGCGGATCCCCTTCCAGGTGCCGCGCAAGCAGTTGTTCATCCGTTGGCGCATTCACGCGATCAATGTATCCTTACGCCAGCTAAGGACTTGGGTTCGCCAGGGTGAAAAACCGCGGTACACCCGATAAAGTCCGCGTCGGCCCGCCGCGCGAACGGGCCAACCCGGGCTGCTTGTGCGCCGCGCGGCAGGCATCGTAATCAGTAACTCTCGGGGAGGCAAAACGTTGTGATCAATCGTGCCGCGTCCATCGCAGCGTGCGCATCGGGCCATGCCCCGCGCCGTCGCTTTGCTGCGCGTGCCCGCGCTTCGCTGGCCGTCTTGGCTGTCTGGGGCACACTGGCCCTGCTGGTCTGGACGACCTCCGCGGTGATTGGCCGCGGTCTCTCCGGCGCGTCGCCCTTGCCGGGCTTTCGCGACGTCCGTGCGCCGCGCGTGGTGGTGCTCAAGTCGCAACGTTCGCTGCATCTGTTCGACGGCGATCGCCTGGTGCGCACCTACCGCGTGGCGTTGGGCGCTCAACCCATCGGACAGAAAACGCACGCCGGCGACGGGCGCACGCCGGAGGGCGTCTTTCGCATCTGCACGCGCAACCCCGCGAGCCGTTACCACCGCTTCCTCGGCCTGGGTTTTCCCGATATCGCCGCCGCGCAGCGCGGATTGCAGAGCGGCCTGATCACCTTCGGCGAGTACCAGGACTTGGTCGCCGCGCACACCGCCGGGCGCTGCCCTTCATGGTCGACGGCGCTGGGCGGAGGCATCGGTCTGCACGGCCACGGCGCCGCCGGCGACTGGACTGCCGGCTGCGTCGCGCTGGACGACGCGGACATCGCGGAACTCTACGACGTGCTGCGCATCGGCGACGTCGTCGAAATACTGCCCTGAGCAAGCGCGCGGGCGCCGGCCGACGAGAACGCCGCATGGCCGCAGAGATCACTCAATTCAGTCGCGATGCCTGGCACGAACTTGCCGGCGTGATCACCGCGATCAATTCGTCGCTCGAGCCGGATCGCGTCCTCGACGCCATCGCTCAGTCGGCGTCGCGCATCATGAACGCCGAGGCCAGCAGCGTCCTCACCCTCGACAGTCGGCGAAGCAAGCTCGTCTTCGCCGCCGCGTTCGGACCCACTGGCGCCGAACTCATCGGCCAGGAGTTCGATGCCAAACTCGGCATCGCCGGCCGCGCGGTCAGCCGCCGGTCGGTCGAAGTCGTCCGCGACGTCGCCCACGATCCGCAGTTCTTTGCCGGCTTCGACGAAAAAAGCACCTTCGTCACCCGCGAATTGCTCGCCGCGCCCATGGTCTTCCGCGACGAAGTTGTCGGCGTCGTGGAAGTGATCAACCGCCGCGCGGGCAGTTTCACCGACGACGACATCGAAGTCCTCCGCCTCTTCGCCGAACTCGCCGCAACCGGCGTGAGCAACGCCCGCGCCCACCAGCGCCTCCAGCGCGAAAACGAAGGACTCCGCGAATCGTTCGCCAGCCGCGATTCCGGCATGATCGGCCAGAGCGCCGCCCTCGCCGACGTGCAGAAGCTCTGCCAGCGCGTCGCCCGCAGCCACGCCACCGTCCTGCTCCTTGGCGAAACCGGCACGGGCAAGGAGCTGACCGCCCGGCACATCCACGTGCTGTCCGAGCGCAAGGACCGCCCGTTCATCGGAATCAACTGCGCGGCCCTCGCCGAAACGCTGCTGGAGAGCGAGCTCTTCGGCCACGAAAAAGGCGCCTTCACCGGCGCGGTCGCACGCAAGGTCGGGCGCTTCGAACTGGCCGAGGGCGGTTCCCTGTTTCTTGACGAAATCGGCGACATCTCCGCCGCCACCCAGGTGAAGCTCCTTCGCGTCCTGCAGGAGCGCGAGTTCGTCCGCGTCGGCGGAACCAAGACAGTCGACTGCGACGTGCGCATCATCGCCGCGACCAACCGCGACCTCACCAAGGCCATCGCCGACGGAGATTTTCGCGAAGACCTCTACTACCGCCTGAATGTTTTCCCAATCAACGTCCCGCCGCTTCGCGAGCGCCGCGAGGACATCCCCCTGCTGGTCGGCCACTTCGTGCAGCTCGCGGCCCAGGATCTCGGCGTGAAAACGCCTGCGATCTCGACCGACGCCACCGCGATGCTCGCCTCCCACAACTGGCCGGGAAACATCCGCGAACTGCAGAATGTCGTCGAACGCATGGTGCTGATGTGCGACGGCGGCGAAATCCTGCCCATGCACCTCCCGCGAGAAATCGCTGGCGCCGCGCCACCCGCGGACGACAACGACGCCCCCACCGGCCTGCGCGGATACGAGCGGGCCATGATCTTGCAGGCGCTTCGCGCCAACGGTTGGAACCAGACCCGCGCCGCCCAAGCCCTCGGCATCAGCCGCGACAATCTGCGTTATCGCGTCAAGAAATACAGCATCTCCCGCCCACGCGAATAGCCGCCGCCGGCCCGCCGTCCGGAAAAATGTCTTTGGAAAAGACCCGCCCCGCCGCTACCATGATTCCAGGCCGATAATCACACCCGCCGGGCGATGTTCACCGCGCAAGAGCCGGCGTCGGGAAGGAAGCCGCGCTATGATCCGCCGGAGAGCTGCATTCACGTGCGCCGCCATCGCTGCGACGGCGCTCACGTGCGGAATCGCCCCGATCGTGCGGGCCGCGCCCCTCGAAGAAATCACCGCCGAATCCAAGAACGCCTGGCTCATCCTCTATAACGCCGACACCAGCGGACTCGACGAAAATTCCAATGGCGTCAACGACAGCATCGAGTGGAAGGACTGGTTCATCTCCACCCACGGCATTTCCCAACCGCGCACGCTCGGACTCATCGATCCCGACGGCCTGTGGAACAAGGAATGGGCCGGCATGCAGGAGGACCTCATCTCCTCTTCCGGCCTGTGGACCCAGGTCACCGACTACCTCGACACCGGCACCAACGCCGAACAGGTCATCGGCATCCTCGTGGGTTACAACGTGCCCGGCATCTGGGATGTCTACAGCCGCTCGCCCTGTCAGAACGGCGGGAATCCCCCCTGCGGCCCCAGTGGCGAAATCTCCATCGCGTTCCGCCGCGGAGCCAAGTCAGTCGCGTCCGCCCTGGCCCGCATCACGCTTCAGCCGCCCGCGCCGGGCCGCGACCACGTGAGCAACCCCATCTACCTGCCCATGGACCTGAACTTCTGGCGCTGCGGAACCGTGCAGGCCTGGCCGCAACTGCCCTCCACCGGCAACCTCACCAAGCAACTGCTGCTGAGCCGCGGACACGAGCGCCTGTTCATCACCGCGCGCATCGACGGCCCCACCCTCGAAAATGCGAAAGACCTCACGCGCCGGGCGCTGGCGATCAACAACGGCACGGTCACCATCGGTCCGGACGAACGCTTCTGGCAGGACTGGATCGACGACCGCGAAAACCTCCCCTTCTGGCCCGACCTGAACACCGCCGTCAACGTGGCCCATCGCGACCTGCGCTGGGAAAAGTTTATGTTTGACGGCACCACCGATTACGATCCCAACGGCACCAAGGAATGTTCGTCGCTCCCCTGTCCCCCGCCGATCCGCCCGACAAACGACCTGGCTTGGTTCGGGTTCGAGTTCAACAACGGCTGGGCCACCGACATCAACGGCGACGGCATCCATGACCAGACGTTTCCAGTGCTCTGCCAGCAGCCCTACGGATCGCGCCTCTTCGCCGGTGCCTGGATCAGTTGGGGAGGCGTCACCCTGCGTCACCGCGCGACCGACCCTCGGCCAGTCACAGCCTACAGTGACAACCCACCGCGAAATCCCAATTACCTGACCACGAACAATACCGCATCGGTTGACAGCCAGTTTTCCTTCAACGCCCTCTGGCCCGACTGCGACGGCGACGGCGTCATCGACGCCACCGGTGGATTCGCCGCGATCGTCGCATCTCCCACCTGCGAACCGGGCACAGCCGGCTTCCTCAACACCAGCGTGTTCATCGAGCGCATCCGCAATGGCGCCACCTTCGCGGAAGCGTCGCTGATTGCTTCCCCGCGCCTGCAGCACAACTTTGAATTCGTGGGAGATCCTTTCCTCGAACTCCCGCGACCGCTGCCCGCGGACTGCAACGCCAACGGAATCGACGACTACCTCGAATACACGCTGGGTAGCGAAACAGACGACAACGGCAACAACCTGCTCGACGCCTGCGAGACCGACTGCGATGCCGACGGCGCCAACGATGCGTGCGCCCTGGCTCGCGGGCAGGTGGCCGACTGCAACGCCAACGCCCAGCCGGACTTCTGCGACATCTGCGCCGTCATCGCTTCTGATTGTGACTTCAACGGCGTCCCGGACGAATGTGACCTCGCGGCTGGCACCGCCACCGACCTGAACGCCAACGATCTCGCCGACAGTTGCGAGGACTGCAACACCAACGGAATTCCCGATTTCCTTCCGGAAGATTGCGCCGTCTACGACGATTACGATCGCGACGGCGACGTTGACCTGGCGGACTACGCCGCGTTCCAGCGCTGCCTGGGCGAATTGCCCGACGTGCCCTGCGGCTGTGCGTTCGACTACGGCGAGACGTTCAACGACGCGGTGGATCTGGCGGACTTCACCAAGTTCGTCGACCAGGTTTCCGCCGGAACTGGACCTGTATCGCAGGCGTGCTGGCAGCAAATTCAGGCGGCGCGCTACGCGGAAATCTGTCCCTCTCCGCCATAGCCGCGTCCGCGCATGCCGCTTACGAGCGCGCAATCCGTGTTGGACACTTCCCGGACGCACCATTCTTCTGATTTGCGGTTTACAGCGCGCAGTTGAATCGCGTATCCTCGTGGATGCGCGGGGGTAGCGTGCCGGACCGCCGGAGAGCGCGTCCAACTCACTCGATCGTTCCGATTGCCAGGAGTATCGCCATGTCCAGCCGAGTCCCTGTCACGATGTTTCTCTTGACTTGCCTGACCGCCTCAACCGCCTTCGCGGCGACCGTGCTGGACAGCAACCGCGTGGCCACGGGCCTCACGCGTCCCGTGTTCGTTTGCGCGCCACCGGGCGACACCACGCGCCTATTCATCGCGGAACAGGGCACCGCGGCGGTCAAAATCCTCGACCTCGGCAGCGGCACGATCAACGCGACGCCGTTTGTCACCGTCACCGACGTGCGCAGCAGCGGCAACGAACAGGGCCTCCTCGGTTTCGCATTTCACCCGGATTACAACTCGAACGGCCTCTTCTTCGTCAATTACACCTCGGAATCGCTCGGCGGCGATACGGTGATCGCGAAATACACGGTTTCCGCCAATCCCAACGTGGCCAACGCCGCCAGCAAGGACGTGATCCTCACCTTCGACCAGCCGCAGTCAAACCACAACGGCGGTTGGATCGGATTCAGCCCGCTGGACGATTACCTCTACATCGCCACCGGCGACGGCGGCAGCGCCTGCGACCCCGGCGAACGGGCGCAAAACGTCAGTCTCCTCCTGGGGAAAATCCTGCGCATAGACGTCGACGGCGACGACTTCCCCCTCGACACCAATCGCGACTACGCCATCCCTGCGGACAATCCTTTCGCGGGCGGTGGCGGCGCGGGCGAGGTGTTCTTGTGGGGATTGAGAAATCCATACCGGTGCAGCTTCGACCGCCTGACCGGCGACCTCTACATCGGTGACGTCGGCCAGGACCGCCGCGAGGAAGTGTCGTTTCACGCCGGCGGAACCCCCGGCGGCCTCAACTACGGCTGGGATTGCATGGAGGGCATCGACTGCTCGAACCTTTCGCCGAGCAGTTGCACGGTGGTCGGCTGCGTGTGCAACAGCCCCGCGCTCACGCTGCCCATCCACGACTACAACCAGGTGGGCACCTCGCGCCAGGCGGTCACCAGTGGTTACGTCTATCGCGGATGCGCCATTCCCGACTTGCGCGGCGAGTACTTCTTCGCCGACTACGCCACCGCCGAAATATGGTCGCTGCGGTACACAGGTTCGTACATCGCCGCGGCCACCGTCCGCCACACCGCGCTGGTTCCGCCCGCGGGCCAGGGCACCATCGCGTCAATCTCCTCGTTCGGTGAAGACGCCAACGGCGAAATCTACATCTGCGACCTGTTCGGCGGCGAAGTCTTCAAGATCGTGCCCGGCGGCCCGGTCGATGCGCCGACTCCGCATGATTACGACAACAACGGCGTCGTCGACCTGTATGATCTCGAACGGTTCGTGGAGTGCGCCTCGGGTCCGACCGACTTGCAGGACAACTGCCTGTGCGACGTGTTCGATATGAATGCGGTCGGAGACGACCTGGTCATCGACCTGGCCGACTTCGCCGACTTCCAGGCCGCATTCGGAAACTGAAGCAGGTTGACTTAGAGCCTCTAACAAAATGATCCCTTGAGGCAATTGTGACAAATAAGGATACAACCAATCGTCAGAAACGCCTCGTGGATATCGTCACGTCGTTCGTACCGAATTCGCAGTCGGCGGAACTGGTGCAGCCAGCTTTGCGTTCGTTCGACGACCCAGCGGTGGATACCAAGTCCGCTGCCGTTTTCGGTTCGGCGTCGCGCCAGCACCGGCTGAATTCCGCGCCGGCGGAGTTCGGCGCGATGGGCCTTGGAGTCGTAGGCCCGGTCGCCTTGCACGCGCTCGGGACGTCGGCGCGGCCGGCCGGGCTTTCCGGCCACGGGCGGAATGGCATCGACGAGCGGGAGCAACTGAGTTACGTCATGTCGATTGGCGGCGGTGAGGCTCTTCGCAAGTGGAATCCCATTGGCGTCGGTGATCAGATGGTGTTTGCTGCCTTTCTTGCGGCGGTCCGTGGGATTGGGGCCCGTTTTCGCCCCCCAAAAGCGGCGCGCACCGAGGCGCTGTCCACCACCGCACGCGACCAGTCGATCTTGTCCGCTTCCTGGAGCCGAGCCAGCAACACCCTGTGGATCTTGTCCCAGACGCCACGGCGTTGCCAATCGCGCAGCCGGCGCCAGCAGGTCATGCCGCTGCCACAGCCCATTTCCTGCGGGAGGTACTCCCACCCGATCCCGGTCTTGAGCACGAAGAGAATACCCGTGAGGACCGAGCGGTTGTCCAGCGGCTTTCGGCCGGGATACCGACGCCGGCGTCGTTTCGGTGGAGGCAGAATGGGCTCGATCAGCTCCCACAGTTTGTCATCCAAAACTACCTTGGCCATGGCTGGACCTCCTTGTCCAGGCCAAGAATCGGCTATCGCTGGCGAAACAGAACAGTCATTTTGTTAGAGGCTCTTA